>JAAIGF010240473.1_pt1 | contig 25458 bp, 20 predicted proteins | sample 6487441 | NCBI WGS metagenome assembly JAAIGF01 (sample SAMN13974129, study PRJNA590717) | phyllosphere metagenome | biome: pepper field; feature: multiple bacterial spot infested pepper fields; material: pepper leaves; isolation source: leaves from pepper fields | host: Capsicum annuum ... | reverse complement strand
AGACCGTGGTGATCGGCGGTGTCTACGAGTTCACCGACCGCAGCAGCATCAGCAAGGTGCCGTTCCTGGGAGACGTCCCGTTCCTGGGCAACCTGTTCAAGCAGCGGGGACGCAACAAGGACAAGGCCGAACTGCTGGTGTTCGTGACCCCGAAGGTGCTGCGCGTGGCCAAGGGCACTGCCAGCAACTGAGGTACGTGCTGCCGGCCGCTGGCTGGCAACAGCAACAGCAACAGCAACAGCAACAGCGCAGAGCGTCGGCTCTGCGCTGTTCTGCTTTTGGGCCCGCCTTCGACAGTGGACCGGTGGCGGAGCGAGAAGCAAGGCTCGCACGTCTCTCCTTGATGGCCGGTGCGCACAGGAAACTGTCGGGGCGGGCGGTGAGGCTGGACGGGGGTGTTGAGCGCCATGGATGGCGCGAAACAAGCGCTACATGGGTGAGGGGGCTTTGCCCGCGAAGCATCGCTTCGCAAGCATCCGAACGCCCAGCCGCCAGCGGCTGGGCAGGGCCGCGGAGCGTTACTTCCGCGCATCCCCCGCCCAGCTTCGCCGCCTGGCCAATCCCGAAGCCAAGCACGGGGCACCACCGTCCGACGCCTTCGTTCATGCAATCTTGATCCCATGCCATGCGCGCGCCTGCGATGATGGGGAACCGGAATCCACCGGTGCTGGTCCAAGCAAGATGACTGAGATCCCCCCTGTTCCCCAACTCGACACCCAGGATACTGCCGTCGGTTCCCCCCTGCATCGCGATTTCCAGGCCCTGCGCACCGCGCTGTCCAGTGAGATCGTCGGCCAGGCCGACCTGGTGGAACGTCTGCTGATCGCACTGCTCGCCGATGGTCACCTGCTGGTGGAAGGAGCTCCAGGTCTGGCCAAGACCACCGCCATCCGTGCGCTGGCCAGCCGTCTGGATGCCGATTTTTCGCGCGTGCAGTTCACTCCGGATCTGCTGCCCGCCGACCTTACCGGCACTGAAATCTGGCGCCCGCAGGAAGGCCGCTTCGAGTTTGTTCCGGGCCCGATCTTCCATCCGGTGCTGCTGGCCGATGAAATCAACCGTGCGCCGGCCAAGGTGCAATCGGCGCTGCTGGAAGCGATGGGCGAGCGTCAGGTCACCGTCGGCCGCCACACCTATGCGCTGCCGCCGCTGTTCCTGGTGATGGCCACGCAGAACCCGATCGAACAGGAGGGCACGTTCCCCCTGCCGGAAGCGCAACTGGACCGTTTCCTCATGTATGTGCGCATCGGCTACCCGGACGAGGGTGCGGAGACGGAGATCCTGCGGCTGGCACGCGAACGCGCGCGTGGCGCGCTGGAGGCTCCGGCCCAGGCACCGCCGCGGATGCCACTGCAGGATGTCTACGATGCACGACGCGAGGTGCTCGATGTGCATCTGGCCCCGGCTCTGGAACGCTATCTGGTCGAACTGGTGCTGGCCTCGCGCGAGCCTGCGCGTTATGACGAGGCGCTTGCCCGGCGCATCGCATGGGGGGCAAGCCCACGTGGTTCGATCGCGCTGGAGCGTTGCGCGCGGGCACGCGCCTGGCTGTCCGGCCGCGATTTCGTCACCCCGGACGACGTGCGTGCGATTGCCGGTGACGTGCTGCGTCACCGCGTGCTGCCCAGCTACGAGGCCATCGCCGAGGGCTGGGATGGCGAGCGCCTGGTGCAGGAACTGCTGGCACGGGTGCCGGCGCCCTGAGCACCATGGCAGTCCACGATCTCCCAGAGGCGGGCGATGGTCGGGTACCGAGCCTGGCCGAGCTGGTCGCGTTGCGCGGTAGTGCGGTACGTCCGCCGGCACCGCGTCGTGGCCGTGTCGGCAACGCCGGGCAGGCACCGTCGGCATTGCGTGGGCGCGGCATGGAATATGCCGAATCCCGTGAATACGTGGCGGGAGACGACGCACGCCATATCGATTGGCGGGTGACCGCGCGCAGTGGTCGCGCGCATACCAAGCTGTTCCAGGCAGAGCGCGAGCGGGTCACCCTGATCGTCGCCGATACCGATGCGGCGCTGTATTTCGGTACGCGCACGCGCTTCAAGTCCGTGCAGGCCGCGCGCGTGGGCGCCGTTGGCGCATGGTCGGCGCAGCGGCGCGGCGACCGTATCGCGGCGTTGCGCGGTAGTGCCCTGGAAGCCCCCATTCCACCTGCGGGCGGTACCCGCGGCGTCCTGCGCGTGCTGGATGCACTCAGCCGCTGGTATTCGCATCCACCGGCCGATGATGCGGGACTGGAACAGGCCCTGCAGCAGGCGCAGCGCGTGCTGCGGCCGGGCGCGCGCCTGCTGGTGCTGGCCGAACCGCAACGTGCTGCATCGATTGCAGTCGCCCGCTGGGCCGCGCTGGCCCAGCATCATGAGATCGAACTGTTGCTGATGGTGGATCCGCTGGAGCTGCAGCCCCCCAGTGAACGTCTCGATTTCTTCGCCGATGGCCAGCGCGTGCGTCTGGATCTGCAGGCGGCAGACGTGCGTCGCGACTGGCAGTCGCATTTCGTCGAGCCGTTGCAGCGCCTGCAGGAGACCTTGTCAGCCCGGCGCGTTTCCGTGCATGTGATCGCCACCGATGCTTCCAGTGCCAGCTGGCTTGCGCCATCAACCGCGCAGGGGCCGGCATGAGCGCGCAGCTGCCCCTGCGCGATGTGCACCTGCCACCGGCGCCTGGCCTGTGGCCCCCGGCACCCGGCTGGTGGGCCGTGGCGGCCGGCATCCTGCTGCTGCTCGCCATACCGTTGTTCCTGTACGGGCGGCGACTCCGGCAGCGGCGTGCCTGGCGGCGCCAGTTCGACGCCGAACTGCATGCGGCGGGCGAGGGCCCGCGGCGGCTTGCCGCTTTGTCGGCACTGCTGCGCCGCGCCGCGCGCCGGCAGCGCGCCGGCAACGAACTGCTGCGCGGAGACGCCTGGCTGCAACTGCTGGATCCGCGGGGCACGCTCTCGCCCGCCCAGCGCAGCCTGCTGCTCGACGGGGCATACCAGCCCCGGGTCGATGCGGCGCAGTTGGCGCTGCTGGAACGCTGGGCGGCAGCACGCTATCTCGCCCTGCTGCAGGAGCGTGCGTCATGACTCTGCCTGCCTGGCCGTGGCCGGACCTGCTGCTGGCGTGGCCCTGGGCGCTGCTGGCGCTGCCGTTGCCATGGTTGATGTGTTGGTGGCCACGGCGCGATGGCAAGGCCGGTGCCGCGCTGAGGGTTCCCTGGCCTGCGCGCATGCTGCAGGAGATCGCCAGCCACGCCGGTGGCAACCCTGCACGGCTGCAGCGGCTGCTGCTCTGGGCAGGCTGGTGTTGCCTGTGTGTGGCGCTGGCCCGGCCGCAGGTGCTTGGCGACGCGGTGAGCCCGCCGACGCAGGCCCGGCAACTGATGCTGGCACTGGATGTTTCCGGCAGCATGGGCGAGCCGGACATGGTGCTCGGCGACCAGGTGGTCGAGCGGCTGACGGCGGCCAAGGCAGTGCTGGCCGATTTCCTGGAAAGGCGCGCCGGCGACCGCGTTGGCCTGCTGGTGTTCGGCGACCGTGCCTATGCGCTGACGCCCATCACCGCCGATCTGGCCAGCGTGCGCGAACAGCTGGGCGACGCGGTGGTGGGACTGGCGGGCCGCGAAACCGCCATCGGCGACGCCATCGCGTTGGCGGTGAAGCGGCTGCGCGCGCAGCCGGAAGGGCAGCGGGTACTGGTGCTGCTGACCGATGGCGTCAGCAATGCCGGCGTGCTGGCGCCGTTGCGTGCGGCCGAGCTGGCGGCCGGCGAACACGTGAGGGTCTATACCGTAGCCTTCGGCGGCGATGGCGGCACGAAACTGTTCGGCTTCGACGTGGGACAGGCGCAGGATCCGGTGGACGAAGCCACCCTGGGCAAGATCGCTGCGCAGACGGGTGGCCGCTTCTTCCGCGCACGCGACACCCGGGAACTGGCCGGCATCTATGCCGAACTGGACCGCCTGGAACCGGTCAGCGCCAGCGGACCGGTGCTGAGGCCACGCAGCGAGATGTATGCCTGGCCGCTGGCACTGGCGCTGCTGCTGGGCGCGCTGGCATGGCTGTGGCCGGGACGGCAGCGATGACTCCCGAGCTGCTCACCGCCATCCATTGGGCACGGCCACAGGCATTGTGGGCGCTGCTGGCGCTGCCGTTGATTCTGCTGTGGAGCTGGCGACGCGCCCGCGACGCGCGGCGTTGGCATCGCGCGGTGGATCCGCATCTGCTGCCTCACCTTTTGGTGAAAGGAGAGGGGGGGGCACGTCGCTGGCCATGGGCAGTGCTGCTGGGCTGGACGCTGGCGGTGCTGGCGCTATCCGGTCCTGGCTGGAAGCAGCAGGCGCAGCCGCTGCTGCAACCCACCTCGCCGCTGGTGATCGTACTGGACCTGTCCACCCGCATCACTGCCACCGACCTGCCGCCGTCGCGCCTGCTGCAGGCGCGTGCCAAGCTGGCCAGCCTGCTGCGGCTGCGCGAAGGAGGACAGGTCGCGCTGGTGGTGTATGCCGACGATGCCTACACCGTGGCGCCGCTGACCGATGATGTGGGCAATGTGGCGCTGTATCTGGATGCCCTGGCGCCGCAGGTGATGCCTGCAGACGGACAGCGTACCGACCGCGCCCTGGACTGGGCGACCCGGCTGCTGCAGCGCAGTGGCATGCGCGGCGGACGCATCCTGCTGCTCAGCGACCAGGCTGACGCGGCGGCCATCGATGCGGCCCGCCAGGCAGCGGCGCAGGGCATGCAGGTATCCGTGCTGGGCTTTGGCACCACGGCGGGCGTGGCGTATCGCGATGGCCGTGGACAGATCGCTACGGCTGCTCTGGATGAAGCCAGCCTGAGGCGCCTGGCATCGGCCGGCGGCGGCCGCTACCAGCGGGTGGCCAGCGATGATGGCGATCTGCATGCGCTGGACCTGGTGCGCGCCGACCGTGGCGCTGGCGAACAGCAGCGCGGCGACGTACGTCAATGGCTGGACCAGGGCTACTGGCTGTTGCCGCCGGTGATGCTGCTGGCGCTGCTGGCATTCCGCCGCCGCACCGCCGTGGTGCCGCTGCTGGTGCTGGGGCTGGGTGCTTTCGGGGGCGTGCCGCCGGTGCACGCGCAGGCCGCGCCGCCGTCACCGACGGCGGAGAAAGGCGCAAGCCCATGGCTGCGCGCCGACCAGGTACGGCAGCGCGAGCTGGAACAGGGCGTACGCGCGTACCATGAAGGCGATTTCGCGGCGGCAGCCCGCCATTTCGAGGGCGTGGACAGCGCCGAAGGCTGGTACAACCTGGCCAATGCGCGCGCACGCCAAGGCGATCTTGACGGTGCCATCGATGCCTACGACCGCGCCTTGACCCGCCGCCCTGGCATGCCCGATGCGGTGGCCAACCGTGCAGTGGTGGACGCAGCGCGCAAGCGTCAGCCACCGTCCGGGGCGCGTCCGGATCCTTCGCCGAAGAAGGACGGGGCAGGGCAGGCGTCCGCGCAGGGACAGGGGCAACCGCAGCCGCAGCCGCAGCAGGCAAAGGATGCCGCCGCAGACACCGCTCCATCGCAGAGCGGGGGCGAGGTGCGGCCACCGCAGTCATCGCCGCCGGATCCGCAGGCGCAGGCGCGCGCGGACGCCGAACAGCGGCAACGCATGCAGGATGCGATGCAGGAAGCGCAGCAAGGACGGCAGGGCGAGGCGCGCGCGCAACAGCGCAGCGATGGGCTCACGCCGCAGCAGCGCGAACAGCAGCAGGCGATCGACGCTTGGATGCGGCGCGTCCCTGACGAGCCGGGCGATCTGCTGCGCAGCAAATTCCAGCTGGAAAACCAACGCAGGAAACGGGAAGGACGATGACACGCCACGCCTCATTCCAGGCCATCGCACGGCTGCTGCCCTGGTGCTGTGCGCTGCTGCTGTGCCTGCCGTTGCCGGCGCTGGCACAGGCGCGCGCCTGGCTGGACCGTGCCCAGGTGGAGCTGGGTGGCACCGTCACCCTCAACATCCAGAGCGACAGCGCCGCTGCGCCGGATTTCTCGCCGCTGCGCGCCGATTTCGACCTCAGCAACCAGACCCGCAGCCGTCAGGTGGAATGGAACAACGGCCGCATGCAGGCACGCACGCTGCATGGCATCGCCCTGTCGCCCCGTCGGGCTGGCACGCTGGTGATCCCTGCCTTGCAGGTGGGAAGCGCGCGTACGCCCGCGCTGCAGCTGCAGGTGAGTGCCGCACAGCCGGCACGCCGCGATGGCAGTGCGGCGGCCTTCATCGAAACCGAGGTGGACGACGCCACGCCGTACGTGCAGCAGAGTGTCGGCGTGGTGGTGCGGCTGTTTTACGCCTCCCAGCTGGCCTCTGGAGCACTGGTGCTGGATGCGCCTGAGGGGGCGTCGCTGCAGGTGGTCGGGCAGGATCGCACCGATGTCCGCGAGATCAACGGACGGCGCTACAACGTCGCCGAGCGGCGCTATCTGCTGATTCCCGAGCGCAGCGGGGCGCTGCGGCTGTCCGGCGCGCGCTTCGATGGACGCACCGCGGGCAGCTTCTTCGACGACTTCTTCGGCGGTGGCGACGGCCGCCTGCGTGCAGTGGCCGCCGACCAGGTGCTGCAGGTGCAGGCGCAACCGGCCGACGCGCCGCAGCCCTGGCTGCCCCTGCACGATCTTCGCCTGCGCTATACGCTGGCGCCGGACCGTGCCCGCGCCGGCGAGGCCACCACCCTGGAAGTGGAAGCGGTTGCCGTCGGCGCTACCCGCGCCCAGTTCACCGAACTGCCGGTGCCCGATCCCGGCAGCGACGTCCAGGTCTTCGCCGAACCGGCCCAGTACGACGAAACCTTCAGCGGCGCATCGCCACAGCTGAAGATCACCCGGCGCTTTTCGATCGTGCCGCGTGGTCCCGGCACCCTGCGCGTGCCGGGACCGCGGATGCGCTGGTGGGATGTCCGCACCGGCCAGGCGCGCAGCACGGCGCTGCCGGATATCAGCCTGACCGTGGCACCGGCCCGCGGCGCGGCAGCGGCAACGCCGCGGCCGGTGGATACCGATGCGCCACTCCCCGATGGCGATGCCGCCGATGGCCAAGCGCCTGTGCGTCCATCGCCGGGCACGGAAGGGGCCGGCGGTCGCATCGACTGGCCGTGGATGTCGTTTGCCGCTGGGCTGCTGGTGCTGTGGCTGCTCACCCTGTGGTGGGGATGGCGACGCGGGCGTGGCGTGACGCCGGCAGCACAGGCACGCGGCGTCGCGTCCGATCCGGCTGCCGGCCGACCGACCGCTGCGGAACTGCGCCGTGCGCTGGACACCGCCGAGCTGGCCGAAGTGGCCACGCTGCTGTGCGCGATGGCGGGCGTGGCGCGGCTGGAACAGGTGGTCGACCGCCTGCAGGACCCGCGGCAGCGGGATGCGCTGCTGGCCCTGCAGCGCGCGCGCTGGGGCGGTGCCGGCGATCTGCCGGCAGTCCGCCGGCAGCTCAAGGATGCCTTCCATGACGGACCTCACTGGTCAGTGGACACCAATGCCCCCCAGACTGGCCTGCCACCCCTGTATCCGCCTTGATCGGCAAAGCGCCGGGCGGTGGATCGCGCTTTGCTAAAGTACATTCATTTGTGAGGAACTCGACCCGATGACAGCAGCCCGCCCTGCGAAGAAGAAGATGCCCCTGCACTGGAAGATGGGCATCGGCTTCGCCGTCGGCCTCGTGCTGGGGCTTGTCGTACATGCGTTGGGCGGGCAGATGCCGGCCTTGATGGACGCCGCCCGATGGGTGATGCACTACATCACCACGCCGGCCTCCGGCCTGTTCCTCAACCTCATTTTCATGCTCATCGTGCCGTTGATCTTCTCGGCGCTGGTGATGGGCGTGTCGGAAATGGGCGATATCCGCGCGCTTGGCCGCATCGGCTGGAAGACTCTGGCCTACACGGTGCTGCTGTCCAGCATCGCCGTTGCGCTGGGGCTGGTGCTGGTGAATCTGCTCAAGCCGGGCGCCGGGGTCGATCCGGCCATGGCCAACCAGATCCTGGCCGAGAACCTGGAACGCTCCCGGGAGATCGTGGCTGGCGTCGGTAACCAGCCCAAGGGCATGGACATGCTGTTGTCCATCGTGCCCAGCAACATCGTGGAGGCAGCATCGAGCAATGGCGCGATCCTGTCGCTGATGTTCTTCGCGCTGATGTTCGGCATCGGCATGGTGCTGACCGATGACGAGAAGGTGGCGCCGCTGCGCAGGGCCATCGAGGGCGTCTTTGAAGTCTCGATGACGCTGATCAACCTGGTCATCCGCCTGGCGCCGTACGCGGTGGCCTGCTTCATGTTCAACCTGGCCGCCCTGTTCGGGTTCGATCTGCTGATCCGCCTGGGTGCGTATGTGGGCGTGGTGGTGCTGGCCCTGGGTCTGCACATGGTGGTCACCTACGGCGTGGCGGTGTGGCTGTCCGGCCGCTCGCCGCTGGCATTCTTCCGCGAGACCCAGGAGGCCACCGTCATGGCGTTCTCCACCGCCTCGAGCAATGCCACCCTGCCCACTGCGCTGCGCGTGGCTGATGAAATGGGCCTGCCGCAGAAGGTGTCGCGTTTCGTGCTGACGGTGGGCGCCACTGCCAACCAGAATGGCACGGCGCTGTTCGAGGGCGTCACGGTGATCTTCCTGGCGCAGTTCTTCGGTGTGGACCTGAGCATCGGCCAGCAGGTCATGGTGATGGCGGTCTGTATCCTTGGCGGTATCGGCACTGCGGGCGTGCCGTCCGGTTCGCTGCCGGTGGTGGCGATGATCTGCGCGATGGTCGGCGTCAACCCGCTGGGCATCGGTCTGATCCTGGGCGTGAACCACTTCCTGGACATGTGTCGCACCGCGCTGAATGTCACCGGCGACCTGGCCCTGACCACCCTGGTGGCCAAGGGCGAGAGCGACGAGCCGATGGCGGTGCCACCGCGCGACTGATGTCCCCTGGTGCCAGGTAGAGCTGGGCTCTGCCCCGCTGCGCCACGCAGCCTCAGCCGGGCAGAGCCCTGCTCTACATGAGGCAGCGGCCGGCGCTACGCCGTTCGGGAGACTATGGGACAATGGCGTGCCCGCACGTCCGCGGCCGCCTCCCTGATTCCGACAGAACTCATGACGCAGCCTACCCGCCGCCAGTTGGCCAACGCCATCCGCTTCCTTGCCGCCGACGCGGTTGAAACCGCAAAGTCCGGCCATCCCGGGATGCCGATGGGCATGGCCGATATTGCCGAAGTGCTCTGGAACGATTATCTCCGGCACAACCCCAACAATCCGCAGTGGTTCAACCGCGACCGCTTCGTGCTGTCCAACGGCCATGGTTCGATGCTGCAGTACGCCCTGCTGCACCTGAGCGGCTACGACCTGCCCATCGAACAGCTCAAGCAGTTCCGCCAGCTGGGCAGCCACACCGCCGGGCATCCGGAACGCCATGAGACCCCGGGCGTGGAAACCACCACCGGCCCGCTGGGCCAGGGTTTCGCCAACGCCGTGGGCTTCGCGCTGGCCGAGAAGCTGCTGGCACAGCGCTTCAACCGCCCGGAGCTGGAAATCGTCGACCACCGCACCTGGGTGTTCATGGGCGACGGCTGCCTGATGGAAGGCGTGTCGCATGAAGCCGCTTCGCTGGCCGGTACCTGGGGGCTGCACAAGCTGGTCTGCTTCTGGGATGACAACCACATCTCCATCGACGGCAATACCGAAGGCTGGTTCACCGACAATACCGCCGAGCGTTTCGAGGCCTATGGCTGGAACGTCGTGCGCGACGTGGACGGCCATGATCCGGAAAGCATCAAGGCCGGTATCGACGCGGCGCTGTCGCAGTCCGAGCGGCCGACCCTGATCTGCTGCCGCACCACCATTGGTTTCGGCTCGCCGAACAAGGCCGGCAAGGAATCCAGCCATGGCGCCGCGCTGGGCAAGGACGAGCTGGAGGCCACCCGCAAGGCGCTGGGCTGGGAATACGGTCCGTTCGAGATCCCCGAGGAAATCTATGCCGGCTGGCGCGCAGGCGGCACCGGCACGCTGCGCCAGGCCGAATGGGAGCAGCAGTTCGACAGGTATGCCGCGCAGTATCCGCAGCAGGCCGAAGAACTGACCCGGCGTTCGCATGGCGAGCTGCCGGCGGACTTCATCGCCCAGGCCGACGCCTACATCGCCCAGGTCAACGCCGACGCACCGACCATCGCATCGCGCAAGGCGTCGCAGCTGGCCATTGAAGCCTTTGCGCCGCTGCTGCCGGAACTGGTGGGGGGGTCGGCTGACCTGGCGCATTCCAATCTCACGTTGTGGAAGGCCAGCAAGACCGTGGCCAGCGATGATCCCAACGCGAACTATGTCTACTACGGCGTGCGCGAATTCGGCATGACCGCGATCGCCAATGGCCTGGCCCTGCATGGTGGCTTCCTGCCGTTCGATGCGACCTTCCTGGTGTTCAGCGATTACGCGCGCAATGCCGTGCGCATGAGTGCGCTGATCCCGGCGCATGCCATCCACGTGTACACACACGATTCGATCGGCCTGGGCGAAGATGGCCCGACCCACCAGCCGGTGGAGCATCTGGCCGCGCTGCGCTACATCCCCAACAACGATGTGTGGCGTCCCTGCGACGCGGTGGAATCGGCGGTGAGCTGGAAGGCCGCGATCACCCGCCAGGATGGTCCGAGCTGCCTGGTGTTCAGCCGCCAGAACCTGCCGCACCAGCCACGCAGCGCCGAGCAGATCGCGCAGATCGAGCGCGGTGGCTACGTGCTGGCCGATGCCGAGGGCGGCACCCCGGACGTGATCCTGATCGCTACCGGTTCGGAGGTGTCGCTGGCCACCGAGGCGAAGACGCAGCTGGATGCGGCCGGGCTGAAGACCCGCGTGGTGTCGATGCCGTCCACCGATGTGTTCCTGCGCCAGGATGTGGCCTACCGTGAATCGGTGCTGCCGGATGCCGTGCGGCGGCGCGTGGCGGTGGAGGCCGGGGTCACCGGTTTCTGGCGCCAGTTCGTGGGGCTGGACGGTGCGGTGGTCGGCATCGATACGTTCGGCGCGTCGGCACCGGCGGAAGCGTTGTACAAGCACTTCAACATCACCACCGCACACGTGGTGGAGGCTGCCAAGGCGCTGTGACAGCCACCTGGCAGGTGCCGGGCGGACAGCCGGGCACCTGCTGATGGGGTGCCGGGCAGAGCCCGGCCTACGTTGGAATCACGCGGTGCGTGCCAGCGCCAGGCGCAGCAGCCTGGCATTGAGCCGTTCGCCGACAGCCTGTGGTGCGTCCAGCCCCATCCGCTGCAGGTACACCGCATCACCATCGCCTGCGCGTTGCCACAGCGCGACCCACAGCGTGCGCAGCTTCGCAGCACGTGTCTGTGTGTTGGCCTTGAGCCAGCCCAGTGCCTTGACCAGGGCCTGCTCCACCTCGGTGAAATCACTGCCCAGCGGATAGTCGGGCAGGGTGCCATCAGCGCGGAAACCGGCAAGCGCGGCCGACAGTGCCTGCGCTGTGTTGCGCTCACCGCGCGGCGGCAATGCCGCATCCGGGCCCAGCTTGCGGGCCTCCCTGGCCTGCTGCAGCAACCCTGTCTGGAAAGGCGCCTCGGTGATCGCCGCCATTGCCTGCACGCATTCGGCGTCGGTCAGGCCGCGCAGGTCGGCGATGCCGTATTCGTTGAGGAATACATCGCGCAGGTGGCGCGGAATCGTCGTATGCCCGTAGTTCCAGCGCACGTTGCTCCGGCGCTGGCCACCGTCTTCGCGCGCGGCGCGGAACATCAGGATGCTGCGGGCCTCGGGCAGGGCATGTGCCATCGCCACGAAGTTGTACTGTCCACCGACGCCGGAAACCACGCGGCCATCTTCCAGGGCATCGGAAACCGCCGCGCCGAGGGCGGTCGCCATCATGCACGAGTTGAAGAAGCGCGCATGCCGGCGCTGCAGGCGTTCCAGTTCTTCATTGCCGCCATAAAGCTGGTTGATCTCGCTGATGCGTCGCATGCCGATGGCGCGGCATTCGTCCTCCGGCAGCGTGCGCAGCCATTCGTAGAATTCCGGAGAGCCCAGGTAGAAGGCACCGTGCAGGTACTCGCCTTCGGCGGCCAGGGTGGCGTGATCGGCGGTGTAGGCGCTGCCATTGTCCAGCCGCTTCATCAGCGCAAGGTCGTCATGCACGCGGCGCTTGATCACTCCGCACTTCACAAGCACGCGAAAGCCTTCGTTGAGCATCTCGCTGCAGCCGTAGAGGCCTTCCTCGAACGGCTCCAGACCGCCGATCTCCTGCACCAGCGGGTGCTGGGCCAGCTGCGGATCCAGCGCATGCAGTACGCGGCGGTAACGGGCGTTGTCGGTATGGCGCAGCACCAGGGCATGGCTCAGGGCGTCGGCCAAGGTGCCGATGCCGATCTGCAGCGTGCCACCGTCGCGCACCAGCGTGCTGGCATACAGGCCGATGGCGTGGTCGGCATCGCTTACCGGCTGGCGTGGCAGCCCGAACAGCGCCGGGTAGGGGCCGGGTGGCGACACCACCAGGTCGAAGAAGCTTTCATCCACGGTGGCGGTGCCACCCAGCCACGGCAACTGCGGGTCCACTTCAGCGATCATCAGTGGACGCGGCAGGCCACGCGCGGCCATCGCATCCAGGGTGTCCTGGGTGATGTCGTTGTTGCAGGAAAGCGAAAGCCGGCTGCTGCCTTCGCGGCGCGCAACCTTCTGCACGATGGCATGTGGCGCGCGCTGGGCAACCGCATCGGCCGCATGCGTGTAGTTGAGGCTGGTATAGCTGGCCTGTGCCTGGCGCGAACGCAGCAGCGCACCGGACTGCATGTAGAACTCTTCCACCTGCACATGCGCGGGCAGGGCATCGCGCGCCACCGCATCCGCATAGGCCAGGCGGACGAAATCCCCGCCGAAGTGGCGCTCGGCGAACGGCCCCATGAAGCGTGCTTCCAGGCCATCGCCACGCGCCTGCGGAGGAGCCAGCGACAGCGCGGTGTAGATCTGCAGGCCACGCCCGGCATCGTACTCCACGCGTGCGTAAAGCGCGTTGAGCAGGCGATGCGGCTTGCCCAGCGCCAGCGGTGCGCCGATCCGCACATCGCCCTGCACGCGCGTGAACAGCCAATCGACGGCGGCTTCGAGATCGGCGACGTGATCGGTCATGCGTCAGGGCCCTGCGGTGGAATCGCCTGCATTACAGCATGTCCGGCTTGAACCGCCGTCGACGCGACACCTCCTGGCCGGACACCATGAATTGACCATCGCCGCGATAGTGCACCGTGCGCGGCAGTTTCGGCCGTGTCGCGACGTGTGCCTTGACGATCTCCCACACGAACAGGTTGCTGGAATCCACGGCGCTGTCGTCATGCAGTCGGCATTCGAAACTGGAATGGCACTGGCCTATCAGTGGCGCACCGACACGGTCGGCGGGTAACGCGTCCAGCGCAAACCGTTCGAACTTGTCGACGTCGCGGCCGCTGCAGTTGCCGATGTCGACCACCGTGTCCAGCAGCTCCACGGTCGGCACGTTGACCACGCATTCGCCGCTTTCGCGGGCCAGCGCGAAGCTGTGGTTCTGGTTCCAGATATAGGTGGCCAGCAGTGACGGCGAAAAGGCCATCACCATGTGCCAGCCCAGCGTCATGATGCTGCGCTGGCCATGCGCTGCAGTGCTTACCAGCACGATGGGGCCCGGTTCGAGAAAGCGCCGCGCCTGTTCAACCGGGAAATCCTGTTTGGGGATCGACTTCATCGGGGCTCCATTGCGTTTGGCTGATGAACCGGGCATCGGATGGCGTTGCACCCCCGGTGATTTCGGGCCAGACCCGCATGGTGGTTCGAAGGCCGTGAATCGCAGGTCGAAGCGCTTGACAGTGGATTTGTTTACGTGCGTAATTGATGCGTCGATTACGAGTGTAAATAATGATCCAGATCAGTGAAGCCGAGGCCGTTGTCATGGACGTGCTCTGGCAGGGAGCGCCGCGCACCGCCGAGGACGTGGTTGCCGCGCTGGCCAGCCGCGACTGGGCCGAGCCGACCATCAAGACACTGCTCAACCGCCTGCTGACCAAGCGCGCCGTCAGCGCCGAACGCGATGGCCGGCGTTATCTGTACCGGCCGCTGCTGCAGCGCGAGGAATGGGTTGCCCAGCAGAGCGAGGGCTTCCTCGGGCGTGTATTCCACGGCCGCGTGGCACCACTGGTGGCGCACTTCAGCCAGCGCGGTCAGCTCAGCGCGCAGGACATCGCCGAGCTGAAAAAGCTGATCCGGGAGATGGACGATGAGTGAGGCAATTCCCTTCACGCTGCTGCAGCTGCTCCTGCAGGCCAGCCTGTGGCTGGCGGCGTCGGTCGTGCTGCTGGCGCTGGTACGACCGCTGCTGCTGCGTTCGGGCGGAGCGCAGCTCGCCTATCGCAGCTGGTGGCTGCTGCCGCTGGTGCTGCTGACGCCGTATCTGCCGCTGCCGCCTCTGCCGCTGGGCGATGTGCTGCCGAAGGGCGGTCTGGTCGCCCTGCCGGGCGCCAGCACACAGGACATGACCGAAGCACCGATGTGGCCGGCGTTGCTGGCGCTGGTGTGGCTGGTCGGGTTGGTCCTGTCCATGCTGCGGGGCTGGCACGCGCAGCTGCGTTTCGAACAGGGTATGGGGCGGCTGCAGCCACGCGGCGATGGCAGCTGGCAGGCCAGCGCGGATCCAGGATTGCCGGCGCTGGTGGGTCTGTGGCGTCCACGCATCGTGGTTGGACCCGGTTTCGATGCGCAGTTCGGGCCCGCCGAGCGCGAGCTGGTATTGCGGCACGAGCGCAACCATCGCCGGCATGGTGACCATTGGGCGAACGCCGTGCTGATGCTGCTGCGCTGCGTGTTCTGGTTCCATCCACTGCTGCCATGGGCGGCGCGGCGCTTCCTGCGCGACCAGGAGCTGGCCTGCGACGCGCGCACGGTAGGCGCCCATCCTGCCCTTGCCCGTGCTTACGCCACCGCGCTGTTGAAGACTCAGGGGATTCCCGCGGTGGCGCCGATGGCCTGTCATTGGCGCCGCCCGTCATTGCTGAAGGAGCGCGTCACGATGCTGATTCAACCGCAACGCAGCCTGCTGCAGCGGGTAACGGGACAGATGATGGTGGTCGCCCTGTGCGTTGCGGCTGCCGGGGCGGCATGGGCGAGCCACGTTACGCCGGCGCCCGCCGCGGTCGCCACTCCGGTGCAGAGCGGCGACCGCGACGCGCAGGTGGTGAACATGCCACCGCCGCGCTACCCGAAGCACGCAGTGGACAACCGATTGACCGGTGAGGTGGTGCTGCGTGTGGACATCGGCGCCGATGGCGATCTGGGCAGGGTGCGTGTACTGAAGGCCAGCAATCCGGGCATCTTCGAAGAGGTATCGATCGCTGCGGCCAGGCAATGGACGTACCAGGCTGCCATCCGCAATGGCAGGCCGGTGGCCTCGGCGCTGCGCATTCCGATCACTTTCGCGATGGACGAACCGGAGCCAACACCATGAGGCCGTCGCCTCTGCCGGTGCTGCTGGCTGTCCTGGCCAGTGGTTGTGCGGGGCATGACCGGCTTGCCGCCGTGGACACCCGCGCGGAAAACGTCGGCCACCAGCGCCTGGAGGTTGTCGCCGACGGTGCCGGAGCGGGCGCGATCGAGTCCTACGCGCTGCGCACCGATGAGGGCTACCGGATGCCGCAGCTGCATACCGCACCACCGCCGGTGCTGGGTGAGCGCGACCCGCGCCAGCAGCTGCCAGCGACCACGGTATGCCTGCAACTGGTGGTGGATGCCGAAGGGAAGGTCGAGCGCAGCCTGCCGGTGATCGACCGCAGCGAATGCGCGGCGGGGGCGGTTGCAGGCAACGCGGTGCTGTTGCAGGCGGCCAGCGAGGCGGTGGCGATGTGGCGCTTCTGGCCGGCTGCGGTATGCCACTTCGCACCGGGCAAGGCGCCGCGCGATGCCGGTGACTGCCGCGCCGCCGAACGCGTGGAGCCCACGCCGGTCAGCCTGCTGTATGCCTTCACCTTCGAGATCGTGCGCGGCCAGCAGTTCGTGCGCAGCCACGGACGTTGAGCTGGCGCATGCCGGCGGTCTGCAGCCCTCTGCGGCGTCACCGTCCGCCGCCCTGGATGTTGGCCTTCACCGACGGGTGCATCAGCTTCGGCTCCGGCAACATGGCATCGCGTGTCTGCCGTGTGGCCACGAATTCCGCTTCGGTCACGCCGTCGTGCACATGGATGTTGTGCGCACGTTGTTCGCCGACGGTGGTTTCGTTGGCTACCGCGCGACCGCCCGGGCCATAGTCGTGGCAGACAAATACACGGGTGGCCTCGGGCAATGCCAGCAGGCGCTGGATGGAGCGGTACAGCTGCGCGGCATCGCCGCCGGGAAAATCGCAGCGTGCAGTGCCGGCATCGGGCATGAACAGTGAATCGCCGGGAAACAGCGCGTCGTCGATCAGGTAGGCGATGCTGTCGCTGGTATGTCCCGGTACCGCGATGACGCGCCCGCGCAGCGAGCCCAGCGCAAAGGTTTCCTCATCGGCAAACAGATGGTCGAACGCGGCACCGTCGGCGGGCATGTCCAGCTGGTAGCGCGGCGCGAACGTCGCCTGCACGCTGCGGATGCCTTCGCCGATTCCGGTCCGAGCCTGCGGAAAGCGCGATTTCAGCCACCGCCCCGCTGATACGTGGTCGGCGTGTGCATGGGTTTCAAGCACCCAGCGCACGTCCAGGCCCCGCTGCGCGATCTGCTGCAGCAGGGGCCGCAGCGGCGCGTCGCTGGTGGCGTCGGTGTCCGGATCGTAATCCAGCACCGGGTCGATCAACGCGGCCACGCCACTGGACGGATCGTGGACCAGATAGCTGAAGGTGTTGCTGTCGCGATGGAAAAAGGACTGGACCTGGACGGACATGGAAGGCTCCTCAGCGCTGCCCGAGCGCACCGTTCAGCACCTGCGCCAGCCGCTCGCCGGCAAGCCGCAACTGCGCTTCGGCCACCGGGCGATAGCGCGCGGTGTAATCGTCGCCGAGCTTACGCGATGCCGGGTAAACACCATGTTCAACGGCGATGCGGCAGCTGGCTTCGGCCCAGGCATCGGCATCGCGGCCCAGCTCCGCCCGCGGCGCCAGCTCTGGTGCCGGCAGTGATTGCAGCAGCCCGGCGTAGGCATCGTCATCCAGCCTGCGGGCATTGAGCATGCCGCTGTCCCACAGCGAATGCAGGTTGCTGCCTCGGTTGTTGTACTGCAGCTGGAAGTCATTGCCTCCCTTGTCGTGGCCGTAGCCGGCGTGCATGGGCTGGTGGATGTCGCCGACGAAGTGGACCACGAACTTCAGCGCCTGCGTACGCTCGGCATCGCTTCGCGCGGGATCGGCAAGAATCGCCGTCTGTGCCTTCAGCGCCTCGACAACGCAGTTTCCGCCGGGGCAATGCCTGGGGGCCTGGTAGTGGCAACCGTCCTCGGCGATGTTCACGTAATGCCATCGCGCCGACCGCTTGCCCAGGCTCGGATCGCTGGAGCGCAGCTGGTCGGCCCACGGCGCGATGCCGGCCAGGGTGGGGTCGGCTTCCCCGGCCAGCAGACGTCCGACGTCCGCATGGGCGGCGGGGGTGAGGCGGGCCTCGGCGATGCGGCCAACCAGACGGTGGCCCTGGAATCCCCAGGCATGGGCGGTGGAGGGAACGGTGAGCAGGGCGGGGGCCAGCAGTGCGGCCGCCAGCAGGACGTGCAGTGATTTCATCGCCGCATTGTAACGGCTGCCCGGCATCGGCTCCGAGCGCTCATCAACGCCCTGCACGCGCGCGGGTCGATATGGCTGCAGGGATCGCGACCGGTTACGCTCGGCCCTTGGCAGAGTGTGGAGCGGCAGATGCAACAGAAGATGGTCGGCCTGATCGGCGGCATGAGCTGGGAGAGTTCCGCGCAGTACTACCGCATGATCAATGAACAGGTGCGCGGGGCGAGGGGCGGAACGCATTCGGCGCCGCTGCTGCTGTGGTCGTTCGATTTCGCCACCATCGAAGCGCTGCAGCATGCCGGCGACTGGGACGGCGCGACGCGCCTGTTGGTCGATGCGGCGCGGCGCCTGGAGACGGCGGGTGCCAGCATGATCCTGGTCTGCACCAATACCATGCACCGCATGGCGGATGCGGTGCAGGACGCCATCGGCATTCCGCTGCTCCATATCGCCGATCCCACTGGCGAGGCGGTGACGGTGGCTGGTATCCAGCGCGTCGGCCTGCTCGGCACGGAATTCACCATGGAGCAGGCGTTCTACAAGGGACGCCTGGCGGCGCGCCATGGGCTGGATGTGCTGGTGCCGGATGAAGATGACCGCGTGCAGGTTCACCGCATCATCTACGAAGAACTGGTGCAGGGCCGCGTGCTGCCGGAATCCCGGGAGATCTACCGTAGCGTGATGGAGCGGCTGGCGAGGCGAGGTGCGCAGGGGATCATCCTTGGCTGCACGGAAATCATGCTGCTGGCCAGGCCGGGCGATGCGACGGTGCCGCTGTTCGACACCACCGCCTTGCATGCGCAAGCGGCTGCACGATACCTGCTTGCGCCATGAACCGGACAGGTTGGAGAATTGGGCTCGCCAACCCGCCGGCCGCACGCGCTCGCCCCTTGGCGCGCGCCTGCTTTGGAACTGCTTTTGCTTTTTCTTTTCTTCCGTGGCGGAAGACTTGAATACCTGTCTCAGGGCCGGGCGGTGAGGTTGGACGGGGGTGTTGAGCGCCATGGATGGCGCGAAACAAGCGCCACATGGACGTGCTTGTGCGCGTCCCTCGCCCGGCCTCACCGCCCGGCCAGACCAGTGCCTCAGTCACGAGGGGCCCAGCCGTTCGCCGCAACGCCTGTGGAGCGCAGGGGGAACCGCTGCCGCGTCAGAAGCTGAAAACGTAGGAAACGCCATAGGCCAGAGGATCGATGTTCACCGTGCCCATCTTCTGGCCATCCAGCTTCACCTTGCTGTCGATGTCGATCCAGCGCAGGTCCACGCGCAGCGCGCCGTTGTCACTGACGGCGAAGTCCAGGCCCGCGTGCAGGGCCAGGCCCCAGGAATCGTCCAGCTTCAGCTTGCTGCCGGCCAGCGCGCCGCCGGTTTTTTCGCTGAAGAAGGTCGTGTAGTTGATACCCGCGCCGAGGAACGGCGATACCTTGCCGGCGCTGTTGAAGTGGTACTGCAGGCTCACCACCGGCGGCAGGTGCTTGGTGCTGCCGACCCGCCCCAGGCCATCGATGTTGATGTCGTGCTTGAACGGCAGCGCGGCCAGCACTTCGATACCCATATTGTCGGCGATGAAGTATTCGCCGGTGATGGTCGGCTTGATGTCGTTGTCCACCTCGACCTTCAACGTGCCGCCCGCCAGTGCGCCATTGTTGGATTTCGGTGCCACCTGGTGCACGCCGGCCGACAGCGTCCATTCTCCTTTGGACTGGGCCATGGCCGGCACCGCGGCGAGGGAAAGGGCGGCGGCCAGGCCGGCGAGGATCAGGGGGAGGTGCTGCGCATGAGGCATGTCTCGTTGTGGGGTGGATGGACGCAGTGTCCGTGCCGGGTCCACGCAACGCCTTGATCCGGATCAAATCCTGACCTCCGCAGCCGGTCCGCGGCCGCTGCCCGGCGGTGGTCAGGGCGGTTTGCTAGAATGATGGGCCCTATCCATCCCGCCGCATCGTGCGCGGCTGCAGGAGCTCGTCAACATGGCAATCAAGGTTGGTATCAACGGTTTCGGTCGCATCGGACGCAATGTCCTGCGTTCGGCGGTGCTGAACTTCGGCGATGACATTGAAATCGTGGCCATCAACGATCTGCTGGAGCCGGACTACCTGGCGTACATGCTGAAGTACGATTCGGTGCATGGCCGTTTCAAGGCCGATGTCGCCGTCGAAGGTGGCGATCTGCTGGTCAACGGCAGGAAGATCCGCCTGACCCAGGAACGCGATCCGGGCAACCTGAAGTGGAACGAAGTGGACGTGGATGTGGTCATCGAATCCACCGGCCTGTTCCTGACCAAGGAAACCGCGCAGAAGCACATCGATGCCGGCGCGAAGAAGGTGATCCTGTCGGCACCGTCGAAGGACGATACGCCGATGTTCGTCTACGGCGTCAACGACAAGAGCTACGCCGGCCAGGCGATCATCTCCAACGCATCGTGCACCACCAACTGCCTGGCTCCGCTGGCCAAGGTCATCAACGACAAGTGGGGCATCAAGCGTGGCCTGATGACCACCGTGCACGCCGCTACGGCAACGCAGAAGACCGTCGATGGCCCGTCCAACAAGGATTGGCGCGGTGGTCGCGGCATCCTGGAGAACATCATTCCGTCTTCCACCGGTGCGGCCAAGGCCGTCGGTGTGGTCATTCCGGAGCTCAACAAGAAGCTCACCGGCATGAGCTTCCGCGTGCCGACCTCGGACGTCTCGGTGGTCGACCTGACCGTCGAACTGGAAAAGGAAGCCACCTACGCCGAGATCTGCGCTGAAGTGAAGGCACAGAGCGAGGGTGCACTGAAGGGCATCCTGGGTTACACCGAAGACAAGGTGGTGGCGACCGATTTCCGCGGCGAGACCCATACCTCGGTGTTCGATGCCGAAGCCGGCATCGCGCTGGATGGCACCTTCGTCAAGCTGGTGTCCTGGTATGACAACGAATGGGGTTATTCAAACAAGTGCCTGGAAATGGCACGCGTCGTCGCGGCGAAGTAAAACCGCGCATTCGTGCAGTCCACGAACCCCGGCCTGATGCCGGGGTTTGTCGTTTCTGGGCCGTTTCGCCGGCGCGTCGGCAAAGCGGTTTGCGGTATGCGACACACATGGGCTGTGAGCGTGATAGCGGAAACGCACCACGTTCCTTGCGATGGCACGATTGCGGTGCACGCAATGCTAGTCCTGTAACTCCTGGAGCCCGGGAGTCATGCCATGTTGCGCACGTTGTCCTGCTGTGTGTTGTATCTGTCCCTCGTACTTCCGGCAGGCGCCTTGCCGGCAGGCGAGGACGCGGTGCTTGTAGCCCGTCTGCATGAGCAGATGCTGTTTCCCTCCGCCCATCGCGGCCAGAGCCTGCAACGCATCACCGCCGACGGCCACGGCGGCTGGATTGCGGATCTCGGTGCATCCTTTCTTGCCCCGTATCGCGGCCGCCAGGTTCCTGCCGAGCTGGATGAGCGGTTGCAGGCCATCCGCCTTCAGTTGCTGATGCTGCAGGAACGAAGGGGAGACGCCGGCAATATCGCGTTCCGCTTCGATGGTGAGCCGCTGGAATCCTTCTTCGCCGATGCGGCACCGCAGGTTGATGGTCGCACCACGGGCGACACGCCAGGGGTGGATGTATTCGTGTCCGCCAGCCATGGCTGGTACCTCCATGGCACGGGCGAAGGCTCATGGCGCCTGCAGCGGCCCTGGATGAACGGCATGGTCGAGGACCTTCTGACGCCGCGTTTCGCCGAGAGGGTGGCGGCTGAACTGCAGGCGGAAGGACACTCCACCGCACTTTCCCGAGCCACAGCGGCCGACGAGCATCCGCAGGCTGGCAAGCCCTGGTGGGAAATGGCATCGCGCTATCACGCCCAAGCGCTGTATCCGGACCGCCCGGATATCTGGCAGAGCTACTTCGACAGGGAGGTTCCGCTGCGCGAATACAACGATGACATCCGCACCCGGCCGTTGCTGGCCAACGAGCTCGGCGCAGGGGCACTGGTGCACCTGCATACCAACGCCGGCGGGGAGCAGGCCAGCGGCGCGATGGCCTTCTACCAACCCGGCCGTGCCGAAGACCGGCGGCTGGGCCACGTGATGTTGTGTGCGATGCGCGAGAGCGTGCAGGCCTTGCCTGCGTATCGGGATTATCGCGTGCGCGTGCAGCCGCTGGAAGGAAACTACGGTGAGAACAGGCTGGCAGCCGCGCCCTCGATCCTGGTTGAGCTGGGGTTCCACACGAATCCGCAGGATGCCAGTGCGCTGCAGGACCCGCTCTTCCAACAGGCCACAGCAGAGGGCCTGCGCAATGGCTACGTGGCCTACATGGCAGGGCAGGGAAGCGACGGGCTCCCCGTCTGCCGGTGATCGTCGTGGTGGCCGCCGGGTGGCTTGCCGTAGCATGGCAGGCACCCAGCGGCGCCATCCGGGCGTCGGAGGACGGCCAGGGAGACGTGAATGGAGGCGTTGTTCGTAGTGCTCGTGGCGACCTTGGTGGCCGTCCCTGGGCTGCTGGTGGTCGCGCTGGTGATGATTGCCGGGTTGCGTCGGCGCGTGCTGGCGCTGGAAAGCGCGCTGCTCGCCACGCCGGTGCGTGACGAGGCCGCGGCCGATGCGCACCGCAATGCAGACAGCGCGTCCACGCCTGCGTCACCGCCGCAGACACCGGCGGCTGCAGAGACGCTCCCACCGCCGTTGCCGCTTTCCAGCGCGGCGGTCCGGCCGGAACCACTGCACGTGCCATCCACGCCTGCACCGTCGAAGCCAGGCGTAACGGCGGCTGCAGGCCTGGTCGAACGCCTGTCAGGCGCAGTCCGGCACTGGTTCACTGAAGGCAACGTACCCGTCCGCATCGGCATGCTGGTGCTGCTGGCGGGCGTGGCCGCGCTGCTCAAGTACGTCAGCGACCAGGGATTGCTGGACGTGCCGATCGAACTGCGCCTTGCCGCGATCACGCTTGGCGCGCTGTTGCTGCTGGTGATGGGCTGGCGGCAGCGCGAGCGTCGGCGGATGTTCGCCCTGAGCCTGCAGGGCGGAGCCATCGGCGTGCTGCTGCTGACCATCTTCGCGGCCTTCAGGCTGTATGGACTGGTGGATGCGCTGCCCACGTTCGTGGCCAGCGTGGCGCTGGTGGCTGGCCTGGGCATGCTGGCGGTAGTGCAGGATTCGCGCACGCTGGCGGTGCTGGGCATCCTGGCCGGCTTCATGGCGCCGCTGTGGCTGTCAACCGGCAATGGCAACCACGTGGCGTTGTTCGGTTATTACGCCGTGCTCAATGCCGGCATCTTCGCGATTGCCTGGTACCGGTCGTGGCGCGTGCTGAACCTGCTCGGCTTCGCTTTCACGTTCGTCATCGGTGCCGTGTGGGGTGTGTTGCAGTACGGCCCCGAAGATCTGCCGACCACCCAGCCGTTCCTGCAGCTGTTCTTCGCCTTCTACCTGCTGATTCCGCTGCTGCATGCGCGGCGGCAGCCCACCGCTGCCGGCAACGTGGTGGACGGCAGCCTGGTGTTCGGCACGCCGCTGGTGGCGTTTTCGCTGCAGGCGGCGATGCTGCATGACCAGCCGATGGTGCTGGCGGGGATGGCGGTGGCGCTGGCCGCGCTGTATGCGCTGCTCGCGGGCGTGTTGATGGTACGGGCGCGCCACCTGTTGCTGGCGCAGTCGTATGCGGTGCTGGCGGTGGGCTTTGCCACCCTGGCCGTGCCGCTGGCGCTGTCCGCGCGTGCGACCGGCGCCGTGTTCGCGCTGGAAGGCGCCGGGCTGGTGTGGCTGGGATTGCACCAGCAGCGGCGGCTGCCGCAGATCAGTGGCGCGTTGCTGCAGGTTGCCGCAGCATTCGCGTTCGTTGCCGGCGCCGACTACTGGTTCCGCGATTCGCGCCTGCTGCTCAACCCGACCGCGATGGGTGCATTGCTGCTGGCGGTATCCGGCTTCGCATCGGCCTGGAACTGCCGTCGCCACGGCCGCCACGACGTCGCGCTGGTGTATTACCTGTGGGCCCTGGCGTGGTGGCTCGGCGGCCTGGCGCACGATCTCATGCGTTTCCTGCCGTCCCGTGTCGAGCCCGATGCACTGCTGATCGTCGCCGCCGTCAGCGCCTGGCTTGCGGCCGAGGCGCATCGCCAGCTGCCGGCGCGCGCGCTGTCCCTGACCACGCTGATCATGATGGCTACCGCGTTCCCGTTGCTGCTGTGGCAGCTGCACGTGCATCGCCAACCGCTGCAGGGGCAGGGTGCACTGGCCTGGCTGGCGATGCTGCTGCTGGGCATGCGTGCGCTTCACGCGCTGCGTCGCGACGGTGGCCTGGTGGCAAACATTGCCCAGTTCCTGTGGTGGCTGGCATGGCCGCTGGTGCTTTCGCTGGCCTTGCTGTGGGTAGCGCGCCATGGTGGCCTGGCACAGGGATGGAGCGTACTGCTGGTCCTGCTGCCCTGGTGGTTGTTGACCGCACTGTCGGTGTGGCGTTGGCCGTGGGTCCGGCAGCCGCTGGGTGCGGCGTTTGATGCGATGCGACCGGCGCTGCAGGGCGTGTTGTTCATCATGCTGGGGCTGGCGTGGCTGCGCGTGCATGCACTGCCGGGTTGGGCCACGCCCCTGCCATGGCTGCCGGTCGCCAATCCCGCCGAGCTGATGCAGTGGGCCATTCTGCTGCTGGCCGCGCGCTGGCTGTACTCCCGGCAGGCACCTGTCACGCTGCATCGCCTGCGCGTGCCGTTGCTGGCGTTCGCCGGTTTCATCGCGCTGACCAGCCTGACCCTGCACGCTGTCCACCATGGCGGACGGGTGGCGTGGAACGATGCGCTGTGGCATTACACGCTGGCGCAGTCCAGCCTCACGGTCGTCTGGAGCGTGCTCGGGGTGATCGCCTGGGTGTGGGGTTCGCGGCGTGGCCAACGTGTGCTGTGGATCACCGGTGCCGTGTTGATGGCCGTGGTACTGGCCAAGCTGATCCTGATCGACCGCCAGCATCTGGGCAACCTGCTCGGCATCGCCTCCTTCATCGCCTACGGACTGCTCTGTACGGTGGTGGGATACTTCGCGCCGGCGCCGCCGCGCCAGGTGACGCAGAACGTGGAGAATGCAGGATGAAGAAGTGGACGGCGCTGTTGATGGCATTGCTGGCGGGCAGCGCCGGCGCCCAGGACCATCGGCAGCAGTATGCGGAACAATGGACATTGAGCCTGCCCAGCAGCCAGTCCGGCGCGTACCGCATCGTGCTGGAGCCGCAGGTCTACCGTCGCGCGTGGTCGCCCACCCTGGCCGATGTGCAGGTCTACAACGCTGCGGGGCAGGCGCTTCCTTCGGCGTTGTTGGGGCCCGACCAGCCGCTTGCGCAACCGCCGGTGCAGCGGGAGCTGCCCTGGTTCGTGCTGCCGGCGCTGGATGCGCGCAGCCGCAATGATCTGCAGCTGCTCACAGAGCGCGACAGCGACGGCCGCGTGCGGCGGGTGGAAGCGCGCTTGGGCAGCGGTGGCAACGCGGCACGGCCCGGCGGCTGGCTGATCGATTCCAGCGTGCTCGGGCAGCTGCCCGTGGCGACCCTGGTGCTGGACTGGAAGGAGGCCGGTGCGCCATTGCAGACACGCGTGCGGGTGGATGCCAGCGATGATCTGCGCCGGTGGGACCTAGTGGATGGTGACGCACCATTGGTGGACCTGCAGCGCTCCGGCAAGCGCCTGTTGCAGCGACGCGTGGACATCGGCCGTACCGCGCGTTACCTGCGCGTGCTGCCGCGTGAGGGTGAGGAACTGCCAGCGTTGCGTGCGGTGGTAGCCGAACTGCCGGCGGCGCCGGCGACAAATCCCTGGGAATGGCTGT
>JAAIGF010164341.1_pt1 | contig 25466 bp, 24 predicted proteins | sample 6487441 | NCBI WGS metagenome assembly JAAIGF01 (sample SAMN13974129, study PRJNA590717) | phyllosphere metagenome | biome: pepper field; feature: multiple bacterial spot infested pepper fields; material: pepper leaves; isolation source: leaves from pepper fields | host: Capsicum annuum ... | reverse complement strand
GGTAGCCGGCGTGGCCATCGCCACCCTGGGCTTCGCCAGCTTCCCGGCCTTTATCGCCCTGATCGACCTGCTGGTGTTCCGCGAGCGCATCAGCGTCGGCGAGACCGTGCTGGTGCTGCTGGTCACCCTCGGCCTGGTGCTCGTGGTGCCATCGTTCGACTTCGCTGACCAGGGCACCATCGGCCTGTTCTGGGGCCTCGCCTCGGGCCTTTCGTTCGCGCTGCTGGCCGTGGTGAACCGCCGCTTCGTACGCGGCATGGACGCCCTGCAGGTGGCGTTCTGGCAGAACCTCATCGTCACCGTGCTGGTCGCCCCCTTCGCATTGCACAGCTTCGCGCTGCAGGGGCTGAGTCAGGTGGACTGGCTGTACCTGGCGGTGCTCGGCGTGTTCTGCACGGGGCTGTCCCAGTACCTGTTCGTGAAAAGCCTCGACGTGCTGGAGGCGCACAGCGCCGGCATGATCATCGCCCTCGAACCCGTGTACGCCATCGCCGGCGCGTGGCTGCTGTTCGCCGATGAACCATCGCTGCGCATGCTCAGCGGCGCTGCATTGATCGTGTTCGCCATGGTCGTGTCAGCACGCAGCAAGAGCGTCGAGTCCAGCGCGCACTGATCCAAGCTAAGCCGTGCACCTATTCCACGGGGTGCGCGGCCTTCGCAACATTTTTGTTCGATCTAGATCCCAAGACACGACTGCTGACGCCTCGCCTGACCATAACGGCGCTACATACGGGGTGCGGCGCCGTTTCCATTACGCAGTTGGTTTCATCACAACCTTCGTCCACCCTTTGTCACGGGCGTCGAAATGCTTGTACGCACTCGGGCCTTCATCGAGCTTCAGTCGATGCGAAACGATTTGCGAGGGCGTGGCGCGCCCATGATGAATAAGCTCAGCCAGCTGGCGGTTATACGCTTTGACGTTAGCCTGGCCAGTACCAATTTTCTGTCCTTTGAACCAAAAGGCACCGAAGTCGAAGGCCATCTTTCCTTCTTTGGCCAAATCGTTTTTGGCTCCAGGATCCTGGGGCACGAATAACCCGACCACCCCGATCCCACCAGTCGCCTTAGTGGAAGCGACAAGATTGTTCATGGTTAGGTGATTCACCTCATGGCCGTGCTTGTCACAGCATTGGTAACCCACACACTCGCAACCTCGATCCGTGCCCTTGCCGTTGGTGTAATTCAGGATTTCATCGACGGCCTTCTGCTCGACCGAATTGATTGGCGTGGCACCCATTTGCGCAGCCAACTTCAAGCGGTCTGGCTGATCGTCCACGACGAATACCTGCGAAGCGCCTTGAATCAGCGCAGAGTGCGCCGCCATCAGGCCAACCGGGCCTGCACCGTAGATGGCAACGGATTCGCCAGGCTGCAGACCTGCCAGCCTGGTAGCGTGCCATCCCGTGGGAAAAATGTCGGAGAGCATGACGTAGTCGTCCTCACGCTCCTTCGCATCCTCAGGCAGCACGAGGCAATTGAAATCCGCGAAGGGAACTCGAAGCAGCTCGGCCTGACCACCGTTGTAGGTACCCATCTCTGCGAAGCCGTACGCGGCACCGGCGCTGCCCGGATTCGCGGTCAAGCAATAGCCCGTAAGCCCCTTCTCACAGTTCTCGCAAAAACCGCAGCCGATGTTGAAGGGCAAGCAGACCATGTCTCCGACCTTAACGCGCTCAACACCTGCACCTACCTCGACCACCTCACCAAGGTTCTCGTGACCGAAGACTCGGCCCGTCTCGAAGGTGGTTCGACCTTCGTACATATGGAGGTCAGAGCCACAAATATTTGTAGAGGTAACTCGAACGAGGGCATCAGTTGGCCTCTCGATCTTCGCATCTGGGACGTTCTGGACGCTGACGTCACGCGGCCCGTTGTAGACGATAGCTTTCATCTGGGTTCTCCAAGTCAGTTCAAAGGAGCGCCGATTGCGCTTTCGTTCCTACCTTGGTTCGTGTCCCGTGCAACGCGCGTCGTTCAGGAAAACTGACCGCCGCCTGACGGGCGGTGCCAGTTTTGAGGCTGACCAGACAGCTCTATCACGGCAATTTTCCTCTATGAAGTGCACAGGCCGTTGCTCGCAGCTGGGCTAGACTTTCAGTCTTTGCAGACAGATCGAGATGCCCTATGGAGAACGCCAAGATCCAAGCGTTTGCGAAAAGGTACACCGCTGCGCTCATCAACACCGCTCCACCGAATGAGGCGGATCTTTCAAGCGAGGGCTTTACGCCCGACGAACGAGAGGCCGTATACAGAGCGCTCAACCAAATCCGGGAAAGGATCATTGTTGAGGCGGAAGTACTGGAGTCTCTTTGAGCAGCGCACTTGGGCGTGGGCTAAGGAGTCCCGGAGGTACGAATCATGCTGAGCTATACGATGATTGGCTCGAACGACTTATCCGCTGCAGGTAGGTTCTACAACGCGATTCTGCTGCCGTTGGGGTACGAAGTGGAGCGCTGGGAAAAGCAGCTGTGCTATTCGATGCCCGGCATTGAGGATCAGGAGAACGGCCCAGGTGCCTTTCATGTGACCACTCCTTACGACGGTAAGCCGGCGACCGTTGGCAACGGCACCATGGTTGCTTTCCGCGCACCCACACACGAGAAAGTGCGAAGCCTGCATACTGAGGGGCTACGCTGCGGCGGTGTGGACGAAGGAGCACCTGGTTTTCGCGAGGCTTACAGTCCTAAATTCTTCGTGGGCTATCTGCGAGACCCAGATGGCAACAAGGTGGCGTTGTTCTGCACCAGTGACTCCGAACCCATTCGCCCTAAGTAAGATGCCCTAAGGCTGATTTGGCCTAGACGGCCACTAAAGGTGCAAGGCGTCCGGTTGCGAAGGACGGCAAAAAGCCAGAAACAGCCATAGTTCAATTATCCCCGCCTTACACTGGATACCCGGCTGTCAAGTCAGCATTACAGCTGCTGCTCGCATACTTTCAGAATTCTGATGGCCGTGGGCCTTCCCAGAGTCAGGGCGAAGAAAACGCTACTACTCGTGGCGCCAAGTTCGTGCAGTTGATGTGTTTTACCTGCACAATTTCTGCAGGCTCGAATGCGAAATCCCAGCCTTTCTGGCTTCCTCCATCGAGTTCTGCTCAGGACAAATGCGGATGAACTTTCAAAACCGCCCTGACCTCCCATCTTGACCGCGTCGGATGAATTGTCATCCGCACGCCTCCTTTTTTACTTTGATGAGAGGACTGAGTGACCACCATGAGTAATCAACTGGCAGGCAAAAAAGTACTATTCATCACCTCGAATACAGGGATCGAGCGCGATGAGCTGGTGAAACCGTTTGAAGCGCTCAAGGCGCAGGGTGTCCTGGTCACCCATGGCTCAAGTGACGGCGGCACTACCCAGACGTTCGTTCAGGACACTGAGAAAGATCGCACCGTAGAGTCTCAGGTTGCGCTGGCTGGGCTCAAAGCTTCGGATTTTGATGCGCTCGTGATTCCAGGCGGCACGGTCAATGCAGATACGCTTCGACTGGACGAAGACGCCCAGCGCCTGGCCAAGGAGTTCGCCGACTCAGGCAAAGTAATCGCTGCGATTTGCCATGGGCCATGGTTGCTAATCAACGCTGGAGTCATCGCTGGCAAGACCCTCACTTCTTACCCCAGCGTCAGGCTCGATCTGGAAAATGCCGGCGCTGCTGGATGGGTAGATGTAGAAGTAAAACAATGCCAAGCCAATGGATGGACTTTGATCACTTCGCGTAACCCCAACGATATCCCCTCGTTCAACGAAGCTATCGTAGCGGCGCTGAAGTAGGGAGGTGCTGACAAGCCATGCTCTAGCCGCGAGCCACAGGCAGGGCTCTGCCCAAAGCCAGGGCTTTCGGCTTTTGGCCCATTGGTACCGGTCGTCAGAGGCGGATATCGGCCAGAAGCGGTCATGCGATGCTGCCTACAGCATTCGGTTCGCTCGACGACTGAACGGGATCAAGTATCTGGGACTGATATAATAAGAGCGTACAGATGGGCCGGTGTCAGGGTGAGGAGGGTGGATTATTTGATTGCTCGAGAGCGTGCTTGGAGATCAACTCGTAGAATTGGTGAGGGTCAATAAATATCATGATACTTTCGTGAGGAGCCAACTTGTCCTCAAGCGTTTCCAAGCAAGCCATCGTGAACTCGTCGATATTTTCGGAGGGTTTGCCAGACTTGAATACCGCATGGCATGATTTATCGGCCATAAAGCCACCTCTCCATATTGCCGGCCCATTCAGTAGTCCGTTTTTGTAATTTGCTTGAAGGTGAGGATTTTGCTCTGTGCTCAAGTGAATATATTGGGCTCCGTGCAGTAAGCCATCTTTGTAGTTTGCCCTTATTTTTACGTGTCCATTGCTTTCCCAGCCGAGGAGTTGGTCGTCCAGTACACCTTTGTTAAAAGTGCCTTCTAACATATTACTGCCATCTGGGTAGTATGCCTTGAATTTTCCGTGGGGGATTCCTGACTTGAAGTTTATGATGCACAGCATGTTGCCATATTTATTGAACATAGTCTGTGCCCCTGTCAAGTGGCCAAGTTCTATGTTTAGCTCGCCGAGCAAAATGCCGGTTCTCGATACTAATTTGTAGTGGCCGCTGGCGCCGTTGATCTGCAGAGCTTCAGGCTTTCTCAGAAATATTGTGGATATACTTTCCGGGTTGCCCAGTGATTTCCAGTCAATTTTTTCCTGTTCCCCATCATAGATGAGTTCTATTTTTATTCGTTTGGCTTTGATTTTTTTTAGGAGTGTATTTAGCTCATTGCAGAAATCAATTGCACCAGAGCCAACTGTAAACAGGGCTCTGAAGGTTTTTTCTTCTTTTATTGACAGGTCTTCTATGGCGGAAAAGTACTCGTGCCATATAAAGTGGCGCGGCCTATACTCGCACTTCTGTGACGCTAGAAATATCTCAAGTTCTTTTTCTGTGTCACAGCTTTCGCTTTCTGAGTAGAGTATTTCTAAAAAACTCCTGCAGCCCTCATAGTTTTCAACTTTTGATAAGTCCGCTGAAATTGTTATCCTGTATTCGGCCATCCCTGTAAACCTTTTTTGTGTGAAAGAAAACGCTTTGATTTTTTGTATTGTTTTATGCTTGTGGTGCTTGGCTAATTAGGCTGCAAAAACTTAGTAGGCATAAACTCAACAACGCCTGAGCTCCTTGTCTTGAACGTAGGTATCTTACAGCATCTATTTGCTTTCTAAGTCGTCCTCAATTGCGTAGCTATCCAGGTGGCGGCTTAGGGTCGGAAATAGCCTTTCGTTGGTGACTGCTTCTGGCCGATTGCAGCCGGTGACGACAGGCAGCTACCGGCCAAATGTGGTCGCTCAAGATCATTCTAAACCTCGTAAAAGTTCGCTTGTTACAAACCCCACCCCGCAATGATCGCAGTAAAAACCGTCTACTAGCTGCTCGAGCGGTGCTGCATTCAGGAGGGCGGGCTTGCATTCATCAACTGCTAGCTGATCCAAGCGTTGGTAGCCTGCTTTTTCTTCCCCATCGAAACGTTTCTTTGGGCTTGCTGCTCCAATCAGAATTCTTTTTGATCTGACATGCTGTAAGGAGCCACAGCGCGGGCAGGACTCAATCGGGTTAAGGTTCATGGCATGACCTGAGGCTAGGTACGTTTGAGAGTATTGGCTCTGTCATTCTTTATCATCCACAAGCGCTCACAAATAAGTCGCCCATGAAGGGCAGCTCCTGGCCGTTTGCTGCCCTTAGCCGGAGGGAGGGCTGCGGCACAAGCAGCCCTCCCTCCTCGGTATCAAAACTCGGCGTAGCTCTACGGTATTCCAACCGTCAAGACTCGCAAGATGGGCACGGGCTAATCAACCGCCTGCTGCTCATTTCATACCGATACGTTTGCGCATGTCTCGGGTAATAGTCTGCTTCGTATCGTGCAACCCCGACCAAGGGTCTTCCTTCAGGTGATCCAGCCGCTCGTGGAGATTGACGATAGTCCAAAAGTTCGCGGCTTTAAGCTGGCCGACCTCTTCGCGATGGATCGGCACGGACACCGGCATGCCCTCTCTCGCCCGCACTGAATACGCACAGATGGTCGTCGCCCCTAGGCCATTGCGCAGGTAGTCAATGAAGATGCGCCCCACTCGATTTTTCGGGCCAGAGATGGCTGAAAACCGGTCGGGAATGAGCCGCGCCATGTATTTCACAATGCTCTGGCTGAACGCCTTCACGTCCTCCCAACTGTCTTTTGGAGTAAGCGGCACTACGATATGAATGCCCTTGCCCCCGCTGGTCTTCAGGAACGACTTGAGTCCAAGCTCATCAAGCACGGTAAGCGTTAGCTGGGTGGCTTCGACCATGCTTTTCCACGGCAGGGCCGGGTCAGGATCGAGATCCAATACGAAGCGATCAGGACGTTTGAGATCAACGCCCGTAGCGTTCCAGGTATGCAACTCGATCGTGCTCATCTGAACCGCCGCCAGGAGTGCTTCGGGCTGTTGATCACCATCGCAGGATGGCCGGCCTGGGCTTTGGTGATCGCGTCGATACCTTGGATAGCCATGCTCTCGGGGTTCGTTTGAAAGAACAGCTGCGCACCGATGCCTTCAGGAGCCCTCACCAGCGCTACTGGGCGGTCGGCGAGCTGGGGAATGATCCAGTCCAGTGTTCGTATATAGAACTCAGCCAGATCCCGCTTGGTAAAACCGCTGCTCGAATCGATGACGCGATCGGGGTGAGTTAAACGCATGTGGCTCGATGCGCCTGCGCTCGCAGACCGCCGAGAGGGTCTGGTAGGTTCTGGCTTCGCATCGTTTGCTTCCGACCGAGCACTAATCTTCTTAGGCTGCTCTTCGGTGATAGCCACCGCAGGTTTGTCGGCACGAAGCCCTTGAAACACGGCATGCCTGACAATCCCGTCCTTGGTGATCTGTGCGAACGATATCTCCGCGAGCAAGACAGGTTTGAGCCAATGCACGCCTCTAGCATCAGGGCCCTTTGGAGGGTTCGTGACAGTCGCCCCTTTTGTCTCCAGAGGATGCAGTTCGGCGAAGAGCGAGTTCAGGTTCGATTCATTGAAGCCGGTACCCACCTTGCCGGCGTACTTCAGCTCACCTGAGTCAGGATCATGCAGCGCGAGGAGCAACGCCCCGAACTTGGCGCGCGCACCTTTGGGATCGGTGTAGCCAACGACGACAAACTCCTGCCTGCGTTTGCACTTCAGCTTGATCCAATCATCGCTGCGCCTCGATCTGTAAGCGCTGCCAACCCTCTTTCCGATCAGGCCTTCCATCTGCATCTGGCATGCACTATTTAAAAGTGCCTCGGGCGCCTCTTCGAAATCTTCCGAGAAACGCAGAATCTTCGATCCGGAGTTTGGCTCGCTCAGCAGAGCAGAAAGTGCTTCGCGACGCTCCTCTAACGGTGCCTCGCGTAGGTCCTGGCCCTCTAAAAACGGAACGTCAAACAGGTAGTAGATGATGTCTGCACTGCGGCCCGAATCGAAAGCATTCTGCAACGCCTGAAAGTCAGGCAACCCTTGATCGTTCGGAACCACCATCTCGCCGTCGAGCCACCCGTTAGTGACACCGAGCTTCGTAATCGCTGCGGCCTGAGCGGGTAGTTTTTCCGTCCAATCGTGGCCATTTCGAGTGAAGAATTTCACCTCACCATCCAGGATGCGAGCGAGCATACGGTACCCATCGAATTTGATCTCGTAGCGCCACTCGCCGGGCGGTGCTGACTCGACCAGTGTGGCCAGCTGCGGTTGAAGCGTTTCGGGAGTTTTGCTGGCCGGAGCCTTCATCGCTCCTTTACTCGTCTTTCCGCCTGCGTTAGAAGGCGCTTTTTGCAAGTCTGGCTCATCGGCGCGATTGGTCTTCCGATCACCCGAGCCGATCGTCTTCGCCACACGCCGGCGCGACTGCTTCCGCCCGCCTACCTCGATCCAAGTCGGCGCGTGGTCGCTCGGATGCTCCTCACCTCGCACCCAGGTATCTACTCCTGCAGCGACCAGATGAGGAGCAAGCGATGGGTTGGTCAGCAGATGATCGATGCGCAGGCCAGAATTGGTCTGCCAATGGCGCCTAAAGTAATCCCAGTAGGTGAAAATCTGCTTTTCCGGATGAAGATGGCGAACGCTGTCCACCCAGCCCTGATCCAGGAGCCGCTGGTAGCACTCGCGGCTTTCAGGCTGAAGCAACGCATCCTTCAACCACGACCTGGTGTTGTAGATATCGAAGTCTGTTGGTACTACGTTGAAGTCACCCGCAAGCACCACAGGGTGCTCAAGCGCCTGAAGGCTTTTGGCGTGCTCGATCAGGTGTTCGAACCAAGCCAGTTTGTAATCAAACTTCGGCCCTGGACGTGGGTTGCCGTTAGGCAAATAGAGGCACGCGACCAGTACACCATGAGCTGCAGCCTCGATATACCGGGCCTGCTTGTCCTTCTCCGCGCCCGGCAGCCCTCTACGAATTTCAAGCGGCTGTGCATCACGCGCGAGGATTGCTACGCCGTTCCAGGCCGTCTGCCCCTGATAAACCACTCCGTATCCTGCCGCTTCGATGTCCTTGGCGGGGAATGACTTGTCTGGCGATTTGAGCTCCTGCAGGCAAACAACGTCAGGCGCCTCGCGCTCCAACCAGTTCAGCAAATTGGCGAGGCGCGCGTTGATACCATTGATATTAAAGGTTGCAATCCGAAGGCGTTTCACCAAGGACCTCCTGACCAAATCATAGTATGCGTATGACTCGCTCACGTGGCCATGAGTCCCATAGCGTGATGGAACGTTTTTGTATTGTCCCATCCCGGCTGCTGGCGATCAGCCCCCGAATTTAAAAAACACCTCATTCATTAGCACTGAGTCGGCGCACTATTCTACAGGCCCTGAACACGCTCCCACGGCTGTATAAACCGAGGTGTGACACAAAAACGCGCCTGGATACAATGCGAACTAGATTTAGGACGCAGAAGCTGAAGCGGACGGGACACGATTCGAGACGTTCTCCAGAAAGGCGAGCCTTCTCCACCTCGTCCGATCGGCTGATTCTCGCAGTCAAAAACTTTCGAGACTGAGCCTGATATCCGCTTCTTTCGCCAACTCAACAGCCTGTTGGACGTGCTGGGCTTCGACGACAAAACCTGCGTATTCGTCCCCACCGGTATTCATGTGCAGGTAGCGCATACCATGTTTTTGCAGCCAAACATCAAACTCCGCCAGCACCTCAGGCATCGCCTTACTGCCATCGTGCGCATAGGCAAAGGGAGCGGAAATACCACTAGCGCGTGCGAGGATGGGTGCCAAATACTCAAAGCTGTCGAAGCCCCGAAAATCGCACACCATCAATGTGAGCTGCTTTAATTTCTGGCCGCGCTGATCATCGCTCAATCCCTCATAAAGAGCCGTCTCGGGGCAGTCACCCTCTTTTAGCTTTCTTAGGATACGCCGCTCCAGCCTCCCACGCTCTTCCACTGGCAAGCAGATAAGCAGCAGTTCCAGCAGAGACTTTAATGCACGACGCTGCTCGGGCAGCTCCGGCCTCAGTGCCTTGAAGCATTCACTGTCACTAAGCTCAGTGGATTCGGGCGGTGGCATAGTGAAGCGTCCACCGAATAGTCGGTCCCATATTCCCATAACCTACACCTCACCTGCAGTTACCAGCCTTGCGAAAGCCTGCCGCTATAGCCTCGGCCTCTGATCCGAACGACACCTGGTTCTTTGCTGAAACCTGCCCATAACTCGGGCAGCCGCTAGGTAAGTGATAAACCCCACTCCGTCGATTGCCGATTATTTCTCCACCACCTACCGCTGCCGGGGTAACAGCTGTAGGCTCCTGGGCCTTAGCCAACTGCCCTTTTGCTGACTTAGCAGCATCCTGGGAGACTACGCCCTCACCCGCTGGCTTGTACCCAAGCGCCCAGGAGCGCTCGCCAGTCACGAACTTGTTCGGGTAGCCAACGATCTTGGCGATGCGTGCGTTACGCTCGCGCTCCCAAGCGGTCACCGGGTACTGCTTACTCCAGGCCATCAGCAGTTGTTGCTGCTGACGCGACATGTTCAGGTTGTAGCGATCAAACATGTAGAAGGTGGTCCTTGCGACAAGCCCTTTGACCTCGTTACGCGGCTCGGCGGTCCTCTCACTAAAGTCGATGCGCGTTGAACACTGGCCGTACTGAGGAGCAGCACTTGAAGCCATGCCGTAATTGAAGTTAGCTCGGTCACCGTTCACTTCGCCGACCGAGGGATACAGGTTATAGAGGTCGGCTTCCATCGCTCGAAAGACAGGATCAGTCGCAACACAATTCTTGCGCCCGCCTTTCTGCCAGCACTGCCGCTGGTGTCCAAACGTCCAGGCAGGAACGATGTGCTCCCATTCAGTTCTTTCTGCGCGGCTAGCTTGCTTCCTGACCTCATAGCCACAGGACTCGGCGTCTACTCGACCACCTGATTTACCAACCCACTGCCATTTGCAGCCGCAGTAAAGATCGCCGACAGGCCCATCGGCTTGATCAAAAAACACCTCACGTTTTGCGACAACTTTTGCCTCGCCAAAGCTGGCGGGCGCACTAGCGAACGATGAGGTTGTAGCAAAGACCAGTAACGCAAAGAGGAGAAAAACCTGCTTCATTTTAAAGCTTAATTCTAGGGATCAAGTGCGGCATTATAAGCGAGCGGCCCTCCTCTAGGGCACTATCAAAAAATGCAACGGAATGTCTTTTCATTTAGACTGTCTACTCGAATAGCAATCAACCATCGCTAGCTTTAGTCAAAGTTTTATTGGGGAGACACCATGTCAAAACTCGCAGAGTTCAAAGCACTCGAAGCTCAGATCGAAGAGCATAAGCAGCGCCTTGCCGCCCTACAGGGAGACGAGGGTCTGAAAAAAGAAATCGAGTTTGAAAGCAAACTGCGCAAGCTGTTGGGTGAGTACAACTACTCGCTGCGTAACGTCATTGACTTGCTAGATCCTTCGGCGGGTACCGGGCGTAAAACTCCTGCTGCTAAGCAGGCCCGTCGTGAGCGTACCCTCAAGCGTTACAAGAATCCGAAGACTGGTGAAGTGATCGAGACTAAGGGCGGGAACCACAAAGTGCTGAAGAGCTGGAAGGAAGAGCACGGCGCCGATACGGTTGAAAGCTGGGTTCAGTAATCTTCAATAAATAAAAGGGCCGCACTAGCGGCCTTTTCTTTATCTCAAGCCCCCCACATCAATCGTCTATCAGACGGTGGTTTGATCACCTGAAGTTCGTCGGAGCGGTTTGTCCAAGCTGCCACCGCAAAACCCAATACTGAGCAAGCGGTGCCGATTGAGACGAAAAGGTCCGCTCCTTCATAGACAGCTGGAAATCGGAAATTGGGTCTTAAGGTAAAGCTACAAGACTATGACGCCGCTCAGCACTTGCCTTGAACGAATAGCGCACACTATGCAATAACGCCATCACCCTATGGAAAGGCATCATGCAAAAGCCCGAATATAACTCACGCACCGCAGAGAAGTTCGTCATCCGCCTGCCAGATGGTATGCGCAAGGCCATCGAAGAGCTGGCCGTCGCCAACCACAGCAGCATGAACACCGAGATGGTCCTCGCACTCGAAGCGCACCTTGAAAGCCAGAGCCGCCAGAAGCTGCTGATCGATGCCCTGCAGGACAAGGCCAACGGCGCCAAGCTGCCAGGACGTGAACAGCCCCAGCAACAGGCCGAAGTCGACTACATCGACGGTTTGAAGAACGGCAACCCCTGAGCGCTAGACAAACAGCCCTCGACGCAATCAGAGGTTGGCGCCGTCAGTCGCAGGATCCACTCACGCACCTCGTTGACCGAAACCGCTGAATTCACAGTGATTGATGGCTGGCACGCAGTTCTGGCTCGCCCGTGGCCTAACCTACCGGCAACTCTCCAGTCACGATTGCCGTAACGATGAAGATGCCGAACATAGGCAGCGACCATTTGAAGAACTCTTTCTGGTACTGGCCGAAGGTCATTTCGGTACGGTTCATCAGCAAGAACAGCCACGCTACCGTGGGACTGGCATAGCGCAGCGCCTGTCCCATGAACGAGGCCACACCGATTTCGGTCGGGGTGATGCCGAACTGATACGCGATAGGTGCCACTACAGGCAGGATGCCAAAATAGTAAGCGTCCACCGGCAATGCGTAGCAGGCAATCGCGCCAAGGAAAGCGAACATTAGCGCAGTGTGACTGCCCATTGATTCTGGGATCAGACCCGCGATGCTTTGAGCAACGGCAGCAGCCATGCCACTCCCGTTGAAGACGCCCAGAAAGCAGCCTGCTGCCATGATGATCGAAGCAACTGCGATGGCATCACCACCATTGGCGGTAATGCGGTCACGCTGTTCGGTGGCGCTGTAGTTAACCGCCAAGGCGATGGCAGTGCCGAGCATGAAGACGATTGCCCCGCTCGCCCAGCCCGCCAGCAGGATGACCAGCATGCCGATGGTCAGGACCAGGTTGAACAGGAACAGTTTTGGTCGCTTGAACTCGCGATCGTTCTCTTCGATCACGGTGACCATCTCGTCGATCTGCTGCGGGGTAACGATCGCCCTCTCGCCGGGAATGTAGCCGAGACGGACACGCTCCTTGCGGCCCATCAGATAAGCCATGAAGAACACGTAGATGAACGATACGCCGAGGATCGGAAGAATCGCCACGAACAGCGTGTTCACCTCCACATTAAGCACCGCTGCAGCGCGTGCCAGCGGCCCGCCCCAGGGCAGGCAGTTACCCAGCCCGCATGGCAAGATAATGAGCATGGCCAGATTCGACAGCTTCATGCCCATCTGCTTGTACAGCGGCAAAAAGGCGCTGGTGATAATCAGGATGGTGGTGGTGCCATCTCCGTCGAGCGTCACTACCGAGGAGGTGAACGCCGTGACCAAAATGATCTTCAGCGGGTCGCCGTTGGCCTTGCGGATCAGATAGGTGCACAGCGGGTCGAACAAGCCGACGTTCATCATCAGGCTGAAGTAGAGAATCGCGAAGAGGATCATCACCGTCGGGTTGACGGTACCCAGCGAGACCTTGCCTTGCTCATCGGTGGTGTAGAACAGCCCTTCCCTCACCCAGGTCACCAGGGTGTCAAACGGCACACCAGTGGCCATGCAGGCCAACGCACCGACGATCAGCGAAACGACGATCAGCCCGGTGAACGGAGAAAGCTTCTGCTTGATGACGAGGACCAGGAACGAAACGATCAACAAATAGCCGAGAGCGGTAAGCATCCGGACATCTCCCAATTTTATTTTTATAGTGCGGAAACGGTGTATCAGAGAGCCGCCTGGGCTCCCCGAAGGGCATCAGCGCCCGGCAAGCAGTTCGGTTACCCAAGCTGGTGCGAGTTCTGGTAGCGGCTCGCCGCTAGTCCTACGGCGGGCGTAATCGTCGATCACTTCGCGTCGCTTGGCCTCATACGCATCCTTCTTCTCCGAAGCCTCCAAGACCTCAAGCAGACGGCCTCGGGGAACGACTGTGACGCCATCGTAATCGCCAAACACCAAGTCGCCCGGGGAGACCTCTATGCCGGCACAATGCACCGGGGCATTGATCTTGCCAGGGCCCTGCTTGGCCGGACTGCGCTGCATGAAGCCCTTGGCATATACCGGAATGTCCAGATCAGCCAGCGGCACCTTGTCACGAACGCAGCCATCGATCACCAGGCCGTTGAGGCCCACCGCCTGTGCAGCACCGGCCATCAGGTCACCGATGTAGGCCCGACCGCGGTAGCCCTTGCCCGCCACCACCAGCACGTATCCTGGCTGGCCTTGATAGATGGCCACGTGGATGGGAAAGTTGTCGCCGTCTTCGGTATCCACCGTATAGGCAGTGCCGAGCATGACCTTGCTTTCATCGAGCGGCATCAGGTCGCTGTCCATGCAGCCATTGCGGGCAATGCCCAGGCTCTGCATGCCGTCACACAACTGGGCAGGGCTGAGCTTGCGAAAGCGCTCGAGGATGTCCTGTGGGATGGGTTCAGGCAGCGCAAAATAATGTTCAGTGTTCATGTTGGACGATCCTCAAGCGTGACGGGCGAGATGGGCAATGGCGTCGCGATAGTTCATGTCGCTGCCACCCGGCCCGAGCAGACTGGCCCAGTCGTTCAGAGCAAGTTTTTGCAGTTGGTCGCGGGTCGCCGTGGACATGGTGGAATCGACACCGGCGGCTTCGAGCGTCGCCACGACATCGTCGAGCTCAGCACCGCGCCGCTTGGCATGGATCAGGGTTCGGGCGGTGAAGGTATTGGCGAGTTGCTCGACCGTCTTGCCGTTGAGCGAGTCAGCCAACGAGTCGACCAGGGTATCCAGCACGCCGAAGCGCTCGGCTGCCTGGAAGGACTCCAGAAACAGCTGCGGCAGGCCTTTCATCACCACGCTTTTGAGCATCTTGATGGCTGAGGCCGAACCAGGCTGCGCGTCCAGTACGGTGAGCCGCATGCCGTGCGGCGTGAAAGCCTCCGCGAAAGCCTGTGCACCGCTCCCGGCCAGTAGCATCGGGACGCGGTGAGCGTTGCCCGGCACGGTCCCCATCACCGCGACATCGCAGAAGCCAACGCCAGCTGCCCGCGGTAAGCGCTCAATGGCCTGTTTGACGGTGGGGGCCGCCGAATTCATGTCGATGTAGTGCTGCCCGGTCTGTAGCAGCGGGATGATCCGCTCAGCTAGTGCTAGGGCGCTGCTGGCGCTGGTCAAGCATGCGATGAAGCGTGCTTCTCGGCATGCCTCCTCGAGCGTGTCGTACAGCGTTACCTGCGCCTGCTCGGCGCGTTGCCGAATTAACGGGCCAGCTTTTGGGTCATCTCTGTAGGCGTCGTATGCGCCTATGCGCCTCTCGCCTGGCGCACCCAGGCCGGTGGCCATGTGGAAGGCGGCTTCGCCGAAACCGATAAAGATCAAGTCCATTAACGCGTTGCCTCTTTTTGGATTTATTTTCCAAGAGGCAAAGCAAGGCCTATGCCACGATCTGGCGCGCCGGAGACAGTTAAAAAAGGAATACCTTTTAAATCAACGCATTGCCAACCAAATCGATAGTCTCATCTTTGCTAGCAGGATACGCCGGGGTAATCTGCTGCTTGCAGTTAATTTCATTTCCTCACCAACAATGAGATACAAGGAAATTGAATGAAAGGCGATGCCGACCTAGTTGAGCAGCGAATTCATACAAGCGGAATCGCCGTCATCACGCCATCGACCACCATGACGCGGGTAATGAACAGCATCCTGCGAGCGCGCCAACTTGCGCTCCCCGTCGTGGAGGCGGCCCAGGCTGAAGCGATCAAGACGGCCCGGCATCTGATTGACGAAGGTGCTGAGGTGCTGATCAGTCGAGGCAAGACCGCAAGCATGCTTCGCGAGCACTTTCGTGTGCCAGTCGTGGAGGTCAGACATACCTTCTTCGACTGCATCAATGCTTATGAAAAGGCTTCGCGCCTGTCGTCAAAGATTGCGTTTCTGGCCACTTCAGAGGGCTATGCAAGAATCCTGGAAAAGTCCCGTCCATTCGTACCCGACGCTTCGATCTGCTTTATCGACCCCCTGAGTAGCGCGCAAAACACTGAGTCGGTACTCGATAACCTCCAGGCTCAGGGCATCGAAGTAGCCATAGGTGGACTGTCGCTTGAGGAGCCGGTGAAATCGCGAGGCATGCATTATGTGATGTCCGATACCGACAGTGATGCTGCAGCCGAAGCGATCGACGAGGCCTTGCACCTTTTGCAGGTGCAGGAGGAAAGAAGACAGCAGCGACAGGAGCTGCAACATCGATACGAGATGATCCAGTCAATTCTCGATTGCGTGTCCGAAGGCATATTCAGCGTCGACGGTTCGGGAGTGGTAACCCGGATGAACAATGTCGCCAGGACCTACTTGAGTACCGTCAACTGCGGAGACGTCGTTACCGAGTTGCCGTTACGCAATTACTTCACTCAGGCATTACGCCATGGCAAACCAGTACGTGGCGCATTGATCGACATAGGCCGCCTGTCGCTGACTCTGAGCATTGCCCCCATCGTCCTTGAGGGACAGATCATCGGCGCCGTCGCCACCCTGCAAAACCAGACAGATATCAAGGCGATCGAACAGAAAATGCGTCGCGCCTTGGCAGGTCGCCACCTGGCCGAAAGCAGTTTCGACGACATCATCGGCAGCAGCGCCGCCTTGCTAAAAGCCAAGGGTCTGGCTGCCGCCTATGCAGGGGTGGACAGTACCCTGATGATCGAAGGTGAAACCGGCACGGGCAAGGAACTGTTCGCGCAGAGCATCCACAACGCTTCGCCACGCCGCAGCGGTCCCTTCGTGGCCATCAACTGTGCAGCCTTCGCGCCTGGCGTTCTGGAGAGCGAGCTTTTCGGCTACGTGAAGGGCGCATTCACTGGAGCGTCGACCGAGGGCCGGGTAGGGGTCTTCGAGCTCGCTCATACCGGCACTCTGTTTCTCGACGAAATCAGCGAAACTTCATCGGATATCCAGCTGAAGCTACTGCGAACCCTGCAGGAGCGAAAGGTAATCCGTTTAGGGGACGACAAGGTCACGCCGGTAGATATCCGAATCATCACCGCCAGCAACAAACCGCTGCCGGCGCTAATTGCCCAAGGGCTCTTCCGTGAGGACTTCTACTACCGAATCTGCGTGCTGAGACTTAGGCTACCGCCCCTGCGCGAACGACGAGAAGATATACCTGCCCTAGCCCGCCACCTTCTCAAAAGCAGGGCCAGCGACTTACTGGAGAAGGCGCCGACGCTGATCGCCAGGCTTTGCGATCACCACTGGCCGGGCAACGTACGACAGCTGGGCAACATCGTCGAACGCCTGAGCGTGATGAGTCAGTGCAGCACTCTGCTTCCAGACTGGCTTGACGATGCGCTTGACGATCTCGCACCTACAGCCAGCAAACCTGCCGGCGAAACTGCCTCAAAGCCCCCCAGCGAACGGGACATTCTGTTTGCAGCGTTAGCCAAGGCTGGCGGCAACCGGCAAATCGCAGCCGAGAACCTGGGTATCAGCACAACCACGCTGTGGCGGAGGATGAAGAAGTTCTTGGATCAGGATCCGGGCTGCTTCGATGCAGCGCGATACTCCAGATCACTTCTGCGCGGTTAAGAGCACTGTTCGGAAGTGCCTAGCCAACCTGAGGAGTCTGGCAATGAAAGCCCGAAAGCGCTCTTCACGACACGGCCGATCTAAAGCCTCCTCCGCATTATCCTGTACTGCCTCAAAGCGGGCGATCAAGAAGCAACAAGCGCGCCGCTAAGGCGGCCATCACCGCGGCAAAACCATAAGTTCCCAGACGCTTGGAGAGCTTGCCGCTGCCCAGCCTCCCTCTTAGCTGCCCAGCAAACAAGCCAAGTACGAAATGGAAAACTAGCGCGATCGACGCAAGGAGCGCTCCAAGGAATATTAATTGGAGGCTAACATCGCCGTTTTTTACACTGACGAATTGAGGCAGAAATACCATAAAGAACAGGAGAGCCTTAGGATTCAATAAGCTGTTGAAGGTGCCTCTCAGGAAGATTTTCCGCAGAGAAGCTAACTGGAGTTGAGTGTCCCGAGCCATTGGTGATTTCTTTAAAGCTTGCCAGGCAATCCAGATGAGATAACACGCCCCGGCCACGCGTAGTATTTCAAATGCTGGTGCCCAGCTCATTACCATCGTCCCAACACCTGCGCTGACTAAAGCGGTCATCAGCAGATCCGAGAAGGAAATACCAAGAGCGGCAGCGAAGCCTGCGCGCCAACCGTAAGCCAACGCATGGCTGCTCACAAAAACCATGTTCGGACCCGGAACGATCAACAAGAGTATTGCGGCAACAACGAACAGATAGAGATTGGCTGCATCCGGCATGGACATTACTCCGTAGGCTTAAGCAGCGACGTTAAGCAAACTATTGATATTGCGGTATCTACAGCCAGAGTTAATCTAATAGCAACAGTCGATTCTGGGGATCATTAACCGCGAGGGTTCGTCTACCTCGACTTCCGAAGTCCAGCACTAAGGGCGGTGGTTTCCGCGTATTTTTCGCGCGGACGCGCGCCCCCAATATCGCTAGGACTTCTATGCACTCATGATCCTATCCGAAACCGTCCAAAACCCAGATCGCGCTTCCAGCACGGGATACTGTTCACAGGACTTCCTTTGCGCCGTAGATGGCCGATTGCGCTTCAGTGTTTACCTGGCTTTCTCAGCTCGAGTGCGAGCTTTCGTTGCACGAGCACTGTCCAGCACCTGCCAAACACCGGCGCTCGCTACTCAGCGCGGGCGCCCCACAGCCATCATCCCGGTTACCAAAAAGTGCCGCGCAAAGTGAGCGCGAAGTTGCGAGGCTCACCGTAGTAGTTGCCGTACTCGGATGTACCGACGCTGGCGTAATACGTTCGATCGAGGAGATTCCGGCCATTGAGGGCTATTGTCCAATGCTCATCCACGTCGTACTCGACCATCGCATCGTAGAGCGCGTAACCCGATTGGCTGAAGTCGTAGTCATGGCTATCGACGACATTACCCGCACTGTCGAAACGATAGGCCTTGCCCGATACATAGGTAGGGCTGGTTGTCGTTACCCCGCCGCCTACGCGCCAAGCTGAGAGAGAGCCTGGCAAGGTGTAGACGCTCCACAGCTTGAGCAGGTGCTTGGGCGTGATCGTGCTATGCAGCGTCGACTCGGTATCGTTGTGCACTTGGTTATAGGTGTAACCAGCCAACACCTGCCAACCTAGTGCGACCTCTCCACTGGCTTCCAGGTCGATGCCCTTGCTGGTGATCTTGTCCAGAGCGCGGAAGCAACAGGAACCGCTATAGCCGAACGGTGGGTTGGGATAGGCAGGGTCCGTCACCGCCTGATTCTCACGTGTGATATGGAACAACGCGGCGCTGACGTTCAGCGCGCCGCCGAACAACTCCCCTTTGAGCCCGGTCTCGTAAGCCTGGCCGGTCATGGGCTCGATGGAGGTCGGTGCGTCCTCGGGAGCCTGCATACTCAGCGATTGGGGTTTGAACATTTCCGAATAGCTGGCATAGGCCGACCATTCGTCACTGAGGGCATAGATCACGCCACCGTAGGGGATCAGCTTCGTCCCCACTCGGTCGTGAACAGGATCATCCGTCGTCCAGCCGCCCGTGCCGTCGGTATTGGCAGCCGTACTGTAAGCATGCTCGAACTTGTAGCGCTGGGCACGCGCACCTAGCACCAGCTTCAGCGGATCGGTGAGTTGCAGACGCAGGGTCGAATACGCCCCGTATTGCTCGCGAGTGTTAGGGGAGTAATCACGCCAGAAACCACGACTCGTTCCGGTGTCCGGCAACGGCGTAGCGCCTGGATTCCACAGATCGATTAGCCCGCCCTTGCCGTTGACGCCCAGCGCCGCACGCCAGCGGCTGGTGACTTTCTGATAATCGGCTCCCAGCAGCAACTCATGCCGACGACCGAACGCCTCGAAGCCACCGGAGAGATTCACATCGAATACCGACTGCTTGCTCCAGCTGGATACGTAGCTACCCCACCAATAGGTACCGGTATTGGTTGTTTCATCCACCGAACCATAGGGGATGATGCCTTCGGTACTGGCCGTGTTGAAAGAGTGGGTGAACGAAGTATTGAGCGTCCAATCGTCGTTGAAATGATGATCGAGCTTAGCAAACCACTCGCGAGACTCACTATCGCTCCAGGCCCGATTGTTGGTAAACCATCGGTGCCGCGGCAGCTTCAGGTCACCGCCAGTGCTATAGCGCGGCAAGCCGTCACCGGTTCCATTCTCCTTGACCTTGTCGTAGCTGCCGCCGAGGGTCAGCAGGGTGTCGTCGGGTAGATCCGCCTCAACGATGCCGTACAGAAAGGGCTTCTCGGTGCCGCGGTTGTCCATGAAGTACTGGCGATCCGTGTAGGCCGCCACGGCACGACCACGCAAGCCGCCTTCGAAACCTAACGGACCGGTCAGGTCGACCTCGCTGCGGTAGTTGTCCCAAGAGCCTGCGGAGGTATTGAGTTTGAGCTGGTAACTGTCCAGCGGGCGCTTGCGCACCAAATTGACGATGGCGCCTGGATCGCCGCTACCGCCCAGCAGCGCACTCGCCCCCCGCAGCACCTCGACATGATCGTAGGCCGCCATGTCGTACTGCCGCTCACTGTAAAAGGTTCCCACACCAGTACCGATATCCATGGGCGCGGCACCGTCGATCTGCAGATTGTCGATGCCGAAACCGCGAGAGTAGAACGCTAGGGTGTTGTAGTTGGCATTGCGCAGCGTGATGCCGGGTGTCCATTTCATCGCGTCGGCCAGGGCGGTCATGCGCTGATCCTCGACCATCTGCTGGCTGATGATCGACACCGCTTGGGGCGTGTCCTTGAGGCTAACCGGCGTCTTGGAACCCACGCTGACCAAGCCTGTGGTGTAGGAGCTGCTGTTCTCGGTGGCCTCTCCCATACCTTGTCCCTGAATAAGGGTCGCGCCAAGATCCAGTGCATTGCTCGCTGAAACAGGCTCGGCCACCACAAAGCTGCCATCTGCAGTTTTCTCCACGCTCAGAATCGAGCCGCGTAGCAGCTGCTGCAGGGCCTGCTCGACGCTCAGTTCACCACTCAATGCTGGAGCCTGCAAACCTTCGGCGTTATAGGTGGCGAACAGAATGCGCGTGCCGGTCTGTTGGGCCAAGGCATTGAGCGCCCGATCCAATGGCTGGGCGGGCAAATTGACGCTGTGCTTGGCCTCTTGGGCATGCAGGCTGGAAGCCAGCAGGATGCTGGCTGTCAAGAGTGACAGCCGGCCAAATCGTGAGCGGCGAGATAGTGTGTTGTTGTTCATGAAGCTCCCCAATGACGCGATCAGAAATGACGTTCACGGGAGAAGGCGGATGAGCGTCGGGGGATGTTGAGGCCAGATGTGAATAATTCTTGTTATTTTTTCTATGACTTACGAAATCCGACATCAGGGGTTGTGAGTTTCGAGGGGCGGTGGCGAACGCCTTGACCGGTGCAGCAGGCAGACGCCTGGTACATGCCGCATGATTTCGCGCGATGGCGCGCTCCCAACGCGCTGATTACCAGCCGCTCTAAACCTCTATCGCGCACTCAACACAACGCTGCCGTCACCCCCACGGCTGAGCATCACCGGCAAGATGGCAGGCAACAGGTCAAGCAGTGATTCCACCGCCGCACTATCGAACTCGCCAGACACCCGCAGTTCTCCAAGACGCGGGTCGGCCAGGCGAATCGGTGCCTGGCGGTAACGGCGAATATCGGCGAGCACGTCGCGCAGAGGCGTGCCGTTAAAGCGCAGCTTGCCCTGCTGCCACGCGGTCGCGCGCGCAGGGTCGAGTGAGGCGACCGAGCCCAGCCGCTCGCCACTGGCCAGCAATTGCTGGCCACCCTTCAAGCGTCGCGGCGCGACCTGCGCCGTCGAGACGTCCACCGCGCCCTCAATAACAGCGACAGCCACCCCGCGGCTGTCGCTGCGCACGTTGAATACTGTGCTGATGTCGCGCACCGCCACACCTTGGCTGCGTACGATGAAAGGCTTGTCGCCCGGCGCTACGCTGAAGGTCGCCTCGCCCTCCAGCAGCTCGAATTGCCGGCTGCGCAAGCGCTGTTCGATGCGCAGATGGGTTGCGCTATTAAGGGCGATCTGGCTGCCGTCGGCCATCTGCAGATGGTCATGCTGGCCGTAGGCCGTACTAACTTCCTCGCTACGCCAGGCCGGATCGATGGCCCACAGCATCGCAGCCGTCGCCACCATCGAAAGGCTGGCGCCAAACGCCTGCTTGCGCCGCCGCTGGCGAAGCGTCTGCGCCTTGGCTTCGGCCAGCAACGCTTCGCGGGACGGCACCCGATCGCGCAGTGCCTGCTCGAATGGCGTCAGTGGATCGTTGCTATCGGAGCGCGCGGGTTCGGTCATGGCTCAGCGGCGCCCTGCCAAGGCTTGCCGTGCCGGTTCCCATTGCAGGGCAATGCTGCGCATGGCCCGGGCGAAATGTTGGGTGACCATGTTCACCGAGACACCCAGCTCGGTCGCGATCTCACGCTGCGGCATATCGTGAATCCGGTGCAGAAGAAACACTTGCCGCGCCCGGGCCGGTAGCTCATCGATGATAGCCAGCAGCGCCTCGAGTTGCTGCTCGAAATCCAGCGCCGCAGCGCCATCGAATCCATGCACATACCAGTCGGGCACGTCAGCGGTTGGCTCGAAATAGGCGTCACGGGTAATGTCCGCACGTCGACGGTCGATGGCGCGATTGAAGGATGTACGGCGCAAGAAGGCGAACGGTAGCTTGACCACCTGCTGGGGAGGCTTCTCCAGTAGCTGCAGGCAGACGTCGTGCACCACATCACGGGCGAACTGGCTACCGTGAAAGCGCCGACGAATATAGGCGACCAGGTCGTCGTAATGCAGCTCTAGGGCGCTGATCAATTCCGAGTTAGGTGGAGACTTGGCCATGAGAAAAGGAGGCTAACTGAAAGTGAGTCGCATTATATATAAACATCGGCAGATGCCTATCCCTAGGCAAGCCTAGATTTTCAGCCCTTGGCTAACCAAGCATGGCTCCTTAGGAATGAACTTCGCTGGAGGTCGCCCGCTGATCAGCTTTCGGAAGCACCGCCATAGAGTCGCTGTTTCACCTAGAGCATTTGGAGTTCAGTCAAGTACAGCTGCGCCTGGTAGTGACTGTCGGTTAGGCCCTGCACCTGATCAGATGCTTGCATCACGTGCTCGACAGATTGCGAATGGCCAACACGGTACGGGCCACGTGCTGGTTGCCGGCATTGGTCGACACGGTCGGCTCGCGCGAAGCATCGGATACACCGCTGGTGTTGCCAGAGACCTCGTCACCGCCGAGTTCATCTGCGCTCACCGCGATGGCTGCCTGTTCGATCTTGGCATTCTGGCCCTGCAGGTTGAGGGTGCTCTCCTCCGTGGACGAGGATATCTCGTTAGCGGCGGCGACCAGCTGAGATCCAGAAGCGTCTAATGGGTTGGATCACATGGCCATTGATATAGTGATGGCTATTGCTACGCACACTACGGCTACGAACTAGTGCCGTCCTTAATCCTGATCTCTTCAGGCCGCGACCAGATCCACAGCGCGCCGCAACTCATGCCCAGTCCTGCGAAGATCACTGACGGTGTATGCGCTACCGTTAGCGCCATGATGGATAACGCCACCAGCATGCTCAGGCTGGACACCAGCTTGGTACGCCGAGTGATGACACCACCGTCTCGCCAGTTGCGCAGCAGCGGACCGAACAGCCGGTGGTTTTCCAGCCATGCGCTGAGCCGTGGCGAGCTGCGCGACGCGGCCCAAGCGGCCAGCAGCACGAACTCAGTGGTTGGCAGGCCAGGCACTAGGACACCCACCGCGGCCATACCGATGCTCAGGTAGGCGAGCGCCAGCCACAGCCAGCGCGTCCAGCCGCTGGCCAGCGCCCGAGGAGTATCAGGCAAAACTGCGCTCCAGATGCTCAGTGAAACGCTCGAAGGCGGCGATGGCGGCAGCTTCAGCCTCGCGCTCCTGGCGCTCGTCCAACTCGACAGCGTCGAGCGTCGCCACGAAGGTCTTCCAACCCTGTGCCCGCCCGCCCTCGGGTTCGCCCAGATGACGTGCGCCAAAGTTTTCGCTTAATCCCAAGGCCGGCATGCGCTTGAGCAGGAAAGCAGCGCCAAGCTTGGAGCCTTCGGACACGAACAACCAGGCCAGGGAGGCGCCGAGCCCGAGCCGACGACCACGGATGGCCTCGTCACCCTCGGGAATCGGCAAGCCGAGATCAGCCAGATCCAGACGCGCCTGCTGGAGACGGCAACGGGCAGGCAGGTCCGTTATCAGCGTGCCCAATACAGGATCGTTGTAGAGCTTTTCCAAGTCATACTGGAACAGGTACTGCGCAGCAACGAAACGCGCGAAACGCTCCGGGCTGGCAAAGGGATCATGGCTTTTCACCAGCGCATCGAGCCGGCTATGCGGTTGGTGGGTCAACTGGTTAAGGCGTTGCGAACGCAGAGGGTGGGCAAGCTGTGCCGGTTGGGCGGTCATCGGTCTCTCCTTGGACGGGGCCTGCCGAGCAGTGCTCGGGATATTCTAGATAAATGACGAATCAGCTGCCCAAAGTCGGTAACGCGCCCCTCACCCCTGGCCTGGAAAATAGCGGTTTAGCTGACGCAGATCCGCTTCCCCCAGCACCCCGGCTAGATAACGCAGTTGTAGCCAGGCACGCAGGTAGCCGTGGCGCGCCTCGGCCAGGTCGCGACGTGCGCCGTAGAGTTGCTGTTCGGCATCGAGCACGTCGCGGTTGACCCGTTCGCCACCTGTCACACTCTTGCGGGTAGCGTCTATCAACGCGCTTGCCGACTCCACTGCCAGCTCGTAGGCACGCACCTTGGCCGTACTACTCGCGCACAGATTGAACTGCCGCCGCAGATCGACGAGTACCTCGTCGCGCTGGGCATCGAGCTCATAGCGTGCTTGCTCGTAAGACGCCGAAGCCTGGCGCCTTGCCGCCGACACGCCACCGCCGGCGAACAGCGGCATGCTGAGCTGGATCCCGATGCTGTCGGTGTCGTATTTCTGGTTGTAGGTGCTTTCCGAGTCGGAGCGGGTCTGGCGCGAGGTGGCGTACAGGCCGAGGGTTGGCAGGTGTCCGGCGCGCTGACGCTCGACCTCTTGCTCAGCCACGGTCAGGCCGTGGCGCTGGCCGGCGAGGTCGGCATTGTGCGCCAGGGCCATGTCGCGCCACCCGTCGAAGCGCGCGGGCGCCAGCGGTTCGGCGCTGAACAGGCCGCTCAGCGGCGCCAACTGCTGCAGCTCCACCGGTTCGCCGATGATCGCCTGCAGTTCGCGTAGCGCGGCGTCCAGCGCGTCCTGTGCCTCGATCTCCTGGGCACGGGACAGGTCATGGCGGGCGCGGGTTTCTAGCAGATCGGTACGGGTGCCCTCGCCGGCTTCGAAAGTACGCTGGTTGAGCCTGAGTTGCTCGGCATAGGCGCGTCGCTGGGCAGCCGCCAATTCGATCTGTTCACCGGCCAGTAATGCCTGGCTATAGGCTGCGAACACCCGCACCACCAATTCCTGACCACGACCGCGCAAGCGCTCGTCGGCCAATGCCGCTTTGGCGACGCCCTGGCGGTATTCGGCCCAGGCGGCGTAATCGAACAAAGGTTGCTGCAAGGTCAGCGTCGAGGAATAACTGTCGTAGTCGCGGTCGAGGGTCACCTCGCCAGAGGTCACCTCCGACTCGTTACGGGCCTTGCGATAGTTGTAGGAAAGGCTCGGCAACAATCCGGCACGGCCGATGGCCAGGTTTTCCGCACCGGCATCCCGCTCGTGGGTGGCGGCGCGGAAGGTCGGGTCGTTGCGCAGGGCCAGGGCGTAGGCGTCCATCACACCGAATGCGAAGCTCGGCGCAGTCAGCAACGCACCAATCAGCAAAACCAAGAGCCTGACGGCGACGTTCGAAGGCTTCATTCTTCCACCAGCGCCATGTGGGTACGATCGGTCAGCGGCTTGAACAGGTAGTTGAGCAGTG
>JAAIGF010130026.1_pt1 | contig 25505 bp, 30 predicted proteins | sample 6487441 | NCBI WGS metagenome assembly JAAIGF01 (sample SAMN13974129, study PRJNA590717) | phyllosphere metagenome | biome: pepper field; feature: multiple bacterial spot infested pepper fields; material: pepper leaves; isolation source: leaves from pepper fields | host: Capsicum annuum ... | reverse complement strand
TCAGGTGAACATGGCCTGTATGCGCAATGCCAGACATCTGTAGGCCTGAATGGCGGTATGCGTCATCAGGTGAACACTCAATCCCTCAGCGAAATGCCGGAGTAAAAAATGGCTAAAGATGGAAAGCATGTAATTCACGCTGGCGGCGTGTTCCCTAGTCCGCTGCTCAACCGTGAAGGCGCAGCAGCCGCTGCAACTAAGCCCGGCACCATCGGCTTCTTTGATGCTGGTGCTTTCACCGCATCAGCTGATGGTAATGAAGAGGCGATCCTGTACGTAGCCAACTATGACTACCTGCGGTGCCTGACGGTAGATGACAGCATTCCTGCTGGCGAGCTGGTCGTTGGCATTCAGCCTCTGCAGGGAATGTTCCTCAATGTCCGTGCAGCTGCCGGCACCTACAAAAAAGGCCAGCCGCTCTCAATCGTTAACGGCCAAGTGAAAGCACAGGCCGACGGCGAATCAATCCGCTGCTTCGTCGAAGAAGATAAAGCGTACACCACTGCTGCAGGCGATCTGCTGCGTGTCGTGATCAAGTAAGGAGCACCTGAATGTTTGTATTTTCCCGTTCCATTGGCGAGCGCACCGGAAACCTTGAAGTTAACCAGGCGCAATTCGCTGAGCTGCAGATGGCGCGTAACGAAGGTGCTCAGGCCGCCGCCGATTTTCTCGGTCGCGTTCGTGGCATTCGTGAAGATGCCGGCCGACTGGATGCTGTCAACGCCGTTGACGATATCCGCCGCCTGTATCGCGCATTTGATACCACCGTTCTGGCTCAGTTTGAGCCAACCACTCAGTTCACTCTGCTGAATGACCTGATGCCACTGGCTCGCTCTGTGCGCATCGAGCAGTCGCGCTACGACTACGCTCGCACCGGCGGTCGTGGCTGGGCTCACACATCCATGAGCGGCCAAATTGGCGCGGCGCTGGATGCGAAGTCCTACACCTTCGACGGCACCATGGTTCCTATCCATGATTCCGGCTTCAAGTTCACCTGGCGTGATCCGATCTTCAACAGTCCGTCAGCGCTTCAGTCGCAGGCTGATGCACAGCGCGGCTCTGTAGAGGATGTGCAACGTCAGTACGTTGACTACATGTTCAACGGCTTCCGTGACTCAGAGGGCAATTACGTTAAGTTCGACGGCCTGACTTGGAAAGGCCTGAAAGAAGATGAGCGCGTGGCACAGGTGACGCTGACCTTCAACTTTGCTACCAGCACCGACCCGGTTGCACTGCGCACCAATGCTATCGCGCTGCGCGACGTGGTTCGTGTAACCAACAGCCAGTATGCGCCGCAAACCTGGTATGTCTCTGCTGAGATCATGTCGAACCTTGAGCGTTATTTCGACGTGAACGCGACCCGCACCGTGCTGGAAGAGCTCCTGAAGCTGTCCGGCATTGCGGCCATCAAAGAAGATGCTCAGCTGTCCGGTAACGAAATCCTGATTGTTCCGCTGACCGCAGGCGTTATCGCACCGGTTGTCGGTCAGGCTATCGGCACCGTTGCGGATCCGCGCCCGTTCTACAACAGCGATTACATCTGGCGCACATGGGGCGCGATGGGCCTGATGGTTAAGCAGGACATCAATAACAAATACTCCGTCATCCACGCCTCTTAAGGAGCAGCTAATGGCACTCGTAAAGATTCTGGCTTCAAACCTCTTTGCCGGTGCCAACTTCCAGAAACTGGAGGTTGGTAAGGTTTATGACGTTGACAGCGCGATCGCTGAGAAGTGGGTTGAGCAGGGTAAGGCTGAAACATCCAAAGAGAAGGGCGGCGAAAAGCTGTCGTTCGAGGTGGCAACGCCGTCTGCTCCGGTCAGCAAAGGCAGCTCTGTGCTGGAGGCAAAGCTGGCTGATGCGCTGGAGCAGCTGAAAGCCTTGCAGGATGCGGCTGAAGCGAAAGACAAAGAGCACGCTGATGCGCTGGCAGCAGCTAACAAGCGCGCTGATGATGCAGAGGCAGCGCTGGCAGCGGTAACCAAAAAGGATAAGTAACCATGGCAGCCCAAATCACGCTGGATGACGTTAAGCCGCTGATGGCTGAGCTGGGCTTCACGGTTCCTGACGCCGTTCTGCAGCTGTTAATTGAACAGGTCAGTGCTGCCTCTGTCTGTATGGACGGGGCGGGCTACTCCGAAAGCCTGCAAAAGCTGTTGCTCATCTATGCAGCCGCGAGATTAGCCGCCCTGTCCGGCGCCCGTAAAATATCATCACAGTCTGCTCCTTCTGGTGCGTCCCGCTCGTTCACCTATGACAGTGCAGGCACAGATCATCTGTATAAGCAGATTCTGGCGTGGGATACCAATGGCTGCCTTGGCGGCCTGCCGATATCTGGGCTGGCTGTCGGCTTCTTTGACGTCGTGGGAGGCTGCTGATGAACTGGCAATCACCTGAAACGAAGCCAAAAGCATTTGAGCGCGTCTGGCTGAAAACGTCAGATGGCCGGCAGACAACCGGCTACGTGAATAGCAGCGGTGAATGGGTGTTTAACTGCAAGCGCATAGCGGCTGAGAAGCCTGCTGTAATCGGCTGGAGGGCCTGACATGTCGTCACTTGCCAACTGGTCATACACCGCGCAGGCGACGGTCTGGAGACGCTCCGGAGCCAGCAATGATTACGGTGACCCGGTGTTTGATGCGCCTGTCGTTATCGCCTGTGATTATCAGGGCGGGCTGGCAAAACGCCTGGTTGACATTGGTGCGGAGCGCGTGGTCAAAAACACGATCTGGACCGAGTATGCGCTGGCGGATACAGGCGATTACATTCTGATAGGCGTCTCTGCTGAGCCTGACCCCATCGCAGCAGGCGCGGATGAGGTGATGCAGGCCATTCGCTACGCAGACACCTTTGAGCGGCTTGCTGACGACTTTGCCATCATAACCGGAGCATAACCATGGGCGTGAAAGTAAAGGGCGTGAGCAAGGTGAGCAGAAACGTTAATCGGGCGATCGACAGCATTCAGGACCGACGCGTCATTCGTGCGCTGACAGGGGCGATGATTGTTGGTGCAGCGCAGGCGGCACTCTATACCCCAATCGACACCTCGTATCTGCTGAACAGCCAGTTCCGGGAGGTTGTCGTTAATGGCGAGCTGATAACCGGCAGAGTAGGCTACACGGCGAGTTATGCCGCTTACGTGCATGACCCGGCCATTCCTCAGCGCTTCCGCCGGCCCACCGCACAGAAAGAGTTTCTGACGCAGGGCTTTGAAGAAAGCCGGGACGCGATTGATCGCGTGATACACAGGGAGATGACGCTTTGACACCTCCTATGCATACGCGAATACGCGACCTTTTTGCTTCGGCAGGCCTCACTGATGGTTTTGTCACCCAGCTGCTGGTCTGGAAGGATACGGGAAAGCTGACGGATAAATTCCTCGTTTTCCGGCCGAATGGCGGCTCTGCCATCCGTAACGACCTCGGCTCTGAATATTACGTGCTAGTGGACGTGATCGGCGCGAAGGACGGAACCGGGGCGGCCGATGCAGCTGCGCAGGCGATTACTGACTATGTGCAGCAGAACCCGATGCCGAATGACTGTATCGGCCATATCGAAAACGTAGGCGGCATGCCTGCACCCGTTCTCACCACTGAAGGAAGGCTGGTTTACCGGCTGCTATTCGCTTGCCTCTATGGAGAGTAAGCAACACCCACTCAAACAAGGTCGCCCTGTGCGGCCTTTTTTATTATCTGAAATGAGGTAAGCAATTATGCAAGGTTGCCCAACCGAGAACGGCAAGCTGTTTGGCCGTAACGTTGTGCTGGAAGTAGCGCTCGGCTGCCCGGATACAGTACCGGCTGAGTCAGAATGGAAGGCGCTGGCGGCAGGCACGTCAAAGACGCTGGATTTCTCCCCTAACACCACCAACTCTGACGCTGATGACACCGGCGGCTGGGTGGAAAACCTGACCACCAACGCAGATGGTACCGTGAGCTTTGAGGGTGAGGTTCGTAAACGCGATCGCCTGGACCAGTTTGGTTTCGGTAACTTCGTGAACTACTTCACCACTGAAATCGGCGCCGGCCGCCAGCCAACAATCTGGGTGCGCGTAGAGATTGGCCCGGTTGAGTTTCAGGGCTACATGGTGATCACCGCGCTCAGCACTGACGGTGGTACCAATGACATCGTGACTTTCAGCACTGAGTTTAAGGTTGCCGACGGTACCACTGTTAAGGTCACCAAGGTTGAAGACGAAGACACTGTGGCAGTAACCGGCGTAACCGTTTCTCCGCAGACCACATCTGTTGTCGTTGGCGCAACACGTCAGCTGACCGCGACGGTCAGCCCATCAGACGCAACTGACAAATCAGGCGTATGGACGTCATCTGATTCGACAAAGTTCACTATCAACAGCAGCGGTCTGATTACCGGCGTAGCCGCCGGCACCGGTACCGCTACGTTCACTACCAACGATGGTGCGAAAACGGCGCAAACCGCTGTCACTGTTACCGCTTCCTGATCCATTACAAAGGGCGGTCACGACTGCCCTTGATAATGACCCAGGAGAATTTATGGCCCCGGCAAAAGAAATAGGCGAATGCCTGATTACAGTGGGCGAGGAGGATTACTTCTTCAGGCCCTCATTCGCAAACATGATGAAGATTGGCGAGCCGCAGCAAATCGTTCAGGCGTTCTATGACCTGCATCATGATGAAGTCACACCACTACTGCAGCGTGCACTGGATGCCTACGGAGTAATCCCTGCCTGGCTGAGTGAGCATATTGGCAAAACCAGTTACGGGCGGCGCGCATATCAGGCTGCCATGACGGTGCTGTCTGCCTGCTGCGATCGTGATGCGTCAAAGCTGACGGGCGAGTATGTTCCCGGTAGAAGTGGACGGCGTGCCATCTTGCTCAGGCCCGGTGTTATGGATGCTTTCGCGCTGCTGGCTGTTGGACAATCGCTAATCACGCACGGCATCATTGGCAAAGCCAAAATCAGGCAGCTGCAGCGCTACGAAACCGGGCAGGCGGTATCTGAGTTCCGTGCCTTCGACTACATCAACGCGGCGCGCAATCACTTCAGCATCTCACGTGCTGAAGCAGAATCACTGACCATGACTGAGTTTCAGTTACTTCTGGCAGCCAAACATCCGGACCAGAAAGGCTTCACGCGTGAGGAGTACGACGCAGCCACGGATAAGTATCTCGCCCGACAAGCTAGGAGACGGCAGAAGGCTGAAGCCTAACGCCATAATGATTTGGACAGAGTATTTGCTACTTCCATTCATTCTGCTTAGTCGTTAGGATTTGTCTTAGATTTCGCTTGTTAGGATAGAGACATGGAGCTTTTAATACTGTGCGCACTTTTGGGTTGCATCCCGGGAGCAATTGCATCCAGCAAAGGACGCAATTTTTTAGGCTGGTGGGTTTACGGGGCGTTGCTTTTTATAATTGCACTCATACATTCTTTATGTTTGAAAAAAGATCATCACAATATCGAAAGAACTCAGCTTGAAGAGGGGTTAGCTAAATGCCCTTACTGTGCAGAAGCAATCAAACTCGAAGCAATTAAATGTAAACACTGTGGAAGCACTGTTGAGGGGATGACAATCAAAAATACATCGTTTACTCAATTACCTGATAAAGGCACAAAGATCAGAGTTGATAGGATTATGATTTTGATTGGCATCACAGCATTTATATTTATAGTTCTGCACATATCAGGAAACAGATAATAGCGGTTAACTGAATTAGAACCCGGCCTTAGCGCCGGGTTTTTTACGCCCGGAGATCAGCAATGGCAGGCACTCTTAACGCTGGCAGCATCGTTTATGAAGTAGACATGGACACAGCCAAACTTCTGGCTGCGCGCCGTGAGGTAGATGCGGCACTCAATGGCCTGTCAGGCAATATGGGTCGCCTTGAAGCCAGCGTGACACGCACGGAGCGGTCTGTCAGTGCCATGCAGGGCAGCCTTTCCAGCCTGTCGAATATTGCCAAAGGACTGGCTGCTGCGCTTTCTGTACAGCAGGTTGCAGCATGGGGTAATGAGTGGGTTACGGTTAACAACAAACTCGCCAACTCTGTGCGGGCAACTGAACAACTGGCGGACGTCACTCAGCGCGTATTCGATATTTCGCAGAGCACCATGAGTGGCCTGCAGGCAACGGCGACATTATATGGCCGACTAGAGCGCGCCACCCGCAGCGCCGGCACCAGCACAGAAGACCTGATAAAGCTGACGTCCACCATTAATAAAGGCCTGGCGGTTTCCGGCGCGACAACTGAAGAAGCCAGCTCTACTATGGTTCAGCTGTCGCAGGCCCTTGCATCTGGCGTTCTGCGCGGCGAGGAGTTTAACTCTATCTCTGAAAACGGTAGCCGTCTGGCTGTCGCACTGGCTGACTCGCTGGGGGTGACTATCGGTCAGCTGCGAGGGATGGCGGCACAGGGCGCGCTGACTACTGAAGTGGTGGTAAACGGCCTGCTGAAGCAGGGCGACGCAATCGCAAAAGAGTTTGCGAATACCACTATGACAATGGGGCAGGCGTTTACTGTTGCCACCAACAACATTACGAAGTTTGTAGGTGAGTCCTCTTCTGTTCAGTCAACTATCAACGTTTTCAATACCGGCATCGTTTCGCTCAGCCAGAATCTTGATGCTATAGGCGGCGTGCTGGCAACCGTCGCCACGATAATGGGAAGCCGTTTTGTTGGCGCCCTTACTATGGCAACCACTGAGAAAGTCAGAAAGGTCATAGCGACTCGCGAAGAAATTGTTGCTGAAAATCAGGCCGCACAGGCTGCAGCCAACAAGGCTACCGCCGATTTGCGGGCATCAGCAGTTGCTAAAGAAAGAGCCCTTGATGAAGTTCGTATCGCCCAGGTCATGAGAAATTCGTCGATTACAGCTGCGAATCTGGCGGCGGCAGAGGTCAGGTTGTCAGCTGCAAGGACTGAGGCTGCCACCCTGACTGACAATTACAACCGGGCGCTGGTGGCAAATGCAGCAGCACAGGATGCAGCCGCTGCTGCGGCAGCGCGGGCAAGTCTGGGCGTACGGAATCTGGCTCTCAGGGCGCTCGGGCTGATTGGCGGTCCAGCCGGAGCGGCCATGCTTGCCGGTGCTGCAATTTATTATTTTTATCAGAAAGCGCAGCAGGCCAAGCAGGAAGCAGTCGACTTTACGGACAAGCTGACCGGGCTTGTGAGCAAGATGAAAGACATGTCTCAGACGCAGATAGCAGCTGAGATTGCCAAATCAGCTCAGGCAATGCGCATACAGTCAGAGATGATTGATGATCAGCGGCAGAAGGTTGATGGCCTGATTGGTGCTGTCGAAAGCTACAAGCAGTCTCAGCGCATATATGGCGAGTCTACCCGCCAGATGGAGAATATGCGTGATGCACAGGAAAGGCTGGCAATTGAGCAGGGCAAGCTTGAGGAGATGGAAAGTCGGTACAGTAAGACCAAGAATCTCACCAGCATACTCCAGGCGCAATACAACGGCGTTCTGGAGCAGGGTATCGACCTGTTGAAGCGTGATGGGCATGAGGCCGGGGTAGCATCAGGACTGATGAACCAGCTGGGAAATTCAATATATTTCGCTGCAAAAGCAAAAGAGAAGTTCAACGCTTCAAGCCTGCAGGTACAGCGTCCGGCAAAGGTGCAGGACTACCTAGATAAGCTGCTCGAACAGGTTGAGATTGAAGGTGAGATCGATGCGCGCAAGCGCTCCCAGCTGAAAGCCGAAAAAGAGATTCGGGCTCTGGGTGGCGATGATGCTGCAGTCAATCTGGCACGCCAGCGTGCTGGCGCCGAATATGACGCACAGCAGGCGCAGCGTGATCTGAAAAAGGAAACCAGCGCTGCTGCCAGTGAGCAGAAAAAAGCAGCCAGTCAGGCGGAGAGCATTGCGCAGAAGCTGGCGAATCTGAAGCAGCAGTCAGAACTTACCGGAGAGAGCACAAAAGAACTGAGCCGCGAGCAGGCCATCCTGACTGCGCAGCAGTCTCTGGGCAAGGGCGCTACGGAGGCGCAGATCGCTCAGGCAGGCGAATACGCGGCCCGCAAGTGGGACGTGGCTAATGCAATCAAGGCTCAGGCTGCGGCTGAGAAGCTGTTGCCTGAATCGCGTGAAAATGCGAGCTATAAGCAGGACCAGGCAGATTTGAATGCAGCCCTGAGCGCCAAAAAAATTACTCAGGAGCAGTACAACGCTACGGCTGAAAAGCTGGAGCAGGATCACCAGGTGAAAATGGCGCAAATACGCGCTGACCAGGCCGTCACCCCGCAACAGCAGTCAGCCGGAACGGTAGACCCGGTACAGGCGCTGGCAAACGAGCATGCGCGCAAGCTAGCCCTGATACAGCAGTTCGAGCAGCAAAAGACGCTGACGGAGCAGCAGGGTCTGGCGCTGCGCAATGCGGCCAATACTGAGTGCGAGCAGAAGCGGGTAGCAGCGCAGTGGGAGATCTGGCGAAACCAGAGCGCGGGCAATGAGGCGCTGGCTGCCTCTTTCGATGCGCTGGCCGGCAATGCCTCAAATGCACTCACCGGTATCATCACCGGCAGCATGTCTGCTGAAGAGGCGATGCGCTCAATAGGCAGTACCGTTCTGAACAGCCTGGTTAACACATTTGTCCAGATGGGTGTTGAGTGGGTCAAATCCGCAATCATGGGACAGACAGCGCAGACTGCGGCAATCGGCACGGTAACTGCTGTGCAGACGGCAGCAACTGCTACCCAAACGGCTACAAGTGTGGCCGCAGCGGCAACGACTACTGCAGCATGGACACCTGCCGCGCTGCTTGCGTCAATTGCTTCGATGGGTACCGCGGCTGCAATCGGCCTTGGCGCCGTCGCCGGCATTGTTGGTATGAGCCTGCTCGGCAAAAGGAAGAATGGCGGGCCGGTCACCGCCGGCGGTATGTATCAGGTGGGGGAAAGCGGCCTACCTGAGATATATCAGGCCAGCACCGGCAAGCAGTACATGATACCAGGCGATAACGGCAAGGTGATCAGCAATAAGGACATTCAGGGTGGTGGTGGAGGCGGTGTCGTATTGAATATCAATAATTACACGTCTGCATCAGTTGATGCGCAGGCCACTCAGGGGAATGATGGCACATGGACCATTGATGCCTTCATAGCTGATATGAACAGCGGAGGCCCTGCTAGTCAGGCAATCACCAGCAATATGAACGTTAAACGCACGCCAAGGGGGCAGGGCTGATGCCAATTATCGACTATCCCGACTGGCTGCCGCTGGCGCAGAAAGCCAGCAAGAATATGACGCTGGATACCGGATTTCAGTCGGATCAACCTGCGGTCGGGCCGGCCATTTTTCAGCAGATGACGGACGACCTCAAAGTGACCTGGTCACTGACGTGGATATTCACGCTGGCAGAGGAAAGAGCTTTTCAGCAATGGCTGCGCAGCCCCAACTACCTCAATCGCGGCCTGAACTGGTTCCGCATGCGGGTGGATATTGGCGGCAGCGGGCCACAGCTGCAGGAGCTTCACTTTACGCAGATGCCGGTGCAGACCAGCATTGACGGCGGCGTTGTCAGATGGACGGGAACGGTGATCGCCAATCGCCTCAACAATCCTGACGACGACTTTGACGACATTATTGTTGAGCTGCCGCCGCCGTGGGATTCATGGCTGGATATTGTTGTGACCGGTTATCCTGATAATCGTGATCCGGAGTCATTACCGAGGGTTCCCTGATGCCATCATTTCGTGAATACCGGCAGCAACGGCCATCGCGGGCGCTGTATGACACGCTGACCTTTTATCATCCGTCTTTTGGCTACGTCAGACTGGTTGATAAACAGTTCTACGGTAAGACGCTGGCCGGGGTGAAATACAGCCCGGCGCGCTTTGAAATAGAGGAAAGTCAGCAGAGCGGAATCCCGGTGATTGACGCAACCGTAAAACTCGGTCGCGTCTCCACGGACGTGAAAACGCAGATGAAGAAGTGGCGCGGCGCTACCCGCCTGACGCCTATCGTGGCAACGCGGCAGGTATTTGACAGCGGAGATACCTCAGCGCCTATCAAGTCTTGGACGCTGTACGTCAAAACGGTGGATATCGATGCGGATAGCGCCTCCGTTACGCTGTCCGTTACCAATCCACTCAATAACAATGTTGGCCGCCTTTATGACCCGCGAGAATACACCGGACTGCAGTACCTCTGATTTCATTACACGTATGATCGGCGTGCCATGGGCTAACCGTGCCTGCACGTCTGATGCTGTGGACTGCTGGGGGCTGGTGGTTCTCTATTACCGGCAGGTGATGGGGGTTGAACTGCACCAGACGCCTGACTACGAATCCGGCGCAGACTTCTTTACCTGCTATCAGGGTGACGTGGTTTTCTGGCAGCAGGTGCCACATCCTGCAGAGGGCGGGATATTCGTTGGCTACACCGGTGCGCAGCCGGCACATGTCGGGCTTATCCTTGGGCGGCAGGCGCTGCACTCGCGCGGCGAGAACGGCAGCGTCAGGCAGGATTCTCTGATGTTAATTCAGCGGGCATTTACCAAAGTGGAGTATTTCAGATATGGCGATGGTTGAGCTGCAGCGGTTACCCGGAACGCCGAAAGAGCGTTACAGGGTGCCTAATGGCACCTTTTTTTATGCCTGGCTTACAGAGAATGACAGCGCGCTGCATCATGATCTGCTGATCGTGCGCAACGGCGTGAAGCTGGAGGATGACGACGAGCTTGATTTTGAACTGACTGAACTCGATCACGTCCAGATATTCGACCAGCCTAAAGGCGTCGTAGGCGACATCCTCAGCCCGATATTCAAGGTGGTGGGGCAGGTATTTTCATTTCTGATGCCAAAGCCGGCCATTGCCAATACCGGCGGTAATTCGGTTGATTCGCCGAACAACTCCCTGACCGGTCAGACCAACACCGCGCGCGTTTATAAGGCCAAGCCGGACATTTACGGTCAGGTACGATCGTTCCCTGACCTGATTCAGGAGTCAGTGTTTGAGTATGTCACGCAGAACGTAAAGAGCGGCGGCCTGAAGTATGTCACCGAATGGATGTGTATCGGCATCGGGAGCTATGACTACGACTTTGTGCGCTATTCAGAATCCAGTCTCGGATCGCTTGCCGGCGCGGAGTACCAGATTTATCAGCCGGGGCAAGTTATACCCGAGATTGTAGAGGGCTACGGCTTTGATGATGTGGACGGGCAGGAGGTGCCCGGCCAGAACGAAGCCAGTGACTTCCCGATCCAGTCAGCCACCGCCAGGACGATGGTCAGCGGCAGCTATTCCGGCGGCCAGATGGCGATTAAGATCGTCAAACAGGCGGAGTTCGACTACTTCAAAAATCTGGTTCTGCCGCATGCAGTGACATTTACCATCAACGTGACGTACAGCACCGCATCAGGAAACGTCACTACAGACGCCACCTACTCCGGAACGCTGATATCTGCAGTTGAAACAACAGACGGCGCTACAACCAATCCGGTTCGCTGGTACACGTTTACCTTCAGCCAGCTGGAAGGCCCGCAGGACATTCCGGCCAGCGCCACAATCAACACGTCTAAATTCGTGCTGAACGACAATGAAGCGCTGGTGGTGGGGCCGTTCTTCTCTCCGGTTGCATCAAGCCAGCTGTGGTTGCACACGCAGTCCAGCCTGGGCGGAAAGAAAGAGACCAACTGGAAGGTGGTGATCTGGAAGATTAATGATGACTACTCGCAGGTGCCTGGAACCACGCAGACTTTCACGTACAGGCAGCCCACACCTCACCAGTCAACCAGCGAAGTGTTTTACCGCACAGACAAGCTGACACCAGCGGCAGGGTTTGGAAAGTATGCCGTCAGCATCCAGCGTACGGACAACTCCAGCGATGCTTCTATCCTGAAGGTGGAAGAGATTCACAGCATCAACCTGCGGCGTAACGTAGTGCATCCTGATGATACACTGGTGCGGGTTAAGGTCAGGGCTACAGAGAACGCGCTGGGCAGCCGGGAGCGAAAATATAACCTGCTGGCCACGCGCAAAACCATCAGCTACAACCTCGACACACGGGCAGTTGATTACACACTGCGAGCATCCCGCTCTTTCGCGGACGCCGTCGCACATCAGTGGCTGGTTATCGGCGGACAGTCGGTCAGCAGTATTGATCTTTACGGGCTGTATGCCATCGCAGAGGCGCTACCGGATGCGCGCCTTGGATATTTCGATTACACGTTTGACGATGAAAACGACTCGCTTGGGGACCGCGTTCAGGCCATCTGTAATGCCGCAAGTGTCATCGCATTCATGGATGACAACGTACTGACGTTCACACGCGATCAGCGCGTGGCGAACCCAGCAGCCGTATTTAACCGTGCCAACATGAAAACGGATGAGTACAAAATAACGTATGAGGCCACGCTTCCCGGCGGCTATGACGGCGTGCAGGTCTCCTACATACATCCGACCACAAACAACAAGACGTACATCAACTACCGTGTACTGAACGGCGCTATCACTGAGCAGGAAGCTGAAAACCCGAACAAGATGGAAATAGTCGGGTTCCGCAACGAGTTTCAGGCCAGAGAGCGGGCGCTGCGTGAGACAAAGCGCCTGATGTACTCCCGCGCTCGGATGAATGCCAAAGTATTTGAGGACGGCATTATTCAGATAGGCAGCGTTATCCAGATGCCAGACATTTACGACAGCAACGAGCAGCAGGGGTATATCACTGGCCGCAACGGCAACACGTTCGACACCAGCGAGCCAGTGAATTTTACCGGGGATATGTTCGTGCTGGTAACGGACAGCATGGGTAGCCCGACAAGGCGCTATCCGGCCACTCCGCGGAGCGATACCCGATATGGCTTTGTTGCAGAAATCCCTGACATTCAGCTCAACATCTGGAATGGCGATACGGTTCAGTTACCGTCTCGATACCTGATAGCCACAGTTACTGAAATGGATACGCAGCTCTGGACGGTTAACAGCATCAAGCCTAATTCCGACAGCACGGTCTCTCTGACCGTGGCTGAGTACAGCGACCTAATTTACTCCTGATTTAACCATCTGACACTAAGCCCAGCCATTGCGCTGGGTTTTTCATGGAAAAAATATGACTACGCAGCCAACGCAAAATCCAGTACCAAGTGAATCACCTCGTGATCTGAAATATAACGCGGGCAAAATTGATGAGTTTGTCACTTCGCTTGCGATGCAGTATATCGACAGGTTAGGTCAGGCTCATTACACTATTGAAGGGATCAGCGCGCTGGCAAAACAGGCAATTAATCAACTGGGATGGGTTCCTTTCGGTACATTTCAGGATGGCGCGACGCTGACCAGCCCTAATCAAATCTTAAAGGATACTGCAAGCGGAGAGTATTACCGTTGGGATGGAGCGCTGCCTAAAGATTTTCCCGCGGGTTCGACACCTTCATCAAGTGGCGGAATTGATGTTGGCGCCTGGGTTAGCGTTGGAGATGGAGCACTGCGAACCATGCTGGCATCAAGTGCTGGCGCTACAGGCATCGGCACCAACCACCGTGGCAATCTCGCCTTAGACCTGAACGCCTTAGATCGGCGACCGGATGGTTATGCAGGCGGCATCACGGATATACTTGCTAATGGGAAAGATGTTGATATTGCATCTGACGTAACAATAACCGCACCGCTGCTTCCTGCTAACCGTCAGCACATTAAAGGCAGCGGAGGTGTGTTAAAACAAAAAACGAGTACCGCAGCTGGTATACGTATTGAAAGTTCAGACGCAAACAACACCGTAGACTCAGTGACTGTTTCTAATCTTCGTACAACAGGTTCTACTTTAAGCGCTGAACCGGGCAATGAAGGTTATGCAGTTTTTTTGCGGAACACAAAGTATACAAAAATACTAGGGATTCACGCTGACAGATATACAGGTGCCATTGCAGCAGGAACAAGTAAGAGTCTTATCATTCGCGATGTGTTGGCACATGATACTACTTTTCACCCCCTAAATTCTTCTACTCGTGATGGTCGAGGCGGCTACGGTGTAATCACTGATAACATCACAGATTCACTGATTGACGGCGTAATACTTGACGCAAAAGGTTTGGATGATGGCAGGCACATACTTTACCTCTCGACAGGTGGCTATTCAAACACAACTGGTAACTCCAACTTTATTGCCAGAGGCTTAATTGGCCGATACGCGGATAAAGATGACCGGAACTTTTGGGGGGTTAATGTCCGTAAAAGTGAGATATTCATTCTTGATGGAATTTGCATGAGCGGTGCTAATGGCGGACTTGCCTTTAATGTAGAAAATGGAAATATCGCTGACTTCATAGCAACTAATATCATGCTTGACATTATCAAGTATCAAGACGGCGTCGGTGTCTATGGCGTATCTATGCCAAAAGGAACAACATATCTTGGTGCTCGGTTCTTACTGTCAAATTTCAACATTAGAATTCGACCGAAAACAACATCGCTTACAGGTGCAGATTGTGTTGCTGTTAGTTTAGATTATCAAAATGGGATGGTTACTAACGGAGTAACAAACGTGCCTGCAGCTGGGCTACCAATTCTGATTAATGACAGTGCCACTAATACCACCATCAGTAATATTCATGACAATATCCTACCAGGTTATACCGGTGCTACAGCAGCTATGATAACTTTTGGCGGTAGTGCGGTAAGTAATATAACGGTCAAGAACATAACCACCTCGAGGCCTATGTTTGCACGGCTGGCGGTGGTAACAGACCTTACCGTTGATTTTCAGCGTAAGGCTCGAGTCTCAACAAGCGGAAGTGGAGGTTCATCAAAAATTGATCCTAATGAAATAATCAGCACTATCTCCTTAGCATCCTCTGCGGTCACAGTTAACTTCCCGACTCATGTTACTCAAAACGCCGTAGAAAATGTGCAGGTAGCTGGTACAGCCGGTGTCTATCAAGCATTTGTCACATCCATAGGCGCAAAATCTATTACGGTGGCGCTATACACACCTTCAGGAGTATTAATTAATCCAACAACAGCAGGGGTTAGTTTCAATGTAATACTTTTATCATGAGTAAAGCCCCTTTTGGGGCTTTAATTTAAAGACATTGAGTTGGGCGCTTGCCCAAGAAAACAAAGTTTTGTTTTTCTGAGTTATATATAGAGAAATCGCTATTTTCTACTCTTGGTTTGTTTGCAGAACAGACCGAAATTGCAATTTCCATCCATTTTTTCCTGTCGAATGAGAAGTTAACGCCGGTCAGACCTAACCTGGTTAGCATGATTGATGCGGTTCCATCATAAACTCTGCTGTTTATCATACTAACAACTGGGAATATTTTTGCATTGTTATGTGCAACTAAAGATTCTCTTGCGACACCAAATGCTGTTGTCTTAGATTTTGACAAAATATCATCATCTTCTATTGATGATTTAATTTGACTAACCAAAAGCAAGTCTTTTTGATATTGATCTTTCATGGATGCAGCCAAAGCAAATGATATAGTAATGGAGCCAAAAACCACCAATGCACTATAAAAAAGTGATATTTTTTTACTTTGCAGCTGTAGCATGCATGCTGAGTATAAGATAACAATCCCGAAAGTTGTAGCAATCCTCGGTAGTATCAATGACTCTTTCAAAATAACAATAGTCGAAATTGATGCCACCAATAGAAGAATTGGATTTAATACAAGAGTTATGGCCAATGTTTTTTGTATATAACCTTTAAATTCATTTCTGCGATTTATTATGCAAAAAGTATATATTGCTACGGAAGCTATTGTGGCAATTAATATCAAAGCCTCAATTGGCCTATGAAAGGCACCTGAGTATAAATTTATGAATTTATTTAAATTCACCATAAGTAGCTGAGTCCAATTATCTTGGGTAAAGATTGTTTCGGATCTGCTGTTATTTGTTGTGGCCTTAATTAAAATAAAATAAAGGCCATATGATGATAGCACTATCACTAAGTCAGTTATGATCCTTTTAACTTCAACCTTTATCCCTTGTCCTAGGCTCAATGAATAGATGATAAGGCAAATCATGATAAAGCAAACGGCGCTAACTTGGTACAAGCATAGGGAGCTAAAGATTAGCACTGACTTTATGATAAAATCTATTTTCTTGTTATTGAAGCTCGTTAGGCTAGCAAAAATGCAAGATGATATAGATAGGACCATAGATAAAGAATCATATCTATAGACCAAGTTGTGCAAAAAAAGAGGATTTAAGAAAATCAACGATGATCCAATAACAGAAGATATGCTTCTAAATTTAAATAATTTATCTGAAGCAAAATTTATCGTTAAAGCCATCAATAAAATTGAAATTAATTGTGGGAGGGGGGATACATCAACCGATTGGCGAGACTTAAAGGAAAAGAAATAAAAAATGTAATCGGCGAGAGGTCTACCTAGTGATTTCCACCCTAAAAATCCAGTCTGCGATCTTGCTAAATCATCGATGTAATACACGCCAGAGTTTATTATCGGATATGCAAATAAAGTCGAAAGAAGCAAAGAGATAATAAACCCCTTCTCCTTTGTAATGTGGCTGGTTAAATTATTTATCATTTTTATTCCTTTTGATAATGTATCGCGGCCTGCCTTTTGTTTCAAAATAGATTCTCCCAATATACTCTCCCAGCACACCAATCCCGATTAGCTGTACTCCACCCAAAAATAGAATCGATACCAGAAGAGATGGGTAACCTCTAACTGGATTACCAAATACAATTGTATTAAATATCATCCAGGCGCCATAAATGAATGAAGCGGCTGCCACGAATAAACCGATATATGTCCACATGCGTAGTGGAAAAGTCGAGAAGCTTGTAATACCCTCTAACGCCAAATTCCACAGCTTCCAGCCATTAAATTTTGATGTGCCAGCCACGCGCTCAGCCCGCGTGTATTCGACCACATCCACACGGCCGCCTACCCATGACAAGATACCCTTCATAAACAGGTTGCGCTCCGGAAGCAGCTTGATGTGCTCTACTGTTTCTCGGGACATTAGTCTAAAGTCACCAACATTCTCCTCGATAGTAGGAGAGCTGATTTTGTTGTGCAGCTGATAAAACCATTCAGCTGTTTTGCGCTTGAGGTGGCCGTCAGTGCTACGATCTGCACGCTTCGCCAGCACTACATCAGCACCGGCCTGCCAGCGCTCGATCAGCTGCGGAATGACATTTATCGGGTCCTGCAGGTCAACATCGATAGGCACCACTGCTTCACCAGTAGCGTGCTCAAGCCCTGCGAAAAGCGCTGGCTCCTTGCCGAAGTTTCGCGTGAATGACAGCGCTTTGACCAGCGGATCAGATACTGACAGGGCGTTGATTATCCCTTCAGTGGCGTCTTTGCTTCCGTCGTTAATGAATACTATCTCTACCTCATACGCGGTGAGTTCCCTGCGCACTTCCTGGTAGAAAATGGGTATCGCGTCCTCTTCGTTGAAGACGGGCACCACAAGGGATATTTTCATTTTGCTTCCCTAAAAACGATGTATCGTGAATAGATAAAGCCGCAGAACAAGCTTATTGCGGAAAATGCTACGAGAGTAATCAGTGGTGGCAATCCTGACTTGTCAGCCGCCCAGCCAACAGAACAAGCCAGCGACCCCATAAAGGCGACATAAATCATATAGCGGAGAGTGGTTGTTTCGGCGTTAAACGTCCATCGAGCATTTGCAAAAAACGAGAACGTTACTGCTACGCAAAAGGCACCAAAGTTAGCAAGTGACTGAGTGGCATCTGAGGTGCAAAGTATCAGATAAAACACGGCCCAATGGATAGCAGTGTTCACCACACCAACACTGACATAACGCGAGAATAGTTTGAGCATAAGGTTTAGCTTAAGTTAAGAATTTCCCGATCTTATACATCGTGAAACAGACTGCAACCCTTTAAGAACAATCGCATAAAAAAGCCCCGGCGATGGGGCAATCCTATACCGCGCCGATCTGAGCAGGCTACGGGGTGGGAGCCTAAACATTAACCATTCGAGCCGGCATCAGCAAATAAATACCCATACCTGCCAGCAGTTTCGCAAAAGACACCCCCTGACGCATCTTGATCAGATCCACCTATCGATACTACTGTATCTATGTACAGTTATTATCAGAGGAGGATCAGACCATGCCACGCGAGTACCAGATTAGAGAAGCATTCATCAGTTCCATCAAGCGCGAGCCATCAGGCCGCAGCACCGTTACCACTGCCGACTTTGTAGAGGAACTGGAGCGCGTTAACTGGCACTTCACGCTCAAGCAAGCCAACGACTGGATACGCAGCCACACGACAACCTTTCGCGACGCCTCAACGCAGGAGGGCGAGAATATGACGTGGTTCCGGTTCAACCCTAACGGTGGCCTCTGATGGGATTCCCTTCACCGGCGCAGGACTATATAGAGCCGCGGCTCAGTCTCAACTCAGTATTCATCCCTAACCCGGCCACAACGTTCCGCGTGGATATCCCGGACGGCTTCCTGCTGGTTGATTCAGCCGCGAAGGTAAAGCCCGGCAACAGGATTGCGTATCAGTGGAACGGCTATTCAGGACTGGGGAAGATGTACCGCAACAGCCTAGTCACGGAAGAGGGTGAGGTGATAGAGGGTGAGCCACTGAACGACGTCATCGTGCTGGGGAAGGTGACGTGCGAAGTTCGGCAAGTTTATGACGATTCCAGGGCGCCATAAATTGGCTTTGTCCAAGTAGCACACATGTAGCACAAAAAAATACCGCAAAGCACCTCATATTCACCCATCGGGTAAAACGTGCCTTGCGGTATACCTTTGATACAACTTGAATCAGCCTAAAACAACTCACATGCTAAAAACTGCCAAGGGATATCATGAATATGCAGGTTTAGTCAGGTTAACTATATAATTTAAATGTGGTTATTTGTTGCATGGTTCTAAGGTAGGACAAGGATGGGACATACCCGGGCTTCAGCTTTCTACCGAGTTGCAGCTTATGCTCCTGAATATATCAGGCGTGATTAAAAAATTGAATAGGATAGCAAATTACGTCAGATCTACAGGGGGCAATAAAGAGCGGCGCAGTGAAGCGAGAAAATGTTATTCACACTGTCAGTCTGGGACAGAAAGATGACGAGGATGATTATATTAACGTTTTAATGTCCTGCACGGCTGTCCTGCACGGCACGCGGTTAAGAGCAGATAACTGATTCAGTTTTACCGAAGATGCCAAATACAAAAAAGCCCGGTTAAATATCTGCAATATTTGCCGGCTAAAAGCTCTTTCATCAAAAATGAACGAATCTACATTAGAGAATCACTTATAAAGGGTAGCGCACAGAATACCGGCCATCAGTCAGCAAAGGCCGCTGCTGACTAACTTGTCTGATAGCGTGAGAGTTGCTGAATAATGTTGTTGTGGTGAGGCGCGCCCAAAACCCGCCGGTAAGCGGGTTTTCAGGCTTTGCGATTACGCGGCCATCTGACGGCACAGCTCTGCACAGTGATGACACGCTTTTGCGCATGCCTGGCAGTGATCGTGCTGATGCTGGCCGCACTCATCGCCGCATTTCTGGCAGATCTCTGCACAAAGCTGGCAGAGCGCGGGTGCAAATTCGCTCTTCAGCGTCATAAATTGTGCCGCGAGACGACAGATATTCGCGCACTGCATATCCATGCGGATGCACTCGCGCATCATCTCCAGATTTTCCTCTTCAAGGCATGAAGCGGCACAGTTATCACAGGCGGCTGCACACAGGTAGCAGGCTTCGATGCACTGTTTGTATTGATCCGGCATATCTTCTCCTTAGTCATCAGGGTTACCTGTTAAGCCTGGAAAAAATATTCGATTATGCAAATTGTGAATACGTTAATAATTTTTTCAGCACTACGCTTATTTTATGATTCTGCTCGCGCGCCAGATAGCCAGCTGCGTGAACATTCATCGATTAACGCCTGTAATTCACTCAATTTGTCTTATCCGCTCAGGCTTTACAAAAACATCAGGCGTATTTGCTTGATCGTATACGGGATCTGCTATTACTGTATTTATATACAGTAATCATTTTGAGACCATGGATATGGAGCTTTTACACCCGGCGGACATCCGCGCCATCCTTGAATTACCGCTTTACGTCAGCCGCGTTCCGTGCGGTTTTCCTTCACCGGCTCAGGATTACGTTGAGCAGCGAATCGACCTGAACCGGCTGCTGGTGCAGCATCCCAGCGCGACATATTTCATTAAGGTCAGCGGTGACTCAATGATTGAAGGGGGCATCAACGACGGCGATATGCTGGTAGTAGACAGCTCAATCAAAGCCGGACACGGTGATGTGGTAGTCGCTTCGGTCTGTGGCGAATTTACGGTTAAGCAGCTTATGCTGCGCCCGTTCCTGCATCTCAGACCCATGAATGCGGCGCACGCGATTATTGCAATTGAGGACGCCGATCAGTTTGAGATTTTTGGTGTGGTCAGACACGCCATCAAGACGATAGGCCCGTAAATGTTTGCGCTGGTGGACGTTAACGCGTTCTATGCGTCGTGTGAAAAGATATTCCGGCCAGATTTGAAAGGCGAGCCGGTTGTGGTGCTGAGTAACAACGATGGTTGCGTGATCGCCCGGTCGGCTGAGGCCAGAAAGCTGGGCATCAAAATGGGCGCGCCCTATTTTAAAATGAAAGATGAACTGACGCGGCACAATGTGCGGGTGTTCAGCTCGAACTATGCGCTCTATGCCGATATGAGTGACCGGGTCATGACCACGCTTGAGGAGATGGCAACCGCTGTTGAAATCTACTCAATTGATGAAGCGTTCATGGACCTGACCGGTTTTGGACGTTATAAGCCGCTGGAAGCGTATGGCAGAGAGATCCAGCAGCGGATATACCGGGAAATGCATCTGCTGACCGGGGTGGGTATTGCTCAGACTAAAACGCTGGCAAAACTGGCTAACTATGCGGCCAAAAAGTGGACCAAAACCGGCGGGGTGGTGGATCTTTCAGATGCAGAGCGACAGCGCAAGCTTATGGCGCTGGTGCCGGTAGAGGAGGTGTGGGGCGTAGGCGGCCGGCTCAGTAAAAAGCTGAACGCCATGGGCGTGATGACGGCTAAAGATCTGGCTGACCAGAGTCCCTGGGTTATCCGCAGGCACTTCAGCGTGGTTCTGGAGCGCACGGTCAGGGAGCTGCGCGGTGAATCTTGTCTGGAGCTGGAAGCGTTAGCGCCTGGCAAACAGCAAATAGTGTGCTCGCGCTCTTTCGGCTCACGCATCACTGATTATCGCGATATGCGCGAGGCTGTCTGCAACTTTGCGGTGCGGGCCGCAGAGAAGCTGAGAACAGAGCGCCAGTACTGCCGGCAGATAGCGGTGTTTATCCGTACCAGTCCGCACGCCAGCGATGAGATATTTTACGGCAATCAGGCGCTCGGCAGGCTGGCGATCCCGACCAGCGACAGCCGGGATATTATCCGTGTCGCGACAGACGCCCTGGATCGTATCTGGCTGGATGGCCGGAGATATATGAAAGCGGGCGTGATGCTGGGCGATTTTTTCAGTCAGGGCGTGGCGCAGCTCAATCTGTTTGATGAGTTTCAGCCGCGTGCAAATAGCGCAGCCCTGATGCAGGTGATGGATAAGGTAAACCAGGAAGGCAGGGGGCAGCTGTGGTTTGCAGGGCAGGGGATCGCGAAACCCTGGGCGATGAAGCGGGAAATGCTGTCTCCGTTTTACACGACGCGCTATGCTGATCTGCCGGTCGCGAAATAACGTCCCTGTTCATCTATCCTGCGCTGGCTTTCAGTTGCCCATATCTTCGGGCGTACGCTGGATCACAATTTCCAGCGCGTTGCGGTAGATATCCTGCTTCACAATATCCTGTTCCGCCTCAAGCCGCATGATCAGTGCCAGAATAATATCTTTGTTGGTCACGCGGATCTTGCGCGTGGTCAGCTCAAGCCGAATTTCAGAGATAATGACGCGTTCACTCAGATACTGTTCACCGGTAGTTTTAAAGTAGTCGCTGAGCTGAGACTCCGGGGTAGCAAGCTGTTTCATATTAAGCCTCACAAAAAAGGGGAAATCGCCTGTGTTATTGTCTGACAGTGGCAGCCATGCATGACCGCCGCGCTGCAATAAACTTATACAAGATTTCTGTAGTTGTACAACTCTCTCGCCGCTCTTTTGTGTGGTCGTACGTGTAGATGATATACATCAAAACAGTCGCGCTATTTTTTAGAACGATCATTTCCTTTATAAGCAGCAGGTTAGCCGGGGGCGAAGCAAAACGCGCAGCCTTCATGCGAGCCGGGCTGAAAGAGAAATTTTACGATCGGGTCACCAGGCAGGAGCAGGCAACGATTATGCGCCCATTTTATTTTGCTAAACGCAGCGCGAAATCTGCAAGTCAGGCTATTTTTAATGCTCAGACCAATAATCAACAGAGGTGCGCATGCACTCACAACAGGTCAGTATCAATGTGTACGCTTTGGCAATCCGTAAACTTGCTGCCGCTCACCAGACAGGGGAAGATCTTAGCGACGTAAAACATCAGGTCGATGCAGTTATTCAGGCGATGAAAGAAGAGATGGCCGTTGATAAAATGGTGCAAATCGAAATGTGGGGTGAGCTGCTGACGATCCTTGATAGCTGCAGCCGCAATACGGCTCATCCTTCGTGGATCACGGTTATCAACCACGCGCGTTACCGGGTAAAGAGCAGAAAAAACACCGCAGTACAGTACTACCGGCAACTCAGCGCCTGATAAAACACTGCCGATCGCGACGATCGGCAGTTATTTTTCAGCCTGGTATCAGGGTTCATCAATGCGGGCGACTTTCAGGTGCGCGCTCTCGCCTTTGCCATAAACTTTACCGCTGACGCGGATTTTGTCCGTGGCGTCATAGGTTTTACCTTTGAAGGTTTCAGCAGGAGCATCGATACGTACGGTGCCTGAGCTGTCGCGGAACTGATAACTGTGATCGCCCACTTTTTTGATAATGTAACCTTCAAGCGTTACATACCCGCCCTGACGAAAATCGCGGATCAGCGACACGCGCGTCTGACCGGTATCTTCCGATCCTTTATAGCCTGCATCTTCTTTATGCTGCGGCGGTGGCGTTTCACCCGCTTCAAATCCCCCTTTTTCAGCGTAAGCGCCAAAGCTCAGACACAGCATTACAGCAGCCCATGTAGTTTTGTTCATGTCACTCTCCTTGAAGTCAATCGACCCGTTAAGCCTGGCACAGGTTTCGCCAGGGAGCAGGGGCGCAGTGAAATTAATAGAGCAGCAGAACAAAAGGTATACAGCAGCGGGGGAAGCGTTATATAGCTGCTTTTGCGCGGCCATAAAAAAGCCAGCACCCGGTCTGGCTTTTTTATGGCGCTGAACAGCCGTCTGGTTATGCTCAGAGCGTTCAGGTCAGCGAGAGCCGGTTACTGATAACCCGATAACCTGAACTGGTAAATGCATCAGCATCGAGCGGCTCATTTTTGCCTGGCCCAAACCATTGCCGTTTATGCTCTCCCGCGTAATACCACACTTCCGGTTCCGTTGTGGCTGACTCCACCCAGTAATAGCCTTCCTGCATCGTCTTATCCTCCTGCGAGGAATATAGTCCAGCTGCGCTGCGCTTAACAGCATTGCGCGCCGTTCTGCACAGAAAAATGTGCCGTCAGCGCTCTTCAGGAGGCGTCAGTTTCTCGCTGAGAAGAACAAAGCCCGCGGATTTAAAGCGCGCCAGAGAGAGAGGTATCGGCTCCATCGGCCGGTAAAAGCCGCGCCCCGCATCCCAGAACCAGACCTCTGGCTCAGTTGTTCTGCTACCCACCCAGTAAAAACCCGTTTCCATTGGTGCTCTCCAGAAATGAATGAAGGCACGCCTTCTTAAATTTCCGCAAAATGATGTATCAGGTAAAGTCGATAATCAATCTTGTTTACCGCTTCGCTTATTTTACAACTTACCTTTTGAGGCGCCGAATATCCTCTGCCTCTGCGCAACATACGTATCTGCATTAATCGAAACCGGGCTCCTGTTCATTATGAATCTGAATTTCATTTATCAGGCACGGCACAGCAGAAACCTGTTATCCGGCTTTTACGGCCACTCTGCACAGGCTGGCCGATTAACGGCAACGCAGTACCACAACGGCGCGAACGTTATCTGGCAGACCTGAATTTAGCGGCCGAAATCGATTTCACACTTTACACAAAGTCAGGCTAAATTGTACAGTTTTTCAAAATTGTACAGGTTTTCGCTGGCTGTATAGAAGCGTCTGGCATCCTGCTTCTCTCAGCAAAAATGTATTGCCTTTCGTCTTATTTTTATACAAAAGAGAATGCTCTGCGCAGAGTAAGCTCATGACAGGCAGAACAAATTCGGGCTTTTTGAAAACAGATGGGTTTAAAATAAAAATACAGGATCTCATCCGACCACATGAAATGTCAAAATATAACTTATACAGATAGAAGATGACTGTATAAGTTAGAGGGTCAGGCGTGACGCTATCTCAGACGCCTTGTTATCGTGCGGGCTCAGCCTGAGCAGGGCGCTGAACCAGTAAATAAGCGATGAAGATAAATAATTAACAGCGTAATAATTTACGAAGAACTGCAGGAATAAACCGTTGCAGGGTTGAAGGTAATTTATAACAGCCTATTACCGCAGTAGATTATCCTCTGCGCTTTAAAATTAAATCTATTTTGCCGATAGCTGGCAGGACGACGAACAGAGTATCAATATATCCCGTCCGAAGTGATAGCTGCTACACTTAATGATGTCGCGAACGGCGGCAGTGAATGTCAGTTCTGCAACAGAGGCGAGCAGGCTTATGAAAGATGGATATTACTGGGTGAAAGATGGCGAGCGCTATCCGGAGGTATGGTTCTATCAGCGGCAGTTTGGCTGGTTCAGGCCCTGTAGTGCAGTTCCGATGACGCAGCGCACCTTTGAAATGATGAAATATGTCATTCTGAGCGAGCCGCTTGATGCGCCTGCAAAGCAGCTGCAGGCGCAGTGAATTGTTGCCAGAGATGCACTTCAGACTGAGGCTATCTGATTTCAGGCCACGCAATTGACGGGAATCCATTCAGCGCCGGTTGCGCAAACAGGTAGCCCTGGAACTGATTAATGCCGGCTGCCTCAAGCCACATCCACTCTTCCGCTTTTTCCACGCCCTCGGCAACCACGGCAATTTCCAGTGAGGCGCAGCATTTAATAATCGCGTGGACGATTGCCTGTTTTGGTCCGCTTTTATGAACGTCGCAGATAATTTCACGATCGATTTTTATTTTATCAGGCTGAAACTTTGCCAGCAGGGAGAGGCCGGCAAAGCCGGCACCGAAATCATCCAGTGCCAGACTGATACCGGCAGCTTTTAACTTCCGCACTTCTGCCGTGAACGCATCAGCGCGCGAAATAATTTCATTCTCCGTGACTTCAACCACGATCTGTTCAGGAATAAGGCCGCTGGCGTGGATCTCTGCGAGCAGAAAATCTACGGCATCAGGCACGGTGACCAGCGACATCGGCAGCAGATTGATGGTGAGCGTATGCTGCCCCAGGCCGAGTTTGCTGGCGAGATTGAAGGCCAGGCTTTTTGACTGAACATCT
>JAAIGF010354054.1_pt1 | contig 25508 bp, 20 predicted proteins | sample 6487441 | NCBI WGS metagenome assembly JAAIGF01 (sample SAMN13974129, study PRJNA590717) | phyllosphere metagenome | biome: pepper field; feature: multiple bacterial spot infested pepper fields; material: pepper leaves; isolation source: leaves from pepper fields | host: Capsicum annuum ... | reverse complement strand
CCGCCCCCGCGCTGGGCGGCGATGCGCCGACCCAGGCCCTGGGTCAGGCCACGCAGGCCATCCGCATCGTGCGGCGTCACCAGTGCCAGGATCTCCTGGGGCGCCATGGCCCAGCCGTGAATCGCCACGCGCAGGGCGGCGGCCTCCTCGGCCAGCCAGCCCGCCCGCGTATCCAGCGTCTGCACGGACGGCGAGACGGGTTCGGGCAGCAGGTGGATCTGCAGCAGATGCGGCGTGTTGGGGCAGTACAGGCGGCGCTGGCGGGCCATGGCGGCAAGGACGGTAGACAGACAACCGGCTAGGTATAGCACACGGTGTCGGCGCGTGCGTCCCTGCCCAGGCGGGTGACGCGCCGGCCCCGGTTCAGGGGCCGCAACGCCGGCTGCCAGGGCTGCCGCCAGCCCGGGTTGCGGCGGCAGAACGTCCGGGTCGCCCCCGGGTGCCGGCCCCCGGCAGCCCTCATCCGCCGATCCAAGGGTAAATCCGCATCCTCTTCCGGCGCATTAAGCCTAACAATAGGCTTATAGGTTGATGATCAGGAGAACGGCATGGCAGGGGCTCTGGACGGCGTGCGCGTCGTGGACATCACCAACGTCTTCATGGGGCCCTCGGCCACGCAGATGCTGGGCGACCTGGGCGCCGACGTCATCAAGGTCGAATCGCCCGACGGTGACGTGGTGCGCAACATCGGCCCGCAGGGCGAGCGCAAGCTCGGCCCCCTGTTCCTTGGCCTGAACCGCAACAAGCGCAGCGTGGTGCTGGACCTGAAGCAGCCGGCCGGTCGCGAGGCCCTGCTGCGCCTGGCCGAGTCCGCCGACGTGCTGACCTACAACGTGCGGCCGGCGGCCATGCAGCGCCTGCGCCTGGCCTACGAAGACCTGGCCGCGGTCAACCCGCGCCTCATCTATGTGGGTATGTTTGGCTTTTCGCAACGCGGACGCTATGCCCCGCAGGCCGCGTTCGATGACCTCATCCAGGCGGCCTGCGCCCTGCCCCAGGCGGTCGCCCTGGGTAGTGGGGACATTCCGCGCTACCTGCCGATCACGATCGCCGATCGCAGCGTCGGGCTGTATGCCTTTGGCGTCATCTGCGCCGCGCTGTACGCCCGCGAGCGCACCGGGCGCGGGCAGCGCGTGGATGTCCCCATGTTCGAGACCATGGTGCCCACCATCCTGGGCGACCACCTGTACGGCCAGACCTTCGTGCCGCCGCAGGGCGACTTCGGCTATCCCCGCCTGCTGTCCTCCGAGCGCCGGCCCTATGAGACGGCCGACGGCCACGTCTGCTGCCTGATCTACACCGACGCCCACTGGAAGACCTTCCTGACGGTGATCGGCAAGCCCGATCTGTTCCACACCGACCCCCGCTTTGCCAACATCACCGCGCGCACGGCGCACATCACCGAGCTCTACGGCATGGTGGCGGACGAACTGCGCAAGCGCACCACGGCCGACTGGCAGACGCTGCTGCGCGAGGCCGACATCCCGGTCTTTCCGATGCACACGTTCGAGAGCCTGATGGACGACCCGCACCTGGCCGACATCGGTTTCTTCAGCGAGCAGGCGCACCCCGCGGTGGGCACGGTGCGCAGCATGGCCGTGCCCAGCGAATGGCACGGCACGCCCCCGCCCGCGCCGACCCCCGCGCCCCGCCTGGGCGAGCACAGCCGCTCGGTGCTCGCCGAAGCCGGCTATGACGACGCTGCCATCGACGCGCTGTTTGCGAGCGGCGCGAGTGCCGGGCCGCGGGAGGACGCATGAGCAACGGCACGCGCGGGCATGACGCCGACCCCGCGGACACGGTGCGCTACCGCGTCCAGGACCACGTGGCCACCCTCACGCTGAACCGCCCGGCGCGTCGCAATGCCATGGACCTCGTCATGCGCACGGCCTTTGCCCAGGCCGTCGAGGCCGCGCTGGACGACGATGCCGTGCGCGTCATCGTGCTCACCGGCAACGGCGGGCACTTCTGCGCGGGCGGCGATCTGTCCGGCATGAGCGCCGGGCAGATCCCGGATGCCGCCGCCGGCAGGCAGCGCATGCGGCGCGCGCAGCACGCCGTGGAGCGCCTGGCGCGCAGCGACAAGCCGGTGATCGCCGCCGTGGATGGCGTGGCCTATGGTGGAGGCTTTGGCCTGGCGCTGCTGGCCGACCTCATCCTCGCCACACCCGCCGCGCGCTTTTGCATGTCCTTCCTGCGCGTGGGCCTGGTGCCGGACTGCGGCGCCATGTACACCCTGCCGCGCCTCATCGGTCTGCAGCGCGCCAAGGCGCTGATGCTGAGCGCCCGCGAACTGGACGCCGCCACCGCCCTGGACTGGGGACTCGTGCTGGAGCTCGTCCCGGCGACGGGCCTGGCCGCCCGGGCCCAGGCGCTCGCCACGGCGCTGGCCGGCGCCTCGCGCACCGCCGTGGCGCTGACCAAGACCGGACTCGATCAATCGCTATCCAGCACGCTGCCCGTCATGCTGGAATACGAAGCGGCGGCCCAGGGCGTGGCCTTTGCCAGCGACGGGCATCGCGATGCCGTCGAGCGCTTTCTCGCCCGCGCGCCAGCGCGCTTCCAGTGGCCCGCCGCCGAGCCCCTTCAACCGGAGATTGCTTCATGAGCCAAGAACTGCTGATCGACCTGCGCGACAACCTGATGTGGGTGACGATCAACCGTCCCGACCGCCGCAACGCGGTCAGCGCCGAGGTCCTGCAGGGCATCTCGCGCGCCATCGACCAGGCCAACGCCGATCGCAGCGTGCGCGCCATCGTCCTGACGGGCACGGGCGACGCGGCGTTCTGCGCCGGCGCCGACCTGCAGACCGGCAAGTCCTTCGTCTTCGACTATTCCGAGCCGCGCTCGGGCTTTGCCAACCTGTTTCGCAAGGCGCGCCAGAGCACCGTGCCCATGATCGCCCGTGTCAACGGCGCGTGCATGGCCGGCGGCATGGGGCTGATGTCCATGTGCGACATGGCGGTGAGCGCCGCGCACGCCCGCTTCGGCCTGCCCGAAGTCAAGGTCGGCGTCTTCCCGGCCCAGGTGCTGACGGTGCTCCAACACCTCATCGGCCGCCGCAAGCTGACCGAACTGTGCATCACGGGCGAGCCCATCGACAGCCAGGAAGCCCTGCGCATCGGCCTGGTCAACTACGTGCATGAAGACGTGGACCAGGCGCTCGACACCCTGGTCACCCGCATGCTGGACAAGTCGCCCGCGGCCATCCGGCGCGGCCTGTACCTCATGAAGAGCATCGACGAGATGGCATTCGAGGAATCGATGGCATTCACCGAAAGCCAGATCGCGCTGTTCGCGCTGACCGAAGACGCCAAGGAAGGCCAGCTGGCCTTTCGCGAGAAGCGCAAACCGGTCTGGACCGGGCGCTGACCCCCATCCGCAAGGAGACATACTCATGGCAGCATCCACCGTGCGCATCGGCGGCGCCTCGGGCTTCTGGGGCGACAGCAGTGTCGGCGCCCCGCAGTTGGTGAGCCGTGGCGACATCGATTTCCTGGTGTTCGACTACCTGGCCGAACTGACCATGTCGCTGCTGGCCGGCGCGCGCCGCAAGAATCCGGCGCTGGGCTATGCGACCGACTTCGTGGACGTGGCCATGCGCAGCGTGCTGGCCGAGGTGGCCGGGCGCGGCATCCGTGTCATCAGCAATGCGGGCGGCGTCAATCCGCAGGCCTGCGCCCAGGCCTTGCGCACCCTGGCCGAGGAGGCCGGCGTGCGCCTGCGCATCGCGGTGGTCGAGGGCGATGACGTGACCGGGGTCGTGCCCGCCCTGCGCGACGCGGGGGTGACCAATCTGCAGACCGGCGGGCCGCTCCCCGCCGACATGCTGACGGCCAACGCCTACCTGGGCGCCCTGCCCATCAAGGCCGCGCTGGACGCCGGTGCCCAGGTCGTCATCACCGGTCGCTGCGTGGACAGCGCCGTCACGCTGGGTGCCCTGATGCACGCCTTCGACTGGTCCGCGCAGGATTACGACCGGCTGGCCCAGGCAAGCCTCGCGGGCCACATCCTGGAATGCGGCTGCCAGGCCACGGGCGGTCTTTTCACCGACTGGCGCACGGTGCCAGGCTGGGACGACATCGGCTATCCGATCGTCGAGTGCGCGGCCGATGGCAGCTTCGTCGTGACCAAGCCCGCCGGCACGGGCGGCCTGGTGAGCCCCGCCACGGTCGGCGAACAGATCCTGTACGAGATCGGCGACCCCGCACGCTATCTGCTGCCCGACGTCATCTGCGACTTTCGCGACGTGGCGCTCGTGCCGCTCGGGGCGGATCGGGTCGGCGTGACCGGGGCGCGCGGCAGCGCGCCCACCGATACCTACAAAGTCAGCGCGACGTATCTGGACGGCTTTCGCGCCAATGCCCGACTGTCGATCGTGGGCATGGAGGCCGCCGACAAGGCCCGGCGCACCGCCGAGGCCATCCTCGCGCGCGTGCGCCGGCTCTTCGCGCAGCGTGGCCTTGCGGACTTCACGGCCACCCACGTCGAGATCCTGGGCAGCGAAGCGGCCTACGGCCCGCACGCCAACGCCGTGGGCCTGCGCGATGCCACGCTGCACCTGGCGGTCACGCATCGCCAGAAGGCGGCGCTGGACCTCTTCGCACGCGAGATCGCCCCGGCCGGCACCTCCTGGGCACCGGGGACGACCGGCGTGGGCGGACGGCCCCAGGTCGCTCCCTCCATCCGGCAGGCGGCCTTCCTGATCGACAAGTCGGCGGTGGACCCCCAGGTGAGCCTGGAGGGTGAACCCTGCCCGGTGGCGACGGCACCCGCCGGCGGCAGCGCGGCCGCGGGCGGGCGCACAGGCGAAATCGTCGGCACCCGCGCCGCGGCACCCGGCGTGGCCGCCCACGCAGGCGCGCCCGCGGCTGACGCCCGTGCCGCGGATGCTCCCAGCGCCACGGCCGACGCTGCCGCCCCCGCCGTGCAGGCCCACGGGGCCTTCGCGCCCCCCGCCACCGCGGCTGCCGGCACGGTGCCGGAGGCCGCCATCGCCGCCCGGCTGGCCGCGGACACGGACCTGTGCGAGGTCGAGCTCATCCGCATCGCCCATGGCCGCAGTGGCGACAAGGGCGACATCTCCAACGTGGGCCTGATCGCGCGCTCGCCCGCCCTGCTGCCGTGGCTGCGCGCGCAGGCCACCCCGGCTGCCGTGGCCGCATGGCTGGCGCACCTGGTGCAGGGGCCGATCACCCGCTACGACCTGCCCGGCCTGAACGCCATCAACCTTGTCTGCGAGCAGGCCCTGGGCGGCGGTGGCATGGCCTCGCTGCGCAATGACCCGCTGGGCAAGGGCATGGCGCAGATCGTGCTCGCCATGCCCGTGCGCGTGCCGCGCGAGCTGCTGCCATGAGCCGGCGCGCCGCACCCTTGCCCCGGCGCAGGCCGCGGGCCGACGCCTCCGCGGGCGGGCCGGCGACGTCGGCTGCGCCTGCGACTGGGCAGGCGCAAGCCGCTCGCACCGGCCTGCGCGATGCCGCCATCGACCCGTCCGTGGACGCCGGCCCCCGCCTGACCGCCGCCGGCCTGGCGGGCGCGACCGGCGTCACCCGGTATCACCAGCTCGCCAGCCTGCTGCGCCACGACATCACGAGCGGAACCTGGCCGCCCGGGCACCGCCTGCCCACGGTCGAGCGCCTGGCCCAGGACGTGGGCGTGGCCCGCATCACCGTGCGCCAGGCCTACGCCCAACTGGCCAGCGAAGGCCTCATCACCACCGAGCGCGGGCGCGGCACCCACGTGGCCGCCACGCCTGCCGGCCCGAGCCCCGGGCTGCACGCCGCCATCAACGATCCGATCCGCCACCCGGATGGGCTGGAGATCACGCTGCTCGGCAGCGCACGCGGCCAGTCGCTGCCCGCCGAGCTGTGCGTGAACGACACGGCGGCCAGCGCCCCCTACGTGCGCCTGGACAAGATCCACCGCCACGCGGGCGAGCCGTTCTGCCTCATCCAGCTCTACGTGCGCGAGCGCGAGTTCGATGGCTTTCCGGCGCAGGCGGCGCACACGGCCAAGATCGCCCGCCTGCTGCTCGAGCACAGCACCACCGTGCTGGGCGAGCTGCACCAGAGCATGACGGTCGGGCCCGCCGATGTGGCCCAGGTCAAGGCGCTGGACTACGTGTTCGCCGCCCCCGTGGCGCGCGTGGTGCGCCGCATGACGGATGCGGCGGGGCAGGTCGTCTATGCCGGCATCTTCTGGTATCGGGGTGACCGGTTCGTGCTCGATGTGACGCTGCCCGCCGAGCTCATGTATCGCTACCCGAAGGCCGTGGTTCCCGCCGCACGCCCTTAGGGCGCGCGGCACTGCTGCACTGGTCGTACCCTACCGCCCCGCAGAGGGCGCACCCGAGGAGATCGTCATGAAGCCCGCAGACCCCGTCGCCCTTCGCGCGCCCGTCCACCCCGCACGACGCACCGTCCTGGCCGCCCTGGCGCTGGCACTGGCTGGCGCCATGGCGGCTGCGCCGCCGGCGTGGTCGGCGGACGACTACCCGAACCGGCCGATTCGCGTCGTCGTGCCCTTCGCGGCCGGCAGCGGCACGGACAACGGGGTCAGAATGTCCACACAATATGTCGCGCAGCACCAGGGCTGGAACCTGGTGGTGGACAACAAGCCGGGCGGCAACGGCATCATCGGCGTGCAGGAGTTCCTGCGGGCGCCTGGCGATGGCTACACCCTCATCTCCACCGGCAACACCACCCACGCGGGCAACCCGGTGCTCTTCAAGCAGCTGCCCTACGACCCCATCGCCGACTTCGTCCCGCTGCATCGCAGCCTGGTCGCCCCGCTGGCCCTGTTCGTCGCCCCCAAGCACAACATCCAGGACGTCCCGGGACTGATCGCGTTCATCCGCAGCCAGCCGCCCAACACCGTCACCTATGCCGCGGGCAGCGCCTCGCATCGCGCCACGGCCGAGCTGTTCAGCCAGCGGGCCGGGCTGCAGACCACGCACGTGCCCTACAAGAGCAGCCCGCAGGCCCTGACCGACCTCATCGGCGGTCACGTGGACTTCATGTTCGTGGACACGGCCGCCGTGCTGGGCCAGATCCAGGGCGGCACGTTGAAGCCGCTGGCCGTGACCTCGCCCAAGCGCGTGGAAGTGCTGCCAAATGTCCCCACCATGATCGAGTCGGGCCTGCCGGACTTCGTCATGACCGGCTGGAGCGTGCTGTTCGCGCCCCGCGGCACGCCGCCCGCCGTGGCCGAGCGCCTGCGCACGGCGTTTCGCGCGTACTCCAACTCGCCCGAGGGCCAGAAGTACCGGCGTGACCTGGGTGCCTATTACGAAGACCAGACACCCGAACAGCTGCAGGAATTCATCCGGCGCGAGCTGGCCCTGTACCAGGACATCTATCGCAAGGCGGGGATCCAGCCGGAATAGGCCGTCAGCGCCCGAAGAACCGCCCCATGCGCGCCACGGCCTCTTCCAGGCGCGCGAGGCTGTTGGCGTAGGAAAAGCGCAGGTAGCGCTGCGGCTCGGCATGGCCGAAATCCATGCCGGGCACGGCGCACACGCCCGCCTCGTCCAGCAGGCGGTGCGCCAGCGCATCGCTGTCGTGCGCATGCGCGCCGACATCCGCATAGATGTAGAACGCGCCATCCGGCTTGACGGGCACGTGCAGGCCCAGGCGCGCGAACTCGGGCAGCAGGTAGTCGCGGCGCTCGCGGAAAGCCTCGCGGCGCGCCTCGAACTCGGCCTGGGCTTCGGGGGTGAAGCAGGCCAGGGCGGCGTGCTGGGCCAGGGCCGACGGGCAGATCACGAGGTTCTGCGCCAGCTTCTCGAAGGCGCCGACGAGGCCGGGCGGCACGACCAGCCAGCCCAGGCGCCATCCGGTCATGTGGAAGTACTTGGAAAAACTGTTGACCAGGATGATGTCGTCACCCAGGGCGGCGGCCGAACGGCGCACGTCGTCATAGCTCAGGCCGAGGTAGATCTCGTCGACGATGGCGAAGCCATCGCGCCGGCGTACTTCGTCCACCAGCTCGGCCAGCGCCGCGGGCGCGATCGACGTCCCCGTGGGATTGCTGGGCGAGGCAACGATGACGCCTGCCGTGCGCGGCGACCAGTGCGTGCGCACCTGTTCGGCGGTCAGCTGGAAGCGATCGGCCGGGGTGGTCGGCACCAGGCGCGCCGTGCCGCCGGCGGCGGTGACGAAGTGGCGGTTGCACGGGTAGGCCGGGTCCGCCATGAGGACTTCGGCGCCCGGATCGAGCAGTGCCGTGCAGGCCAGTTGCAGCGCACCCGAGGCACCCGCCGTCACGATGATGCGCGCCGGATCGACGGCCACGCCGAAACGGCTTTCCTGGAAGGCGGCGATCGCCTCGCGCAGGGGCGCGATGCCCACGGCCGGGGTGTACTGGGTCAGGCCGTCCCGGATGGCCGCCTGTGCGGCCGCCTGCACGGGCGCGATCGCCGTGAAGTCGGGCTCGCCGATGCTCATGTGCACGATGTCGCGGCCCGCCGCCTGCAGCGCGGCGGCGCGCTTGACCAGTTCCATGACGTAGAACGGGGAGATGCGATCGATCTTGCTGGCGAGACGGGGCATGACGACAGGGGGCCGTGCGAGGCGGTGACGGCATCGAAAGGGAATCGGGCAGTGTAGCGCGCAGGGGCTGGCGCACCGGGCAATGCCGCCGCGAAGGCCTGGCAGTCCAGCGCGACGCGCGCCCGGCCACCCGCCAGGTCCCGACCACCCTGCCCGCGGGTCGAGGCCGCCCGGCTCGCCAGGCGGCGCCTCAGTTCCCCGGCCGGGTCAGCAGCGCCTTGAGCGCCCCCAGGCGCTCGCGCGGGCTCATGCCCGCCGCCGGGTCCGGGGGTGCGCCTGCATCCAGGCCCATCTCCTTGATGAAGCGCGAGGGCTCGCGCACCACGTCCTCGCGCGCACGACGGCGGCGCTTGCACCAGGACAGGTGCAGGCTGCGTTGCGCCCGCGTGATGCCCACGTACATCAGCCGACGTTCTTCCTGGATGCGCGTGGCCAGCGACTCGGCGGCGCGCTCGGGGTCGCCGTCCTCGTCGTCACGACCCTGGTGCGGCAGCAGGCCTTCTTCCACGCCCGCCAGGTAAACGTGGGGATATTCCAGTCCCTTGGATGCATGCAGCGTGGACAGCTTGACCGCGTCGGGCTCCTCGTCCTCGCCGCGCTCGAGCATGGTGATCAGCGCGACATGCTGCACGAGCGCCATCAGCGTCATGCCGTCCTCGTCCGCCTTGCGCTTGAGCCAGTCCATCAGGTCGATGACGTTCTGCCAGCGCGACTGCGCCGCGCGCTCGTCGAACGTGTCGTACAGGTAGCGCTCGTAGCCGATGGCCTGGATCAGGTCGTCCAGGATCTGGCCCGCGGGCTCGGTGCTGGCCGCCTCCTGCGCATCGGAGGCACCACGCCCGGCACGCCACTGCATGCGCTGGATGAAGTTGCCGAATTCGCGCAGAAAGCGCAGGTTGCGTTCAGGCAGCGCAGTCTCCATGCCCTGCTCGAACACCGCGGCGTACAGCGACACCTGGCGGTTGCCGGCGTAGGTGCCCAGGGCGTGCAGCGTGCCCTGGCCGATGCCGCGCTTGGGCGTGGTGGCCGCGCGGATGAAGGCCGGATCGTCGTCGTCGTTGGCGATCAGGCGCAGGTAGGCCAGGATGTCGCGCACCTCGGCCTTGTCAAAGAAGCTCTGCCCGCCCGAGATGGTGTACGGGATCTTCAGGGTGCGCAGGGCCTGCTCCAGGGCGCGCGCCTGGTGGTTGCCGCGGTACAGGATGGCGAAGTCGCGCCATTCGCAGCGCCGCTCGAAGCGCGCGGCCGAAATGCGCATGGCGAGGTTCTCGGCCTCGGCCTCGTCGTTGTCCTGGGTCAGCACCACGGGCGTCTCGCCGGCACCCAGGTCCGACCACAGGGTCTTCTCGAAGAGCTTGGGATTGTGCGAGATGACGGCATTCGCCGCGGCGAGGATGCGCTGCACCGAGCGGTAGTTCTGCTCGAGCTTGATGACCTTCAACGCCGGATAGTCGGTCGTGAGCTTGGCAAGATTCTCGATGGTGGCGCCACGCCATGCGTAGATCGCCTGGTCATCGTCGCCCACCGCCGTGAACATGGCGCGCGGCCCGGTCAGCAGGCGCACCAGGCGGTACTGGCACACGTTGGTGTCCTGGTACTCGTCGACCAGCAGGTAGCGCACGCGCGACTGCCAGCGTTCGCGCGCCTCGGCGTGCTCCTCGAGCAGGCGCGCGGGCAGGCGGATGAGGTCATCGAAGTCCACCGCCTGGTAGGCGATGAGCGTGTCGCGGTAGCTGCGATACACGCGCGCGGCATCGCGCTCGGCCGCGCTGGCCGCGATGCGCTCGGCCTCTTCCGGCTCGACGAGGCCGTTCTTCCACAGGGAAATCGTGTGCTGCACGCTGCGCAGCAAGGCCTTGTCGGTGGTGGCGAGCAGATCCTGGATGATGCCCAGGGCGTCATCGGCATCCAGGATGGAGAACTGCGGCTTCAGGCCCACCAGCCGGGCCTCTTCGCGCAACAGGCGCACGCCCAGCGAATGGAAGGTGCTGATGGTCAGCGCCTTGCCCGCCTTGCCGGGCAGCACGCCCTGCACGCGGTGCATCATCTCGCTGGCGGCCTTGTTGGTGAAGGTCAGGGCCACGATGTTGCGCGGCGCATAGCCGCACTCCTTCACCAGATAGGCGATCTTCTGCGTGATGACGCGCGTCTTGCCGCTGCCGGCGCCCGCCAGGACCAGGCACGGGCCATCGAGGTACAGCACGGCTTCGCGCTGGGCCGGGTTGAGTCCGGCCGTGAGCGAACCATCCGACGTGAAGGGGGTGGACATCAGATTTCCAGGGGATCGACTTCGAGCTGCCAGCGTACGCCACGCGCGGCGGGCAGCTGGGCGATCTGCGCCAGCCAGGCGCGCAGAAAGGCCTGCAGGGCCGGTCGGCTGTCGCTTTCGACAAGCAACTGCGCGCGCTCGACGTTGTTCACCCGCACGACGCGCAGCGGGACCGGATCGTAGAGCGTCACCGCGGCGCCCGGCGGCAGACTCGCTTCGCCGGCGTCGCGCGCCGCGCCCAGAAAGCCCACCGTGGTGGCGAGCTCGCCGGCCTCAGCCGTCAGCAGCGCCTGGTGCGCGAAGGGCGGCAGTCCGGCCGAGCGGCGTTCTTCCAGGCCATGCTGGGCAAAGCCATTGTAGTCATGGCGCACCAGCGCCTGGTAGACCGCCTGCTCCGGATAGCCGGTCTGGATGATGACCTCGCTGCCCCCGGTGTGCCGGCCGGCCCGCCCGGCCACCTGCATCAGCTGGGCGAACAGCCGCTCGGGCGCGCGGAAATCCTGCGAGAACAGCATGGCGTCCGCATTCAGCACGCCGACCAGGCCCAGGTTGCGGAAGTCATGCCCCTTGGCCACCATCTGCGTGCCGATGAGGATGTCGACCTCGCCCGCATGGACCTGGGCGAAGAGCCGTTCCGCGCTGCCCTTCAGGCGCGTGCTGTCGGCGTCGATGCGCGCCACCCGCGCCTGCGGAAAGCGTTCGGCCAGCACCTCTTCCACCCGCTGCGTGCCGCGGCCCATGGGCTGCAGATCCTGGTTGCCACAGTCCGGGCAGGCCCGCGGCACGCGCTCGTGCGCGCCGCAATGGTGGCAGCGCAGCACCGAGCCCACGCGCGCGCGATGCAGCACCAGATAGGCCGAGCAGTGCTGGCAACCGCTCACCCAGCCGCAGGCCGTGCAGTGCAGCACCGGCGAATAGCCGCGCCGGTTGAGGAACACGAGCACCTGCTGGCGCTGCGCGAGGCGCGCCTCGATGGCCTCCAGCAGGGCCGGGGCCATGCCTTCCTGCAGCTTGACGTTGCGCGTGTCGAGCAGGCGCATCTCGGGTGGCGTGGCGGCGACCGCGCGCGCCGGCAGGGTCAGGCGCAGGTAATGCCCGCGCTCGGCGTTGTGCCAGGTCTCCAGGGACGGCGTGGCCGAGCCCAGCACGACCGGCACGCCGACGTCGCGCGCGCGCCAGACGGCCAGGTCGCGCGCGGAATAGCGCAGCCCTTCCTGCTGCTTGTAGGACGTGTCGTGTTCCTCGTCGACCACGATCAGGCCCAGTTCGGGCAGCGGCGTGAGCAGCGACAGCCGCGTGCCGAGGACGACGCGGGCCTCGCCACGCACGGCGGCAAGCCAGGCAGCGAGCCGCTCGCCTTCGGCCAGGCCGCTGTGCAGCACGGCCACGCCGTGCGGACCGGCAATCGCCTGCAGGCGGGCCACCAGGGCCTGCTGCAGCTGCGGGGTGAGGTTGATCTCCGGCACCAGCAGCAAGGCCTGGCGCCCGCGCGCCAGGACCTGGGCCACGGCATGCAGGTAGACCTCGGTCTTGCCGCTGCCGGTCACCCCATGCAGCAGCACGGCGGCAAAGCCCGACTGCGCGCCGATGGCCGCCACCGCGGCCTGCTGGGCCGGATTGAGGACCGGGGCCACCGAGGCTGCCGCTGCCGCGGCCTCCGGGGACGCCGCGGCACGACGTCGCGCCAGGCGGGCCACCGGCCCGCCCGCCGAGCGCTTGCCCAGGTAGGCCGAGGGCTTGCGCAGGGGACCCGGCAGCGCCGGCAGCATCACCTCGCCCAGCGGGCGCTGGTAATACGACGCCGCGAACGCGGTCAGGCGCAGCCAGTCAGTCGTCAGGGGCGGGACGTCCTCCAGCACCTGCACGATGTCCTTCACCAGCGACTCGTCGATGCCCGGCTGCGCGACGGTCTCGGTGACCACGCCGATCAGCTGGCGGCGCCCGAACGGGACGATCACCCGCAATCCCGCCGCCACCGGCGCGGGGGCGCGATAGACGAACGGACCGGCAAGCGGCACGTCCAGCGCGACCTGAATCCAGGCCGATGAGCCGTCGGAATGCATGAGGACTTAAAGTGAATTCTCGATTGCGAGTCTAAGTTTCGCCCCATCCCTTTGTTTCCCCAGGAGAATCTGCAGCCTGTGGATAACTTTGGGGAAAAGGCCCGGGAATTGTGGGAAAACGGCATTAGCACATTTCCCCACCCCGGTGGAAGACTCTCAGGCAGACATGATTTATCTATATAAATCAGTCACTTGAAACATATGCCCGACGCCTTCAGCAATGGACTGCGGGTAATCCCTATACCACATTCCGCTGTGTACAAACCCGTGCATAGGTTGCCACGGCGGTGCGTGGCGCTAGGCGCGGTGCAGCGACGCGCTGTGACTGTGCACCGCTTCGACGAGCGCGGACACGGCTTCCGGCGGCGTGAATTGCGAGATGCCGTGGCCCAGGTTGAACACGTGCCCGTAGCCCTCGGTCACCGGCCCGAAGCTGTCCAGGACACGCCGCGCCAGCGCCGCCACCTGCTCAGGCTGCGCGAACAGCATCATGGGGTCGAGGTTGCCCTGCAGGGCAACCCGATGGCCCACCTGCTGGCGCGCCTTGGCCAGATTGACCGTCCAGTCCACGCCCACCGCATCGCTGCCTGCCCCGGCGATCTCGTCCAGCCACAGGCCGCCGCCCTTGGTGAACACGATGGACGGCACGCGCCGGCCTTCGTGCTCGCGCGTCAGCCCGGCCAGCACCTGGCGCGTATAGGCCAGCGAAAATTCCTGGAAGTCGCCATCGGCCAGCACGCCGCCCCAGCTGTCGAAGATCATCACGGCCTGGGCGCCCGCGGCGATCTGGGCATTGAGGTACTGCGTGACGGCCTCGGCGTTGATCTGCAGGATCCGGTGCATCAGGTCCGGGCGCTGGTACAGCATGGACTTGATCTGCCGGTAGTCGGACGAACCGCGTCCCTCGACCATGTAACAGGCGAGGGTCCAGGGGCTGCCCGAAAAGCCGATGAGCGGCACCCGCCCCTGCAGGGCGCGCCGGATCTCGCTGACGGCGTCGAACACGTACTGCAGCGAGCTCATGTCCGGCACGCGCAGGGCGGCGACGGCGGCCTCGTCGCGCAGCGGATGCGCGAAGCGTGGACCTTCGCCCGCCTCGAAGCTCAGGCCCAGGCCCATGGCGTCGGGCACGGTGAGGATGTCCGAGAACAGGATGGAAGCATCCAGCGGGAAGCGCTCGAGCGGCTGCAGCGTCACCTCGGTGGCGTACGCCGGGTTCTTGGCCAGGCCCAGGAACGACCCGGCGCGCGCGCGCGTGGCGTTGTATTCCGGCAGATAGCGTCCGGCCTGGCGCATGAGCCAGATGGGGGTGTAGTCGACAGGCTGGCGCAGCAAGGCGCGCAGGAAGACATCGTTGTGCAGGACGGGAGAGGACACGGGCACAGCCTTCGCGAGGTAAACCCGCCGATTTTACCGGGTCGGGGCCTGCCTGCCCGCGCCCTACTCGGCCGCCTGCCGAAAGTCCGCCGACAGCACCCCGTACTTGCGCATCAGCTGCCAGAAGGCGCGGCGGTCCTGCTGGCCCGCGCGCGCGGCATGCGTGACGTTGCCCCGAAAGCGCACCAGCATGCCCGTGACGTAGTCACGCTCGAAGCGGGCCAGCACGTCGGCGCGGGTATCGCGGTAGCTGGCCGCCCGCGAGGCCAGCGGCCAGGACACGGGGGCAGCGGGCTGGGGCGCGCTCGCAGGCCCGGCGCACGGGCCCGCCACGGCAACGTCGCGCAGCACCAGCGTGGCAGGCGAGCGCCGCAGGGCCCAGTGGGCCAGACGCGCCTTGACCTCGTCGGTGCGTGCCGCGTGGGCGACGAAGTCGGCCGCCCCCAGGCCCAGCAGGTCGCCCAGGGCACCGGCGGCCACCTGCCGCGCCACCAGCACCAGGGGCACCGGCAGCAGGCCCGCAGCACCCGCCAGCGCCACCCGCGTCCAGGCCAGGGTCTCGGGCGACACCGGCAGCACGCACACGTCGAAGCGCTGCAGCGCGGGGGCCATGCGCGCCAGCGCCTGGCTCGCGGCAGGGGTGTAGCTTGCCTGCGGGCTGGCGTCGCCATCCCAGGCCGCATCCCCCAGCGGGACGTGGCGCAGATACAACGCGCCCAGGGCAGGCACCTGCCAGGCCGGCCCGAGCCACGTGGCCGTGGCAGGCAGGGTCAGAACCGCGCAATCCAGTCTGCGAGACATCGGAGCTCTCCTGTGAAGCCGGGCCTCCAGTGTGCGCAGCCGTACCGCGCGCGCCTATCCGTGCGGCACGCAATGGGGCTGGCGCTGACAGCGTTGTCACGTACGCAGGATTGCGGTAACCGTCACAACGATTTGCAACAAAGACGTTACGATATGCCCTCAAGTCCACGTCTCGCGCCATGTCCGATTTCCCTTCCACGGTAGCCCTCACGCCGCGTCACCGCCTCCGGGCGGTGCTGGCGCTGCTGCGTCCCAAGCAATGGATCAAGAACGGGTTCGTGCTCGCTCCCCTGCTGTTCTCGGGCGAATTCCTGGATCCGACGGCCGTCACGCGCGCCCTGCTCGCCGCGGCCCTGTTCTGCCTGGGCGCCTCGGCGGTCTACATCGTCAACGACTGGCGCGACATCGACCGCGACCGCCGGCACCCGACCAAGCGCCACCGTCGCCCCCTCGCCTCGGGCGCGATCGGCAAGCCCGCGGCGCTGGCCCTGCTGGTGGTGCTGTACGCCGCCCTCTTCGCGGGCGCCTGGGTGCTGCCCGGCGTGATCGCCACGATCGCGGTCTACCTGGTCGTCAACTTCGCCTACTCGTTCGGCCTGAAGAACGTCCCGGTGGTCGACATCTTCGTCATCGCCAGCGGTTTCGTGCTGCGTGTGTATGCCGGGGCCCTGGCGCTCGCCCTGCCCGTCTCCGAGTGGATGTTCGTCACCACCCTGTGCCTTGCCCTGTACCTGGCCGCGGTCAAGCGCCGCCAGGAGCTGCAGCGCGCCGGCCCCGAGGCGCGCGAAGTGCTGGGCCGCTACTCGATCGGGCTGATCGACCGCTATGCTGAAATGGCGGCAACGGGCGCGCTGGTGTTCTACAGTCTGTTCGTGATGGCGGCCCGCCCCGAGCTCATCATCACGATTCCACTCGTGCTGTTCGGCCTGTTTCGCTACTGGTATGTGATCGAAGTGCTGGGCGGGGGCGAATCGCCCACCGACGCCCTGCTGGCCGACAAGCCCCTGATCGCCGTCATCGTCCTCTGGGTGATCGCCTGCGCCTGGGCCCTGTGGCCGGCCTGAGTCGACCGCGCTCGCCGCCCGTTCCCGCCCTGCCGTCCGCCCCTAGCCCCGACCCTGTTGCCATGGATATCGCCTACCTCATCACGCCGTTCGCCGCCTGGCTCGTTGCCGGCAGCCTGAAATTCGCCATCAATACGATGCGCTCGGGCCGCGGCGCCGTCGGCCTCATCGGCTATGGCGGCATGCCGAGCAACCACAGCACCATCGTCACCAGCATGGCCGTGCTCATCGCGCTGCGCGAAGGCATCGCCCACCCCGCCTTCGGGGTGGCGCTCACGCTCGCCTTCGTGGTGATGATGGATGCGGCCAGCCTGCGCCGCCAGGTCGGCAGCCACGCCCGCGCGCTGAACCGGCTGGGCTCGCGGCGCGCGGACGGCGCGCCGCTGCGCGAGCGCATCGGCCACAGCCGCGCCGAGATCGCGGGCGGCATCCTGACCGGGGCGGCCGTGGGCTTTGGCGTGTCGTGGGCGACGCTGTCGTGACCCCGCAGCTCTCGGCCATGCCGATGGGACCGTGGCAACTGGCCCTGACCTATGCCGCCTTCGCCGCCATCGCCACCCTGGCCAACCTGCTGGGCCAGGAGGCCGTGCTGCTCGTCGTGCCCGGCGCCTACGCCCTGTACCTGGCGATCCTGGTGGGCACGGGCATCGGCCTGGTCCTGAAGTACGTGCTCGACAAGCGCTACATCTTCCGCTTCTTCACGGCCAACGCCGCGCAGGAAGGCCGCACCTTCCTGCGCTATGTCTTCACCGGTCTGGTGACCACGGCGATCTTCTGGGGGTTCGAGCTGGCCTTTCACCTGATCTTCGACACGACCCAGGCACGGCACGTGGGCGCGGTCATCGGCCTGACGATCGGCTATGTGCTCAAGTACCGCCTGGACAAGCGCCACGTCTTCACCCGCGGTGCGTCGGCATGCTGATCCAGGGCTGGGGCCGCTGGCCGACCATCCAGGGCGAGCTGCTGCCGGTGAACTCGCCGCGCGCGGCGGCCCAGGCGCTGGCCGCCGCGGGGCAGCCCGTCATCGCGCGCGGCATGGGCCGCAGCTATGGCGACAGCGCCCTGGCCGCCCGGGTGCTGGACATGCGCCCCTACGACTGGCTCATCGCCTTTGACGAGACGACCGGCCGCCTGGACTGCACCGCCGGCGCGTCCCTGGACGACATCCTGTCGGTGTTCGTGCCGCGCGGCTGGTTCCCGCCCGTCACGCCGGGCACGCGCTACGTCACCGTGGGCGGCGCCATCGCCAGCGACGTCCACGGCAAGAACCACCACCACCAGGGCTGTTTCAGCAGCGCCGTCCTCGGCCTGGACATCCTGCTGGGGGACGGCAGCCAGCTGCACTGCTCGCGCACCGAGCACGCCGACCTCTTTCGCGCCACCTGCGGGGGCATGGGCCTCACCGGCGTCGTCCTGCAGGCCAGCCTGCAGCTGATGCGCATTCCCGGCGCGCACGTGGCGCAGACCACCCGCAAGGCCCGCAACCTCGCCCATGCGCTGGAGATCTTCCAGTCCGAGCGCAGCGCCACCTACAGCGTCGCCTGGCTGGATTGCCTGGCGCAGGGCGCGGACCTGGGCCGCGCCCTGGTGACCACCGGCGAACACGCCGCCGGACCGCCGCCGCGCCACGAGCCCGGCCGCGGACTCACCATGCCGGTGGACCTGCCCGGCTTCGTGCTCAACCGCTACACGATCGGCGCCTTCAACCAGGTCTATTACGGGCGCCAGCGCCATGGCCGCTCGGACCGTCTGGTCCCGTATGCGCCCTTCTTCTATCCGCTGGATGGCATCCGGGACTGGAACCGCATGTACGGACGCAGCGGCTTCACGCAATACCAATGCGTCATCCCGCACGGCGCCGTGGCGGGCCTCAGCCTCGTGCTTCAACGCATCGCCGCCAGCGGCAAGGGCTCGTTCCTGGCGGTGTTGAAGGAACTGGGCGAGGCCAACGGCAACCCGCTGTCGTTTCCGGTGGCGGGCTACACGCTGGCCCTGGACTTCAAGATCGAGCCCGGCCTGACCCGCCTGCTGGACACTTTGGACGCCATCGTGCTGGACCATGGCGGGCGGCTGTACCTCGCCAAGGATGCCCGCATGTCGGCGCAGACCTTCCGCCGCAGCTATCCCGCCTGGGAGGCCTTCCAGGACGTGCGCGCGCGCTATGGCGCCATGGGACGCTTCGCCTCGGTGCAATCGCATCGGCTCGGCCTGGACACGGCCGGCTGATCCCGTTCCGGCCCGCGCGGCCCCTCCTGCCATGCCCTCAGCACGCCGGCCACTTGCCTGGCTCATCGCCGTCTACCTGCTCCTGTCCTGCGTGACGCTGGCGGTGTGGGAGACGCGCGGCACCTACCGCGTGAACGGCGACGAGCCGTGGTATCTGCTCATCGCGAGCAACCTGACGCGCCATGGCACGCTGGAACAGAGCCGCGCGCACGACGCCGAGCCGCACGAGCGCCGGATCGGCGCCGCCATCCCCGCCTTCGACCCGGCCAACCCCGGCGCCACCCACATGGTGGCCGGCCCGCATGGCCGCTACAGCGTGCACAACCTGGGCCTGCCGGTCCTGATCAGCCCGGGGTTTGCCCTGGCCGGACCATTGGGCGCACGACTGACCCTGGTCCTGGCCGGGGTGTGGGTACTGGTCAGCGTCTGGCGCATCGCCGGCACCATCCTGCCCACGCCCGCCCTGCGCACCGCGGCGAGCGCCGCCGTCGGCCTCGCCCTGCCGCTGCTGGGCGGCGCGGGCCAGATCTACCCCGACATCGTGGCGGGTGCCATCTGCCTGCATCTGCTCTGCACCCTGTGGTGCCGCGCCCCCGCGCAGGCGGCCAGCTGGACGAGCGGATGCCTGCTGGCATTCCTGCCCTGGCTGCAGATCCGCTACGCCGCGCCCGCCCTGGTCATCGCCCTGGCCCTGCTGGCGGGTCTGCGGCATGTCACGCAGAACCGGGGCGCGGGCGCCGTGCGCCTGCTGCTGCCCGGCATCGTCGCCGCCACCCTGCTTGCCGCCTATCACCTCTGGGCGTTCGGCCAGGTCAGCGGTCCCTATGGCGCCGGCGCGCTGCGGCCCGGGCTCACCGCCCTGCTGGTGCTGCTGGGCCTGCACGTGGACCAGAACCAGGGCCTCCTCATCCAGAATCCCATGCTGTGGCTCGGGCTGGCCGGCGTCGGCACGCTGCTCTGGCGCAACCCCCGCGTCGGCCTGGCCACGGTGGCGACGTACCTGGTGCTGATCGTGCCCAATGCGCTGCATCCCAACTGGTACGGTGGCTGGTCGTTTTCCGGGCGCTTCGGCTGGACGGCCGCGATCGTGCTCATGCTGCCGGCCGTCATCGGTTTTGGCCGCATCGCGGCGGCGCGGCCGCGCCTGGCCATGACCCTGGCCGTGTGCGCCCTGGGGTGGCAGGCCATGACCTACGTCGGCTACACCGTCGTGCTGGGCGCGGACGCCTGGTACAACCGCTCGCTGGCCTACCTGCCCACGCCCGCCCTGTCGGCGTACGGGCTGCTGGGCGGCGGGCTGTGGCCCTGGCTGCCCACGATCTATGGCGGGCCGACCGACGCCAGCTGGCACTGGGCCACGCGCCATGCGCCCAACGCCGTGGCGCTGGCCTGCGTGCTGGCCCTGCTGGTCGCGGGCTTCTGGCGCCGGCGCGCAAGCGACGTGGCCTTCACCCGCACCGTCCTGCGGATCGCCGTCCTGGGTGTCGCGGCCCTGCTGGCCGCCGGCGCCTGGGCACCGCGCACCGACGCGCTGCCGCATGGCCATGAGATGGGCCGCTACTGGTCATCCGGCCTGGCCGATCCCCTGCCCGGCTCGGCGCGCGTGGCCGACCTGCGCGGCACGACCGGCAGGCTCGCGCAGGGCGCACGCGTCGTCGAGTCGGGGCAGGACGCGCCCGGCCTGCTCGTCTTCGGCGCCCTGCAATGGCTCGAGCGCGGCGAACACCGGCTGGACATCGACTACGCCAGCCCCGCCCCCACCACCACCCCGGTCGCCAGCGCCCAGCTGCGGCCCATCGAAAGCCCGCACCCGTCAGCGGAACTGCCCCTGCCCGGGACGGCAGGCGAGATCCGCACCGCGTCGATCCGCTTTCACACCCGCGACGCGATGCGCGTGCACGAGGCCGTGCTGACCTGGCCCGGCACGGCCGACGTGCGCCTGTACGGCATTCGCATCCTGCCCGTGAATCCGCACTAAACTCGACCCATGAAGAAAATCATCATCTTCGGTGCGACCTCGGCCATCGCCCAGGCAACCGCCCGCCGCTATGCCCAGCGCGGTGCGCGCTTCTACCTGCTGGCCCGCGACCCCGACAAGCTCGCGACCCTCGCGGCCGACCTGCGGGCGCGCGGCGCCCAGGCGACCCACACGGCGGTCTTCGAAGCCAACGACATCGAGTCCCACACGGCGGTGATCGACACGGCCATCGACACGCTGGATGGCTTTGACATCGCGCTCATCGCCTTCGGTACCCTGGGTGACCAGCGCCAGTGCGAAACCAGCGTGGCCCTGACCCTGCAGGAACTCGGCACCAACGCCTTCAGCCCGATCGCGCTGCTGACCCGGCTGGCCAATTACTGCGAGCTGCAGCGCTATGGCACGCTGGCCGTGATCGGCTCGGTGGCGGGCGATCGCGGGCGCCAGTCCAATTACGTGTATGGCGCGGCCAAGGGCGCACTGGCGACCTTCCTGCAAGGCCTGCGCAATCGCCTCGCGCACAGCGGCGTCCATGTGCTCACGATCAAGCCCGGCTTCATCGACACGCCCATGACCGCCGACATGCCCAAGGGCAAGCTGTGGAGCACGCCGGATCACGCCGCGCGCTGCATCGAGCGGGCCATCACCGCGCGGCGCGACGTGGTCTACGTGCCGGGCTGGTGGCGCGCCATCATGCTGGTGATCCGCAGCATCCCCGAAGGCATCTTCAAGCACCTGAAGCTCTAGCCGCCGCGCGCGCCATCCGATGGTTTCCGTCACCGGTCCCGTATCGCGCGCGGGGAGCGGCGCCGTGGCGTCGCCCGCGGCCGCCTACGGGCTTGCGCTCGTCCTGGCGCTGGCCCAGACGCTGTGGCTGTTCCCGCCCGCCTTTCTCGCCGGCCACAGCGGCTTCTTCTTCGATGGCGACGTCGCCAAGGACATCGCCGGCTGGCTGGCCTATGCCGGCACGCCCTGGCACTGGCCGTGGCTGCACACGCCGCGGCTCAATGCGCCGGAGGGCATGAGCATCGCGCTCATGGACAGCATTCCGCTGATGGCGGTGCTGGTGAAACCCCTGGCCTTCGCCCTGCCCGACGGCGCGCATTACTTCGGCGCCTGGCATGCCCTGACGATGGCACTGCAGGCGCTGGCTGCCGTCTATCTGGTGCGCCAGCTGGGCGCACGCAGCCTGCCGGCCGCCGCGGCGGCCACGGCGCTGGCGCTCGCCGCCCCGATCCTGCTGCACCGGTTCGGCCACAGCGCGCTGATGGCGCAAGGCCTGGTGCTGCTGGCGCTGGGCCTGTACTTCCATGCGCTGGCCGACGCCTCATCGGCCTGGCGGCGCTGGGCCCCCGGCGTGGGCGTCTTCTGGCTCGCCCTGCTTGTGCACCCCTATCTGTCGGCCATGTGCCTCGCAGTGCTCACGGCGGCGCTCATCGATGTCGCGCGCCAGCGCGGGCAATGGAGCCGCAGCGTCCTCGTGCTGGCCACGGCGCTCGCGGGTGCGGTCGTGCTGGCAGCCTCCATGGGCCTGTTCGCGGGCGGCATGAGCACCGGGGCCTACGGCCACCATGCCCTGCGCCTGAACGCGCCGTTCTGCGGTGGCGAGGGCGCCCGCTGGCTGACCTGCGATCCGGGCGGTGGCGAAAGCATGGCGTATCTCGGGGCGGGTGCCCTGCTGCTGGTCATCCTGGCCGTGGTGCGCCCCGCGCAGCCCTGGCGCGCGCTGGCGCTGCGCCATGCCGGCCTGGCCATCGTCGGCGTGCTGCTGACCCTGCTCGCGATCAGCCACGTGATCGGCGTGGGCCAGCACATCCTGGTGGAACTGCCCCTGCCGGCGCGGCTCGTCAAGCTGCTGGGCACCTTCCAGGCCAGCGCCCGGTTCTTCTGGCCGGTAGCCTATCTCGCCACCTTCGCCGCCCTGGCCACGGTGCTGCGCTGGCGCCATTCGGGCGCAGCCTGGCTGGTCATCGCGCTGGCGCTGGCCCTGCAGTGGACGGACACCTCGACCCGGCGGGGACAGATCCGCGCCAATGCCGCCGAACCCGTCCCGCGCCAGGCCGCGCAATGGCCGGCGGCCCTGCGCGGCATCCAGGACGTCGCGATCTATCCCGCCTTCGGTTGCGGTGCGCTGGACGCCTTCGCCTATCTGCCCGTGCAGTACCTGGCCATGCGCGAGGGTGCCAGCCTGAATACGGCCTACGCGGCGCGGGGCGCCGCGGACTGCGCCGCCAAGCACGCCCGCTTCGAGCAGGACCTGCCCGCGCAGGCCTTGTGGATCGCGCCACGCGCCATGCCCGCCGAGGCCCTGCCCGCCGGTCTGCGCCAGGCGATCACGGCTGGCCAATGTCAGGACATTCTCGTCGAGCCCACGCTGTGGGGTGAACCGCGCCCCACCTGGCTGCGCGCCTGCCGCATCGCCACACCCTGAGCCAGCGGCACGCCGTTCAGACTGGCGTGCCGACTGTCAGACCTGGGGTATACACACGCGCACACCCCGCCCCGACGGTCAGACCTGGCGCGGGTCCACGTGCACGTCGCCACCCCGGCTCAGGGCCTCTCCGCTGGCTGCCGCCGTGCGCGTCAGGCGCACCGGAATCGCCTTGGCCGCCGGCACGAAGCTTTCCTTCGCGTAGTGCGACAGCGGCAACAGGGGATTGCACTCGGGGTAATAGCTGGCGCAATTGCCGTCCGGTATGTCGTAGGGCGTGACCCGCATGCCGTGCACCTCGCGCAGGCAGCCGTCCTGCACCGCGGTCGTGAGCGTCACGGTGTCGCCCTCGCGCAGGCCCAGGCGGTCGATGTCGTTGTGGCTCATCAGCACCACGCGCCGCGTGCCCTGCACGCCGCGAAAGCGGTCGTCATAGCCATACACCGTCGTGTTGAACTGATCATTGCTGCGCACGGTCATCAGGCGCAGCACGTCGTGCGGCATGGGCGTGATGGACGCATCCGGCTCCAGGCTCTGCGGCACGATGAAGTTCGCCTTGCCATTCTCGGTCTTCCACTGGCGCTCGCGGGCCGGATTGGGCCGGGGAAAGCCGCCCGGCGTGTCCATGCGCGTATTGAAGTCATGGAAGGTGTCGGGCCACGTCCGCGCCATGGCCTCGCGCACGGTGGCGTGGTCCGACATCCAGGTGTCCCACGGCACCTGACCCACACCGGGCACCGCGGCCTGCGCCAGGCGCGCCACGATGGCGGGCTCGGACAGCAGATGGTCGCTGGCGGGCGCATGCGTGCCGCGCGAGGCATGGATCATGGCCGTGCTGTCCTCGACCGTGACCACCTGCTCGCGCCCTTGCGCGTCGCGCTCGGTGCGCCCCAGGCAGGGCAGCAGATACGCCACCTCGCCATTGATCAGGTGGCTGCGATTGAGCTTGGTGGCGATCTGCACCGTCAGGCGCAGGCGCTGCCACGCCGGTTCGATCCGGTCGGTGTCCGGCACCGCCCGCACGAAGTTGCCACCCAGCCCGATGAACGCGCGCACGCTGCCATCGAGCACGCCCTCACAGGCCTCCACGGTATTGAGGCCCTTGTGGCGCGGCGGCTCGAAGGCATACTGTTGCGCCAGCACGTCCAGCGGCACCAGCTCGGGCTTCTCGCTGATGCCCACGGTGCGCTGCCCCTGGACGTTGGAATGTCCCCGGACCGGGCACACGCCCGCCCCCGGGCGACCGATGTTGCCACGCAGCAGCAGCAGGTTGGTGACCATGTGGACGTTTTCCACGCCAGCCTCGTGCTGCGTCAGACCCATGCCGTAGATCCCCAGGACCGAGTCGGCCTGCACGTAGACCGCCGCGGCGGCTTCCATGGCCTCGCGCGAGATGCCGGCACGGCGCTCCAGCGCGTCCCAGTCCGCACCGCGCGCACAGGCGGCAAATGCCTCGAAGCCCGCCGTGTGCTGGGCGATGAAGGCCGTGTCCACCACACGCGGCCGGCCCTCGACCAGCGCCGCGTCGTCCTCTTCGATGATCGCCTTGCACATGCCCAGGATGGCAGCGATGTCGCCCCCGATGTTGACCTGGTGGTACTGGCTGGCAATGCGGGTCGCCTTGGGCGACATCATTTCCGTGGGCGCCTGCGGGTTCTTGAAAAGCTCCAGGCCGCGCTCGCGCAAGGGGTTGAAGACGACGATCGGCACGCCGCGCTCGCTCGCCGCCTGCAGGTCGTGCAGCATGCGCGGGCTGTTGGTGGCCACGTTCTGGCCGAAGAAGAAGATCGCCCCGGTCTTCTCGAAGTCGTCCAGCCGCACCGTCCCCACCGGCACGCCGATGCTCTTGGGCAAGGCGACCGACGTGCTCTCGTGGCACATGTTGGAACTGTCGGGCAGATTGTTGTTGCCGTACAGCCGCGCCAGCAGCTGGTACATGTAAGACGTTTCCAGCGACGCCCGGCCCGAGGCATAGAACACCACCGAATCGGGCTTGGCGCGCAGCGTGCGCAGCTCCTTGCCGATGTCGGCGAACGCCTCGTCCCAGGACACCGTCACATACCGGTCGCTGGCCGGGTCAAAGCGCATCGGATGCGTCAGGCGGCCCGCGTTCTCCAGGTCGAAATCCGGCCACGTGCGCAGCTCGCTCACCGGATGCGCCGCAAAGAAGTCCGGATCCGCCCGACGCTGGGTCAGTTCCCAGGCCGTCGCCTTGGCGCCGTTCTCGCAGAACTCGAACGCATGCGGCTCGGCCGGCTTGGCCCAGGCGCAGCTCACACAGGCGAACCCCCCGTGCTTGTTCTGTCGGGTGAGCTGGGGCAGCGCACTGGCCGCGCGCTGGCGCACCATCACGTTGACGACAGAGTAGGCCGAGCCCCACCCGCCTGCCGGACCCTGATAGGGCTCGATCTTCACCTTCTGCGTCATACCCGTCTCCGTTGGACCCGCGACCATCCGCGTCGCTGGCCCGCAGGAAACATGCCGGAAAGCGGGGCGGACCCCGCGCGGCTCACGGCAGCACGCGACTGGCGCCCGCCTCGGTGCGGATTCGCTCGGCGTCCGCCGGCAGCAGCAGCCGGCGCGACAGCAGATCATCCACCGCCCGTTCGACCGCCGCCTCGTAACCCGCCTGGTCGCCGTAGCGCTCTTCGAGCGATGCCCGGGTGTCGCCGGCCGCCAGGCGCTCGGCCCGGGTGGCGTGGAACGGCAGGAAGCTGCCGGACAGCCCGAGCAGGTCGTCCCAGGGG
>JAAIGF010136561.1_pt1 | contig 25518 bp, 20 predicted proteins | sample 6487441 | NCBI WGS metagenome assembly JAAIGF01 (sample SAMN13974129, study PRJNA590717) | phyllosphere metagenome | biome: pepper field; feature: multiple bacterial spot infested pepper fields; material: pepper leaves; isolation source: leaves from pepper fields | host: Capsicum annuum ... | reverse complement strand
GAACGAAGCCGGCCTGCCGAGTGATGTCATCCAGGTCGTCGAAACCACCGACCGCGCCGCCGTGGGCGCCCTGGTCACCGCGACCGAATACGTGGACGTGATCGTCCCGCGCGGCGGCAAGAGCCTGATCGAGCGCCTGACGCGCGAGGCCAAGGTGCCGCTCATCAAGCACCTGGACGGCAATTGCCACGTCTATGTCGACGAGCACGCCGACCTGGCGCAGGCCCGCGACATCGCCATCAATGCCAAGACCTATCGTTTCGGCATCTGCGGCGCAATGGAAACACTGCTGGTCCACGAGAAGGTGGCCGCCGACTACCTGCCGGGCGTGGCTGCGGCGCTGCGCGAACGCGGCGTCGAGCTGCGCGGCTGCGAACGCACGCGCGCCCTGCTGCCGGACGCCCTGGCCGCCACCGAAGACGATTGGTACACCGAGTACGCAGCAGCCATCCTGGCGATCCGCGTGATCGACTCGCTGGACACCGCCATCGACCATATCGAACGCTATGGTTCGCACCATACCGATTCGATCGTCACCGACAGCGTGGTCAACGCCCGCCGCTTCCAGCGCGAGGTCGATTCGGCCTCGGTCTGCGTGAACCTGCCCACCTGCTTCGCCGACGGCTTCGAGTACGGCCTGGGTGCCGAGATCGGCATTTCGACCAACAAGCTCCATGCACGCGGCCCGGTCGGCCTGGAAGGACTCACCACGCTGAAGTGGGTCCTGGACGGCGAGGGCCAGCAGCGCGGCTGAACAACCGTTTTTTCCACCACTTCAGGACGTCAACAAGATGCTCATGCTCTGGGTCAAGGCGCTGCACATCGTCTTCATCGCCTCGTGGTTCGCCGGGTTGTTCTACCTGCCCCGCATTTTTGTGAACCTTGCGCAGGAAACCGACGCAGCCGCCACCACGCGCCTGTTGCGCATGGCCCGCAAGCTGTATCGTTTCATGAGCATTCTTGCCGTCCCGGCCCTGCTGTTCGGCCTGTGGCTGTTCATGGTCTACGGCATCGGCCGCGGCCCGGGCAATGGCTGGATGCATGCCAAGCTGTTCGTGGTCGTGCTGCTGATCGGTTACCACCACGCCTGTGGCGTGCTGCTGCGCAAGTTCGAAGGCGGCCGCAATGCGCGTTCGCACGTTTTCTATCGATGGTTCAATGAGATCCCGGTGCTGCTGTTGCTGGCCGCCGTGGTCCTCGTTGTCGTCAAGCCGTTCTGATTTTTTGCAGGTCTATCTTGTCTGACGCCCCGACCAAAAAAAGCTCCCCACGCCGCGCCGCTGGCTCGCAGCCCCTTGAAGAGGCGTCCTCTGCCTCGGAAACCGGCGACAGGGAAACCCTCACGCTCAAGCCCCGCACAGCGTCGTCTGGAAACGATCGCGGTGACGACCGGCGCCAGCGCAGCGGCGCGCGCGCCCGTCGGGTCGCGCAGACGACCCTGGAAGGCAGCAAGGGAGCACCTGCCGCGCCCGCACGCGGCCCGCAACGCGACGCGCCGGCACGGTCGGGCGCCGACAGATTTGCTGACGGCGAACGCCGTTCCGCACCGCGCGGCCCGCAAGGACGCGATGGTCGCGGCGAGTTCGATCGCGGTGGTCGTGACAGTCGTGATGGCCGGGACGATCGCTACGCTCGCGGCGGTCGAGATGACGGTGGCGATCGTTATGCCCGTGGCAGCCGTGATGGCCGGGAAGATCGCAACATGCGCGGCGGCCGTGATGACCGTGACACCCGTGGCGACCGCAGCGGCCGCGACGACCGCAACGGACAACGCCCCCCGGCATCGAGCGCGCCAGCTCCGCGCACCGACGCTCCGGCAACCGAACCGGTGGTCAGCACCCGCGTGATGGTGGCGCAACACGTCAACCCGATCGAAGTCTTCCAGATCTTCGCCCCCTGCCCGCAGGGGCTGGAGGCGGCGCTCGCCGACGAGTTGCGTTCGCTGAACTTCGCCGATGCCCGACCGGGCCGCGCCGGCGCACACTTCAGCACCGACTGGACCGGGGTGATGCGCGCCAATCTGCATTCGCGCCTGGCCACCCGCATCCTCGCCCAGGTATCGCAGGACAAGATCGCCACCGAAGACGACATCTACGATCTCGCCCGCGACACCCCCTGGGAACGCTGGTTCGGATCCGAACAGACGCTGCGGGTCGATACCTCGGCCGTGCGCAGCCCCATGCAGAGCCTGCAGTTCTGCAACCTGCGCGCCAAGGACGGTATCTGCGACCGCCTGCGCGCCCGCGAAGGCGAACGCCCCAGCATCGATACCGTCCGCCCCGATGCCCGCGTCCACCTGTTCCTGACCGAAGACACGGCGACGCTGTATCTGGATACCTCGGGCGAGTCGCTGTTCAAGCGCGGCTGGCGTCTGGACAAGGGCGAGGCGCCGCTGCGCGAGAACCTCGCGGCCGGCATGCTGGTGCTGTCGGGCTGGCAGTCCGACGCACCGCTGCTGGACCCCTTCTGCGGCAGCGGCACGCTGTTGATCGAAGCCGCCCTGAAGTCGTTGGGCGTGCCCCCCGGCATTTCGCGTCCCTTCGCCTTCGAGCGCCTGCGCGGCTATCAGCAACGTCGCTGGCGCGATCTGAAAGACGATGCGCGCACCCGCATCCTCGACGAGGTGCCTGCCCCGCTGGCGGGCGCCGACCTGGACCCGCGTGCCATCGATGCCGCCCGCGAGAACGCTGCACGGGCCGGCCTGGCCGAAGACGCCATCTACTTCGAAGCTGCCGACGCGCGCGACACCTGCCCGCTGGACGAGCGTGCCGGCTGGATCATCACGAATCCGCCCTATGGTGAGCGCCTGGAACTGGCCGAACAGGAAGCGCTGTGGCCCGAATGGGCGCGTACCCTCAAGCGTGAGTTCGGCGGCTGGCGTGTCCACCTGATCACCAACGATCTGGACCTGCCCAAGAAGATGCGCCTGAACCCGCAAAAGCGCACGCCGCTGTACAACGGCGGGCTCGAATGCCGCCTGTTCGGGTTCGACATCGTGGCCGGTGGTTTCCGCGACGGCGCCAAGTAACGATGTATCGAAGGTGCGACAAGCCGCAAGCTTGATTGCTCCGGGGGAAATCGGCGGGTAGTATCGGGTTATCCCTAAAGGGTTAACCCGGAGACACCTATGGCCCGCTTTCACATCCCTGCTTCCCGCGCGGATCACCCGCTTGCTGCGGTGCGCCAGGTCGAAATCGGCCACGACAGCAACTCGACCACGCCGTCCATGGCCTTCAAGCGCCGTCCGATCAAGCGTCTGTTAAGGCTCATCAAGCACGCAGTGATGCGGTTTCGCAGCACCAAGCTGGCTGATGCCTGAGTTCATGCACCATGTTGGACGTGGCAACGCGGCAACATGGTGCGAAATAGCGACGATGCGGTGCAACTCATCTTGCTTCGCACCACGACGAAGCGCACAATAGGGTTATTACTTAGATGATTACCCCCTGGAGTGCACGTCATGGACTACTTCCTTCCCCTGTCGCAATCGCTGATCCGCAACCTGCCCGCCGACGGTCGCCTGACCGATGAGCTGGAGCGCGCGCTGGCTCATGAAGAAATGCTGAGCAACACCTCGCTGGTGGCTCCCCTGCCCGACCTGTTCGGCGCTCTGAAGCGCGCTGTGCAGCGCCTGAGCTTCGGCCGCAAGCAAGAAGGCCTGCAGCACGCCTGATTCAGCGTGGCGGCATCCTGGTGATGTCGCAGTTGTGAAAGACCCGAATGCCGGGCGCACTTGTAAGTCGGTGCGCCCGGCATTTTTCGTTGGCGCCTGTTGGATACGACCGACGACCACGCCAAGACAAGAATGCCCCGCGCTGCACTTTCAGCATGCTGAGCCCCGAAGGATAGCTTTTTGTCTGGGCGCGGCCGGGCGACGCAAAACGCCCCGTGTACTGCAAGCCAGTACACGGGGCGTTTTGCGTGAGCCCCGGATAGCGGGCTCGGCAGCGTTACCCAACCGATGCGGGGGTCGACGCTCCGGGAGCAGGTGCGGGTGCAGCAGCCGCTTCACCCGCGGTCGAAGGCGTCTGCACTTCGATGGCATCGCCGGTCGACGGTGCCACCAGCTCCACCACGCGTTTGCGCGACAGCCAGCCAATGAACTCTTCCTGCTCGCCAGTCACCGCCAGCGGCTGGTTGCTGTGCAGCAGATGCGCCAGCACTTCGTCCAGGCCGGTCGTGGCCGGCACCGAGGCGATGTCTTCGACGTAGGCCGAGATATCGCGTGCATCCTCGCGAATGGCGTTCTGCACGGCCGACAGCGTCAGCACGCCTGCCAGGCGCTTGCCGTCCAGCACTGGTGCGTAGTCGTAGCGCAGGGCCTTCAGTCGCTCCAGGGCGTGGCCGGGACGTGAGCGCATGGTGAGCGTGAAGCGCGGCTCTTCGCGCACGGCGTGCGCCGCGTTCAGTACCCGACTGCGGTTCACGTCCTGCAGGAAGGCCTGGACGTAGTCGTTGGCCGGGCTCAGCAGAATGTCTTCCGGCGTGCCTTCCTGGATCAGCTCGCCGTCCTTGAGGATGGCGATACGGTTGCCCAGGCGCAGGGCCTCGTCCAGATCGTGCGTGATGAAGACGATGGTCTTGTTGAGCTTGGACTGCAGGCGCAGCAACTGATCCTGCATCTCGCGGCGAATCAGTGGGTCCAGGGCCGAGAAGGCCTCGTCCATCAGCAGGATCTCGGCGTCGGTGGTCAGCGCGCGGGCCAGGCCCACGCGCTGCTGCATGCCGCCCGACAACTGGTGCGGATACTGCGCTTCGAACCCGTTCAGGCCGACCTGATCCAGCCAGTGGCGGGCACGCTCTTCGGCCTTGGCCTTGGGCACGCCCTGCACCGACAAGCCGTATGCAGCATTGTCCAGCACCGTCCGGTGGGGGAACAGGCCGAAGCGCTGGAACACCATGCTCATCTTGTGCTGGCGGAATTTCTCCAGGTCGCGCTTGTTCAGCGATACCACGTCATCGCCATCGACGACGATCTGGCCGGCGCTGGGCTCGATCAGGCGGTTGAAATGGCGGATCAGCGTCGACTTGCCCGACCCCGACAGCCCCATGATCACGTAGATGCTGCCCTCGTCGATGGACAGCGAGATATCGCGCAGGCCCAGCGTGTGGCCGCTCTTGGCGAGCAGGTCTTCCTTGCTCATGCCGGCCTTGACCTCGCCCAGCCACTTCTCGGGATGCGGGCCGAAGATCTTGTAGATGTTGCGAACTTCGATCTTGCTCATCAATGGACTCCCGTACGTTGGCGATGGCGCTGGCCAAAGGATTGGGTAATGCGGTCGAACAGCACGGCCAGGGCGACGATGCCCAGCCCGGCCATCAGGCCACGACCGACTTCCAGACGGTTGATGCCGAGCAGCACTTCATGCCCCAGGCCGCGCGCACCGATCATCGAGGCCACCACCACCATCGACAGGGCCATCATCGTCGTCTGGTTCACGCCGGCCATGATGTTGGGCATGGCAAGCGGAAGCTGCACGCCGAACAGTTGCTGGCGAGTCGAGGCGCCGAAGGCGCGCGAGGCTTCCAGCACTTCGCGGTCGACCAGGCGGATGCCCAGGTCGGTCAGCCGGATCAGCGGCGGCACGGCGTAGATCACCGTGGCGATGATCGCCGGGATCTTGCCCAAGCCGAACAGCATGACCACCGGGATCAGGTAGACGAAGCTGGGCATGGTCTGCATGACGTCGAGCAGCGGCAGCATGCCCTGGCGCAGCCAGTCGACACGCGCCATCAGAATGCCCAGCGGAATGCCTATCAGCAGGGACACTGCGGTCGCCACGATCATCAGCGCCAGAGTCTGCATGCCGGCCTCCCACAGGCCCAGCATGCCGATGCCGCACAGCAGCGCGCCCATCGCCAGGCTGAGTCCGATGCGGCGGCTGACAACCCACGCCAGCAGCACCACGGCCAGTACCACTGCCCACCAGGGCGACTCGCGCAGCAACTGTTCGATGCCCACCAGCAGGTGAAGCAACGGCTGCGCCATTTTTTCAAGGGTGCTCGCGTAGTCCGTCACCAGTTGATCGACGAAGCCGTCGATCGCCTGGCGAATGCTGCGAGCCGGGAAAAATTCGGGAAACATGTTGGAGTCAGCTCCTTCGTCGCCGCCGCGAGGTCGCCAGGGCAGGCAGCGTCCCGGTTCAGGACGGCCAGCCAGCAATGCGACGCGACGGCGTTTTCTTGAACCGGACCTGGTGCGGCGAACGGCAGTGGCGTGGGCCACGGCAAACACGGTGGCGCATCACACGCCACCGCTCGTTGACCGATCGTGGCGGCTGGTCGCCGTCTGTCGACAGCCCCATGCCGCTTGGCCAGCCCAGGTCCGGGCGGAAATTACAGGGAGGCCTTGACGCGCTCGGCCACGTCGGCCGGCACCCAGGTCGTCCAGACGTCGGCATTGGTCTTCAGGAACTGCTGGGCAGCCTGATCGGGCTCGGCACCCTCTTCCTCGAACCAGCCCAACAGCTTGTTGATGTTCTCGTTGGGGATCGACACCTTGTTGAAGAACTCGGCGAGCTTGGGAGCCTGCTTGCTGAAGTCGGTGTTCAGCGCGGTGACCACCGGAGCGTCCGGATAGGCACTGGGCTTCGGATCGGCGCAGGTCGTCGAGGTGTTGCACAGGTGAGCGGCCTCGTCATAGGCCGGCAGTTCCAGCTTCACCAGGTCCATCGACCCCACCAGCGGCGTCGGCGACCAGTAGTAGAAGGCGATGTTCTGCTTGCGCTTGTAGGCCGAGGTCAGGGCTGCCTTCTGCGCTGCGCCAGTGCCCGGCGAGTACAAGGTGAAGTCCGATCCCAGATCCAGCGCCTTGAACAGGTTGCTGCTGACCACTTCGCACGACCAGCCTGCGGGGCAGCCGTAGAAACGGCCCTTGCCCGGCTCTTCCGGATCGGCGAATTCCTTCTTGAAGCGCGGCAGGTCCGACGCTTTCTTCAGATCGGGGAAGCGCTCGGCAACGTATCGCGGAATGAACCAGGCTTCGCTGCCCTGGAACACTTCACCCGCCTGCACGACCTTGCCGCTGGCGACCGCCTTCTGGAAAGGCTCGCGCGTAGCGTTGGTCCAGATTTCCGAATTCACGTCGACATCGCCACGCTGCAGGGCAGCCAGCATGGGCAGGGTTTCGCCCGCTTCAACGGTGGTTTTGCAGCCATATCCCTTCTCAAGGATGGCTCGCTCGATCTCGACGACAATCAGGTTCGATTCCCAATTCATGCCGCCGAAGCGGACAGGGCGATCGACTTCACACTTGGGTTCGGCGGCGTGGGCGACACTGGGGGCGGCAAGGGCCGACAGCGCGATTGCGCCGGCGCCGATGAGGGCACGTACGTGGGTGCGGTGTTGCATGAACAGACTCCTCTGGGTGCATTGCTGCAGGACCATGGGACACGCCCGTCGCGGCCATGCGGGAGCATGACCGAAGCGGACAGCGAATAACGCTGGGAGCGTTGTGAAACACAGGCCGTGGAATGACTTGGCCTGGTGGTGCCGGGGATGCCGAATAACCGGGCAATGAATCGAATCGAGCGCCCGAATACGGCAAATGAACGGCAGTGAAATACGGGCACCGCGCAGCGGTGTTTCCTGCAGCAGATTCAGCGTGACGGCTTACAGTGCCACACACATCTGTCAGGCGTATTTCGATGTCAACAAATTGACAGCTTCTGTAAGAAGAAGACGGCATGTTAACGACAAATTGCGCTCAACGCAAATAACGGCGCAATTTTTCGGGATTACCAGCAGTGGCACGCTACGTGCTACCTGCGGGCCAAAAACGAGAATGTAAGCAGATTCGTGCCGAAATTCAGCTTTATGAAAGCCGGCTGATTTTTCGAATATCCGGCATGAAATGCTGGTGGTGAAAGCGATAACTGCCTTATACGCGGGCAACAAAAAAGCGCGATTGCCTGTTCGGACAATCGCGCTTTTTTCATATCGCCACGCTCGGCGTCAGTCGTGCTTGGCCCCGGGCAGCCACACCGGTATCCGCCCCTCTTGCCAGATACGGCGATGCAGTCCTGCCAGCACCAGCGGGTCGTTCAGGACCTTGATGCGCTGCGGCTCGGCCATGCCGATCGGACCGGCTTCCAGCGCCGCCTCCACGACTTGCTCGCGGTGACGCGCCACGGGTTCGGCGGGCCGATGCCGGCCCGTCGCCATCCCGCACGCCAAGGCATTGACCACCGGGTCGGCCACGGCATCCAGGAAGCCGGGATAGCGGCGGCTGCGGTTCTCCTCGGTGTAGCGCTGGGTGGCAGCCAGCTCGACCGGAGGGTCTGCTTCCTCGGGAATCTGCATCAGCTTGTCGTCGTAGGCACGTCGTCCCAGGCTGACGTGACTCGAAAGCACGGACAGCGGGATGGCGAACAACAAGGACAGCAGGATCGGCGTCATCCACCACAGGAACACCGGATTGAGCTTGTAGACGATGGTCGCCCACACCACACCCAGCAACGTCTGCAGACCGTGCCGCCGCACCGCTTCGCCCCAGGGCGTCTCGTTGTTGTCCCGCGCCGGTGACTTCCAGCTGACCGACCAACCCAGGAATGCCGCCACCACGAAACGCGTGTGGAACAACATGCGGATGGGGGCCAGCAGCATGGAGAACAGCACCTCGCCCAGCATGCTCAACAGCAACTTGCGGGCACCGCCGTACTCCTTGGCCCCCTTGGCCCAGATCAGCAGCACGCTCAACACCTTGGGCAGGAACAGCAGGACCACCGTGCTGGTGAACAGCACCAGGGCCTTGTCCGGATGCCACTGCGGCCAGTCCGGGTACAACTGCCGTGGCTCGTTGAAGTAAGTGGGCTCCATCAGCGTATGCACGGCCAGCAAACCGGTCGACAAGGCCAGGAACAGGAACCACAACGGTGCCGACAGATAGGACATCACCCCGGTCAGGAACACGGCTCGGTGCACCGGGTGCATGCCGTTGACCAGGAACAACCGGAAGTTCATCAGGTTGCCATGGCACCACCGCTGGTCGCGCTGCAGTTCGTCCAGCAGGTTGGGCGGCAGTTCTTCATAGCTGCCCGGCAGGTCGTAGGCGATCCAGACCCCCCACCCTGCACGGCGCATCAGCGCAGCCTCGACGAAGTCGTGCGACAGGATGGCCCCGGCGAACGCTCCCCGACCCGGCAACGGCGCCAGGGCGCAGTGCTGGATGAATGGCGCCAGGCGGATGATGGCGTTGTGGCCCCAATAGTGCGACTCGCCCAACTGCCAGAAATGCAGGCCGGCGGTGAACAGCGGGCCGTACACGCGCGTGGCGAACTGCTGGATGCGCGCGTAAAGGCTATCCATGCCCGACGCGCGCGGCGCCGACTGGATGATGCCGGCTTCCGGATTGGCTTCCATCAGCACGACCAGGCGCTTGAGGCACTCACCGCTCATCACGCTGTCGGCGTCCAGCACCACCATGTAGCGGTAGCTGCTGCCCCAACGGCGGCAGAAGTCGTCGATGTTGCCGCTCTTGCGTTTGACGCGACGGCGGCGACGGCGGTAGAAGATGCGACCGAAGCCGCCCACCGTCTTGCACAGCTCCACCCAGGCGGCCTGTTCGGCCACGCAGGTATCGGCGTGATAGCTGTCGCTCAGGACGAAGAAGTCGAAGTGGTCGAGCTGGCCTGCCGCGGCGACCGACTCATAGGTGGCGCGCAGCCCGGCGAACACCCGCGCCACGTCTTCATTGCAGATCGGCATGACGATCGCCGTCCGCGCCCCGGGCGTGATGGGGGCATCTTCGGCGGCGGTGGCCGAAATACTGTAGCGGTCGCGTCCGATCAGCAGTTGCAGGAAGCCCATCAAGGCAGTCCAGAAACCGGCGGACACCCAGCCGAACAGCAGGGCGAACAGCCCGAGGATGGCGACTTCCAGGATCTGCGCGCCCTGGTAGGGCAGCACCGCTTTCATGTACCAGGTCGCCAGACCGGTCTGGACGATCACCAGGAACAGCAGGGCCATGCGGCGAAGTTCGCCGGTCCGGCGCCAGCGTGGTTCGGGCCGGTCCTCGCTGCCTTCGATGGTACGGCGCTTGGGCGCCTTGCCACGCAGGCGTCGCCAGCCCCGGACCACCGGATTGGTCATCCAGGGTTCGGGCACCATCGACGTGCGGGTGTGCGGCGGCATCGATGCCACGCACGCGCCGCCATAGGGGTCGGCATGCACGACACCGGCCTCGGCCGGCTCGTTGCCATAGCCCAGCGACAGTCGCGCGGCGGCCGACGCCACCACCGGATCGGGCGCCGGACCATCGGCCGAAGGCGGCAAGGCTTCGCGAGCCAGTGCCTGATGCACCTTCAGGAAAGCGTCGGCGTCGGCGGGATCGCCAACCTGGGCCGCCAGGGCGGTTCGGTCGGCATCGGAAACGGGCAGCAGCTCGAGGTAGGTATCGGCCGGCAGGGAAACGGGATTATTGTGCGTTTTCATTGAGCGGCAGCTGATAGCTCCACGTTTCCGACAGAATGGCTTCGCCGTTGCGAAGCTGCGCACGCAATTCCACCGGCTTGGCGGCGTCCTTCGGACGAATGCGCAACAGCAGGCGCCAGCCTTCGGTCACGGGATTGCGGCGGGTGGTGGCTTCGACGATCTCGGCATTGCCGTTGCTCGAAACATTCGAGCCGATCACCACGTCAGCCGGCAGCTCCTTGAACACCGGTCCCTCGAAGTCGATGGAGAACGCAATCGTGTCGTCCGGACGACGGATCAGGTCGGCACCACGGATCTCGCCCGTGGAACGCCGGGTCTGTGCGACCCAGGCCACCTTGGGATCGTGATGGCGTGCTTCGTCGCGGGTCCAGTACATCGCATATTCGAAATCGAAGGCCTCGCCCGGTTTCGGGGTCTGCTCGGGAACCCAAAGCGACACAATGTTGTCGTTCGTTTCATTGTTGGTAGGAATCTCTACCAATTCGACGCGGCCCTTGCCCCAATCGCCCTTGGGAACGATCCACAGGCTGGGACGCGTTTCATAGCGGTCGTCCAGGTCCTGGTAGTTGTCGAAGTCGCGTTCGCGCTGCAGCAGGCCGAACCCGCGCGGGTTCTCGATCGCGTAGCTGCTGGTGGCCAGGCGGCGCGGGTTGTTGACCGGACGCCAGATCCATTCGCCGTTGCCAGCCTGGATCGCCAGTCCGTCCGAATCGTGCAGCTCGGGACGCAGGTTGGCGCCCGGTGCCGGCTGATTGGCGCCATAGAGGAACATGCTGGCCGTCGCAGCGATACCCAGCTTGCCGACGTTGCTGCGCAGATACACCCGGCCCCGCACATCGACCTGGGTGTCCTCACCCGGCGTGAAGGTGAAGCGATAAGCCCCCGTGGCGCGCGGCGAATCCAGCAGCGCGTAGATCACGACATGCTTTTCCTTGGCGGCGGGACGCGCAATCCAGAACTCGCGGAAACGCGGGAATTCCTCGCCCGATGCCAGGGCGGTGTCGATCGCCAGGCCACGCGCCGACAGGCCATAGGTCTGGCCCTTGCCCACCACGCGGAAGTACGACGCCCCCAGGAACGAGGCGATTTCATCGTCACGCTTGGCGGGATCGTTGATCGGGTACATGACGCGGAAACCCGCGAAACCCAGGCCCTTGAACGCAGCCGGATCGACCTTCAGGTCGCCGTAGTTGAACATCGCCGGATCGAACTTGATCTCGCGTACGCCCTGGGCATCGACCTCGTGCAGCTTCACGGGCTGGTCGAAACGCATCCCCATGTGGTTGAACGCGATCTGGAACGGCAGCTTGCCGTCGCTCCACAGATACTGATCGGGCTTGCTGGTGATCTGCTGATAGTTGACGTACTTGAGTTCGCGCAGCTCGCGCGGCAACTCCAAGTTGGCAGGCTTGTAGCTCTCGGCCGCCAAGGCCTTGGCCCGTTTGGCGACATCGAAAAAGTTGAACGCGCTTGCAGGGCCGGCGGCCAGCAGGCCGACGACCACGGCGCCGACCGTCAGGATGCCGCGTCCGCCAGCAAAAGGACGGCGGAAAAAGGAATGGGACGCTATCACGAAGCCTCTTAATGGTCTGGATGTGCAGAAATTCGCACACTCCGAGATTCTAAGGAGTGCGGCTGACCTACTGCCGAGGGAGCGTTACAAAATGCTACCGGAGTACGACCCGTTGGCCCCGGTCAGTAGCACGACCCATGCCAAACTTGTGTACACCACGCAGAAAACGCTCTAGCACAGTTGGGCGAATTTCTTGCTGAAGCGTATTTTTCCACGCCGCCGCGAGCCTTGCCTCCATGACAGACAGAAGAACCTTTCTGGCCACGGCCACCAGCACGCTTGCCCTGGCCGCCCTGGGTTACGCCCCCGGTGTCCGGGCAGCCGCCAAGTTGTCGTTCGGACCCGATCGGCCTTTCTCGTTCGACGCACTGATCGAACAGGCGCGCACCTTGTCGACCAAGGATTTCGCTTCCGCGCCCGAACCGTCGCCCGCCGTCCTGGACAAGATCGACTACGACGCCCACGGCAAGATCCGCTACAAGGCCGACCACGCGCTGTTCGCCGACGGCCCCGGACGCTATCCCGTCACGTTCTTCCACCTCGGCCAGTTTTTCCGCTTCGGCGTAAAAATGTTCGTGCTCGACGACGGCAGCGGCAATCGCATGGCGCGTGAAATCATCTACGACGATGATTACTTCGACATGCCCGCCGACAGCCCCGCGCACGATCTGCCGCGCGGCGCAGGCTTCGCCGGTTTCCGGTTCCAGGAAGCACGCGACGGCAAACTCGACTGGAAGACCAACGACTGGGTGGCGTTTCTCGGCGCTTCCTACTTCCGCGCGATCGGTGATCTGTACCAATATGGCCTGTCGGCCCGGGGGGTCGCGGTGGACGTGGCCGAACCCGATCGCCCCGAAGAGTTTCCCCGCTTCACCCAGGTATTTTTCGAACCGCCCCGCGAAGGCAGCGACACCGTCACGGTATACGCCCTGCTGGACGGCCCGAGCGTCGTCGGCGCCTATCGCTTCGACATGACGCGCGGCAAGGGCGTGACCATGGACATCGACAGCGCGCTTTTCATCCGCAAGGACATCGCCCGCTTTGGCGTGGCCCCGTTGACGTCCATGTACTGGTATTCGGAAACGGAAAAACCAACTGCGGTGGATTGGCGGCCCGAGGTGCACGACTCCGACGGCCTGGCTTTGTTCACCGGCAGCGGCGAACACCTGTGGCGCCCCTTGAACAACCCGCCGCATACGGTCGCCTCGGCATTCAGCGACGAGAACCCGCGCGGATTCGGCCTGCTGCAGCGCGATCGGGAATTCGGCCATTACCTGGACGGCGTGCATTACGAACGCCGGCCCAGCCTGTGGGTGGAACCGCGTGGAAACTGGGGCCCCGGCGCCGTGCAACTGGTGGAGATTCCCACCGACGACGAGATCCACGACAACGTCGTCGCCATGTGGGTACCCCGCGAACCCGCGCGCCGTGGACAATCCCATCGCCTGGCCTACAAGCTGCACTGGCAGGCGGAAGAACCGTTTTCCAGCACGCTGGCCAAATGCGTGGCCACGCGCCTGGGCAATGGCGGCACGCCGGGCCAGCCGCGTCCGGCCAATGTGCGCAAATTCATGGTCGAATTCTTCGGCGGCCCGCTGAAAGACCTTCCTTTCGGTACGGCTCCCGAACCCGTGCTCAGCACGTCTCGCGGCGAGTTCTCATATGTATTGCCGGAGGCGGTGCCAAATGACGTACCCGGCCACTGGCGGGTCCAGTTCGACCTGACCGTCGACGGCCAGGAACCGGTGGAATTGCGCCTGTTCCTGAAATCGGGCGGACTGACGCTGACCGAGACCTGGAGTTTTCAGTACCACCCCTTCCCCACCCGCGTAAAACGCTGAACCGACCTCACGCTGCTATGATCCGGGGCGCGGCGCATCCGCCCGCCGCCTCGCCGGATCCACGTGCCCGCGCGCACGGCAAGCTTTCTGCAGACTGATGTCCAATTCCTCCACGCACACTCACGCGGTCGAACTTCGCACCGTCGATGCCGGGTCCCCGCCCGATCTCGCTTTTCTAGGCCAGACCCCGGTCGATGCGATCCACGCCGTGAATCGGCTGCGCGCCAGCGGGCGCTACGACGCCGACGATGCCGCCATGCTCACGCTGGCATTGCAATGGCTCGATACCCTCGTCGCAAGACATCCGGATGACCCCCTCCTGGCCGAGCTGGCGGCCCCGGCCGCGCAAGCGCGACGCCGTCTCGATGCCCTCGGGCCGTCGTCGACCGAAACCGCCTGAGGAAAACGATGTCCCTGCGCCTTTCCGCCCTTCCCGGCTGGCTCGTGCTGATGGCAGCCCTGACCGCAATCGGTCCGCTGTCCATCGATATGTACCTGCCCAGTTTCCCCGCCATTGCGGACGATCTGGCCACCGATGGCGGCAGCGTCCAGCGTACGCTGGCAGCTTTTCTCGTCGGGCTGGCAATCGGACAGCTGTTCTACGGCCCCCTGAGCGACCGTTTCGGCCGCAAGCCTCCTCTTTATGTCGGGCTCGGTATATATGTGCTGGCGTCGATCGGCTGCATGTTCGCCCCGAATGTCGAAACCCTGATAGGCCTGCGTTTCTTGCAGGCAATCGGCGGCAGTGCCGGCATGGTCATCGCGCGCGCCGTGATCCGTGACCGCAGCGACACCCGTGGTGCCGCACAAGCCTTGTCGCTGCTCATGCTGGTCATGGGACTCGCCCCGATTCTGGCGCCGCTGGTGGGCGGTATGCTGCTGACCTTCACGGGCTGGCGTGGCACTTTCGCCTTCCTGAGCATTTTCGGTGCTGTCGTGCTGGCAGCCATCGTGACCCGCATGGAAGAAACCGTGCAGGCCGCCCAGGCCGCGCGCATCAGCCTGGGATCGGTCATCGCCAATTACGGCCGATTGCTGCGCGACCGGCATTTCCTGTCCTGCGCCATGGCAAGCGGCGCGGCCACGTCGGGCATGTTCGCCTACATCGCAGGCTCGCCCCACGTATTCATCGAGCAGTACGGCGTCCCGCCGCAATACTATGGATTACTGTTCGGCCTGAACGCCATCGGCATTATCGGCGGCGCCCAGGTCAACGCCCGCCTGCTGCGCAAGCACGCGCCGCACCGTATGCTGCGTGCCGCCCTGTGGGGACTGCCGATCGCCAGCGTGGGCGGACTCGTGCTGTCGCTGACGATGGGCATCGGGCTGCCGGTACTGATGGCGTGCCTGTTTCTTTATATTGGCTGCCTGGGTTTCATCGGCCCGAACGCCACGGCGCTGGGATTGTCCGGCCAGGGCCCGCGCACCGGCGCGGCGTCGGCCATGCTGGGGACGCTGCAATTCGTTTGCGGCACGCTGGCGGGCGTGGCCGTCAGCCTTTCCCCGGCCCAGAATGAAACGTCGCTGCTGGCAGTGATGGCAGGCTGCGGTTTGCTGGCCTTCGCCTTCGGGCGCCTGGGTATTTCGACCCAGACGCCGCAGCACTAGGATTTTGCCGCCCTGGGGCAGCCCCGATCAGCGCCTGCCCTGCTCCTGCAGGGTTTCCCGGCGCGCATGCACGCTTTCGCCGTCGATGGTCAGCCACAGTTCGCCTTCCTGAACCGTGCACTGAATGTCCATGTTGCGCGAGGCCAGCCCGGCCAGGGTGTCGGTCAGGTCTTCAGCCAGACGGAACACGCGCAGATTCGGAATGCGCCCGAATGCGGAACCATGCTGGTTCCACCAGACATCGGCGGCGCGACCGTACGCATATAGAACCACCTCGTCGGAACGGCCGCTGGCCTTGCGCATCGCCCGCTCGTCGGGAAGCCCGACGTCGATCCACATTTGAATGGCCCCCGTCAGGTCGTGCTCCCAGAGCGCGGCTTCGTCGTCCGCGCTCAATCCGCGGCCGAATGCCAGGGTATCGGTGGCATGCCAGGCAAACGCAAGCACGCGCACCATCATGCGCTCATCGGTTTCAGAGGGGTGGCGGGCGATGGTCAGCGAATGGGCGGCATAGTAGTGCCTGTCCATATCGTTTATTTGCAGAGCGACCTTGTATACGGTGGAACGAAGCGCCATGGGGGTCCGGGTTATTGAAGAAAATATGTATCAAGTGTCCTGCGCACACTATGCGGCGCGAACACAGAACCAATAGAATGACGGTAACGGCGTTTTCATGGAAAATAGCATTCTGCCTTATGGTTCGAATCCATGTCGCGCCAATCGCTAGGGCTGCTCGTTTTCCGGCCACGCCGGGCAATTTTCAGACATTCACTGGATCATCATGGCCAAAGACACCTACCAATCGATCCAGGCGCAAATCAAGCGCCTGCAAGACAAGGCCGACGTGCTGCGCAACAAACAGCGCCAGCCCATCATCGCCGCCATCGTTCGTCAACTGGACGAGTATTCGATCTCGCTCGACGAGATCAAGGCTGCACAAACCAAGGGCACGCCCCGCCGCACCAATGCACGCGCAGCCAAGCCCGCTGCCGCTGCCAAGCCCACGCGCCAGGTTGCGCCGAAGTATCGTCACCCCGAAACCAATGAAACCTGGACGGGTCGTGGCAAGGCGCCGCGCTGGCTGGCTGCCGCCGAAGCGCAAGGCCAGTCCCGCGAAGAATTTCTCATCAAGTGAGAAAAAAGGCGCCCCAGGGCGCCTTTTTTACTTCCGGCCGACGATTGAATATCGAGACCGTGGTTGCTATTTCAAGTCCGGCTTATCAGCCTGCGTTCAGCATTACCCTCCCCCTTCATATGGCTGAGAATGCAGCGATCGACAGGCAAGCGTCGGGCTATGCCCCAAAGGCGTGCAGGCGTCAGTAAGGTATTGGGCCGGATCCGGTAAGGTTCTGCGACAACGCCAGCAAGCGATCATCACAAAAATAAAAATCAATGCCGCCTGAAGTTATAGTCGCGCTTAATCCTTGGCTTATATAAGCCGCCCCGCACTGCCCCGCCGAGCATTCTCAACCGTCAAATGCCTTCAGGCAGCTGAACGTCGGCCACATTCCCCTGCTACCTTTGTGGTATGATGCATACATTCTTGGATGTATGTAAGCAGGTAAACGTCCCATGGTCCGCAAGACGAAAGAAGAAGCCCTGGAAACCCGCCAGCGCATCGTCGAGACCGCAGAACGCATCTTTCACGAGAAAGGCGTCTCGCACACATCGTTGCACGACATTGCCGCGGCGGCTGGCGTCACCCGTGGCGCGATCTATTGGCACTTCAAGAACAAGGGCGATCTCATCGACGCCATGTGCCGTGAGGTCGAGCTGCCGATGGACGAAGCGTTTCGTCCGCTGACGGAATCGGTCACCGATGATCCGATCGAGCGTTTGCGCGCGTGTTATGCCACCGCATTGCGCAGCATGCAGCAGCCCAAGATGCGCCGCGTCGTCGAAATCCTGCTGTTCAAATGCGAATATGTGGATGAAACGGCTGAAATCCGCCAGCGTCACATCCAGAGCCGGGAACAGAGCCTGCAGCGTATTCACGAAACGATCAATCAAGCGGTAGCTGCTGGGCAGTTGCCGGCCACGATCGACACCCGCTATGCCGCAATCGGCGTGGAAGCCGCCCTGACAGGACTGTTCATGGACTGGCTGCTGGTCACCGATGGCTTCGACCTGTTGAAAATCGGCACTTTCCAGCTCGACACCATCCTCCGTGGGCTGGGCTGGTCAGGCCCCTCGCCCACGTCCGCCGCTACCTGACTTCGTAATTGACCTCTCGCACCTGCCCGTTGCCATCGGGGAAGTGATCGAAGATGGAACGCAGCAGCCACGGCATCACCTCCGGCTGGCTGTCGCTACCCGTGGTGTGCACGGCGGTCGATTCATAGACCTTCTCGTTGCCACGCGACTGATCCCGTATCTCCACCTTCAACTCGTGCCGGAAGGCCGGTACCGAACTGGTTTCCCAGGACGGGCCGTATGCGCCATAGGCGCCGAACGGGTACGGCTGCACCCATTGATAATAGATTCGCCCGTCCCTGCCCCGATACGGCACCGCGCGCGGCGCGACCGGGATCGGGTTGGCGATGGGACGCTGGACCGCCACGTTGATGGGCGTCATCCCATACGCCAATGAAACGGCAAAGCGAGCCTGCTCTCCGGCGCGCGCTTCAGTCAGGCCGGTCGGCGACATGGCGCCCCGCGCTTCCTCGGCGTATTGCTGGAACTCCAGGCTGTCGCGCTGGGCCTCGCTGGGCGCAATGGCGTACGTCGCGCCCACCGCATCGGCAGGCCACTGCTGGAAGGTGGTCACCCGGCTGCTGATGGTCGAGGCGCAGCCGCTGAGCGCCGCGCCAAGCAGGACCACGCCTGCGGCACGCACCCAGGCGCGAGGAAAAACACGGGAAAGACGATTCGACTTCATGGAAAGGGACCTCCGGGCGCCACGACCATCATGGTCATGACCCTCTGACCGCCATCATACGGTCAAGGTTTCCTCACGGTTACCGGCAGCAACCGTCGCCGGGCCATCGGACGCCCCCCGCCGCTACAATCTGGGCAGCCCAACCTTTCGCGCTCACGCGCCTGGCCCATGCGAACAGATACCCCGGTGACCATCCAGCGGCAGGACTACCGTCCGCTTCCCTTCGAGGTCGAGACGGTCGACCTGCAATTCGACCTCCATCCCGAGGTGACCGAGGTCCGCACGCGCATGGCATTGCGTCGTACGCTGGCTGAGTCGCCGCTGGTGCTCGACGGCGAGGCGCTGGAACTGGTGTCCATCACCTGGGATGGCATGGCCCTGCCGGAATCGCAGTACCGGCTCGATGCCCATCACCTGGAAATCGACGGCCTGCCCGACGCCGGCGTGCTGGAAATCGTCAGCCGCTGCCGGCCGCAGGACAACTCGACCCTGATGGGCCTGTACGTGTCCAACGACACGTTCTTCACCCAATGCGAAGCCGAGGGCTTTCGCCGCATCGCCTGGTTCCCGGACCGTCCCGATGTCATGTCGCGTTTCACGGTCACGCTGCGCGCCGACAAGGCAGCCTGCCCGATCCTGCTGTCCAACGGCAACCTGATCGCCGAGCGCGATCTGGAAGACGGCCGCCACGAGGCCCAGTGGGAAGATCCGTTCCGCAAGCCCGCCTACCTGTTCGCCCTGGTGGCGGGCAAGCTGACCGTTCGCGAGCGTCGCGTCGACACCGCATCGGGCCGCAACGTCCTGCTGCAGGTCTACAGCGACCCGGGCAGCGAAGACCGCACGGGCTTCGCCCTGGATTCGCTGGAGCGCTCGATGCGCTGGGACGAGACCCGCTACGGACTCGAACTCGATCTGGACCGCTTCATGATCGTCGCGGCGCGCGACTTCAACATGGGCGCGATGGAGAACAAGGGGCTGAACATCTTCAACGCCGCCTACGTGCTGGCGGACCCCGAATCGGCCACCGACGCCAACTACAGCGACATCGAAGCCATCGTCGGCCACGAGTATTTCCACAACTGGACCGGCAACCGCGTCACCTGCCGCGACTGGTTCCAGCTCAGCCTGAAGGAAGGCCTGACGGTCTTCCGCGACCAGGAGTTCTCGGCCGACATGATGGCGGCCGGCTTGCCCGATGCTGCCGCCGCCAGCGCCCGCGCCGTCAAGCGTATCGACGATGTGGTGACCCTGCGCGCGGCCCAGTTCCCCGAAGACGCAGGCCCCATGGCCCATCCGATCCGTCCCGAGAGCTATCAGGAAATCGGCAACTTCTATACGGCCACGGTCTACGAGAAAGGCGCGGAAGTCATCCGCATGCAGCAGACCCTGCTGGGCGTGGACGGGTTCAACGCCGGACTGGCCGAATACTTCCGCCGGCACGACGGCCAGGCCGTGACCTGCGACGACTTCGTCGCGGCCATGGAGTCGGTCTACCAGGCCCGCCATGCAGGCAAGGACCTGACCGTGTTCCGCCGCTGGTATCGCCAGGCCGGTACGCCGCGCGTGCGGGTCACGCTGCGCCACGACGCCGCGGCACGACAGCTTCACATCACGCTGGCCCAGCGTTGCGACAAGGTCGGCGTCGAACGCCTGCCCGGCGCGCCGGACAAGCAGCCGCTGCACATCCCCTTCGCGCTGGGTCTGCTGGACCGCAATGGCCAGGGCCTGCCGGTGAAGCTGGCGGGTCACGATCAGGCACAGGCCACCGTGTTGCTGGAACTGCTGGAAGCCGAGCAGACCTGGATCGTCGACGACATTGCCGCCCTGCCCGTGCCGTCGTTGCTGCGCAATTTCTCGGCGCCGGTGATCGTCGAGTACGACTACAGCGACGCGGATCTGGCCCTGTTGCTGGCCCATGACAGCAATGCCTTCACCCGTTGGGAAGCTGGCCAGGAACTCGCCACGCGCGAAATCCTGCGTCTGGCTGCCGATCACGTCGGCGGCCGGGCGCTGGCCTTGTCGGCCTCGTTCCTGGACGCCTGGGCGGCCGTGCTGCGCGCCCCGGCGCTGGACGCCGCGTACCGCGAGCGTGCCTTGGCACTGCCGGGCGAGAAGACCCTGGCCGAGCGCATGGATGTCGTCGATCCGCTGGCCCTGGCCACCGCGCGCGACTTCGTGCGTGCCGAACTGGGCCGCCGTCTGGCCGACGACTGGCAACTGGCCTTGCAGAACAACCAGACGCCGGGCGAATACTCGCCCGACCCGATTTCCGCCGGTCGCCGCGCCCTGAAGAACCTGGCGCTGTCGACCTTGATGGCAGGCGGCGTCGCGGGCGCGCAGCAGCAGGCCGAGGCCCAGTACGCCAGTGCCGACAACATGACCGACAAGCTGGCAGCGCTGGGCGCGCTGGCCCAGTTCGGCGACAAGACCGCCGGCGATCGTGCGCTGGCCGATTTCTACGCGCGCTGGGAACACGAGCCGCTGGTCATCGACAAGTGGTTCACCCTGCAGGCCGTGGCGCGCCGGACCGATGTCGAGGCAGTGCGCCGGCTGATGGCCCACCCGGCCTTCACCCTGCGCAACCCGAACCGGGCCCGTGCGCTGATCTTCCAGTTCGCCCTGAACAACCCGCGCGGCTTCCACGCGCCTGATGCCAGCGGCTATGCCTTCTGGGCCGAGCAGGTGCTGGCGCTGGACCGCCTCAACCCCGAGATCGCCGCCCGCCTGGCGCGTGCGCTCGACCGATGGGTTCGTTTCACGCCGGCGTTGCGCGCTCCCATGCGCGACGCCCTGCAACAGGTCCGTGGTCACGCCGGCCTGTCGCGCAACGTCACAGAAATCGTCAGCAAAGCTTTGGAGATAAGCGAATGAAACGAACCACGCTCACGCAGTTCCTGATCGAGCAACAGCGCAACCACGACACGGTCCCGGCCGAGCTGCGCCTGCTCATCGAGATCGTCGCGCGTGCCTGCAAGGCCATCGGCCACCAGGTCAGCAAGGGCGCCCTCGGCGGCGTGCTGGGCAGCCTGGACAGCGAGAACGTCCAGGGCGAAGTGCAGAAGAAGCTGGACGTGATGTCCAACGAGATCCTGCTGGAAGCCAACGAGTGGGGCGGTCACCTCGCCGCCATGGCCTCCGAGGAAATGGAAACCATCTTCCCGATCCCGAACCGCTACCCGCAGGGCGAATACCTGCTGCTGTTCGATCCCCTCGATGGCTCGTCGAACATCGATGTGAACGTGTCGATCGGCACGATCTTCTCGGTGCTGAAGGCGCAGGACCATGTGGCCGGTGCACAGGTGACCGAGCAGGACTTCCTGCAGCCGGGCAGCCAGCAGGTGGCAGCGGGCTACGCCATCTACGGTCCGCAGACCATGCTGGTGCTGACCTTCGGCCACGGCGTGTACGGTTTCACGCTGGACCGCGAGATGGGGTCGTGGGTGCTGACGCACCAGAACATCCGTGTGCCGGAAAGCACGCGCGAGTTCGCGATCAATATGTCGAACCAGCGTCACTGGGCACCGCCGGTGCGCCGCTATATCGATGAGACGCTGGCAGGCAAGTCGGGCCCGCGCGGCAAGGATTTCAACATGCGCTGGATCGCGTCGATGGTGGCGGACGTGCATCGCATCCTGACGCGCGGCGGCGTGTTCATGTATCCGTGGGATGCGCGTGAGCCGGGCAAGCCGGGCAAGCTGCGTCTGATGTACGAGGCCAATCCGATGTCGTTCCTGATCGAGCAGGCGGGCGGTGCGGCGACCAATGGCGTGGATCGCATTCTGGACATCCAGCCGCAGGCCCTGCATGAGCGTGTCGCCGTGGTGCTCGGTTCGCGCGAGGAAGTGGAAATGGTGGCCAAGTATCACCAGGAATTCGAACCGACGGCTTGAGGTTCGCTATCTGAGTTCTTGAGTCAGTCACGGTCGGTGGGGGCATGTCGCCCGCCCCACCGACCGTGCGCGCCGGGCTCCCGCCTCCACGCCGGTCAGCAGGGCGGGCGCCACGTCCCCGCCCCCCATGACTGACCAAAGACAAAACCGGAACGCCTTACCGCTTCAATCCAAACAGGCGAGCCGCATTCCCGTACAGCAGCTTGTCGATCACCCGATCCTTGAACCCCAGCGCCAGAAAGTCGTCGATGCTCTGGCGAATGGGACGGAACGGATACGACGACCCGAACAGCAGCTGTTCGCCCAGGAAACTGTTGGCCGCTTCCACATAAGCCTCCTTGCCAGGCTGGAACAGGTACATGTCCGGCACGAGGTGGACATTGTCGTAGCGGAACGCCAGGCCCACCGCCTGCTGCACGTTCGGCCAGAATCCGTGATAGACCACCAGCGGCAACTGCGGGAAGGCCTGGGCCACGCGTGCCAGCGGCGCCGGGTCGTTGAAACGCAGATCGGGCGTGGTCGGGCCGCTCATCAGGAACACCGGCACGCCACGGTGAGCCGCCAGCTCGTAGATCGGCCAGTACACCTTGTCGTCCGCATGGCGGGCGGGTTCGCCGAAGCCCGGCTCGATGTCGATGCCCGCCAGGCCCAGGTCCAGGGCACGTTCTGCTTCGGCCACGGCGGCCTGTTCACCCTGCAATGCAGGGTCGACGGCACCGATGCCGATCAGCGAATCATGGCCGTCGACGATGCGATGGATGGTGTCGTTGGGCAGATGCTGCGACGGCGTATGGCGGCCCACCACCACCGCGTGCGTCAGCCCTGCGTCACGCACCTCGTCCAGAAAACCCTCCTGCGTGAGCGAGCGTTCGAAATGATCGTCGGGGCCACGCGTGCCCACGCGGCGGTTCAGCCAGCGCGCCGTGGCATGTTGCGGCGAACCGGGGGTGGCGCCGAAAAAATCATGCAGGAATGCCGGGCGGCACCGCATGTCGATGATGGCTTGGGTCATGGTGATCCGAGGTCGAAGAAGTTCAGGAAGCTGCCGCCGTGCGGGACGTCGCCCGCACGTCGAAGGCCCCGCCAGTCAGGGATTGATCGCGCAGCGTGACCGACCGCTTGCCCAGCAGCGGGAATACGAGTTCGGCAAAGCGGATGGATTCCTCCAGGTGCGGATAGCCCGACAGCACGAAGGTATCGACGCCGAGATCGGCGTATTCCTGCAGGCGCTCGGCGACCGTGGCGGCGTCGCCCACCAGCGCCGTGCCTGCGCCGCCGCGCACCAGGCCCACGCCCGCCCACAGGTTGGGGGCGACTTCCAGCTTGTCGCGTCGACCGCCATGCAGTGCGGCCATGCGCTGCTGGCCCACCGAGTCCATGCGCGCGTAGTTGCTCTGGGCCTTGGCGATGTCCTCATCGGTCAGGTGGCTGATCAGGCGAGCCGCATCGGCCCAGGCTTCGGCGTCGGTTTCACGCACGATGACGTGCAGGCGCACGCCGAAGCGCACGGTGCGGCCATGGCGTGACGCGCGCTCGCGCACGTCGGCGATCTTGCTGGCGACGGCTGCGGGCGGTTCACCCCAGGTCAGGTAGGCATCGACGTGGCGGGCAGCCAGGTCATGCGCGGCTTCCGACGATCCGCCGAAGTACAGCGGCGGATGCGGCGCCTGCACGGGCGAAAAGTAGTTGCGCCCCTTGGCGATGCTGAAGTGCTTGCCCTCGAAGTCGACGGTTTCACCCGACAGCAGGCGGCGCCAGATCGTCAGGAACTCATCGGCGGCCTCGTAGCGCGCGTCGTGCTCCAGGAACACACCGTCGGCAGCCAGCTCGGCGGAATCGCCGCCCGGTACGACGTTGAGCAGCAGGCGCCCGTGCAGCGCCTGGTCAAGCGTGGCCGCCTGCCGTGCCGACGGACCGGGGTTGCCCAGCGAGGTGCGCAAGGCCACCAGCAGCTTGATGCGCTGCGTGACCGGCACCAGGCTGGCTGCCACCACCCAGGGGTCCAGGCAGGAACTGCCGGTGGGGATCAGCAGGCCGTCGTAACCCAGGTTTTCGCTGGTGACGGCAATGCTGCGCAGATACTCGCTGGTGGGTGCGCGGCCGAAATCGGACGTGCCCAGGTAGCGGGTGTCGCCCGAGGTGGGCAAGAACCAGAAGATGTCCAGGCTCATGGGATCGGTCTCACGATGGGAAGTGGGAATGGGGCATCAGTGGTCGCCAGGCTCGGACGATGGCATGCCGCGCCGATGGGGCGTGGCCAGCTCGCCCAGCCTCAACAGGCGGGCACGGACGGCGTTGCGGCTCAGGCCCAACTGGCGTGCGGTGGCGACCTGGTTGAATTGGTGATGGCGCCAGGCCGCCAGCAGCACGGCGTCCTGCGTGCGCGCAGCGAGATCGTTCTGCCCGCTGGCGCACAGCCGGGCAAGCGCCAGGTCGAGGGCCTCATCGGCATCGCTGGCACCGCGTGCCGCGGCGGGCTCCAGCGGCAGATGATCGATGGGAGGGTGGCCGCAGGGCGATGGGTCCAGCGTCTGCAGGCGCAGGTCGGCAGGCTCGATGTGCAGCCCGCGGCACACCAGCAGCGCCCGATGAACCACGTTCTCCAGTTCGCGCACGTTGCCTGGCCATGGATGTGCCAACAACGCGGCCTGCGCAGCGCTGGTGAGCGTGTGCGGTGCGTGTCCCAGGCGCTCGCAGTAGACCGCGATGAAATGGCGCGCCAGCGGCAGCACATCGCCGGGCCGTTCGCGCAGGGGCGCGACGTCCAGCCGCAGCACGTCGAGGTGGTAGTACAGATCGGTGCGGAACGCGCCCGCCGCGACCAGCGGCGCCAGCGGCCGCGCAGGCGCGGCGATCACGCGAACGTCAGCGGGCCGGCGCTGGCGTCCGCCCGCACGAATCACGGAACGCTCCTGCAATGCGCGCATCAGCCGGGTCTGGATGGCGGCCGGCAACTGATCGACTTCGTCCAGGAACAGGGTGCCGTGATGCGCGCGTTCCAGCCAGCCGGGCTCGCTTGCGAACTCGCCGGGCACGGCACCTTGTTCGTGGCCGAACAGCTCCAGGTCCAGCAAGGCTTCGCTGAAGGCGCCGCAATTCACGGCCACGAACGGCCCGGTACGCCGCAGATCGTAGACATGGACCTGGCGCGCCACCGGCTGGGCGTCGGCACCGCTCGGACCCAGCATCAGCACACTGGCGTCGCTGGCTGCGGCCTGACGCACGGCAGCCAGCAAGTCCCGCGAGCGCGGGTCTTCGAACACCCACTGGCTGTCGTCGGGCGCGGCGGGTACCTGT
>JAAIGF010115542.1_pt1 | contig 25575 bp, 23 predicted proteins | sample 6487441 | NCBI WGS metagenome assembly JAAIGF01 (sample SAMN13974129, study PRJNA590717) | phyllosphere metagenome | biome: pepper field; feature: multiple bacterial spot infested pepper fields; material: pepper leaves; isolation source: leaves from pepper fields | host: Capsicum annuum ... | reverse complement strand
GATCAAACTCTTCAATTTAAAGTTTGATTTGCTTAAACAAGTTAAGCGGTGCTCTGTGAATTAAACTTCGTAATGAATTACGTGTTCACTCAGCAAAGACTTGATATTTTTTAAAGCCCGTAGGCTTGTGATATCAATCCTGCGAGTGCCCACACAGATTGTCTGATAAATTGTTAAAGAGCGGTGCAGCCAGCGCCTCAGGCGTCTGCTGCGAGGTGGCGTATATTACGCTTTCCTCCTCCGGAGTCAACCACTTTTTTCAGCGTTTTCTCCGGCGGAAGTTCTTACCGAATCTTCCTGTCGACGCCGTTTTCCGTAAGCCGGTGTGCCGTGTCGATGGAGGCGCATTATAGGGAGTTCTTCCGGGCTGACAAGCGTTAAATACAAAAAAAGAATCGTTCGCGCTATTTTTCGCCACAACGCTCTATTTCACAACGATTTGACTGGTAACTGCGCAAATTCATACGCAAATCTGCTCACTGCAGACCAGTCGGTGTACTCGACTTCTTTAGAGGTATCGGTTTCACCACCGGTCATGCGCATAATTAACTGAATCATTACCCGATCAAACCAGCGATAGCGCGGATAACGTAACGCGCCGGCAAACACAGCGCAGCAGTCGGGCTGCCACGGTGACTGCTCAAGAAATTTGCGGGTATAGGCATTGGTTTGCGGGGAACGCTTGTCAGCTTTGCGCGCCGTCAGATTCACGCTAAAAAATCCGCTTACCCGCTGCTGCAGCGACTGCCGGTGCTGCGTGACAAACGTCATCAGCGCCGTATCAAAATGACCATAGCGAATCGAGGCGCCTATCAGTACGCGATCGTACTGCGACCAGTCAATCTGTCTCGTCTCTGCAAGATCCTGCACATCACATAACTGCTGCGGTACCAGAGTCTGAGCAATACGCGCTGCAATTTCGCGGGTTTGCCCGTCGCGGGTGGAATAAAGTATTAATGCTTTCATTACAGGTTCCTGTTTCTCTTATTCACGCCAGAAAGTCGGCGTGAACAGCACCAGCAGCGTAAAGACCTCAAGACGCCCGAACAGCATCGTCAGGATCAATATCCATTTCGCCACATCATTCATGGTTGTGAAGTTGTCTGCGACTACACCCAGTCCCGGCCCAAGGTTGTTCAGCGTTGCCGCAACGGCAGCAAACGCGGAGAAGTCATCAACGCCGGTCGCGATAATGGCCAGCATGCTGAGCAGAAACACCAGCGCATAGGCGGAGAAGAAACCCCATACCGCTTCCAGAATACGCTCCGGCAGCGCCCGGTTGCCAAGCTTAATGGTGTAGACCGCATTGGGGTGCACCAGACGTTTTAGCTCACGTGAACCCTGCTTGAACAATAGCAGAATACGAATAACCTTCAGGCCGCCCCCGGTTGAGCCTGCCATACCACCGATAAATGCTGAGCAGAGCAGCAGCACCGGCAGGAACAGCGGCCAGCGTGCAATGCTATCTGTGGTGAAGCCCGCCGTTGTTGCCCATGACACCACCTGGAAAAAAGCCTGATTCAGCGTTTGCCAGCCGCTGTCATAAACATTATGCAGCCAGAGCACCAGCGTGCAGATCACCACCAGCGTAAACTGCACGCCAATAAACATCCGGAATTCAGGATCGCGCCAGTAAACTTTCAGGTTACGCCCGCTCAGCAGTGAAAAGTGCAAACCGTAGTTACAGCCGGAAATCAGCAGAAAAATCGCAACAATCGTATTGATTGTCGGACTGTCAAAATAGCCGATGCTGGCGTCGTGCGTGGAGAAACCGCCAATAGCGATGGTAGAAAAGCTGTGCCCGATAGCGTCAAACATCGGCATGCCGGCCAGCCACAGGGCCAGCGCGCAGGCGATGGTCAGCACAACATAAATCAGCCACAGCGTTTTTGCTGTCTCTGCAATACGCGGCCGCATCTTATTGTCCTTCAGCGGCCCGGGCATTTCGGCGCGATAAAGCTGCATGCCACCAACGCCCAGAATCGGCAGTATGGCAACGGCCAGCACGATAATCCCCATACCGCCCAGCCACTGCAGCATCTGCCGGTAAAACAGAATCGCTTTCGGCAGGGAGTCGAGCCCCACCAGCGTCGTTGCACCCGTCGTCGTCAGGCCGGAAAAGGATTCGAAAAAGGCATCGGTCGCGGAGAGGTGAGGCTGCTCGGCAAAGATAAACGGCATTGCACCGACGCTGCCCAGTACCGTCCAGAACAGCACCACAATCAGAAAGCCTTCGCGCGGTTTAAGTTCGGTCTTCTGTTTACGGTTGGGCCACCAGAGCAGCGAACCAATGACAATCGCCATCAGGAACGTCTGACTGAAGGCGCGGCCGGCACCGTCGCGATAAATCAGCGCCACTAAACCCGGTACAATCATGGTTACCGAGAATAAAATAACCAGCAGACCCACAATGCGGGTAATGGCGCGGAAGTGCATTCAGCCGTGTCCTTTGTTCAGTTATCCAGCGGGAGCAGCGCTAGCGCACCCCGGCTGTAGTCAGAGAGGTTTTGCTTAAAGGCCGCTATCTGCGCATGAGGCAGCGCAATGCGCAGCGTGATGCAATCTTCATAGCGGCTCTCTTCAGTAACGCCGTCAAAACGCTGCAGCAGGCGTTCTATATCGCTCATCTGTGCATAATCACAGCGCAGCATAAAAGATTGCATCGGCATTTTGCGCTGACGCGGCAGCTGTTTCAGTCCCTGCTGCACCCCGCCGCCGTAAGCTTTGACCAGCCCGCCGGTCCCCAGCATGATACCGCCATAATAGCGTACGACTACGGCAGTGATCTCACCAAGGCCGCTCCCCATCAGCTGCGCCAGCATCGGCTTACCTGCCGTGCCGGAGGGTTCGCCATCGTCGGAGAAGCCCAGCTGCTGTGAATCGTCCGGAGCACCGGCAACCCAGGCCCAGCAGTGATGCCGCGCAGCGGGATGCTCGCTTTTGACCCGCTGCACAAACGCCCGCGCCGCTTCAGCACCCGGCGTATGCGCCAGCAGAGTGATAAAGCGGCTTTTTTTGATCGTCTCTTCGCTGCTGCTTATCGCCTCAGCCGGAATATCATAAGCGTCCATCAGGCCAGGTGCAGGTCGCGCGTCATGTTCTCAATGCGATTAGGGTGGATCACCACATTATCTTCAATGCGAATTCCGCCATACGGCTTCAGCGCATCAATCGCCTGCCAGTCAAAGTGCTGGGTGTACTTACCCCCGCGTAGCGGCGCCAGCAGCGAATCGATAATATAGAAGCCCGGCTCAATGGTCAGTACCATGCCGGGCTCCAGCACCCGGGTGCAGCGCAGATAAGGGTATTGCGCCGGCGCAGCCAGATGCGTGCCGCGATCGTCCTGCATAAAACCGGCCACATCATGTACCTGCAGCCCGAGGGGATGACCCAGGCCGTGCGGCATGAAAGGTCCGGTGAGATTCTCTGCCACCAGCGCCTCTTCCGTCAGGCCTTTTACCAGACCAAATTTCAGCAACAAACGCGCAATGCGCTGATGCATCTGCAGATGATAATCGGTATAGCGCACGCCCGCTTTCAGCGTAGCGATCAGCGCCAGCTCCTCTTTATTCATTGCCTCCACCAGCTCGGCATAGCGCGTTTTACTTTGCGCCGCATAGCTGCGGGTTAAATCTGCTGCATATCCTGCATACTCAGCGCCGGCGTCAATCAGGAAGCTGTGACGTTTGGCTGGCGGCTGGTGATCGAGCCGGGTGTAGTGCAGCACGGCTGCATGTTCGTTCAGCGCCACAATATTGCCATACGGCACATCCGTATCCCGGTGCCCGGTAGCGGTAAGATAGGCGAGGTTAATATCGAACTCGCTCATGCCGGAGAAAAACGCCTCTTTAGCCGCGCGATGGCCAGCAACCGCCAGCTTCTGCGCCTGACGCAGGCAGGCGAGCTCATAATCCGTTTTGATACTGCGATGATAATGCAGGAAATCGATGACCGCCTGCGGGTTGATCTGCGCGCTGCTGAAGCCCAGCTGCGCAGCACGTTCCGGTACCGGGCCAATGTAGGCGACGTTTTCACGCGATGCTGGCAGCAGCTGTGCAATCTCATCTGCATTTTTCAGCCCGATGACATCAACATCTCCGGTCCAGAAGCTCTCCGGCAGCGGCTCGACGTTATGCCAGTAGTCGACGGGTGAATAGAACCACAGTTTAGGTTTATTGCTGCCGTCGACCCACAGCCAGCAGTTCGGCACCTGCGTGACCGGCACCCAGGCTTTGAACTGCGGATTCACTTTAAACGGATAGGTGTGATCATCCAGAAAAACGGTCTGTAGCTCGCCGGAGTGGATCAGCAGCGCATCCAGTTTGCCGCGCGCCAGAATCTGTTGCGCCCGCTGCTGCAGCGTTTTGATATGCGCCTGATACAGTGTTTTCAGTGAATCCATGAACGAGTCTCCGATGTCGCGAAAGTGGCCGCAGTGTAGCATAGCCGCGCCGCTATTGGCGCGCCAGCCAGCCTGTGATCGCGGTATCAAATAAGCACACTGCCGTTTGCAAAAGAGGGGCAGGCCGCTCACACTCCTGTTCATCTGGTATGACCAGATCACTTTTCGCGGTTTCAGGAGACGGATATGCTCTACCAAGGCGATACCCTTTCATTACACTGGCTCGAAGACGGCGTTGCCGAGCTGGTTTTCGATGCTCCCGGCTCGGTCAATAAACTTGATATTAAAACCGTCGCCAGCCTGGGAGAGGCGCTGAATGTATTGCAGCAGCAGCCCGGTCTGCGCGGTCTGCTGTTAAGCTCCGCCAAACCCGCTTTTATCGTCGGCGCGGATATCACCGAGTTTCTTTCGCTGTTTGATGCCCCTGAAGAGAAACTGAGCGCGTGGCTGACCTTTGCTAACAGCATTTTTAACCGGCTGGAAGATCTGCCGGTGCCGACCATTGCCGCCATTGATGGCTATGCGCTGGGGGGTGGCTGCGAGTGTGTGCTGGCAACCGATCTGCGCGTCGCGACGCCGGAGACGCGTATTGGCCTGCCGGAAACCCGACTCGGCATCATGCCAGGCTTTGGCGGTAGCGTGCGTTTGCCGCGCCTGCTGGGAGCCGACAGCGCGCTGGAGATCATTGCCGCCGGCAAAGATGTGGATGGATTAAGCGCGCTGAAGCTGGGTCTGGTCGATGCCGTGGTCAGCCGCGACAAACTGCGCAGCGCCGCGCTCACTATGCTGCACGACGCCATTACCCAGCAGAGCTGGCAGGCACGCCGGGCGCCGAAGCTGGCGCCGCTGAAGCTGAGTCCGGTTGAAGCCGCGATGAGCTTTACGCTGGCGAAAAGCATGGTGCTGCAGACGGCAGGTAAACACTACCCTGCCCCGCTGACAGCGGTGAAAACAATTGAAGCTGCCGCCGGGCTGACGCGCGATGATGCGCTTAAGCTTGAAACGGCTGCGTTTGTGCCGCTGGCACAGAGCGATGTTGCCCGCGCGCTGGTCGGCATTTTCCTTAACGATCAATATGTCAAAAGCCTGGCGAAAAAACATAGCGCCCGCGCAGAGCTGCCGCAGCAGGCCGCCGTGCTGGGTGCCGGCATCATGGGGGGCGGGATTGCCTGGCAGTCAGCGTGGAAAGGCGTACCCGTTATCCTGAAAGATATCAGTGAAAAAGCGCTGACGCTGGGTATGAATGAAGCCAGCAAGCTGCTGAATAAGCAGCTGGCGCGCGGCAAAATTGATGGTGCGAAACTTGCTGCCGTGCTGACAACTATCCAGCCGGTGCTGGAGTATAGCGGTTTCCGCCGCGCTGATGTGGTGGTAGAAGCGGTAGTGGAGAATCCGGCGGTCAAAGCGAAAGTGCTCGCTGAGACCGAACAGCAGCTGCGGGACGATGCCATTCTCGCCTCCAACACCTCAACCATCCCGATTAGCGAACTGGCGAAAGCGCTGCAGCGTCCGCAAAATTTCTGCGGTATGCACTTTTTCAATCCGGTACCGCGCATGCCGCTGGTGGAAGTGATCCGCGGCGAACAGACCTCAGAAGCGACCATCAGTAAGGTGGTGGCGTGGGCCAGCAAAATGGGAAAAACAGCGGTCGTGGTTAACGATTGTCCCGGTTTCTTTGTTAACCGGGTACTGTTCCCCTATTTTGCGGCTTTCAGCCTGCTGCTGCGCGACGGCGCTGATTATCGCCAGATTGATAAAGTCATGGAGCAGCAGTTTGGCTGGCCAATGGGGCCGGCGTGGCTGCTGGATGTGGTCGGTATCGATACCGCCCATCATGCGCAGCAGGTCATGGCGCAGGGCTTTCCGGCGCGCATGCAGAAAAACTATCGGGATGCCATCGATGTCCTGTTTGATGCGGGCCGGTTTGGGCAGAAAAACGGCCTCGGCTTCTACCGCTGGGAACAGGATAAAAAAGGCAAACCGCAGAAGATACACGATCCGGACGCCGATACGCTGCTGAGCAGCGTCAGTGAACCAGCACGCGCATTCAGCAATGAAGAGATTATCAACCGTATGATGCTGCCGATGCTGCATGAAGTGGTGCGCTGTCTGGAAGAGAAGATTATCGCCTCACCGGCAGAAGCAGATATGGCGCTGGTCTATGGCCTCGGCTTCCCGCCATTCCGCGGCGGCGCTTTCCGCTATCTTGATACGCTCGGTAACAGCAATGTGGTCGACCAGGCCAGACGCTACGCACATCTCGGCGCGCTTTATACGCTGCCGGAGGCGCTGGTGCAGCGTGCGCACGCGCATCAGAGCTGGTACCCCGCCGTTCAACCTATTGATGAAGCGTCGCTGCAGCGCGCCTGAGGAACAGAGATGGAAAATGTCGTCATTATTGATGCCGCACGCACGCCCATGGGCCGCTCTAAAGGCGGCGCCTTTCGTCAGGTGCGGGCGGAAGATCTCTCAGCACATCTGATGCGGGAGCTGCTGAGCCGCAACCCGGCGATCGACCCCGCCTCGCTGGATGATATCATCTGGGGCTGCGTGCAGCAGACGCTGGAGCAGGGATTTAATATTGCGCGCAACGCGGCGCTGCTGGCGGAAATTCCGCACCGCGTGCCCGCCAGCACGGTGAATCGCCTCTGCGGTTCATCTATGCAGGCGCTGCATGATGCTGCCCGGGCCATTATGACCGGCGATGCGCAGACCTGCCTGATTGGCGGCGTTGAGCATATGGGCCATGTCCCGATGAGCCACGGCGTTGATTTCCATCCCGGCCTGAGCCGGACAGTGGCAAAAGCCGCCGGCATGATGGGCCTGACAGCGGAAATGCTGGCGCGCATGCACCATATCAGCCGCGAACAGCAGGATGCGTTTGCTTTCCGTTCGCATCAGCGTGCATGGGCGGCGACGCAGCGCGGCGATTTTGCCCGCGAAATTATTCCTACCTGGGGGCACGACTCCGATGGCGTGCTGAAGCGCTATGAGAGTGATGAGGTCATCCGTCCGGAGACCAGCCTGGAGGGTCTGGCCGCGCTGCGGCCGGCGTTTGATCCGGTGAGCGGCACGGTGACCGCCGGCAGTTCATCCGCGCTTTCTGACGGCGCTGCCGCCATGCTGATCATGAGTGAAAGCCGCGCCCGTGAACTGGGCATCACCCCGCGTGCGCGTATCCGCAGTATGGCGGTAACCGGCTGCGATCCTTCAATTATGGGATACGGCCCGGTTCCCGCCAGCAAAATGGCGCTGAAGCGTGCCGGACTCAGCGCAGCGGATATCGGACTGTTTGAACTTAATGAGGCTTTTGCTGCGCAAACCCTGCCCTGCATCAAAGATTTAGGGCTTATGGCGCAGATGGATGAGAAAGTAAACCTGAATGGCGGGGCGATTGCGCTGGGGCATCCGCTGGGCTGTTCCGGCGCGCGCATCAGCACCACCCTGCTCAACCAGATGACACAGCATGACGTGCAGTTTGGCCTGGCAACCATGTGTATCGGCCTGGGTCAGGGCATCGCCACCGTATTTGAACGTATCTAAAACAGAGACCTGTGAATCGCACGTGTTCCCGCCCTTCCGGGCGGGCTTTTTTACGGCTGCGCCTCAGATAAACGCAAAGGCATCGCCATACATCTGCGCTTCCAGCGCGCCGCGCTCGCTGCAGAAACGCTCACGGGCAATTTTTGCCATCTCAAAGCGTCCGGCGATATAGATGTCATGGCCGCTCAGATCGGCATGATCCTGCATAACGGCGGTCAGTACCGTCCCGCTGCGCCCCTGCCAGCCATCTGCAGGCTGCTCAACCACTGGAATCACCTTGAGATTCGGGTGTTTTACCGCCAGCGCTTCCAGCTCATCCATATCGTAGAGGTGCTGCAGTTCACGTCCGCCCCAGTAAATGGCGATATCACGATCGGGCTGCTGCGCCAGCGCGGTCAGCAGCAGTGAACGCGCGTAGGAAAAGCCAGTGCCGCCGGCGATCAGAATCACCGGGCGCTCGCTCTCTTCCCGCAGCCACGCATCACCATGCGGCATATCAATCGTTACCTGGCGGTCGCTTCTGATGCGATCCATCACGGCCATAGCGTAAAGATTGAGATCGGATGCGCCAATGTGCAGCTCAATAATCTCTTTCTCCATTGGCGTTGAGGCAATGGAGAAAGGACGCTTGTCGCGCTCATCCATTACCACCATCAGATACTGACCGGCGCGAAAGCTAAATTCCGCTTCCGGGATCAGGCGCACGCGATATACGGTGTCGGTAATCGCCTCAACCGAAGTCACTTTGCAGCTTAACGTCGTCATAATTGCCCTTTCTTATGGTTCTCTGCTGCCGTCAGCGCTGCGGCGGTTCGGCAAAGATTGCTAACTCATCCCAGATTGCGTCAATACGCGCGGTGACCGCCGGATCTTTGACGATCGGCGTGCCCCACTCGCGCTGCGTTTCACCCGGCCATTTATTAGTAGCATCCAGCCCCATTTTGGAGCCCAGCCCCGAAACCGGTGAAGCAAAGTCGAGGTAATCGATCGGCGTATTCTCTACCAGTACGGTATCGCGCGCCGGGTCCATGCGGGTGGTAATCGCCCAAATCACATCATTCCAGTCGCGCGCGTTTACGTCGTCGTCACACACAATAACAAATTTGGTGTACATAAACTGACGCAGAAATGACCAGACGCCAAACATCACCCGCTTGGCATGTCCTGCGTACTGTTTTTTAATCGTCACTACCGCCAGGCGGTAGGAGCAGCCTTCAGGCGGCAGATAAAAATCGACAATTTCCGGAAACTGTTTGATTAAGATTGGCACCAGCACTTCATTCAGTGCCACCCCCAGTACCGCAGGCTCATCGGGTGGACGACCGGTATAGGTGGAATGATAGATCGGTTTACGCCGCTGCGTAACGTGCGTAACCGTAAAGACCGGAAAGCTGTCTACTTCATTATAGTAACCGGTATGGTCGCCATAGGGACCTTCCGGCGCCATGTCGCCCGGTTCAATGTAGCCTTCCAGCACAATTTCCGCGCTGGCGGGCACTTCCAGATCGCAGGAGACGCATTTTACCACTTCGGTTTTATTGCCGCGCAGCAGGCCGGCGAAGGCGTACTCCGAGAGCGTATCCGGCACCGGCGTGACCGCGCCCAGTATGGTGGCGGGATCGGCACCCAGCGCCACCGCGACCGGAAAGCGTTCGCCGGGGTGGGCTTTGCACCACTCCTGAAAATCGAGCGCGCCGCCGCGGTGCGACAGCCAGCGCATAATCAGCCGGTTTTTGCCGATAACCTGCTGGCGGTAGATCCCCAGGTTCTGCCGCTCTTTATGCGGTCCGCGCGAAACGGTCAGCCCCCAGGTAATCAGCGGTGCCGCATCGCCAGGCCAGCACTTCATCACCGGAATACGCGACAAATCAACCTCATCGCCGCTGAAGATCTCTTCCTGACAGGGAGCATTGCGCAGACGCTTTGTTGGCATATTCAGCACCTGCTTAAACTGCGGCATTTTGTCAAAGAGATCGCGGAAGCCTTTGGGCGGCTCCGGCTCCTTCAGAAATGCCAGCAGTTTACCGACGTCGCGCAGCGCGCTGACCTCCTCCTGCCCCATACCCATCGCCACGCGCTTTGGCGTGCCAAACAGGTTACACAGCACCGGCATGTCATACCCTTTGGGGTTTTCAAACAGCAGCGCCGGGCCGCCGGCACGCAGCGTGCGGTCGGCGATTTCGGTCATCTCCAGTTCAGGATCAATCTCCTGAGTGATGCGCTTGAGCTCGCCACGCTGTTCCAGCAGCGAAAGAAAATCTCGTAAGTCCTGGTATTTCATGTGGCTTCAGTTTTCCGGCCAGAGTGAATCGGGAAATCGTGCAGATCCGTAATGGTCTGGCAGTCTGATACAGATGCGCCCTGGTCGTCAATTCTCTTGCCGCAAAGCGCACAGATAACGCACTAATCAGAAAATTCGCAGAGAATTTCTCTGGCCGGCACGGTATACGCCAGCCGATGCGCTATAACTCTGACTGCAGGTTTGTTATTCTTGGCATCCATTATTTGGGGGCAGTTATGGAATCCTGGTACTTACTCTATTGCAAACGCGGACAGCTGCTGCGCGCTAAGGAACATCTTGAGCGTCAGGCAGTAACATGCCTCAGTCCAACGATCGCGATGGAGAAGCTGGTGCGCGGTAAACGCACCACTGTCAGTGAGCCGCTGTTCCCTAACTATCTGTTTATCGAATTCGATCCGGAAGCGATTCATACCACCACCATCAGCAGCACGCGCGGCGTCAGCCATTTTGTGCGCTTCGGCGCTATGCCCGCCACGGTGCCCTATGAAGTGATTGAAGCACTGCAGACCGATACACCACAGATTGTTCTGGATCCTGAAACGCCGCAGTCGGGCGATGAAGTGCTTATCACCGACGGCACGTTTGAAGGGCTGCGGGCGATTTTTGCCGAGCCCGACGGAGAAACCCGTTCGATCCTGTTGCTGAACCTGCTGAATAAGCAGGTGATGCGCAGTGTGGATAACAAACTGTTTCGTAAGGTTTAAGCCAGCCTGAACAGCTGACGCGCGTTTGCGTCGGCCTGCGCACTCAGCGCCTCCGCCGTCTCTCCGCGCCAGCCCGCCACCTGCTGTACCAGATGAGGCAGAAAACAGGGTTCATTGCGCCGCGAGGCCGGACGGGGCCGCATATCGCGCGGCAGTAAATAAGGCGCGTCCGTCTCCAGCAGTAAACGCTCCGCCGGGATCAGCGGCAGCATCTCACGCAGCGCCATTCCGCGGCGTTCATCACACACCCAGCCGGTAATGCCCACGGAGAGGCCCAGCGCCAGACAGGCTTCCAGCTCCGCACGCGTGCCGGTAAAGCAGTGTACCACCGCTCCCGTCAGCTTCGGCAGCCACGGCTCCAGCACCGCAACAAAGCGATCGTGCGCTTCGCGGCAGTGTAAGAACACCGGCAGCTGCAGCTCTGCAGCCAGCGCCAGCTGGGCATCGAATGCATACTCCTGCTGCTGATGCGCAGCCAGATTGCGGTTGAAGTCGAGCCCGCACTCCCCTATGGCAACCACCTGTTCGCTCTCTGCCAGGCGGCGCAGCGTGCTGGCTGTTTCTGCGGACCACTCACTGGCGTGATGCGGATGGACGCCGGCCGTAGACCAGCAGTAGCCGGGATGCTGTGCTGCCAGCTGTCGTGCCTGCTGGCTCTCCAGCGCGTTAGTGCCGGTAAGCAGCATGCCGGTGACACCTGCTTCGCGCGCGCGCTTAACCACCTGAGCGCGATCTTTTGCGAATTGCGTGCTGGTCAGGTTTACACCGATATCAAACATCTCTTTCCCCAAATAAAAACCGCCCGGCAGGCGGGCGGTTTGTAAAATGCTTTCACCCCGCGCGCAACGGGGCGTCCTGCGTAAACGCGATCAGGAGTCTTCCTCTGCCGCTTTACGCCCTTTACCCACGTAGTAGCGGGAAAAGAATACGCCGACTTCAAACAGGCAGTACATCGGAATAGCGAGCAAAGTTTGGGAAAAAACGTCTGGCGGTGTGAGCAGCATCCCAACAACGAAAGCGCCGACCAGAATATAAGGCCGTTTTTTCCGCAAATCGTCTGGCGTGGTGATCCCGGTCCAGCAGAGCAGCACGATGGCTATCGGCACTTCAAACGCAACGCCAAATGCCATAAACAGCGTCATGACAAAGTCGAGATAGTTCGTAATGTCGGTCGCAATGGTGACGCCCTGCGGCGCGGTCTTGGCAAAAAAGCCAAACGCCAGCGGAAAGACAATAAAGTAGGCAAAAGCCACACCCACGTAGAACAGCAGCGTACTGGAGAAAAGCAGCGGCATAACCAGCCGGCGTTCATGCCGGTAGAGCGCTGGCGCGATAAATGCCCATACCTGATAGAGGATCACCGGAACCGCCAAAAACACCGAGACAATAAGGGTCAGCTTGATCGGCGTAAAAAATGGCGAGGCAACATCTGTGGCAATCATACTGGCGCCGGCCGGCATCTGGCTGATCAGCGGTGCGGCGACCGCGTGATAGATATCGTTAGCGAAATAGATCAGGCAGAGAAAAATCGCAAACACGGCAATGATGCAGTTCAGCAGACGCTTACGCAGCTCGATCAGATGGCTGATGAGCGGCTGGGTATCTTCAACAGCCATGGTTATCGTTCATCTTTTGCAGAGAGGGGAGTGGGTGAGTGCGCCGCATCAGCCCGATCGCTGACGGTTTCTGCGGCGGCAGGTGCCTGCGCCGGAGCGCTGGCGTGATGCTCCGCCTGCGCCGGCGTGACGGCAGCAGCCGGCGGCACATCAGGTTTAACCGCGGCAGGCTGATGAATCGTATTCGCTTCATCCTCCGCTTTTTCGATATCAATACTCTGCTGAACAGAGCGCTTCATGGAGTCAGCGGTTTTACGCAGCTCTTCCATTGACTGCTTCAGCTCCGGAGAGAGCGTTCCCTTTCCCGCCTCTTCCACTTTCTTCAGGCTGTCCTGCAACTCCTGCAGCTTTAGCTCCTGCGCCAGCTCGTGCTGCACATTAGCCGCCAGCGAGCGAATTGCCCGGATCCAGCCCACTACCGTTTTTACCGCCACCGGCAGACGTTGCGGCCCGAGTACAATCAGGCCGATCACGAACACCAGAACCAGTTCACTAAAGCCAATATCGAACACAGTTACACCTTACTTATCCCGCGGCTGATCTTTATTCACCGGGTCATGCTGTTTATCTGCCAGCGTTTTGGCATTGAAGTCAGCATCCTGCTCTTTAGGCAGATCTTTTTTCTCATCTTCATCACTCATCGCTTTTTTAAAGCCGCGAATGGATGAGCCAAGATCTGAACCGAGGTTGCGCAGTTTATTGGTGCCGAACAGAAGTACAACGATGACGGCAATGATTAACAATTGCCAGATACTGATACCGCCCATGAGATATGCCTCTGAAATACTTAACAAAACGAAAAACTGTAATGTGGCGGGCCGGGAAACCGGCTCCGGCCTGCGACATTACGCGATTTGCACCAGGCAAACAATTAGTTTGTCTTGCGCCAGCCCACCAGCCAGGTCACGATGCCCGCCGCCATTAACAGCGCCGGGAAGAAGTCCCAGTCAGGCCGGCTCAGGAGTACTGCCGTCCCGCTTAACAGCAGCGTGGCCCCCACGCCAAACAGGTAGCGCGACTGGTGATGCCGGGTGCGCTGCGCGTTCAGTTCATTAACCAGTTTATCAACGCTGTGCTGCAATAACTTATGCTGGCGCATGCTGTCGTAAAACAGTTCCGGCAGTTCTGGCAGTTTCTCTGCCCAGAAAGGCGCTTTCTCTTTAACCTTACGTACCAGTGCCGGAAGACCAATCTGATCTTTGATCCACTCTTCCAGAAACGGCTTCGCGGTTTTCCATAAATCGAGCTGCGGATAGAGCTGACGTCCAATCCCTTCAATATAGAGTAGCGTTTTTTGCAGCAGCACCAGCTGCGGCTGCACTTCCATATTAAAGCGGCGCGCCGTGTTGAACAGGTTCAGCAGCACATGACCAAATGAGATCTCCGCCAGCGGCTTCTCAAAAATCGGTTCGCAGACGGTGCGGATTGCAAACTCAAAATCTTCAACGTTAGTATCGGGCGGCACCCAGCCGGAATCCACGTGGAGTTCCGCTACCTTGCGGTAGTCGCGGTTAAAAAAGGCAATAAAGTTTTCGGCCAGATAGCGCTTATCTTCTTTGTTAAGCGATCCCACAATCCCGCAGTCGATACCGATATATTGCGGATCTTCCGGACGATCGTAACTGACAAAAATGTTGCCCGGATGCATATCGGCGTGAAAGAAGCTGTCGCGAAATACCTGGGTAAAGAAAACCTGCACGCCGCGTTCAGCCAGCAGCTTCATATTGACGCCGTGCTGCTCCAGCGTGGCGACATCGGAGATCGGGATTCCGTAAATCCGCTCCATCACCAGCATAGTTTCGCTGCAGTAATCGGAGTAGACCTCCGGTACGTAGAGCATGCGGCTCTGATCAAAATTACGGCGCAGCTGAATCGCATTGGCCGCTTCCCGCAGCAGATTGAGTTCATCAATCAGCGTTTTTTCGTAATCGCGGACCACTTCCATCGGACGCAGGCGGCGACCATCCGGCAACAGGCGCGGCACCCAGCGTGCCAGCCGGTAGATCAGCTTCATATCCGCTTTGATTACCGGCAGGATATCAGGGCGGATCACTTTGATGACCACTTTGCGGCCGTTAGATTTCAGCGTCGCGGTGTGGACCTGAGCAATAGAGGCAGAGGCGAGCGGTTTGATATCGAAATCGTCAAACCAGGTCTCAACCGGACCGCCAATCGAGCGCTCAATCTGCGCTTTTGCTTTTACGCCGTCAAACGGCGCGACGCGGTCCTGCAGGATTGCCAGCTCGTCGGCAATTTTAGGCGGAAACAGATCGCGACGGGTTGAGAGCATCTGACCAAACTTGATCCAGACCGGGCCAAGCTGCTCCATTGCCAGACGCAGGCGCAGGCCCATCTCCGCTTCTTTATGCCGGTTGGGGATCCAGAATACGCAGCGGCGCCACAGCCGCAGCGGCAGCGTGATGCGCATGTGCGGTATGAGTTCATCCAGCCCGTAGGTCAGAAAAATTTTAACGATAAAATATAAGCGCCGAAGTTCTCCGAGCGTCATTTCGCCTCCCGCTGTGCCAGACGCGCCTCAAAGGCGTTTAGTGAACGCTCCATCGCTTCAACCTCTTCTGCAAACCATGCCAGCTCCAGCGCACCCGGCGCCAGCCGCCACTCTTCGGTTACCACCTGGCTGAGATAGTCCTGACGGCGCGTTACCTGCTGCTGCGCAAAAGCCAGCGCCCGCCTGCCGGCCTGACTGATACCCTGTGCCGCAATATCACCGGTCCAGGGTGCCAGATACTCTGCCGGATCGAGTTCAGCCAGATCCATTAATGCGGAGAACTGCTGTACCACCTGCAGATCGCCTTCAACGTTCAGCTCGCCGCTGCGGATCAGGCCGGTGAGCTGCTGGCGATCGCGCAGTTTAGGCAACGTACTCAGGCGCAGGCTGACGCTGCAGTCGCTGCTGTCCTGCCAGTCGCCCAGCACGTCCAGTCGCGTTTCGCTGAAGACCAGCACAAGGGGAAAATCGAGCTCCTGCAGCCGCAGCAGCAGCACCTTACCTGCCAGGCGCTGCCGGGCGGCTTTCAGGCTACGATCGCGATAAAGTACACGATTCAGCGCGGTTTCAAGCGCGCCGGTAATAAGAGGGGTTAGCGTCATGGTCACTCAGAACTTAAAGCCACGATGCAGCGCGACAATGCCGCCAGTCATGTTGTGATACGTGCTGTTTTCAAAACCGGCGTCGTTCATCATCGCTTTCAGGGTCTCCTGATCGGGATGCATACGAATAGATTCAGCCAGATAGCGATAGCTCTCTGCGTCATTCGCCACCAGCTGCCCGATACGCGGCAGAATATGGAATGAATAGGCGTCATACGCCTTGCTCAGCGGATCCAGCACCGGCTTAGAAAACTCCAGCACCAGCAGACGACCGCCCGGCTTCAGCACGCGAAACATTGAAGCCAGCGCTTTCTCTTTTTCCGTGACGTTGCGCAGGCCAAACGAGATGGTGATGCAGTCAAAATAGTTATCCGGGAACGGCAGAGCTTCCGCATTCGCCTGCACATAGCTGACGTTGCCGGTGACCCCAAGATTACGCAGCTTTTCACGGCCCATTTTCAGCATCGAGCTGTTAATATCCGCCAGAACCACCTGCCCGGTTTCACCCACCAGACGGGAAAATTTCGCCGTGAGATCGCCCGTGCCGCCTGCCAGGTCGAGCACGCGCTGACCGCGACGCACGCCGCTGCTGTCAATGGTAAAACGCTTCCATACGCGATGGACGCCGAACGACATCAAATCGTTCATCAGGTCATATTTTGCCGCAACGGAATGAAACACGTCCGCGACTTTATCGGCCTTTTCACTTTTTGCTACGGTCTGGAAGCCAAAGTGAGTAGTTTCCTGCTGTGATTCATCTGCCATCGGTTTTACCTGTTCCACAAATAATTCTCTCCGAAGTGTATCAGAGTCGCGCGATCCGAGCACGTTGCCGCCGGTTATTCATTGATACGGCGCACTTCCGCTGCCGTTTCCGCATCATCCTCTGCCCAGCGCTCATCCGCTTCATCCGGCAGCGCCCGCTGCACCAGCTGCGGATTAATGGGCCGCTTAACTTCGACTCCCAGCGACTTAAACGCCTCGCTCTGGGCGATAAGATTGCCGCGCCCTTCTGCCAGCTTTTTCATCGCCTGCTGATAGCTCTGCTGCGCCTTGTCCAGATTATGTCCGATGCCGCTCATATCATCGACAAACAGCCGCATTTTGTCATAGAGCCGTGCGGCGCGATCGGCAATCCGCTGGGCGTTGCGGCTCTGATGCTCATAGCGCCACAGATTATTGATAGTACGCAGCGCCACCAGCAGCGTAGTCGGACTGACCAGCATGATATTCTGCTGCAGCGCCTCGCTAATCAGCTCAGGCTGCCGATCGATGGCCAGCAAAAACGCCGGCTCCACCGGTATAAACATCAGCACATAATCCAGCGAGCGTAAACCGGGTAATTGTTGATAATCTTTTCGCCCCAGCAGACGAATATGACCGCGCATCGCCGCAACATGGTCCTGAATAGCCAGCTCCCGTGCGGCATCATCCTCAGCGTTAAAGTAGCGCTCATATGCGACCAGCGTCATCTTGGCATCCACCACCACATCTTTGCCCTGCGGCAGCCGGACAATCACGTCGGGCTGCATGCGCCCCTGCTCCAGCGCGATGTTCACCTGGGTTTCATACTCATACCCCTCACGCAGGCCGGACGCTTCCAGTACCCGACTGAGCACCACTTCGCCCCAGTTACCCTGAATCTTGTTGTCGCCTTTCAGCGCTTTGGTCAGGTTTAACGCCTCCTGCGCCATTTGTGCATTGAGCTGCTGCAGCTGGCGGATCTCATACGTTAACGTATGACGCTCACGCGCCTCCTGACCAAAACTCTCATTGACCTGACGGCGAAAGCCATCCAGCTGATCGCGCAGCGGCGCAATCAGGCTGTTAAGACTCTGACGATTTTGCTCATCAACACGGCGACCGCTGTTTTCAAAAATGCGGTTCGCAAGATTCTCAAACTGGGCGCTCAGACGCTGCTCGCTGCTGGTCAGCAGCCGCTGCTTCTCTTCAGCGGCAAAGCGCGTCTCCTCCAGCCGGATAGTCACCTCGCGCAGCTCCGCTTCCTGTGCGCTGTTGACCTCCAGCTGATTACGCAGCTCGCGGCTGAGCTGTTCACTTTCAGCACGCCAGTAATCCAGCTGCTGCAGGCGCTCCTGCGCCCCGCTCAGGGTGCCATGCAGCTGCCGCAGCTCCTGTTCACGCTGCCGGAGCTGTAGCTGCAGCTGTTCCTGTTCGCGCTGCTGACGCTGCTGCGCCGCTTCCAGCAGACGATGCTCCGCGGTCAGGCTGGCGTGCTGCTGACCGGCACGCAGCTGCGCCAGCAGCCAGCCGATACCCAGACCGGCCAGTGCCAGTACAAGCGTAATAATAAGTTGCTGATCCATGATCCCCCCGCCCCTCGCGATGCTCAGGGGAAAGGTAAAGTTGGCCTGGAGGAATGTCTACTGAAATCTCTGACCGCCAGGCCGCAGGAGGTCAGCAGGCTCTGACCGTGAGTTCGCCCGCTTTCCAGGCATCGATCAGGAAAAACGGCATCGGCAGCACCCATTCACTCTCATTCACCATGCGCGCCGGATAACACCAGCTCTGGCCGCCACAGGCGAGTTCAACCTGCTGCGTACCGTTGCAGGGGGCAGTGGCCTTACCGGTCATGCTGGCATAGCCGGCATTACTGCCAACATGAAAATGTTCCGTCTGCCAGCGAACGGGAGGGTGAGCGGGCCACGGCTGCGCCTGATGAAAATGAAAAAGATCGTCATGACTGAGCAGGCTGGTACGAACGGTGGGCCACAATGCTACTTTGAGGAAATATTGATCGGTAAAGCGCTGATTGCCGGTGTAGCGCGCCATAAAGTTGCGCATCTGCTGCGCAAGGTTGCGGACGACGCCGTGACAGCCGCCCCACATTCCGGCCAGCAGCAGTTCGGTATGGGTAAAGTAGTCACGCATATGATGAAACCAGAACGGCGAGTCGAGCCAGGCCTGCACGGCTGCAGCTTCGCGCTCTGACAGCAGCGAGTCGGCGTCGCGAATGATAAAGCGCCTGACCGTGGGGTCATCCATCACCAGAAAGCGCCAGAGCGTAGGCTGAATCTCTTTTTCGTGTGACATATCAACCAGCTGGGCGCCGGCGTGCTGCAGGCGCTGCCAGACATGCTGCGGCACGCTTTCATCCAGATAGACGCGACACTGCCATGCCGGATAGAGCTCGCGCGCGACCTCAACGTTTTTAATCAGCGTTTCGCAGTAGCGCGGCTGATTGCCATACAGGCTAAACGCAATACTATTCTCCGCCGGGTTGTGCGGGTTAAACGCGGGCGGCACATCAGCCGGAAACGGGTGCTTTTGTCCGGCAGAAAAGCGCGCATCGGAGTGCATCAGCGAAGCCAGGCCGTAGCGTGCCACTTCATCCGGTTTATCCAGCCAGCCGCAGACCTCGGTCAGGCCATCCAGCCAGGTTTCCGAAGCCTGCGCACGCTGTGCGTCAGGCGCCTGGCAGATTTTCTGGTAGATTTTGTACGATTTTTTATAGTCGCCGGTGCGCATCAGCGTCAGTGCATAGTCGCTGAGCACCTGCATATGGTTCGGCATCACCCGCAATACCGCTTCACAGCACTGACGCGCCTGCGCGTAGTCGCCGTCGGCCATCGCCTGGCGAAACTGCGCGGCGGCGTGTTCAACGCGCGCCTGCGCAGCAGCGGGATTATTGACAGCGGCGGAACGGGGAGCGGAGAAGGTTTTACGCATAAAAGGGATCCCAGAGTTCGCTGAACAGGTGCGCATCCTGATTTGTCAGCGGCTGAGTTCCCTGTGAAGCGGGTCCTGCATCCATTGCCGACTGGCGCACTACAGTAAGCGACGCGCGGCTTCCACCACAATTTTCACAGCGTCGCTCTCGGTCTGCTTCATGGTTGCCGCGTCCGGGATCTCTTTTTGCGTACGGTTCACAATGACGCCAGCCACCATGCCGGCACGCAGTCCCTGACTGGCGCACATGGTTAACAGTGTAGCGGATTCCATCTCATAGTTAAGAACGCCCATCGCCTGCCACTCCTGCATAGAGCCCTGGAAGCGATTGACCACGCGACCAGAGAAGGTGTCGTAACGCTCCTGGCCCGGATAGAAGGTGTCAGAAGAGGCAGTGATGCCGATATGGGTACGCGCCCCGCACTCTTCTGCCGCCGCGACCAGCGCCGTGGTACAGGCAAAATCGGCCACGGCCGGAAACTCCATCGGAGCAAAGTGCAGGCTGGCGCCATCCAGGCGTACTGAGGCGGTCGTCACCAGCACGTCACCGACGTTAATGTGCGGCTGAATGGCACCGGTGGTGCCGACGCGCAGGAAGGTGCGTACGCCGAGCTGCGCCAGCTCCTCTACCGCAATTGAAGTTGAAGGACCACCGATACCGGTTGAGCAGACCACTACCGGCTTGCCGTCGATCTCCGCCAGCCAGGTGGTAAATTCACGATGCGACGCCAGATGCTGCGGATTCTCCATCAGCGCAGCGATTTTTTTCACCCGCTCCGGGTCGCCCGGGACGATCGCCAGCGTAGCGCCTTTCAGGTCAGCTTTAGTGATACCAAGGTGGAAAACGTCAGACTGGGTCATATCAGACTCCTGCTAATTAAGTATTGTGACGCGCACTCTACGTGAGGCAGCGCGACAAATATGTGATATCTCTCACTTCAAATAATGAAAGTTACATTACTAACCGCACTATTTGTGATTTTTGTCACAATATGATGCGCCGTTTTACACATTTATCCGGCACGGTGCTGCGTAAGCTTCAGCGGCAATGTTAATACAGAAGCCGCATCTGAGAATCTGTTCCTTTTACCCTGTAACCATCCGGCCATCATGACCAGGCTATAGTTACCTGATTGCGCACCTGCCAGCACGGAGAGAACCATGAAAACCACAGAAAATATGGCACAAGAATCGACCCCGGGTGGCTTCGCCTCAGCGGCGCAGCCCGCCGCCAGCAGCACAATCATTACCCAAAGCGATGCGATTCAGTGTGGCGAGACCTCAATTCCCAGCCAGGGGGAAAATCTGCCTGCCTGGTACGCACGACCTAAATCATTCAGCGGCACGCTGCCAGTGGTACTGGTGGTTCAGGAGATTTTTGGCGTACATGAGCATATCCGCGATCTGTGTCGCCGCCTGGCCCTCGAGGGCTACCTCGCAGTGGCGCCGGAACTCTATTTCCGCGAAGGCGATCCGCAGGAGTATCACGATATCCCGACGCTGCTCAGCGAGCTGGTGAGCAAAGTGCCCGACAGCCAGGTGCTTGCCGATCTCGATCATGCGGCAAACTGGGCTGCACGACATGATGGCGATATTCGTCGTCTGGCAATTACCGGCTTCTGCTGGGGCGGGCGCATCAGCTGGCTGTTTGCCGCACACAATCCTCAGGTGCGTGCCGCAGCGGCGTGGTATGGCCGCCTGGAAGGAGAAAAAACGCTGAAGCAGCAGAAGCATCCGATTGATGTCGCCGTCGATCTGAACGCGCCGGTGCTCGGCCTGTATGGCGGGCAGGATGAGGGTATTCCGCTGGAGAGTATCGATAAAATGCGTCAGGCGCTGCATGCCGCCAATGCCAGAGCGGAAATTGTGGTCTATCCGGATGCCGGTCACGCGTTTAACGCCGATTATCGTCCGGGCTACCATGCGGAGTCGGCCCGGGATGGCTGGCAGCGTATGCTGGCGTGGTTCAAACAGTATGGGGTAGCCCCCAGCGCATAACGTTATCCGGGGCGCTGAGGCGCCCTTTTTCATGCACGTTCTGCTTTTGACGCCCGCGTTTGCTGCCTCTGCGCACAGCAGCCCATCCCATTTAGCCATCCAGATGTTTACACCGCCACAATCTGCGGGTAGTGTATAGCTTACCGCGTTATTCGTTTTGTCCCGCTGTGAAGGATTCTCATGATCGAACTCAAACACCTGCGAACGCTGCAGGCGTTACACAACACCGGCTCGCTCGCCGCCGCTGCGGCGCAGCTGCACCAGACGCAGTCTGCGTTATCGCATCAGTTCAGCGATCTGGAGCAGCGCCTTGGCTTCCGGCTGTTTGTGCGTAAAAGCCAGCCGCTGCGCTTTACGCCGCAGGGTGAGATTTTACTGCAGCTGGCAGAGCAGGTACTGCCGCAGATCCAGCAGGCGCTGCAGGCGTGTCATGAGCCACAGCAGCAGGCCACACTGCGCATCGCTATTGAATGCCACAGCTGTATTCAGTGGCTGACGCCTGCGCTGAATAACTTCCGCAAAAGCTGGCCGCAGGTGGTGATGGATTTTAAATCCGGCGTCACCTTTGATCCGCAGCCGGCGCTGCAGCAGGGTGAGCTTGATGTGGTACTGACCTCGGATATTCTGCCGCGCAGCGGGCTGTTTTATACGCCGATGTTTGATTTTGAGATGCGGCTGGTGCTGGCACCCGATCATCCGCTGGCGCAGCGCACGCATATTACGCCGCAGGATTTCGCTGATGAAGTTCTGATGATCTACCCGGTACAGCGCCAGCGGCTGGATGTCTGGCGTCACTTTCTGCAGCCCGCCGGCGTCAGCCCGGCGCTGAAAAGCGTGGATAATACGCTGCTGCTGATTCAGATGGTTTCGGCGCAGATGGGGATCGCCGCCCTGCCGCACTGGGTGGTTGAGAACTTTGAAAAGCAGGGGCTGGTCGTCACCAAAACGCTGGGCGACGGTCTCTGGAGCCGGCTCTACGCCGCCGTACGCGAAGGCGAACAGCGTCAGCCGGTACTGGAAGCCTTTGTACGCTTTGCCCGCCAGCACGCCTGCGATCACCTGCCGTTTGTGCGCGACGCTTCGCAGCCGGGCGCGGTATTACCCGGCGCATCCTGATGGTCCGGCGCGGCGTGTGCGCGCCGCGCTGTTATCCCCGCCCCGCCTGCACTATAATGCGCCGCCCTTACTGCATACCCGGAGAGTTTCACCATGACCAATAACGATGTTCTGCGCAGCGTGCGCTATATGCTCGATCTGAGCGATAGCAAAGTGGTGGAGATTTTTGCCCTTGCGGGAAGCGATGTGCCGCTGGAGGATGTGCAGGCCTGGCTGAAAAAAGAGGATGACGCCGCGTTTCGCAAACTGCCTGATGTACTGATGGGCTATTTCCTCTACGGCCTGATCTACTACCGGCGCGGCAAAAGCGACGATGCGCCGGCGCCCTCTGTTGAACGTCGCATGAGCAATAACATCTTTCTGAAGAAGCTGCGTATCGCGTTTGCGCTGAAAACCACCGATATTCCCGACATCCTGCTGAAAGCCAACTTCAAGGTTTCACAGGGTGAAATCGGCGCTATCTTCCGCAATCCGGATCACAAGAACTATCGCGAATGTGGCGATCAAATTCTGCGTAATTTCCTGAAAGGGTTAACGCTTATCCAGCGTCCGGGAACGCCGGCGAAGAAAAGCTGATCGCACGGCGCAGCCTGCAGGCTGCGCCCGCCACGTGCTCAGGCGTGACGCCTGCCGATCACCCAGCGTTTATGCACATAGAGTGAAGCGAAGATCACCGCAGCGCCCGCAATAAAGCTCGGCCAGTGCGGCTTCTCCTGCCAGATCGCCAGATTTACCAGCAGCCCCGCCGGAACATGCATATTGTTCATAATGCCCAGCGTGCCGGCATCCACCTGCGTGGCTCCATAGTTCCACATAAAATAGCCCAGCCCGGATGCGGCAACGCCCAGCCATATCAGCACGCTCCACTGCAGCGTGGTCGTGGGCAGCTTCTGCGGATTGCCCCACAGCGACCAGGCCAGCGCGGCAATCAGCACCGCTCCGAGATAGAACCAGGAGAACGCCGTATGCTGCGGCATGGGCCGCGTCTCCTGCAGCCGTTTGTATCCCACCATGCCGACAGCAAAGCAGAGATTCGCCGCCTGCACCAGCAGCAGACCCAGCCAGAAATGATCGCTGACTTTGTCATAGCGAATAATGGCTGCCCCCGCTACCGCCAGCAGCGCGCTGAAGGCGTAGCCGATGCGCAGCGGACGCCGGCTCAGCAGGTCATAAATCAGCGTGATATAGAGCGGCGTCATCACCGTAAACAGCAGGAACTCAGATACGCTCAGGTAGAGATAGGCTTCAAAACTAAGCAGATACATAATGCCGAGCTGCAGCATTCCCACCAGCATATAAAGCAGCAGCGTTGATGCCCGGTAGCCGCGCCAGCGCAAAAACGGCAGAAAAACCAGCGCGGCCAGGCCCAGGCGCATCAGCACGGAAAACCAGCTATCCACCTGGCCGGCCAGATATTCGCCGATCAGGCTAAAAGAAAAAGCCCACAATACAGTGGTGATAATAAGTAACAGCACGGCACACCATTCCCCGATAAACAGAGGCGCTAGTGTAATCAAACCTGCATGAACCAGCTGAATAATCTGGTTTACAACTGAGCATATTTTGCCCGCTTGTGACGGACAGCTGGCGATACGCGCTGGTCAGCTGTTACCTCCTGACACAGGCTCTGGTCAGAATGCGCATCAACACCGGCTTAAAACCTGGCAAAATGCGCGAAATCCAACATTTTCTGGTTTTTTTCGCTCCTGATTGTCATAAAACTGTAACATATGTGTCACACGTCACAGTAACGTGCCGCAACCACCTCTATTCTTTGCGCGATATGGAAACACCAGGTTTCCTTTGCGCTTATGCGTATTTCTGCCCCAACCTGCTGGGAAATTCATAACTATTCTGCGCCCCGGAGGGCCACACTCATGCTGAGTATTTTCAAACCTGCACCGCATCGGCCTCAGGTCGCTGACGATCGTGTTGATCCACTGTATCGCCGGCTGCGCTGGCAGATCTTCCTCGGGATCTTCTTCGGCTATGCGGCTTACTATCTGGTACGCAAAAACTTCGCGCTGGCGATGCCCTATCTGGTTGAACAGGGGTTCTCGCGCGGGGATTTAGGGTTTGCCCTCTCCGGCATCTCTATTGCGTACGGCTTTTCCAAATTTATCATGGGTTCTGTTTCCGATCGCTCAAACCCTCGCGTTTTTCTGCCGGCGGGCCTGATTCTTGCCGCCTCGGTCATGCTGTTTATGGGCTTCGTGCCCTGGGCGACCTCCAGCATTATGGTGATGTTTGTGCTGCTGTTCCTGTGTGGCTGGTTCCAGGGAATGGGCTGGCCGCCGTGTGGCCGCACCATGGTGCACTGGTGGTCACAGAAAGAGCGCGGCGGCATTGTTTCCGTGTGGAACTGCGCGCATAACGTCGGAGGCGGTATCCCGCCACTGCTGTTCCTGCTCGGTATGGCGTGGTTTAACGACTGGAAAGCGGCGCTCTATATGCCCGCGTTTGGCGCCATTCTGATCGCGCTGTTTGCGTTTGCCATGATGCGCGATACGCCGCAATCATGCGGTCTGCCGCCGATTGAAGCGTGGAAAAATGACTATCCGCCTGATTACAGCGAGGACCATGAGCAGGAGCTGACCGCAAAGCAGATCTTTATGCAGTACATCCTGCCCAATAAGCTTCTGTGGTATATCGCGCTGGCAAACGTCTTTGTCTATCTGCTGCGCTACGGCATCCTCGACTGGTCGCCGACCTATCTGAAAGAGGTGAAACACTTTACGCTGGATAAATCCTCCTGGGCCTACTTCCTGTATGAGTATGCGGGCATTCCCGGTACGCTGCTGTGCGGCTGGATGTCAGACAAAGTGTTCAGAGGCAATCGCGGCGCGACCGGCGTGTTCTTTATGACGCTGGTGACAATCGCTACCGTGATCTACTGGCTTAACCCGCCGGGCAATCCGGGCATCGATATGCTCTGTATGATTGTGATTGGCTTTCTGATCTACGGCCCGGTGATGCTGATTGGCCTGCACGCGCTGGAATTGGCACCGAAGAAGGCCGCCGGCACCGCAGCGGGCTTTACCGGCCTGTTCGGTTATCTGGGTGGCTCCGTGGCAGCCAGCGCTATCGTTGGCT
>JAAIGF010148268.1_pt1 | contig 25584 bp, 23 predicted proteins | sample 6487441 | NCBI WGS metagenome assembly JAAIGF01 (sample SAMN13974129, study PRJNA590717) | phyllosphere metagenome | biome: pepper field; feature: multiple bacterial spot infested pepper fields; material: pepper leaves; isolation source: leaves from pepper fields | host: Capsicum annuum ... | reverse complement strand
TGGGTCCGCTCAGGGAGGTTCGGTAGTACACGCCCCCACGTCCGAGATGAACGTAGTTGCCGCGCGGTCCGGTCCCGACACGAAAACCCGGGACGCCGGCGCTTACACCAATCCCCGACTTGCTCAGGTTGAAACGGAACGGTCCTGCCTTCACGCTCTTGCGCACATAAAAGCCCATGGCGGTCATTCTGTCGAAGACGAAGCTACCCCCGCGCCGCGGCAGACGCACGCTAATGCAGCCGACCGTGACGGGTCCTGGGGTCGATCGCCCTCTCTCAGTCGCGTCCACCGACGCGTGAGATGAACTGCTCGACCTTGCGTCGGTCGTGCGGGTCGCTCGGGTTGACCCCTCTATTAAGCGCAGCTGCGACGCGCGCCGCCCGGGCAGTTAGGGCCTGACGAAAAGACCGCGGGGAAGATCATCGTCAGGAACGAGGTCGCGCTCGTCGAGCTCGACCCGGTGAAGCGCCACCCACGGCCTCTAGTCGGTTCCTTTGTTGGCAAATGTGCAGCGGAAATGGTTGCGAAACGCTCGGTGGCGACGCAAAGGTCGAACCCGGGTCTGCCGGACAGGCCCGGGGCAGGTCGGGCCAGAGATCAACAGTCACGACGAGTACGTTTCCCTGAAGGCCCGGCTCCAGCACGATCCACGTCCATCGATGATCCACAAAGCCTCTTGGTGGATCTGTGTTTCTGTTGCGGTGATCGACGCGCAACGGCCGCACAGATGTCCATTCCTGCTCCGTGTGCCATCTGGGAACTCGCCGCTCTTCAACGTTGCGACGGCGCTGGCCCCGCTCCTGTCAGGTACCGGGGTTGGGGCGGACGTTTCGGTAATCGATGTTTCCTTCCCAACCGAAGGAGTGGTCGTGGTCGGGAACATACGGCGTTGAGTGGTTACAGCCGCCAACGCCTCGTCCGCTGATGTAGAAGGTTCCCTCCGTGATGATGGTGGAGCCGGAGCTCGCCATCTTGAAGTTCCGCCAACCGAAATCACCCTTTGGGATAACCACAACTGTGGTGAGCTGCGCGTTCGAACGTCGCAGCGCGAATCGCATCTTCGTCAGCCAACGTGGCGACCCCACCGCTCGCGCCTGGATCTTCACCTGACCGCCCCAATGCATGCGTGCGGAGTTGTAGATAACCAATGGGCCCTGCTCATTGGCTTGATCTGATGACGCTCCGTGAGCCACGTGAGCGGTGTAGAACGGCAGGCTCCCCGATTTGATTGGAAGTGAGGTCATTCTTAGCTCTCCTCTGAGTGAACTTTCTGACTCTGTCGTGGTTGCGATTCGCGCCACTGTCGAATCCGTCGAACATCCCCACGCTCGAATATCGGTTGCAGCAACACGGTTGCAGTGAAGTTCTCGCTGTCATCAAGTGCCGACCTGTATGCGGCCGCCTGGGTTCCGCTCTCGAAAAGACGCGCGAGCATCTGCACCTCGAGCGGGAGGCCCGCGTCGGCTGCGTCGAGGATCGCGTCGCACATGTAGTCGTGCCACCAGATGTACGCGAACATCGCGCCGCAACCGACTTCGTAGATGGCGCCCTCGGGAGGATCCTCTGGTGCGGGGACGAGCTTCGGAAGTTGTGCAGAAGGCGGCAGCTTGATGACCCCGGTGACCATCAAGTTCTCGTACTCCATTTGCAGCCCGGCGCGATCGATCCACCTCGACTCTGCTTCGCCGTTCATTGGGGTTTGCTCCGTGAGGCTAGTCATTTGGCCCGGTTTCCGAACGGGGGCTCACGTCCACGCCTCTGAGGCCGGCGAGACACAAGCCACTGTCGCCGACGGGGCGTTCGTTGCTGTCCCAGTCCGACAGAAAGTCGATGTCCCAGTCTTGATTCGCGGTCCGCAGGTCTCCTAGTAACGAGTCCGCACGGGCCCGGTCCCCTTGGTCAGCCGCATCCCATGCCGCCTTGATCACGATGCACCCCCACAGGCGGTTCGTGCGGTATGGCAGCTCTGAACTTGGCCCTCCATCAAAGAATGCCGGCGGGTAATCGACGGGCCACTCATACCCATCCGGAAGCGAACGACCGGAGGAACGAATGGCAGTCTCGTACTGCTGCTGAGGGAAAGGGTCGGGGACCTGGACTTCCACTTCGGCGCTCGGGCTGCTCGAAGTCGGCCCCGGCGCGGCGGGCGGCACGCAACCGGACAAGACGATCAGCGAAGCGAAACCACTCATAGCCACGACGGCGCCCGTCAGAAGTCTGCGTGACTTTAAGCACATGTACCGCACCGTACAACGACTGAAACACGCGGACCTGGCATCGGAACCGCCATGAGTAGCGCCTCACAACCCTCTCGCCACAAGCCCCACCTGGCCTCATCGCCTCAAGCGACATGGCTTCAGGCTGGACTCCTTGAGCGTCATAATCATCCGTTTGGATGAATACCGCACACCTTGTAGCGGGCAGTGATGTCCACCCAGGGAGAATCAGTGCTCTCGGCTCCCGCGGAAATGACCGGGACTGGCTGCCCTGACCCGGTACAGCTTCGTGGTCGCCATCCTTGGAACGTCAGCCGAATGCACTGCCGGCTGAATAGCCTCCTGCCATGAGCTCACTCCTTCACCGCAGAACAATGCTGAAACACGTTGCTGTCCTCGGGCTCGGAACCGTCCTCTCGCCATCACTCACTTTCCTCAACGGGGGCCAAACGGAAGACTCAGAGAGTCTCAGCTATGAGCAGGCCGTTGAGTCCTCGGGAGATGGCCTGGACTTCCAGGGGTTCCGTGACGAGTACCGCGATGCCTGCGCAAACTGGCCTTACGCCCTCCCAGCCGACAAGGAGTTCCCGCGAGAGCCTTCCTTCACGGAAGACCCGAATGATCCCGCCATCTTCCAACGAGGTATCGGCGAGACCGAAGCCTGTCTGCAATGGTCGCGGCTCACCTCCGAGGCAGCGAGCGAGGCCTTCGAGGCCGGGCGGATCGCGGAGGCCGACACCTATCTCAGTCGTCTACTCGAGGCGTACTCAGGCCCGAAGGTACGTTCACTGATTGTCGACCCTGACGGTCGGCTCATCCCCGACGTCATCCTGCCGGCTATCTTCCAACGAGACTTCCTCCTACTGAAACTCGCTTTCGGCGCGTGAATCCTGGGAACCGACGAGACGTAGGTTCTGCGCGGTTTCGCTAGCGGTTCAGAACAACTCACGCGTATCCGAGTAGGAGGCGCTCCTGTGGGACGCCGGGATCTTTGGCTTCGCGCCCAAATGCTCCGCCCGAGCGTCTCGTCAGCCGGGCCGGGGCGACGGTTGACTTATGCTGCCGGACCCGTTGCTCCCAATGACCCGCCGCATGCCGACGAGAGCCTTGAGCCCGAGAAACCGGAACCGGGGTCGTCTTTGTTGAACGAACCCCATCTGCGACTGATCGATCCGCGCCTCAAGTCGTCACCGCGTGAAGTCGCCCGTCTAGGGCAGGCCCCAAACGAAGTCGAGCGAAGCTCAGCCTCCCGTGAATCCTTCGATGGTCAAGTCGACCTGTGAGGCGGCGCATGCCTTAGCCAAGTCGCTCTCGGCGTCGGCCCAGGCCACCGATCGGAAGTCGACATCGGCCACAGCACCGAGCCGCACAGGCGGCGCTACCGCTTTGAGCTGTTCGATCGCATCGTGGACAGGTCCGCCACCGCTGGTCGGAATTCGGTCGAGCACGCGGGTAGCTAACCGGTGCCAACCGTCGCGTTCCTGAGCTTCCATCCGCCCATCCGCAAGGCCGGCATCCGCGTTGGAAACGATAGTGCTCACATCGCCAAACGCTTCGCACGATTCGGCGTCCGTCGCCGTTGCAGAAGCCGCCCCAGGGACCGCCCCCTCCTCGGAGGGCGGAGTCGACGCGCACCCCACGAGAGACGTGACTAGAGCGACTCCGAGAGTTGCTGTCGTACACCACATGGTTGTTCTACGAGACATGAGTGCAGGTTAGTCAGACGGCGCAGGCCGCAGGATGGCGGTTTTTCGGCCTAAACCTGCAGTTGACGGGGATCGTGGGCCAGCGCGAGGACTCCAAGCTGATGCTCGGCGGCGAGGTTTCACTCAAACGCGTGAGACCTATGCGAGCAGCTGTGCTTCCATGTGCCCTTGTGCCGCATGCTTCCCGCGGGCAGAAGCCGAGGTCAACACTGCGCACCAATCGAAACTAGAGCAGCGTCGTCTCCCTTCCGGGCGGGCTCTATGACTGTGTGTTCCCACTCGTCTCCAGAGTCCGGTTCGAAGAGAGGTTTGACGGTGGGCAGATCGTCCCACTTAGCGAGAGCATCGATAGCGGCGTTCCGAGCGACGCCATCTCCGCGCTCGTCTGCCTCGAGGTACTCCCGCACCCATCCGCACTGCCATCTCAACGCGGCGACGAGATGACCGTAACCATCCTCGTAGCTGCCGTTCGGGTCGAGGTCATCACCGAGAGTGTCATCGAATGTGGTGCCGGGAGGCAGCGACTTCGATAGCTTCTCGACCGCCGCCGCGTACTCGGTTTCCGCGTAGGACTTGTCTCTAAATTGAGGTCCGCCGGCGGTTAATTCCTCAGCAGGTTGGGGTGGGTGTGCTGACGCGTTGCTTCGTGCGTCTTCAGGGGACTCATCCGATCCATCGTCAGAGATGCAACCGCTGAGGGCCGCGACGAGCACAAACGAGGCGACGGCTGTCCAGCCGAAACGTTCCCGCAGCAGACTCATCAGTCAGTCTCCACATAAACGTCGAGGTTCTTCGATAGAGCGGAAAGGGACACCTCGGACGAATCAACGCGCGCCCAGCTGTCCAAGGCTGGCGGACAGGTGACGTCAGACAGGAGGACAGTTCGAGTCCCGCCCTTGAGCGTGAGGAGGCCGCAGCCGTGCGCGGCCGCAAGGTCTGATCCCTGACCGAAAGAAGCGGAACCGTACCCTCCGAAGAACACCCCGTAGGTTGTGAGATCGTCCGACGACTCGACGGAATAGACGGCGGCGTTGATATCGCGTAACCGGGGCGGGTCATCCTCGTTGAGATCTGATTCCGTAAGGTCGTTTCCGAACAGAGCGGCCATCTGCGGGCGTGGCAGAGTTCCGCCTGACTCGAGTTCTGCAAAGGTGTTCCTCGCCTGCTTCAGCACAAAGCCCATGAGGGCCGCCACGCTCTCTCCCGCCTTTTCCTTCACCTCCTGTTGGAGCTGGGACGCGACACATCCCGTGAGGACGAGGGCCGAGGCGGCCAGCACCGACAGTGCAGCCACAGGTCTCACCGGTACAGATCTCCGGCCCATGTTTGATTCCCACCTCCGGCACACGCTGTGGTCATTCGCGCGTTGAAGGCATAGTAATTTGCCGGCAAGTCGGGCGTTGGGCTCGCGCCGCCTGTCGCGTAGAAGTACTGCAGGTCGTGAGGCTCCTTCCATGACAGGGTGTCAGTGCTCTGCGTTCCGGATGCTCCCGTTCTCAAACCAACGCGAAGCTCTTTGCCGCACGAGTTGAAAGACGACACATTCATGGCGGTTGGGCCTTCCATCCATCTCAGGGTCGAGTAGTAGGTGGTTGGCGCTCCCGCCGTGAGGGATCCCGACACGGGAAGCCGCGTGGCGCGGACTGCATTGTTGGCTACCCATGCGTAGAGGTCGGTTCCGTAAGGGTTCGGGTGGATACTCTGCGCCGACAGCCCGACGGTGCCTTGCCCGGGAATGTCGATGAGCCTCGAGGCGTCCCCGGGAGTAGCGGAGAGCATGAAACCTCTCAGACCGGAGTTATCGGTGCAGAGGTTGTGGCCAGCGAAACGGTACTGCGGGCTCTCATACGTAACGAAAGTGCCCGCGTCGTGTGCCGCCTTCGTCAGTGCGCGGTTCATCCGCAGTGAAACGTCGTTCATCCATGGCCGGTTGTAGTCAACGAGCCCGACGCATAGCCCCCCAGTCTCGAACAGCGTTGGGTATCCGAGCAGGATCACCTTCGCCGCTGGCGCCTTGGAGTGGATCTCTTCGAGGAGGTTTGTGACCTTCCCGGGGAGGGCAGCGAGCGCGGCGTCGACCTGTTCTCCCACAGTGGAGAAATCGCCTTCTGTCGGAGGGAAGTTGTCGCAGGTCCCTTCAAAGAAGGGCACACCAGTGATGCACCTCTCGATCACTGGAGCGAATCCCACATCGTTGCCGCCAATGCTCAACGTCACGAGAGTCGTGTTCGCGTCTAGAAAACCTCGGTCGAGCTGTGTGCTTTCCGCGTACTGGTTCTGGGCCTTCGACCCGCTCGCGGACGGCAGGAGGTTGTCAACGACCGCTCCAGAGCAGGCCAGCATGTGAAAGTCCAGCTGCGGGCTCTTCTGGTCGAGCAGCTGACGCACGTTCTGCGAACCCGCGATCCCGGTCGGGTCGATCTTGTACGCCCACGCCTCAGGCGATCGGTGGCACGCGTTCCGGTGGATCGGGTCGCTCCCATGATGGTCACTGCCTCTGAAGAAACCCGACCCGTCGCCGAGCGAGGTTCCCTCGCCCGACGAGTACGAGTCGCCCAGCGCCACGATGAACTCGGAAGGCTTCTGCTCAAGCGGCACGAAAGCGACTGCGTCCCACGCGATGTCGTCCACCCCGGACAGTCGGCTCGCTAGGGCGTCTTCGAAGTAGCTCGCTGAGTGGTTATCGAGGGTGATGGAAGGCACCCCGTTGAACTTCAGGGCACCAAGCGATACCCACTCATCCGCGTAGTTGCGTTGATTGACTACGCGCGTCGTAGTCCCCGTGCCTGTGCTGATCTTGTAGTGGGCCTGCTGCGTCCACGCGCCGTGGCTCGGCATATGGACGTACACCTGCGCCCACTTGTTCAGCGACTGATTTAGCGTCCACGTTCCCGCTACGTTCAGCGCTCCGCCAAACGCGGCGTCCGTGCCCTCGATCCGGGTATGGCTGAAGTAAAACTGACCATTGAACCCCGCCCCGAGCTGATGGGTGTCGATCTTGGAGGCGTAGTCAGAGTTGGGTCCTGGCGAGAAGTCGAAGGTGAACGTGCCTTTGCTCGCCACGGGAAGGCACCCGGGCCGCTTGACCGGCGTGTTCGACGGCAGGTTGTCGATGATGAGGGCGCCGCTGGGCAGTCCGCTTGCTGAGCAGTTCGGCGGGTAGCTATTGGAAGCGGCAGGTTTCGGCGTGGTGGCCGCGTAGGTGAAGAACGGGTAGCCGCAGGTGGTCGCGCAGTCCGACTTCCACTCCACTGGTTCGTGGTACCAACACTTCGAGTCGGACCGTGTGCAAGGGTTTGCGGGGCCCGAAACTGGTCCAGGTGGCGCCTGGGATGCGTTCGGATCGCATTCGTTCGACGCATCACAGAACGTATCTAAGGGTGGCTTGACGTTCGTTCGGTAGATTTTCCCGTCCGCACCATCCGAAGCAGTCCACCACGAGGGGGTGAATGCGGGTCCGTAACTGAACGAGTCCCCGAGCGTTCCCTGGCTCACGGACTTCAGATATTGAACAGAGTGGGCGCCGAACCCGAGAACTTTCTCGGGATACGGCCAGTCCTGAGGGTGAGCTGCGTCTGCGGGAGTCTTGTCCAAGAAGGAGGTGCGTGCCGGGTCGTACTTGGGATTGATGGGGTTGTTGTGCCACCCCACCCCCCACTGCTGCCCGAGGCTCGAACCCGTGTATGGGTAGAAGCCAGAGTTGTACGCCCAGAGCGCGAAGAACCAGTTCTCAAGGTGGCGAGACGCCCCATCGTTGACGATCAGACCGGCATCACGCGTCTCATTCCACTTCTCCACCAGGATCTGCAGTCCGCGCGCGATATTGGCTTGGTAATCCGTGGCGATAGCGAGTTGCTGGGTGAAAGGCATTTCTCCGTGCTGCATACCCGTGGTGACCTGCGCGATACCGTATCCGCAGTCAGCGGAGTCGTAATCGATCTGCCACCAAGCGTCAGCGTCGCTGCTGAAACGATCGGCTCCGAAATAGTTCCCCACGAGAGGGTTGCCGCTCACGCCCGGTACAGCGAACTTGGAAGCCTGTTGGAAGTTCGACTCTTGAGCAAGGATCCCGAGCATCACCTGCGGAGGGATGGTGCCGTCGCCGCTTATTGCAGGGAGCGGGAACATTGCCTGCGGTGACCCCAGGGTGCCCCGAACAGCACGACCGACAGCCCACTCGACTTCCGCAGGATTCGGCTGGATCGCCTGAACGGAGGGATCGTTGCGGCGAACCGCACAGATACTCCCTTCACTGATCGGACTACTCCCACTCTCAGTGCTGACATTCGAACGGGCTTGGGGCTTCTGTGACGCATTGTGCTCGCGGAGTTGTGTGGTGACCTCGCTTCCCGCCGAAGGGGCAACCACCTGAGTCTGCAACGACGCCCCCGTGTCCAGCGCGATTGCCCCAATGCTCACAGCTGTGTCATTGGTCGGCTCCTCTTTGGCGATCTGGCTGGCTCCCACGGCGGTCGTGTTGACGGCGAGTTGTCCCGCCACGGACACGGTCGCATTCGTGGCCGTCCCGGGCGAAGCGACGACGTCGGCGGGCAAATCTTCGGCCTGAAAACCGGTGCCAGTGAGATGGGCTGTGCCCTCCCCGTCGCGAGTGAGTCCGAGCTCCTGCAGACTGCCCGTGGCGAACTCCTCAGCGTCATCCGACGCCGCGAGGTCGAGTCGACGTGCCGAGGCATCCTGCCCATCGGTTGTCAGGTACACGACCCCGCCTTCTGCAGTCAGCGTCAAATCGTAAGGGGTCCCCTGAGCACTCTGAATGGTTTCGACGGCTCCTGCGGAATCGATAGCGACAAGGCTGCCGGCCGCTGCCGCAAACACCCGGTCATCACTCGGGACCGAGGAGGTGATTTGCCCTTCGACCTCGACATTGACGATTTGCTTTCCCGAGGACGCCGAGAAAGTCGAGATTCGCGTACTCTCCGGGCTGTCCGCCGTCAGAGCGAAAAGATCATCTGACCCGCAACCGGGGTTGAAGTATGCGAGCGAGAAGCCGCCACCCAATGAGGTGACCTGCCCATCCGGGAGGGAAACGATCGCGGCGTACCCACCAACGCTAAAGAGGTACTCGCTGTTGGTAGCTGATCGCGGAGCGTAGACGACGGCCAGGTAGTTTCCTGACGCCGTTAGACATGCGTTCCCGACCCACTGGTCCGTATCGACACCCTCTACCCTCAGAGTCGCAACGCGCTGCCACGAGTACCCATCAGACTCCCGAGCGGTAAGCACGTGAAACCCGGTGTGATCTCCAGCTGTTGTCCAGGCGAGATCGTCGCTCTCGGACCAGTCTTCTCCGAGGAGCGCGTCTCTTTCATCAACCGGAACAGCACCATCCGCCCCCGGCATTTCCTCGATGTCGCTGGGTGGGGGCGGGACCGGCGCCACCGGACCGGGCGCGGGAGCTGCCACCGCGGCTCCCCCCGGAAGACCAGAAAAAGCGAGAACCGAGCAAACGAGAAGCGCAATAGCAATTACACCCCCGCGGAATCGCGCCGCTTGTGTGTGCTTTTCAATCGGGCGGTTGATCGCTCGGTCAACAGAAATGCTCGTGCCGCTCAAACGCAATGTCGCGCCTCCCCAAGTTCACGGACGCCCTCGCCGGCCGGACCGTGCCAAGGTTGTCGTGCCTCGGCTAGGCGTAAGGGACTTGGCCGCAGCGTAGGGGCCTTGAGGGCGGTTATCCGACGCCATCGCGCGGCATAAACGTCTCCTGGGGAACCGCCTCGCCCGGATCACGAGATCGCTCGAAGTATCTCGGTTGGGAGAGTTCCGGGTTGCGATTCTCCTACATACGCGGATCTGCGCAGTTTCAGGGCACAGACTCGCGGTAGGCGCCACCAACCCGGCTGCTCCTCGGAGCGCGCGCGGGGTCCGTCTACGTCTCCAGTACATCGCCCACGGGTGGACGAGCATTTCGTCCAAATGTATGGCGGCGTCCGGGGCCCGTTCCCTAGAGCACGACGATGTCCAGCGCCCGCCCTCACCCTGATTCACCCGTTGATCGTGCCCGAACCAGATATGGTCGGGGCACGATCCTTTCCGCGGCGCTGTCAACGACTACAAGTGCAATGGGCGGTTGAAATGAGCCCGCTATGTTGACACCGTGACGACGTCATTTCCCGAGAAGACTTTCGAGCACTGGGTAAGCCAGTACATCACCTACCGGTTCCGCACTCACCTCGGCCAATGGTGGCCGCCGCATGGCGCGGATGTCGAAGTGGACCCGACGATGTTGCCGATCGGTAAAGCGATATGGCTGGAATTGAAGACCGCGACCCCTCAGCCTGGGGACCCAGATGTCCACGATGTCGTGCTTGACGTGCCCCAGCTCGTGAAGTACCACGCCGCGGGTATCAAACCTCCCGTTTACTACGTCATTCCGCGGCCCGGATGGGAGGGGACACTTGGCACGCGCTCCGCGCGGCCCTGGTTGGCAGGGACGCCGCGAACGGATCTCGCATTCACTCGCTCGGGCAATCTGTGGTTTGGCAACTGGACCCGAGTTATCGCCGGGTGGAGCCTCTACTCTGCGCTTGTCCGAACAGGGAGCGTCCACCAGCAAACCGCGAAGCTCGGCCACTGGGACGGAACGGTGTGGACGTGGGGGCCTGCGTTCGCTCCCACTGCGAGAGCGCACCCGGAGTGGTCTTGGCGAGGGTTTTGGGATGCATGGGTGCGTTGCGGAGACGTCGACATGCCTTCCGCTATCGTGCTCCCGCCCGTTGCGGCTGTCCATAGCCACGAAGATTCGTCGCCTCGTTCTGATCTTGTGCGCCGGCTCAAAGAATATGGTGAGGCGTCGAGAGGAGAAGATCGCTCCGCCGACTATGTCGCTCGTTCATTGTTCCTCCCGGAAATGAACAGTCAGGGTGCCGAGAACCAACTCACAGGACGCTACCGTCGGACGCAGTCCTTCAGCGGCGTCGAAACAGGAGATCGCCCCGACGTGGCCGTCCCCGGCGGAACCGATGCCTCCATGCTGGCAATGATCTCGGCCCGCGATCTCCGCATCCCACAGTGACCGCCGGCGTGGGCACGTCGGCACAGGTCCGTGATTACGAACTCTTTGATTTCACCGAAGGTCGTTCCACCAACGCTGTCTCCTCTTGTGAGAACCCGAACGGCCCCTCTCCTGCCGATCCAACTAGAGCCTCGCGGGCGATAAGGGAGAAGGTGACGCTCAGTCCTGCGGAGGTCACAAGAAACTCCACTACATCGAGGGCAAGTTTCGCCGCTGTCCGGTCCCAGGCGTCACCGAACGCATCTCGCGCGGGCGGTTGGCCTCCAAGCATCGACGCAGCCGCCTGATACTCGAGCGTCCTTAGAGCGGCGTTGAGCTGTGCACCTCGTCGGGTCAGCCGCGTCACAAGCTCGAGCAGAGGGTCGAAAAACCGAGGATTCACTTCCACAACGGCTCGCTCGGGAATGCGGCCGCTGGATTGCATCGAACGGAGAAGCTCCGCGATCTCCCGCTTTTGGTTGAGCTGAGTTGTGCCGCCAGCGATGTATTCGCTCAGCCCATACGGCATGCGCGATACAGGGGCGCTCCGCAGAGCTGCCACGCACCGTGCCAACGTAAGCAGGTACAGCCAAGCGGCGTCGACGACGAGCCCAACATGCAGTGGGTTGCTGGGGTCGAGAACGTTCTTGAGGTCGATGAGCACATCGGGCAACGCAACGAGGTTCAAGTGATCCTCGTGGACCCAGTATTGGAACTGACGGAAATCGAGGAGCGACTTCAACCGACGATCCATGCCGATGTAGCGCTTCATCGTCGCTTCGACTTGGCCCGCTTCGAAGAGGCCTGACAGCGGGCCTGCATTCACCGGCAGCGGGCTCTGAATAGAGGCCTCGAGTTGAGCGATGTCCGTCTCGGTGAATGCACTGATGTCCAGCCGGCTGGCCAACTGTTGAGCATCCGCGCTGATGGCTTGATCTCTGACCATGATGGCGGTGTCTGCCCCGAAAAGTTCCACGAGGCCGCGTACCCAGAACATTCTCCCGATGACGCTCCGGTTCCCCGTCTTGCAATCAACGATGCACGTCTGCACTTGCCCCGAGGGGGTGATGGCGACGCCAAGGACGTCGAGATCTGTGAACGCTTCTGGACTGCGCTGACCCCCGCGGTCTGAGTTAGCAAGTTCCACCGCTCGAAGAACGACATCGATACGTGTCGAGTACCCCATCCGCCAGAGCAAACGTCGAGCAGCCACTTTTTGGTGCAAGTCCTTCTCTGTCATTGCTGCTTGTGTCCCATCAGCTTGTCGATCGCCCGCTGCCATTCCTTGTCTTCCATATGCCGCTTCTCTCGAAGCAGGTGAACCGTCTTCAGCGGCGCGGCGTAGGGGTCATTGCTGTCGAGGAGTTTGGATGCCTCCGGCTGATTCGCGCCACGGGTGGACATACCTTCGCCGTGGGTGATGAGGTCCCGCGCCAGGATCAAGGCCTCCCTATTGTCCGCGGTGTCGATGAGGGTGGGGACAACCCACGTTCCCTGGGGGTCGGGATCTGCGCCGAACTGCAGTACGCCTGCACGGTTGAGTAAGCGGTACTGGCGTTCAGACGCCGAATGCGGGCGCAATGAGCCCTCGCGAAGCAATTTGTTGATTGCGTGGACCAGTTGCGGTGCGCTCAGGTTGGAGAAACCCCCAAAGTGTTGACCCGCTCGCAAGCAAGCGATCACCGAGAGAGCTTTGTCCAACACCGGCTTCTTCGCCTGCAGGAGTTGGGTATCGATCGCGTAGGGAAGGGTCGCGAAAGCTTCCATCCGCCCATCGGGTAGTTCGACGGACGGCGCGATCAGGAGCCCTCTTCCGACGGCGTCGGCGACGACTGCACCCGCGTGAGAAATGGGAATTCCCTGCTGTGTGCGGACAGCTTCGAAAGCGTCAGCCATCTCATATGAGCCGTGCTCACGGACGATGTCCGCAATGAGAGCAGGCTGCTCAAATCCCAAGAAGGGCGAGTAGAGAACATCGTGTCCGTCTACGGCTATGACCTTCACTAACTGTGATTGCGAGGACAGTTCGAGGACGGTATCGAACTCGGACGAGTCGAGACCGACGCGATCAACGACTTCGTCCCGACCGATAGGCGCCTTGGACAGCTCGTGCACTAGGAGCACAACCTGCTGCTCCAACTCGGTGGGCCGCGAGTCTCTCCACACCTCCCCGAGACGCGGATACAAGTCCGCGTAGAAGGGGACGTTCTCAGTGAAGGACGCGATCCGCCGCCCGTCTCGCCTCACGTTGCTGACCATTCCGGCTTCCTCGAGCGCCTCGATGACAGACGGAAAGTAGATGGTGGGTATATCGAGTTGGTCGGCAGCTATGGCCTGGAGGTTGGCGGCGTCCGCAATGTCGTCGCGTCCCCTAATCAAGGCGGCGACGCCCGAGGCCATCCCGATTCGCTGCGTGGTCTCGAGGTGTCCGAGCACTGCGTCACTCGGATGGAGATTTCGAAGCCCCGCGTTCACGTCCTGGCAGCGCAGCCCTTCGTCAAACTCGTTCATATGCCCCTCTGCCTGTCGCGCAACCTTCTCTAGACCGCGCATAGGAAAGCCATGAGCATTCCCCTACAACGTGCCACCGAGATTGTGGCTGAGATCGTCAACGCTCGGGTGCTGTCTGAGCACGCGGTTGATGCTGCCCCGGGCCAAGTTCTCGATGTGGCGACGGGAGGCGAGGGGCGACTCATGTGCGAGTTGCTGCTTGAGGCCGTCATCGCAGGTTGGGACGAACGGTCCGCCGCTCCGGATGAGAACACCTAGCCATGCCCTAGGAGCAAGCAGGCTCAACCGGCGCCTCATTCTCACGCAAATGGGTGATCAAGACAGCCTCGGGTCGGCAGATTCTGGTTGCCCCCGTCGACATCTCTCACAGCCGTGCGGAGGACGACGAGTCCACAGTGCACACACTCGTACCCACCGGCCGAGCCCATCATCACGGTGCCGCAGTGAGAGCACCGTGGCTGCTGTCCCTCGTCAAATCCATCGTCCGCCCTCATGCCCAGAGACGGTATCGAACTAGGCGGTTGACGCGGAACCTTTCCCCGACAGGGTCGGCACACAGCCCCGCTCACCATCCGGCAGCTCTTGCGCGAATGGCCCTGTACGCGTCACACCACCGGGTTGGGCAAGTCGACATCGACCGCATCAGTGCCGCTCCTTTCGCCCTCGCACTGTTGCCGTGATTATGGTCTTAGCCTCCGCGACTACTGCCCTCGCCACCGTCGGACCTCGTCGGTTCTAACCTCGCGAATCTGTGGCCCTGTCCGGGGCGACACCCATGCCTTTCTCCCGAAGGACGTTTCAATGACGCTGACCCAGCCTGATCGGTCCCTGCAATCGCAAGAGGATGCCGACACCCTGCCGGATACGACCTCAGCAGTAGTGCCTGGGTCGCCTTCCACAGTTCTCGGCACACGAAGAGCGTCCACGGTGTTCGCTGCGACAGTCTTTGGCGCTACCGCGATACAGGTCTTGGCTACCCCGGTGTCCGCACTCATAGAGGGAGGTAATCCCTGGCCCCTCCCTGTCCCTGAACCCATCGTTCTCGGCCTACTCATCATTGGGTGCGCAGTTCAGGCCCTCGCTGTTGCCTTCTTCGACAAGTTGTCGGAGCTGGCTGTGATCGTGAGCGTTGCCGTGCATCTGTCCTTTGCCGTCGGGCTGCAGATACCGACGTGGGTCACCGGGATGTACCTGGTGATCGCGCTATCGCTATTTCTGCTGGCAACGCGACGCTCCGCTTTACTCGCTTCTGTCTGGCTGGCGCTTGCGCTCATAAGCGTGGTGGGGGGTGTCCTGTGGTGGATGCTCCTTATCGGGACGCCGTGGAGCGTTGCATTCTGGTGGTCCGCCGCCGAGGCAGCCCGGTTCGGCGCGCCGGCGGCAGCGGCGACGGTCCTGGGTCTGTGGTGGTCCGCGAAAGTGCAACGCATGCGCACAGCGCGTGAAGCGGCAGAACGAGCCCGCTTCGAGCATGTGAGCCGAGTTGCAGCAGCACAGGCGGAAGAACGGTCTCGAATAGCTCAGGAGCTTCACGACGTTGCAGGACAGCATCTGGCCGGCCTCATCACTCTCGCCGACGCAGCGATGCGTCTCGCCCCGCAGCAACCGGATCGCGCACTCGACCTGATCGGTGAAGTGCGGGACGAGGGACGGTTCGCGGCCGCTAGCCTGGCTGGCGCCTTGTCAGACCTCCGGTCTACGCCCACCGTAGCGAGTTCTTCCGTCGACGACCTGCGAAATGTCGACGACCTGGCGAACTTTTGGCGGAGCCGCGGCGTCGATCTGACTTACGAGATCGACGGAAGCCTTGCCAACCTACCCGCGGTCGTTTCCACGACTGCTTATCGGTGCTTGCAAGAAGCGCTCACGAATGCTGCGAAGCATGCTCCCGGCGCACCCGTGGAAGTGCGGATCAGTGTTCCGGCGGACTCGCTTGACGTGACCATATCGAACGGGCCGGCTACTGGCTCCCCTCCCCTTCCGGGTCTCGGGCTCGGTTGGGGTCTCCGAGGAATGAGTGAACGCGTCGAGCTGCTTCAGGGCACACTGTCCACGACGGAGCCCTCGGCGGGGGGCTGGCAACTCCGATTCAACATCCCCACTTTCGCAACGCCGTAGACGGAGAATCATGGCCGCTCGCACCCCCGACATCCGCGTTCTCATTGCGGATGACAACCGCACGGTTCGGCGTGGGCTGCGTCTCCAGCTGGAGACCGTCCCCAGCATCCGCGTGATCGGAGAGGTCTCCAACGGTCTGGATGCCGTCTCCGTGGCACGCAACGAGAACGCGGATGTTGTGCTCATGGACCTGCAGATGCCCGGGATGACGGGCGCTGAAGCAACCCGAGAGCTCACCCGCTCGCGGGCGACACACCCCGTCGCTGTCATAGTGATGACCAGCTTCGCCATCGACCAGTACGTCACCGATGCTCTCGATGCTGGCGCTGTCGGATACCTCCTGAAGAGCCACGACTCGGACCAGCTCATTGCAGCGATACACGCTGCAGCCCGCGGCGAAGCAATGGTCTCGTCCAGGGTTGCCGGGACCATGTTGCGGGAGTTTGTTCGACGCGGCCAGGCCGTCAGCACCGCAGAAGAGGTCGGAGTTTTGACCCTCGCTGAACGACGAGTCGTAGCTTCTTTGGCGTCCGGGGTGACCAGCACCGACTCGATTGCGGAACACCTGCACATATCGGTCAACACTGTGAGGTCACAACTCCAGTCTGCGCTGAAGAAGACCGGTTTGAGTGATCGCACGCAGCTGGCGTTGTGGGGCGTGAGACACAACCTGCTCGACGCCACCAAGTAGTCCGAACGGATGAAATCGGGCCGCGGGAACTCTGGCGCTCACGCCTCGCCCACCCTTGCAAACGCGGCAGATTACTGACCGCGACCGCATACGCTGCGGCCGTCCGTCCGTCCTCAGGACGCCGCTCGATCGACGCACAATGTGCATCGCTCGGGCCACGCTTCACAGCTGGGGGGATTGCATGGATCCAGCGCATCCGCTTCACGCAACCGCGCACGCGGTGTTCTACGACCATCCGCGTGTTCCGACTGCAACGCACGAATTCGATGTGCCCGCTTCCCGTGAGTGGACAGGCTGGGCACGCGTTGACCACGGCCCGTGGCGCCATTGGGGACCCGCTGACTCGAAGCTCCCCGACCAAGGGTGGAAGGTTCATGTCAGTGCGACCCACGCAAATGCGGATGCAGCGCTTCAGCTAGTGGCGGAGCACTGTCATGACCGAAATATTGCGTTCAAGTTCCTCCGCCACAACGGGCACCTGGAGTCTGCGCTCGCAAAAGACGCCGACCGCTCACGGGCGGGGAAATTCATCACCCTCTACCCACCAGGCATCCACCAGCTGCGTCGCAGCCTCGTGGCTCTGGACCGCGAGCTCACGGGTTCCGCAGGTCCCTACATCCTGTCTGATCTCAGGTGGAACGAGGGACCGCTCTACCTGCGCTACGGAGCCTTCAAACTTGCCCACGTATGGCACCAGGGGTCGGAAGTACCCGCGATCCGCGACCTGCGGAGCGGGTTACTAGTTCCTGACGTGCGTGGGGTCGCTTTCGCAGTCCCCGAATGGGTGCGGGTGCCAGCATTCATTGATGAACAGATGCGTCGTCTTGATGCCGCCCCACCCGATGGGTTCCCGACGCTGACCGCGGCCCTCCATCACTCAAATGCGGGTGGCGTTTACGCAGGGACCATTTCGGACGGACGACGCGTTGTGGTCAAGGAAGCACGACCTCACACCGGTCATACGCCAGACGGCCGCGACGCCATCCAACGCATTCGGGCCGAAGCGCGCGCCCTCCAATCCCTGCCATCGGAAGTTGCCTCACCCGAAGTGGTCGACGAGCTCACCGTTCACGGTCATCACTTTCTCGTCATGCAACGAGTCGAAGGAAGGCCACTCTCGGCCCGGGTGGCGACGGACAACCCGCTCGGGTCTCCGGGAACAACGACGGCGGACCTTCGCGCCTACGGCTCATGGGCACGAATGATCGGGCAGCGGCTCCACCGGCTCATCGTGAAAATTCACCAAGCAGGGCACACCCACGGCGATCTCCATCCGGGGAACGTCCTCGTGACTGACGACGACAGTTTGTCTCTCATCGATTTCGAGATGTCCGTCGCCGTGGGTACCACAGAAGCCTCGGCATTCGGCGTGCCTGGATTCGTATCGAACGCCACTCCTGACCCTGTGCTCCGCGATCACTGGGCGGTGGCTTGTATCGAGATGCATCTCTTGCTGCCGCTAACGCCACTCCTCCACCTTGATTACGCGAAGGCTACGGAGCTACCCAGAGCGGCGGCGGCCATCTACGGACTTCCCGCCGAGTGGGTGGAAGACATGACTATCCGTCTGCGCGCCGGGATCACTCGCCCGGTGAGCCGCACCGGATTGGAAGCAGGGCCCCTAACCATACGCGCGGTCCGAGACACGCTGCTGCGCGATGCAACGCCCAGCAGGGGCGACCGGCTGTGGCCCGGAGATCCGAGGCAATTTCAGGAGGACTCGCTCGGCCTCGCACACGGCGCAGTCGGAGTGTCCTGCGCCCTCGCGGCTACGGGGCACGCTCCAGATCCCATGATCCGCCACTGGATCGCTCGGGAACTCGATGCCGGCCCTCGCGGTCGATACGGGCTCATGAATGGAATCGCCGGCGCAGCGTGGGGATGCCGGACGCTCGGATGGGACGGGGTCGCCGACCGCCTTTTCGAGCAGCTGTATGTCGCCGATTTGAGCAACGCTCCTGACAATCTCTACTCCGGGCTGGCGGGAATCGCACTAGCTCTACTCAGCGAGCTCAATCGCGACCCTCGGATGGAGGAGAAGGCGCGAGAGATTGTAGAGACGCTGGATCGCCACTGGAGGGACGCTTCTGCCCCCACAAGTGTGACGGCGCGCTCAGGCGGACTGCTCGGCGGTTCTTCAGGCACGGCGTTGCTTGCTCTGGCCCTGAACGACCACAACAGTGATGACGATCTCATTCGAGTCGCTCGGACGGCTTTGCAGCACGACGTGCAGTCGCTCATCCGAGCCTCTGATGGCACCCTGCACTTGAATGAGGGGTGGAGGACATTGCCGTATCTGGGTTGGGGCTCCGCAGGTGTTGGGCTGGTGCTCGCCCGGTATCTCGCGGTACAGGAGGACGCTCAATTCGAGACGCTGTTGGAAGGCATCATCGATGCCGCGACCACGCCGTTCACCGCTCAGGTGGGGCTCCTCCAGGGCAGAGCAGGTCTAATGCTGTTCCTGTCTGAGATTCGCCGCCTTGGTCGCGGTAACGACCGCGTTGAGGCTGCCATCGATCATCACGAAGCCGCACTGACTTTGCATGCTGTCCATGACGGCGCGGATGTCAGATTTGCGGGCGACGGTCTCTTACGTGCCTCCTGCGATGTAGCGACCGGAGCTGCGGGCGTTCTTCTCGCCCTGAGCCACTTGCAACGCCCTCGGCCCGTGCTATGGCCCTCATCCACTGGTCTCCAAATCTCTGCCCAGACAGGATCACGGAGAGGGGGTGAGTTCCATGGGGTATCTGCTCTCACTTCAGACACTCGAGCGCGCTGACGCAGAGGTCGTCGACGCTCAGTTCGCCAGCACGTTCAGCACGTCGTTGTGCCGCAGCACGTTCTCAACGGTGTGCTGATTGACGGGAAGGAGCTGACGGGCCGACTCACCCGCCAGCTCCTGACCCAGCAACTCCCGCCCCACGTCCTGCAACTACGCCATGGATCGTCTTTCTCAGGGCCTCCCCCGGGCAGACCACGCGTGACCGATGACCGCGGTTATCCACAACCCGATCGCCGTTCAATCCAACGGGCGGGGACGTGAGAGCTCCCGGCTGGCCTGTGGAAAACTACACAGCTGTAATTCATCGCGGGTTTTCGGTGCGTCTCCTTGCGGTTCGCGATCTCAGTCAGGGACTGGCTACAGCGAATCCCGCACCAGAATCCGTTATCCACAACTCAAACCTTGTTTAAACCGAGGCGTCAATCTGGATCTTAGCGGCGCCGGGAGCCCTGCTATACAAGGGATCGCTTATTTAAACCAACAACGGAGGAACCGTGCTGCCGGACCGGTCAGATGACGAACGCTACCTCGATGCTCTACTAGAGCAGGGAGAACGGCGCGACCTCGAGTACAAGCGGGCGGAGCACAGTTTCGGCACTGACAAGGCCGTCTCATACTGCGCAGGTATCTCGAACAGCGGAGGCGGTCTTCTCCTTTTCGGGGTCGCTGACGATCGCACTGTGCATGGCACGGCCGCCTTTCCAGATCCGCGGGTCCTTGAGCTCCGAGCGCATCAGAAGCTCTCGATTTCCATCGCCGTCAAAGAGCTGACCTACGAGGGGAAGCGGGTGCTCGTGGTGCAGATCCCGCGCCGACGGCGAGGCACACCGGTGGCTTGCGATGGGCGTTACTACCTACGGGTGGGAGAGAGCCTCGTGGACATGACCCCCCACCAGCTCGGAGAGATCTTTGATGAGCTTCGTGATCGACCAGGAACGGCAGTAGTGCGCGCAGGTCTAACCGGCGCGGAAGTGGAAGAGCTACTCAACATCGATCAGTACTTCACTCTTTTGCAGGCTGTGCGGCCGAGCGTCCTGGCGGAGGCGCTATCGATTCTGGAGTCGAACGGGCTGGTGCGCGGAGAGGCAGGAAGCGGCAAGTACGAGGTGACCGTCACAGGCGCCCTTTTCCTTGCTCGGGATCTCTCGACGTTCAACCTCGAGTGGCGTCGTATCCGTCTCATCCGCTACGCAGGAACCGACCGCGTGAACGCTGTCTTCGAGCATCTCGAGTCCCGTGGCTACGGAGTGTGCTTTGAGGAGATACTCGAGCTGGTCAAGGCTCATGTTCCGGTTGTCGAAGTGATCTCCGATGGTCTTCGCACCGTGAAGCCCATCTACCCCGGCACAGCTATCCGCGAGTTCCTCGCCAATGCCCTCGTCCACCAGGACCTAGACGAACGGGGCGTGCAGATCACAGTCGAGATCTTCGAGGACCGCATAGAAATCCGGAACCCTGGCACACCGCTCATCGACGTGAAGCGTTTCGTGGATGACACGCGGGCACGCAACCCTGAACTTGCGGAGATCATGAGACTCGCGCGCATCTGCGAGATCCGCGGAAGCGGCGTGGACCGTGCGCTCCTCGCCATCGAAGACCTAATCCGGCCAGCGCCTGACTTCAAGGCCCGCGAGAACTCGACCTCGATCGTCCTCCATAAAGAACGTCGATTCGACGAGATGAATCTCGACGAGCGGATGTGGGCTGCCTTCCTGCACGCTTCTGTTCGCTACGCAGCCGGAGACAGTTTGACCAACTCCTCCCTGCGAGCACGGTTTGGCCTCCCTGACGGAAAAGCCGCCGTGGTTTCACAAGCCATCGCAGCTGCCGTCGAGATCAATCTCCTGAAACTCGACCCGCGCGCTGGAGCATCGCGGCGACACGCTCGCTACTTGCCGTTTTTCGCGTGAGGCTGAGCGCGACAGAACCGCGCGGCACCCACACAAAAGGATGAATCCTCGGGGACCGCCTGGCCCTCCATCGACCTCGTATCGATCAAGTGGTCTCAGAAGTTGCCAGCCCTCGGACAGCGGGTTCCGGCCGGGGTCTTGCCCTCGCATCGCCTACTGGCACGCTCGAAGATTCACCGGCGGCGCGCCTTGCAGCCGGAGGGGAGGCGAGCTGGGTCCAGGCCGCCGGGTCACCTCATTCGGGGCACCGACATACGTCACCTCGTCGGTCGCCTTGCTCCTCACCGGGCTTCTCGTCGCCGGCATTCTCCTTCATAGCGGTGCTACTTCGACCACGTCCGCATCGAGCCGCGTCGTTCTACGCCGCCTCATGGTCGGACCACTGATTGCGGAGCTGCTCATCTTCCGCTGAGCCTCGCGTGGGGTGCCGTCTACCTGCACCGGGCACTCGTCATGACCGTCGTCGCTTGCCTAACATTCGCGACTGCGGGCACCATCGCTCGGCTCAACCGCATCGCCGCGGCCGGGGCCGTCACTCAGAAATCCGCCATCACTGAGCGCTACGCAAGCTAGAGCTGTGAACGGCGGGGACCCGGATCATCCAGCGTCCCTCTTGGTGTTGGTGTCGAACCCTAGGCGCCCGGCGATCGAGGTCATGTCCGCTACTGCGCAACATGGCCTCGCTGGTCCCAGTCTGGGGCGGAGAAGTGTTGAGACCAGAGCGCGCGGCGAAGTTCTTCGGCTGGCCGTTCGGGTGATGCGAGGAGGTCGGCGTAGGTCTGAGCGAGGCTGGTGAAGCCGGTGGTCCAGTTTCGTTGGGCGCGAGCGTCCATTCGGACGACCCGGACCTCCTTGCCAGCGGAAAGGTCGGACAGGTCGACGGCCTCTGGAAGGTAGACGATTCACTGACCGAAGTCCGCGAACGAGCTGACGTCGTTCAGTAGGTGACAGCGGCGTCGGTTCCCCCGATCGCGTAGGGGTTCAGGGCGCTGACGAGGAAGGGCCAGATCCCCGCGACGGTCGTGGTGGCGAGCGTGTCTCGGTCGAGGTTGCGACGCGCCGCAAGGAGGGTGAGGACCTTCCCGGGGTTCGTCGTGGCGATCCCCGGTGACCGCGCTTCGACGGCGCCGCCCTGAATGAGTTTCCCGAACGCAAGATAACCGGGTCGCGACGGGACACCTGACTCGTCCTCGAGCTTCCCAAGACTTGCCCAGCGGCACCGGCCACGGACTGCCGCGTCCGCGAGAGTTCTCCAGACCAGCTTATTCCCCTTTCACCTCAGGCATTTTCCTTGATGTTTCAGCGCAAGGCGGCTGGCAGGTGTTCCTGCGACCCGTGGGGCGGGTTCGGGTTCGATCCGGGAGTGGAGGCATCTACTTCCAGGATGATGTGCGTCGTCCTGGCGGCTCGACGAGATCGCCCCGACACACCGATGTGTGCCTCGTAGAAATGGCTGGTCACAACCATTGGGCTACCCACTGATCGCAGGCGTCCGCATCGGCTTGGGTGAAGCCGAGTTCGCGGTCTCTGACACGGTGGTAACGGGTTGCGTCGCTTCCGCCTTGGCGTCGGGCGAGGTGGAAGGCGCCTGCCCAGATCGGTTCGATCTCGTCGTCGATCCAGAGCAGCGGGTGACCCGGTCGGAACTCGGCGAGCTGCCTCGCCTTCCAGATGATCGCGTCCTCGTCGTGAATGCCGTCGTTGACAACAGCGACGGGCAGGGATGGGAGACCGAGAGGGCGGCTGAAGTGCTGGTTGACGTAGTCGACCCAGGTGGTCGCCCAGACGACTTCGATGTCCCGGGCCAGGAGGCTGCGGATCCAGTCGACGGCGACGCCTGAGAAGGAGTGCCGCTCGCGCCAGAGGCCGTGCTCGTCCCAGAGGGGTGGCATGTGATGCTCGGCCGGGAACGCGTCCTCACTGATCGCAATCTCGGCGGTGAGGATGTTGTCGCGGTACTCCTGGCCGGGCCGCGCGTTTGGGATCCGGATCACACCGTCGAAGTCCACGGCGACCACGGGGCGGTTCGATTCGTTCATGCTTCTGTCTCCTTGTTCGGGTCGGTCTTGCGGGCGCTATCGGCTTGCTTGATCACGGCCTCGATCAGTCCCACGATCTCCTTGACGGAGCCGAGGTCGGCCAGGTCGTACCCGCGCTCCTGGAGCACAGCTCGGATGCCGTCGATGAGTTGCGTGACCCACGCGTCCACGATCGGGAACCGTTCGTTGAGAAAGTCGACCTCAGCCCTAGGCGGAAGCCGTCCGCCGATCGGTAAGGTCCGTGAAGCGCCGCGAGGAGGCCGCGCGCGCATCCTTCGCCGGTGACGTCGCAGAGCCTCTTGGCCTGGTGCGGTGCGAGCGAGAGCGAGCCACGCATCCATCTCCGCCATCGTGGTGAGGGCGTGTTCGTCAGACCGTGTGATCGTCCTCAGCGCCGTGATCGCACGGTCGACGGGGCGGCGCGAGCGGATGTAGTCCTCCTCGACCTTCTGTAGCCGGAGGTTCGTGACGATCAACAACGGGCGCCCCTTCGCCCGGGTGTGGAGCGGTGACTCCACGAACTCGCTAGGCGACGGGTCGCCGGCCTTGTCTGGATGTCGCGCGGAAGGCATTCGCGGCAGCCCCGGGGCGTGGCCGAAGTACTCGTACCCGGAGTCGTGCCACCGTGACCACCAGACAACCTCGGTACCACGGGCGAGAAGGCTGAGCACCCACGATCGCCCCTCATGCGACAGCCACCCCCAGCGGTCCCCCCGACCGGGCTCATCACCCTCACTGCTGTCCGTCCAACCTGCGGCAGCATCGGGCGTCTCTGTCTCGCGGGGGTACTTCATCGTCGCGAAGTGCGATGGCGGGTCCTTGTCGACGGCGAGCAGACCCTCCAGCTCGATCGCCACGACGGGTCGGTACCGGTCACGGACGGGCGCGTTCTCGGTGTCCGCGCTCACTCCTACAGCTCTGTTTCTGCGTCGTGGGCGCGGAGCTCACGCAGCGACGGCACTTCGACGGTCAAGTTGCGAAGGTCCACGATCGCGATATTCTCTTCCTGCCCGTTGCAGCCCAGGCTGATCAGCCGACGGCCATCCGGGGTGGTGCCCCCGCCTGGGGCGTGCATGTGCCCGTGGAACGCGAGCTTCGGGTTGACGGCATCCCACACCTGACGGACACGCACGCGCGACGCGGCCGACTCGACGATTGATTCGCGGGGAAAACCGAGAGGGTTCGTGCGGAGGATCTGTCGGACTGCGCGGACCGGGCTGTCGAACGGGGATTCGTGGGTGACCATGATGTCCGCAGGCCCCCCGCTGATAGCCGCGGCCACATCCTCATCCCTGATGGTCTCGTCCGACGACCACTCATTTGGCAGCCGCCAGTACAGGTCGACCGAGGTGGCACCGGACAGGGTCAGAACGGTGCGACCGCCCACACTCATACGGAACGGTCTGGGCAACAGCCAGGAACTCCGACTGACCCGCACGGCCACGCCAGGGTGCGCCCGCAGGATGGGTGACAGGGCGGGGTAGTCGTGGTTGCCCGGCACCACATAGACGCGCTCGATCCCGAACGCGCTGCAGATCTCGTCACTCTTGCTGAGGTTCATCGACCAGTCCCGGGATGGATCACGGTGGAAACGTCCGGCGCGATCCGCGAGAGTCCCCTGAGCACCAGCCGCGCCCAGCCGTCCTGACCGTGCCAATCTCCGCATACCGCAATGCGACGGTCAGGCAGGTCGATCACGGCCGCTGTCTCCAAGACCTTCATGTGTCCTCCTCGCCGCTGGACGGATCCACCCATTCACTCAGCATGGATGGCCACATGTATCAGGTCAAGTAGTCCCGTTGATTCCTGCCACATGACGGAACGCCCTGTCCGCCACGATCAGGAGCCGCGATGCGCGTCCACGATCACGGATCGCTCGGGATACACCCATCCGGGCATGCTCTCCACGAACGCTCGCTCGAAGGAGTTCAGCAGATCGCGGTGCTGATCAGATATCCAACGAAGGTGCCGAGGACGCGCTCCCTCGTCTCCCGGTTGTGGCACCCTGCCGAGAGTCCTGGCCAGGAACCACACCTCGTTACCCAGTCGCGCCCATCGCCTGAGCGTCGGAGACCCTCGGCCACTCGTCTGATCCATCACCTCGATCAGCGACGCGCACGCCGCGCTCTCGTCCGGCGTCAGCTCCGATGGTGCGCGCAAGAGCAGAGCCTCGAAGGGCGCAGCGAAAGCGAACGGATCAGACTCAGGCCGTTCCGAACGGAACTGTTGAGACCCGACGGATCCGAGCCGAGATGGTGTCGAACTGGTGCTGGCGTCGGCATCCGTGACGGTGACGGAGAGACCAGTCTGCTGAAGGTGTTGGCCCATACAGACCCCATGCGCGGTCGCGCTGATAAGCGTGACCGCGCATGTGTCAGATGCTCGCCAGGTTAGAGATTCGCCGCCACGAGGAGCCCGGACACGGTGATGCCGAAGACGTCTGCGAGGCGAGTCAGGGTCGCCATCCCAGGGTTCGACGGACCCGTGCTGTCCTTTGCTGCCGATGACCTCCCGGCCTCAATGATCTGCAACTGGTTCTTCGTGATGCCAGACAAGGTCGCCAGCTGCTGCTGGGAGAAGCCAGCGCTCAGGCGTA
>JAAIGF010210488.1_pt1 | contig 25627 bp, 24 predicted proteins | sample 6487441 | NCBI WGS metagenome assembly JAAIGF01 (sample SAMN13974129, study PRJNA590717) | phyllosphere metagenome | biome: pepper field; feature: multiple bacterial spot infested pepper fields; material: pepper leaves; isolation source: leaves from pepper fields | host: Capsicum annuum ... | reverse complement strand
GGTGAACTTGCCAAACCCGTTATAAACAGCCAGCGCCGCAGGCACCTTATCCTGAAACAGATTGCCCCCATGAGCAAAAATCGCAGTCGCACCGGTGCGGACCGTGTCTCCCTCGACCACGGTCGAATGGCCAACGATGACACCTGCAACATCGGTGATTGCGTTCAATGGACCCGTCGGGAAATGTCCGGGAACGAAACCGAGATCGCGCAATCTTGGGCGGGAGGAAGTGGGCATTTCAGGTCACTCAAATCGCGACACCGACGAGGCCGGTGCGACGGCGCCTAAGCGCAAGGGCAGGAAAATTGGCGTCCACGAGAGGATTCGAACCTCCGACCCCAGGATTCATACCACTTCGGCTTTCGCCGCCGTCCCGTTCTTAAACGGGCGCGTTCGTGGTCTGGACTGTCCCTTCACCATGGGCCGAAGCCTTTAGGTGCTGCCCATCCAGTCTCTACACCTTCAACGGATTTCTCCGAAGCTTGGCTCGGGATTGGCATGTTGCAAGTGCAACGAAGCGTTCCCCGACTTTGAGCAGATCGATCGCGTCGTTTCCGGGCGCGACCCCCAATTTCACTTAGGAATCCTGTGCTCTATCCTGCTGAGCTACGTGGACACACGCTTGCGCTTGTAACAAAGCGATCCTTAAGGATCAACCGCGTTATGTGCAGGCGGTGGGTAATCTGCCAAGATTTCCCCGTCAGCTGCCCAGACGCTGCTCCACCAGCTTTACCCAATAGGAAATGCCGTAGCCGATGGCCTCGTCGTTGAAGTCGTAGCTTGGGTTATGCAGCCCCGCGCTATCGCCATTGCCGAGGAAGATGAAGGCGCCGGGGCGTTCGTTCAGCATGTAGGAGAAATCTTCGCCTGCCATGGATGGATCGACATCCGGGTCTACGTTGTTTTCGCCCACCACCTCGCGTGCGATGCGGATGGCGTGGTCGGTTTCCGTGGCGTGGTTGACGGTGACGGGACAGTAGCGTTCGTAGACGGCCTCCGCCTCCGCACCATTGGCAAGCGCTATGCCTTCCGCCATCTGCTTGATCCGCGCTTCAGCCATATCGCGCACATCTTCGTCCAGCGTGCGGACGGTACCGGCGATCACGGCTTCGTTGGGGATGATGTTGTGGCTGGAGCCCGCCTGAAAGCGGGTGACGGAGACGACGACGGAGCGGATGGGATCGGCATTGCGGGATGCGATCATCTGGAGGTTGCTGACGATCTGGGCACCGATGGTGATTGGGTCCACCGTGCGGTGCGGCTGTGCCGCGTGGCCACCTTGACCCTTCACGGTGATGGAAAACTTGTCCGGTGCGGCCATGATGCCGCCCTTGCGGATGGCGAAGGCGCCGAGTGGGATGCCCGGCATATTGTGCATGCCGTAAACTTCATCCACGCCGAAACGGTCCATCAGCCCATCCTGAACCATGGCGAGCGCGCCCGCGCCGCCTTCTTCGGCAGGCTGGAAGATGACGGCGACGGAGCCATCGAAATTGCGCGTTTCGCTGAGATATTTCGCTGCACCCAAAAGCATGGCCGTATGCCCGTCATGGCCGCAGGCATGCATTTTGCCGGGCGTTTTCGAGGCCCATGGCTTGCCGGTTTCTTCCACGATTGGCAGCGCGTCCATATCGGCGCGCAGGCCGATCGTGCGGCCATCACGGTTGCGACCGTGAATGACGCCCACGACGCCGGTGCGGCCAATGCCGGTCACAATCTCGTCTACGCCGAAGGATTTCAGCTTTTCGGCAACGAAGGCTGCCGTGTCGTGCACGTCGTAGAGAATTTCCGGATTTTCATGAAGGTGCCGCCGCCATTCGCTGACTTCCTGTTGCAATTCGGCGGCTCTGTTCAAGATCGGCATTCTGTAATTCCTGACTTCCAACGGCAGTGTGGTTGATCGTGCTAAGGCGCGGTGGATATTGCGCCGCATAATTGACGCAATCAATGTACTTTGCCATTGCTAGGACATATATGGTGAATATTGCAAAATCCCGAAAAAGACGGGAATTCGAGGATAGCCCTTGCAAGACGAACGCAGACCCCACCGTGCCGCCGGGCGGCTCGTTAAAACCGTTGCCGCTCTTACAGCCGGCGTTCTGGCCATGACATCTTTCGCTCACGCCAACCCCAAGATGGTGGTGGACGTTAAGACAGGCAAGGTCATTGCCCATCAGGAAGCCTTTCGCAAATGGTATCCGGCCTCGCTGACCAAGCTGATGACGGCCTATATCGCTTTCAGCGCAATGAAATCCGGCAAGCTCAGCCCGGATACGGAAGTCATCGTCAGCAAGCGCGCGGCAGACCAGCCTGCCAGCAAGATGTATTTCAAGCCCGGCTCCAGACTGACGCTGGATAGCGCGCTGAAGCTGCTCTTGGTCAAATCCGCCAATGACGTTGCCGTTGCCATTGCCGAAACCATTGGCGGCACGCAGGAAAATTTCGTGGCGCAGATGAACGCGCAGGCGGCTCGTCTCGGCATGTCATCCACCCATTACGTGAACCCCAACGGCCTGCCGGGCGCGGGGCAATACACCACCGCGCGTGATCTCGCCGTGCTGGCCGTCATCATCAAGCGGGAATTCCCGGATTATGCCGGTTATTTCTCGCTGGAAGGCGTTACCACCGGCAAGAAGAACTACGCCAATTACAACATGCTGGTCGGTCGTTTCGAAGGGGCCGATGGCATGAAAACCGGCTTCATCTGTGCCTCCGGCTTCAATCAGGTTTCCTCCGCCAAGCGCGATGGCAGGCAGGTCGTTTCCGTGGTTCTGGGCTCCGACAGCCTTGCCGGACGCACCGATGAATCCGCCGAACTTCTCCAGATGGGTCTGACCTCGCCTGCCGGGCAGGGTGTTTCGCTTGCCTCGCTGGCACCCTATGGCGATACGCAGACGGTCAACGATATCAGCAAGGATATCTGCAACCCGAAAGCCGCAAAAGTGCGCAGCGAAAGCCGCGATGAGGCTGGCCGCATGATCATCAAATCGCCTTACGTGCGCGAAATGACCCGCCCGCCGGTCTATTCCTATGCGGGCCTCATTCCCGGCACGGAAACCATTGCTGCGGCGGTGGAGACCAAGGGCAAGGGCGCAAGCCAGGCGGCCAACGTGCCGATCCCGATTCCGCGCCCTGCTTTCTGATCAGGCTATCAGGTAAGAATGCGCCGGGTGGCTTCAGGAAATTACGACTTTCGCCCGGCATTTTTGCTGCTATAAGCAGTGGCAGAACGTAATAATATAACCATGCAAGGTGCCCCCATGGCATTCGAACGGATACCGGTTTCCATTCTCACGGGATTTCTGGGCGCCGGAAAATCGACGCTGCTCAACAGGCTTCTGAAAGATCCGGCAATGTCGGATGCGGCGATCATCATCAACGAGTTCGGTGATGTCAGCATCGATCATCTGCTGGTGGAACGCTCTGGTGATGGCATCATCGAACTGGCGGAAGGCTGCCTGTGCTGCACCGTGCGCGGCGAGCTTGTGGATACGCTGGCGGAACTGATGGACGGCATCCAGACCGGGCGGCTGAAGCCGGTCAAGCGCGTCGTCATCGAGACCACGGGTCTTGCCGACCCGGCACCCGTCATGCAGTCGATCATGGGCAACCCGGTCATCGCGCAGAATTTCGCTCTCAATGGCATGATTACGGTTGTGGATGCGGTGAATGGCGCATCGACGCTCGATCATCACGAGGAAGCGGTAAAGCAGGTCGCAGTCGCGGATCGCCTTGTACTGACGAAGCGCAAGCTTGCTCAGCCGGATGCGGTGTCGTCGCTCGTCGCGCGCCTTTCCGCGCTGAACCCGCGCGCGCCTATTGAAGATGGCGACCGGGAAGACTGGAAAGCCGCTGACCTGCTGGATAACGGCCTTTATGATTTTTCCAGCAAGACGGCGGATGTCAGCCGCTGGCTTGGCGAGGAAGCCGCTCATGGCGGGCATGATCATCATGATCACGGCCATCATCACGGACATTCCCATGAAGGCCACGATCACCATCACCACCACCACGATGTGAACCGCCACAACGCCTCAATCCGCTCCTTCTCCATTCTGCATGATCGGCCAATCGATCCGATGGCAATCGAAATGTTCGTGGATTTGCTGCGCTCAGCGCATGGCGAGAAGCTGCTTCGCATGAAGGCCATCGTCGCCCTTTCGGACAATCCCGAAAGGCCGCTGGTGCTGCATGGCGTTCAGTCTATTTTCCATCCGCCGCAGCGTCTCGCCGCATGGCCAGACCCGGCGGATAAGCGGACGCGCATGGTGTTGATCACCAAGGATTTGCCGGAAGCTTTCGTGAAATATCTCTTTTCGGCCTTCACCGGCACCTCTGGCATAGACAGGCCCGACAGCCAGGCGATGATGGACAATCCGCTGGCCGTTCCCGGAATGCGTTTTTAAAAAACGACACCGCTATTACGACGTGGACGGCCGTTTTTAAACGACCGTCCTTTTTCGTATTTACTTTTTCTGATCCAGCGAGTGGCGTCCGAAGTCCGGCGCATCAACATCCTGTCCCGCCTGCACGATAGAGCGGCGGATGGCGCGGGTGCGCGAGAAAAGCTCGAACAGCTTGTCGCCTTCGCCCCAGCGAATGGCGCGTTGCAGCGATGCCAGATCTTCGGAAAAGCGCGCCAGCATTTCAAGGATCGCATCCTTGTTGTGCAGGCACACATCCCGCCACATGGTGGGATCGGACGCGGCAAGACGGGTAAAATCGCGGAAGCCCGAAGCGGAGTATTTGATCACTTCCGATTCCGTCACCGTTTCCAGATCATCCGCCGTGCCGACGATGTTGTAGGCGATAATGTGCGGCAGGTGAGACACGATGGCCAGCACCTTGTCGTGATGCTCCGCATCCATCTCATCCACGCGTGAGCCGAGCGCGACCCAGAAACCCTTCAAACGCTCCAGCGCATCCGCATCCGTTCCCGACAGCGGTGTGAAAATGCACCAGCGATCCCGAAACAGCCCGGCAAAGCCGGAATCGGGGCCGGATTTTTCCGTTCCCGCCAGCGGGTGTCCGGGAATGAAATGCACATTCTGCGGCATATGCGGCGCCATTTGCGCAATGACGGACGCTTTCGTCGAGCCGACATCGGTCACGATAGCACCGGCCTTCAGATGCGGCGCAATCTGCTGCGCCACGGCTTCGGATGCACCGACGGGAACCGAAACGATGACGAGATCGGCATCCTTGACCGCATCCGCTGCCGAGATGGCGTAGGAGGTGCCAAGCGCCAGCTCTTCGGCGCGTTTCAGCGTCTCTTCGCTGCGGGTGGAAATCACCAACTCGCGGGCTAGACCGAGTTCCTTGATATCCCGTGCGATGGACGAGCCGATCAGGCCGATGCCGATCAGCGTTATCCGTTCAAACATGAAACCCGCCATCACGCCTTACCCATGAACTCTTTGAGGGATGCGATGACGCCGAGATTGGCCTCTTCCGAGCCCACCGTCATGCGCAGCGAATTGGCAAAGCCATACCCGCGAACTGCGCGCAGAATATAGCCGCGTCGGCTGAGGAATTCGTCGGCATCGGCTGCGCGCTTGCCATCCACATCGGGGAAGTGGATGAGGACGAAGTTCGTTACCGATGGCGTGACGGTCAGGCCGAGTTCGGTGAAGGCAGCCGTCAATTTGTCGGACCATAGAAGATTATGGGCAACGGCCTGCTGCATGAAGGCCTGATCGCGGATTGCGGCAGCACCGGCAGCAATGGCGGGCGCGTTCATGTTGAACGGGCCGCGCACGCGGTTCAGCGCATCGATGATGGCAGCCGGGCCATACATCCAGCCGACGCGGAGCGCGGCCAGACCATAGACCTTGGAGAAGGTACGCGTCATCACGACATTGGCGTTGCCGGACACCAGTTCCAGCCCAGCCTCATAATCATTCTTGCGCACATATTCCGCATAGGCGGCGTCGAGAACGAGAATGACATTTTTCGGCAAACCGGCCTGAAGGCGGCGGATTTCGGCCACCGGAACATAGGTTCCCGTCGGGTTGCCCGGGTTGGCGATGAACACCATCTTCGTCTTTTCCGTGACGGCAGCGAGGATGGCATCCACATCCACCGTGCAATCCGTCTCCTTCACGGTAACAGGTGTGGCACCCGCACCCATGATCTGGATCTTGTAGACGAGGAAGCCATGCTCGGTAATGATCGCCTCATCGCCCGCACCCAGATAGACGTGGCAGAGCAGGCCCAGCAGCTCATCCGAGCCATTGCCGCAAATGATGTTGGAAATATTCAGCCCATGCACATCGGCAATGGCCTGGCGCAAGGCAATGGCCTGTCCGTCGGGGTAGATTTCCAGATTGGCTGCTGCGGCCTTGAAAGCTTCAATCGCCTTGGGGCTCGCACCAAGCGGCGTTTCGTTTGAGGAGAGCTTATAAACCTTCGCAACACCGTCCACATGCTCCTTACCCGGAACATAAGCGGCGATATCCAGTATGCCTGGACGCGGAACAGGTTGGTTAAGCTCTGCACTCATTTTTATCGACCTTCGGAAAAGCGCCGGGAAATCCGGCCTGACAATGCCGAAGGCATTAGACTGGAAGAGGCGGTTTGTCGAGTATCAGCGCTTCTTTTGCTGATCCAGTTTCGTGCGCGTGCTTGGCACGCCCTGTGGTGCAAGCACCGGAACGAAGACACGGCGGGACGCGCGCTGCGTCACCGGCAACCCCTGATACAGCCGCTTCTGCGCCTCCACCACGATCACGCCGGAAAAGACCGGCCAGAGCCTGCGGCCAACGGTCTCGATGTAACGCCGAAACTTCAACACGGAACGCACCTTCGAAGGCGGAAAAAACAAGGCTTCGGCAGAAGCGCCGGGGGTAAAATTCGTCTCGCGTAACAGCGCGGTCAGCTGGCTGCGCGAATAAGGGCGGCCCGAGCCGAAGGGCGTATGTTCCATCCGCGCCCACACGCCGCGGCGGTTCGGCACCACGATGACCAGCCGCCCGCCGGGTGCCAGAACCCGCCACAATTCCTTCAGCGCCTCGCGCGGGTTTTCCACGAATTCCAGCGAATGCACCATCAGCACACGATCGATCGAGGAATCCGGCAGCGGCAGTTCCTCATCGAAAACGAGGGCGGTGGAAGAAAGCTCGCCCGCTGGCCAGTTCACCGCTCCCTGTCCCGCAGGCATGAAGGCGAAAGTGCGTTCCGTATCGTGGCGAAAACGGTCCAGAAAAGGCACGGCATAACCCAGCCCCACCAGCCGCTCATCCGGCAGGGGCGGCCACAACGTCGAAAGCGCCATGGTGATGGCCTGTTCGGCGGAACGGCCCAGCGGAGAGTGATAAAATTCGCGCAGATCGACGATATCGGTGTTCATGGATGGAATGTAGCAGCCCCCGGTTGGACTTCAAGCGACAGTGGCCTAAATAGAAGAGAGAGGCAGTTTTGATTGCATGATCATGGAGGGAAGAATGAAGCCGTTGGAAATCGAGGTCTTTCAGTGCCGGAGCGATAATTTCGGCGTGCTTCTGCACGATAGCGAAAGCGGCGCGACCGTCTCCATCGATGCGCCGGAGGAAGCGCCCATTCTGGAGGTGCTTACCCGGCGCGGCTGGACGCTCTCCGATATCTTCACCACTCATCATCATCAGGATCATGTCGAAGCCAATCTGGCGCTGAAGGAACGCTTCCACTGCGAAATCCGCGGCCCCCACGATGAGGCTATCGCTATCCCCGGTCTCGACAAATCCGCAGCCGATGGCGACGAGTTCGAATGGGCGGGACGCCGCGTGCAGGTTATTTCCACGCCGGGCCATACCGCAGGCCATATCTGCTACTATCTGCCGGATGACGGCCTGCTCTTTGCCGCCGATACGCTGTTTGCCATGGGCTGCGGCAGGCTGTTCGAACGCCCGGCTGCGGATATGTGGCATTCGTTCCAGAAACTCATGGCGCTGCCGGACGAAACGAAAGTCTATTTCGGCCACGAATACACGGTGGCGAACGCCCGCTTCGCAATCACGGTCGATCCCGAAAACGGCGTTCTGAAGAACCGCGTCGCCGATGTGGAATCCCTGCGCAAAGATGGCCGCTTCACCATTCCGACAACCATCGGCTTTGAGAAGCAGACCAATCCTTATATGCGGGTGGCAGACGCCAGCATCCGCGCTCATCTTGGCCTTGAAACCGCGACCGATGCGGAGGTCTTTGCCGAAATCAGAACGCGCAAGGATAATTTCTGATGGCCGGTGTGCAGACCGCCTCAGACCTCATCGCCGCCCTCAATCTCGAACCACACCCGGAAGGTGGCTTCTACCGCCAGACCTTCCGCGATGAAAATGGCGGCGAACGCGGCCACTCTACCGCGATCTATTATCTGCTCGAAAAGGGCCAGCGCTCCCATTGGCACAAGGTCACGGATGCGGTGGAAACCTGGCACTACTACGCCGGAGCCCCGCTCGCACTTCATCTTTCCGAAGATGGCAAAAACATCTCCACCACAACGCTCGGCCCCTCCATATTGGATGGCGAGCGCCCTCAGGCTATCGTCCCTGCCAATTGCTGGCAGGCCGCAGAAAGCCTTGGCGAATTCACCTTGGTAGGCTGTACTGTAGCACCGGGCTTCGTCTTTGAAAGCTTCGTGATGGCCGAACCCGGCTGGGAGCCGGGGCGAGGGGCCTAGTCACACACTTGTATAAACCATAAACGCTCCAGCCAGATCGCTGGAGCGTTTATGCAATTAGTTCTCCGCGCTTACCAGCAGCAGAAACCACCATCCACCAACAGATCGACACCCGTCACGAAGCTTGCAGCATCGGAAAGCAGGAAGATTGCCGGGCCGACCATTTCATCGACATTAGCCATGCGCTGCATCGGCGTCTGTTCTTCGAAGAGCTTGGTCTGGTGCACCATTTCGGGGCGCGTGTTCATCGGCGTTGCGGTGTAGCCGGGGGAGATGGTGTTGACGCGAAGGCCCTTGCCGACCCACTCCATTGCCATGGATTTGGACATGTGGATGACGCCCGCCTTCGACGCATTATAGTGGCACTGCATCAGCCCGCGATTGACGATGACGCCGGACATGGAGGCGATGTTGACGATGGAACCGCGGCCATGTTTCAGCATGGCCTGCGCTTCCGCCTGGCAGGACAGGAAAACGCCTTTCAGGTTGATGTCCATCATCGTCTGGAACTGGCTTTCCTGCATTTCCTCCGCAGGATTGGCGTTAGCAATACCGGCAGCATTCACCGCAAGCGACAGCGCGCCAAGATCGGTTTCGGTCTTAGCCACGGCATCTGCCAACGCCTGCTTTTTCGTCACATCCGCTGCGATCTGGATCGACTTGCGGCCAGCCTTGGCAATGAAATCCGCCGTCTGGGCCAGACCGTCATCGGTGCGGCGGTCAAGCAGCGCGACATCGGCGCCAGCCTGCGCCAGACCCATGGCGATGCGCTGGCCGATGCCGGAACCGGCACCGGTGACGAGCGCGACCTGACCGGAAAGATCGAAGAGCTTTGGCGCATTGAGCGTAATGGTGGACATGCAGATTTCCTTCTTCAGATTGTCGCCAGTTCCATAACCGAAACATCATTGGCTTCGTCACGGTTGAGAATACCGGCCTGATTTCCTTGGGCGAGAACGAGGATGCGGCTGGAAACGCCCAGCACTTCCTCCAGATCGGAGCTGACGACGATGACCGCCACGCCCTGTTTCGCCAGATCCACGATAATGTCGTAAATGCCCGCGCGCGCGCCGACATCGATGCCGCGTGTCGGCTCGTCCAGCACGACGACGCGCGGGTTGCGCGCCAGCCACTTGGCGATGACCACCTTCTGCTGGTTGCCGCCTGAAAGGTCGGAAGCGGGCTGCTCACCCTTGCCCTTCACACTGAATTTGGAGATTGCGGCATTGGCGAAGCGGCGCTTTATGCCGGGCGTTACCCAGCCGGTGCCCAGCAGATCGAGATTGGCGTAGATGATGTTCTCACCGATTTCATGCTCCACCACCAAGCCCTGAAGCTTGCGGTCTTCCGGCACCATGACGATGCCCTGATCGATGGCGTCCGATGGCGCTTTCAGCTTGAGCGGCTTGCCATCAAGCAGGATTTCTCCTTGCGAAATCGCATCGGCACCGGCAATCGCCCGCACCAGTTCCGTTCGGCCCGCGCCAATCAACCCGGCAATACCGAGAATTTCGCCAGCGCGCACATCGAAGCTGACATTGCGGAACGCATTGTTCGCGCCCGTCAGACCTTTGACCTCGAGCACGACTTTATCCTGCGCTTGCGGCAGCGTCGGGAACATGCGTTCCAGCGAACGGCCCACCATGCTTTCCACGACGGTTCTGACCGGCGTTGCGCTATCGGCAAATTCGTTGACGCGCACACCATCACGCAAAACCACGATGCGGTCAGTGATCTGGCGGATTTCTTCCATGCGGTGGGAAATGTAGATGATGCCGACGCCCTCGGCGCGCAGCTTGCGCACCTGTTCGAACAGCGCCTGCGTCTCCGCGCCGCCAAGTGCCGCCGTCGGCTCATCCAGAATAAGCAGCTTGGCATTCAGCGTCAGCGCCTTGGCAATCTCGATAAGCTGCTGGTTTGCCGTGGAAAGTCCCGCCACCTTTCGGCTTGCGGGAATATGAAGGTTCAGGCGCGACAATTGCTCCTGCGCGCGCCGCACCATTTCTGCCCGGTCGACCTTGCCGTTCTTCATCAGCCAGCGTCCAATGAACACGTTTTCGGCAATCGACAATTCCGGCAGAAGCTTCAGTTCCTGATGGATCAGCACCACGCCCTTGTCGATGGCCTCACGAGGGGAGGCGGGCGCATAAGGCTGGCCCATCCACGTCATCGTGCCCTGCGAGGGCTCGCGCGAACCGGCAATGATGCCCGACAGGGTGGATTTACCCGCGCCGTTTTCACCCAGAAGCGCCACGACCTCGCCCGCATAAACGTCGAGATCGACATTCTTCAAAACCTCGAGCGGACCATAGCGCTTGCTGATGCCACGGAGCGAAAGAACCGGCTCACGCATGACGGGGAACCTCCCAAAACTTCCAATCAAGAGAACCGGACTGCCCCAAGGGTGTCAACGGTTCGAAAAATAGGGTGCCGCCAAGGAAGCGGCACCCATTGAGCAATCAAGGATGGTTAGCGATGAAGCCTTCAACATTGTCCTTGGTGGTCAGCGTTGCGTCCAGAAGCTGAACCGGCGGAACCTTCTCGCCACCAACGAGCTTCACGGCCATCTCAACGGCGGTGCGGCCCATCTTCTGGGTCTGCTGGGTTGCCGTCACGTCGAACACGCCGTTCTTAAGCGCTTCGAGAGCTGCCGTATCACCATCGAAGCCGCCGACAGCGATCTTCTGCGACGGGTTGGCAACCTTGATGGCCTGTGCCGCGCCAAGCGCAAGGCCGTCGGCCTGTGCAAAGACGATGGAAACATCCGGGTTGGCCTGCAGCATGTTCTGCATGATCTGGAAGCCTTCGTCCTGGCTCCACATGTTGGACCACTGCTCGGCAACGATCTTCACATCCGGGTTTGCCTTGACGGATTCCATGCAGCCCTTGGTGCGGTCCACTTCAGGCGTGGTGCCCTTCTGGCCGTGGATGATGACCATTTTGCCCTTACCGCCAGCTTCCTTGATGATGTAATCGCAAACCGATTTGGCGGATGCGACGGAATCGGTGGCGATGAACGTGTCGCCCGGTGCGCCATCGGCGTTGCGGTCGATGTTGATCACAGGAACTTTCGCGGCCTTTGCAAGCTTCACCGGAACGGTCGCAGCCGCTGCACCGGCTGGAATGTAGATCAGCGCGTCGATGTTCTGGGTCAGCAGATCCTGGATTTGGTTGACCTGCGTTGGGCCGTCGCCCTTGGCATCCACTGTCACGACCGTAATGCCGCGCGTCTTGGCTTCGGCTTCCACCGACTGCTTGATCTGGTTGAAGAAGTTGGCCTGAAGGTTGGCGACTGCAAGGCCGATCTTCTTGACTTCGGCGGCGCTGGCAGAGTTGAGCGAGAGAGCGAGTGCGGCGGATGCCAGCAGAATGCGAGACAGTTTCATGTTATTTTCCTCCGGTTGGTTATGGCTTCGGGAGACGGTGCCTCCTCCCCTCTGCCGTTTATCCCCTCCCTCCTTGAGAGGGAGATGGTCTGTCTAAGCGGAACGCATCCGCCGGAACTTGGACGTCAGCCTCTTCTGCGGCGCAGCGTTTCCGCACCCACGGCAAGCACGATGACCACGCCGATGATGACCTGCTGCAGAAAGGGGGAGACATTGAGAAGGTTGAGGCCGTTGCGCAGCACGCCGATGATGAGAACGCCGATCAGCGTACCGCCAATACCGCCAGCGCCACCCGAAAGGGATGTGCCGCCGATGACGACTGCCGCAATCGTATCGAGCTCATAACCGAAGCCGCTGGATGGCTGCACGGAGTCGAGGCGGGCTGCGAGAACAATACCGGCAAGACCTGCCAGAACCGCGCAGATGACATAAACGCCGATCGTGACCAGCGGCACGTTGATGCCCGCAAGGCGCGCCACTTCCGCATTGCCGCCCACCGCATAGACCGTGCGGCCTTCGGCGCGATAGCGCAGAAATGCCCAGGAAATGACGACGACAACCAGCATCAGAAGCACAGTGGCCGTCAGCACGCCGAAATGCCGGTCGATGGCCAGCATCATGAACCAGTCGGGAAAACCGACGATCTGCTGGCCGTCGGTGATCATGTTGGCAATGCCGCGCGCAACCGACATCATGGCCAATGTGGCAATGAAGGCAGGCACGCGAAACGCCGTCACCAGAATGCCGACGACGAGACCGCAGACGCCGGATGCCAGAAGCGCCAGCACGATTGCAGCACCCATCGGCATCCCGGCAACATTCGCCGTCCAGCCCATGATCATCATGGACAGCGCCAGCACGGAACCGACGGAAAGATCGATACCGCCGAGCAGAATGACGAAGGTCATGCCTACGGCCATGATGCCGAGAACGGTAATCTGATCGAGAATATTGAGACCATTGCGCAGCGACAGGAAGTTATCGCTGGCGAAAGAGAGAAACACACACAGCAGAAGCAGACCCACGAGAGGCCCTGTCGCACCGCTCAGCCAGGCGAGCGGACTTCTGGTTTGGACGGTCGCGTCCTTGCGCTCCAACACAGTCATGGCTCCTCCCATAAATTATACGCCAGAACTTTTAAACCGATTAGAATAAATATTCACTCTCGGTGTAAAATGCATAAGGCAGATTTAATGTGCTTGTCAATAGCGTCCTTTTCCCCCGCTCTGCCTTCGCGAAAAACCCATAGATTACCTTTTCCGGCTTGACACTCCGGCCTCATCTGCAATTATATGTGCAATCGCATAATTATTCACGCATGTATCTTGATGAGGATTTCATGGAGCCCAAAGAATTAGAGCGCATTGCGCGCCAGATCCGCCTGCGCGACGTGCAAGCCGTTTTCGAAGCAGGTGCGGGTCATGTGGGCGGCGAAATGTCTGCCATCGATGTTATGACGGCGCTGTATTTCCGCGTCCTGCGCATCTGGCCGGATGATCCGAAGAACCCGAAACGGGACCGCTTCGTGCTGTCCAAGGGTCACACGGCCTGCGCGCTTTACGTGACGCTCGCCAAGCGTGGTTTCATCCCGGAAGAAGAGATTTCGACCTTCCTCCAGCCCAATTCGCGCCTCAACGGCCACCCCAACTGTAACAAGGTTCCGGGTGTGGAAACCAACACCGGTCCACTCGGTCATGGGCTTCCGGTCGCGGTCGGCATGGCGAAGGCCGCCAAGCTTTCCGGCGCGGATTATCATACCTATGTCATGACCGGCGATGGCGAGATGCAGGAAGGCTCCAACTGGGAGGCCATCATGGCCGCCGCGCAGTTCGGCCTCGATAATCTCACGCTCATCATCGACCATAACCGCTTCCAGCAGGGTGCGGCGCTTTCGGATACCAACGACATCGCCCCGCTTCGCCCGAAGCTGGAAGCCTTCGGCTGGGATGTGACCGAAATCAACGGCAACGACATGGCGGAAGTCGTTCCGGCGCTCGAACATCGCAGCGACCGTCCACACTGCATCGTGGCGCATACCAACAAGGGCCACGGCATTTCCTTCATGCAGGACAAGGTGGACTGGCACCACAAGGTTCCGAGCAAGGAACAGTATGACATTGCCGTCAAAGAACTTTCGGAGGCACTATAATGAACGCGCCCGTATCCGCCCCCAAACTTTATGACTGCCGCGATGCCTTTGCCGAAACCATCGAAGCGCTGGCGGCGAACGATCAGCGCGTCGTGGCCGTCTGCAACGACTCGGTCGGCTCCTCCAAGCTCGGCGGCTTCAAGTCGAAATTCCCGGAACGCCTCGTCAATGTCGGCATTGCCGAACAGAACATGGTGGGCGTCGGCGCCGGTCTTGCCAATGGCGGCCAGTTGCCGTTCGTCTGCGGCGCATCCTGCTTTTTGACGGGCCGCGCGCTGGAGCAGATCAAGGCCGATCTGGCCTATTCCAACGCAAATGTGAAGCTCGTCGGCATTTCGTCCGGCATGGCTTACGGCGAACTTGGCCCAACGCACCACTCCATCGAAGACTTCGCCTGGACCCGCGTGCTGCCGAACCTGCCGGTCATCGCACCCTGCGACCGCATTGAAACGGCGGCTGCGGTAAAATGGGCAGCGGAATATGCCGGTCCCTGCTTCCTGCGCCTGTCCCGCGTGGGCGTGCCGGATCTTCTGCCGGAAGGCCATGTCTTCGAAGTCGGCAAGGCCAATCTCCTGCGCGATGGCTCCGATTTGACGCTGATCGCCAATGGCACGCTGACGCACCGCATGGTGAAGGCTGCCGATATTCTGGCAACGCGCGGCATCAAGGCGCGTGTGCTGAACATGGCAACCGTTCGCCCCATCGATGAGGCGGCAATCGTGGCCGCGGCAAACGAAACCGGCGCGATCCTGACGGCGGAAGAGCATTCGATCTATGGCGGCCTCGGTTCCGCCATTGCCGAAGTGGTCGTCGAGCACGCCCCGGTTCCGATGAAGCGCCTCGGCGTTCCCGGCGTCTTTGCCCATACCGGCTCTGCCGAATGGCTGCTGGATGAATTCGGCATGGCACCGAACGCCATCGCGGATGCTGCCGAAGCGCTGATCAAGAGAAAATAAGTCTCCTCCCAGCCGCTCATGTCTCCCCCGGGAGATATGGGCGGCACCCTCTTCATTATATTATGCGTGGCACTTCTATTTGCCTGAAAATCCCGGCTAGGATCGCGCATCATCAATGTCTGCCGGGAAGAGAGCATAGCGATGCGCGCCATTCTGTCCGTCGATCAGGGTACGACCAATTCCAAGGCCATTCTGGTTTCGGAGGCGGGGGCCATTCTCGCCAGAGGCTCATCGCCCGTCGGCATCGCCTATCCGCAGCCCGGCTGGGTGGAACAGGAACCGGCCCGTATCTGGGCATCGGTCTGCGAATCCATCGAGGCCTGCCTCAAGGCAGCACCCGGTGAGGTGTCGGTAGAAGCCATCGCCATCTCCAACCAGCGCGAATCCGTCACCATTTGGGATGCTGAAACCGGCGAGCCGCTCGGACCTGTCTTGAGCTGGCAGTGCCGCCGCACGGCGAGCGAATGCGCCGACCTCATCGAAAAAGGTCATTCCGAACGCGTCATGGCGCTCACGGGTCTGCCCATCGACCCCATGTTTCCCGGCGCAAAAATGCGCTGGCTGCTGGATCGCGCGCCTAAGGGCAGAAAAGTGCGGCTCGGCACCATCGATAGCTGGCTTATTCATTGCTTCACGGGTGGCGAAGTCCATGCCTGCGATGCATCCAACGCGGCCCGCAGCCAGGCGCTTGATCTCAATCGGCAGGTCTGGAGCGAGGAGCTTTGCGAATTGTTCGGGATCGATATCGATGCCCTGCCACAAGTTCGCGATAGCAGCGGCGATTTCGGCGTCACGAAAAACGTCCCCGGCATCAAGGATGGCACGCCGATCCTCGCGGCCATCGGCGATAGCCACGCGGCCCTTTTCGGCCACGGCGCATTCAATCCCGGCGATGGCAAGGTAACCTTCGGCACCGGCTCCTCGGTCATGACCACGCTACCGCATTTCATCGCGCCGCAGCAGGGCATCACCACCACCGTCGCATGGCGGCTTGGCGGCAAGCCGACCTTCGCCTTCGAGGGCAATATTCTCGTCTCGGCCTCATCGCTTCCATGGATGGTCGAAATTCTTGGACTGCCGGATGTCGCAGCACTGGTGGAACTGGCCTCCACCGCCGCACCCGGCGGCCCCGGCTTCGTCCCCGCCTTTGTCGGTCTCGGCGCTCCCTATTGGGATTCGGACAGCCGCGCGCTGTTCTCCCAAATCAATTTCTCCACCACCCGCGCCCAGATGGCCCGCGCCGTGACCGATTCCATCGCGTTTCAGGTGCATGACGTTTTCGCCGCCATGGGCGCGCAATCACCGACCGGCTTCGGACGCCTGTTCGTGGATGGCGGCCCGAGCCAGAACCGTTTCTTGATGCAATGCGTGGCGGACATGTTGGAACACCCCGTCATCCAGCGAGACGCGCCGGAAGCTTCGGCCTTGGGTGCTGCCTATCTTGCCGGACTTGCACTTGGCATGTGGCCCGATCTTGAAACGGTCGCCAGCCTCAACGCTAACGGCACACAGATCGCGCCTGCAACATCTGATAAAAATGAGAGGCTCGCGACATGGAAGGATGCGATTGCCCGCTCGACCTTAAGAATCCCGTCCGCTAAGAGTGAATAAAAATTCACTGGAGGGGCTATGGGTAGGATCAACGAACTTCGCCTGATTTCGCGTGTCGCGCAGATGTATTACAGCGAGCACAAGCGTCAGGCTGAAATTGCAGAGCATCTGCATCTGTCGCAGGCAACAGTGTCGCGCATGCTGAAGCGGGCGGAGGCCGAAGGCATTGTTCGCACCAGCATCATCCCGCCCGTTGGCACCTTCAACGATCTGGAAACCCAGCTGCGTGAGCGCTTCGATCTTCCTGAAGCCATCGTGGTGGATTGCAGCGAGGATCGCGATGGCGCGATCATGGCGCGCATCGGTGAGGCTGCGGCGCATTTCCTCGAAGTGACGCTTTCGCAGAACGAAATCATCGGCGTGTCCAGCTGGAGCCAGACCATTTTCAAGATGGTGGAAAACATCCACCCGCTGAAGGGCGCGAAGGCCAAATACATCGTGCAGACGCTTGGCGGCATGGGCGATCCTTCCGTGCAGACGCATGCCACGCAGATCACCACGCGGCTGGCGCGGCTGACGGAGGCGGAGCCGAAGCTGCTGGCCGTGCCCGGCGTCGCAACCTCCCGCGAAGCGAAGCTGCTCATGCTGTCAGATCCATTCGTGCGCGAAACGATCGATCTCTTCGGCTCCATCACACTCGCCGTCGTCGGCGTCGGTGCAGTCGAACCATCGGAACTTCTCGCCCGCTCCGGCAACATCTTTTCCGCCAAGGAACTTGCCGATCTCGCGCAGGCGGGTGCCGTTGGCGATATTTCGCTGCGCTTCTTCGACAAGGAAGGTCGACCGGTCAAGACGCCGCTCGATGACCGGGTCATCGGCCTGCCGCTCGAAAACCTCTCCAATGTCGACCGCGTGATTGCGCTGGCCGGTGGGGCCAAGAAAACGGAAGCCATTGCAGGCGCTCTCAGAACCGGTGTGATCGATGTTCTGGTCACCGATAAATTCACCGCCGAACGTTTGGTCGGCTCATAGCAAATTCCAGAATTCCATGAGGAGGAGACATGAAACGCTTCGAAGGTCAGTCCGTATTCGTCAGCGGCGGCAATAAGGGCATCGGTTACGGCATCGCCCGCCGCTTTGCCGAAGAAGGCGCGAAAGTCGCCATCGCCGCAGTCGAGAAAGACACGGCAGATATCGCGGCAAAGCTTGCCGAGGAAACCGGCGCTCAAACCATTGGCGTGACGCTGGATGTACGAGACGCCGCAGCGGTTCGTGACGCTTATGAGGCTGCGGAAGCCGCCATCGGCGCACTCTCCGTCTCGGTTCAGAACGCAGGCGTCATCACCATTTCCAAGGTTGAAGAGTTGAGCGAAGACCAGTGGGATCTCAATATGGAGGTCAACACCAAGGGTGCATTTCTCTGCTGCCAGGAGGCCATCCGCCGCTTCCGCCAGAGCGGAAACAAGGGCCGCCTCATCAATACGGCGTCGGGTCAGGCGCGTCAGGGCTTCATCTATACCCCGCATTATGCCGCTTCGAAATTCGGCGTCATCGGCCTCACGCAAAGTCTCGCCAAGGAACTGGCACCGGAAGGCATCACCGTCAACGCCATCTGCCCCGGCATCATCCACACCGAAATGTGGGACTATAATGATCGCGTCTGGGGCAAGATGCTGGGCGAATACAAGCCGGGAGAGCTGATGGCCGAATGGGTGCGCAACATTCCCATGCGCCGCGCCGGCACCCCTGCGGAAGTCGCCGCCCTCGTCGCCTTCCTCGCCTCGGAAGACGCCGCCTACATTACCGGCCAGACCATCAATGTCGATGGCGGCCTGATCATGTCTTGAGCGAAGTCAGCCTTTCGCACTCTTGAGTTCATCCTGCATGACGGCTTCCACATTCGCGGCGACCTTTTCCAGAAGGGCGTCGCGAATGCCCATGGCCTGCAGATGCTGGACGGTGTTGAACACGTAATCGACATTGGGCCCGGAGCTTCCCGTGGCATTGCGCACGATTACGGCGGCATCGCCAACGCCAAGCCCGCCCACATATTGCCGGTGCAACGGATCGGCCACATAGGTCAGCGCATTCTGCCGCCTGCCATCGGCAAGCGACACCATCACCACCCGCTCCTTGTAGACATTCGTCACGAGCTCGCGCTCGCGCAGATACTCCATCACCGGATCGCGGTTGGAACCTGCCACGCGAAATGCCACGCCAAGGCATGAACCACCGCGCTCTAGACCCAGCACGAGGCCGGGATTTTCATCCGTGCCGCGATAGTGATTCGAGCGGATGCAAAGCGCCCGTCTGTAACCATGCAAACGCGCCCTGTGGCGCTCCTCAAAGGGAAAGCCCGGGTTCCACATCAGGGAGCCGTAGCCAAAGACCCAAAAATCGTCCATATCGCAAGCCAAATCAAAATCATCAGTGTCCCACCATTGGAGATCATCATGGCAGCGTCAAGCCAATCCCGAACTGGCAGAAAAATCTTGTTTCTCGGTGTGGGGATCGTCCTTGTCATCGCCATCTACACGGCGGGCTGGTTTTATGCGGCGCAGCGGCTTCAGGAAACCGTCATCAAGGCCATTGCGCCCGGCGGCACGGCCAGCGTAAACGGTGAATGCACCGACATGGCCTTTCGCGGATATCCCTTCCGCATCGGCCTCTTTTGCTCCAAGGTCAATGTCGAAGACGCGAAGAACGGCATGACCGCATCCTTCGGCGCGCTGCGCTCCGCCGCTCAGGTCTATACGCCCGGCCATATCGTCTGGGAACTCGATTCGCCTGCGCAAATCCAGACCTCGCATGGCCTCACCGTTTCTGCCGAATGGGCGGACATGCAATCCAGCCTCGTGACGAAGCTGAAAGGTATCGACCGCACCTCGCTCGTCATCGAAGGGCTGAAGGCCAATGCCGTGTCTTCCGTCACCTCGCAGACCATCGATTTCGATGCCGCCAAGACGGAAATTCATCTGCGCCAGAACGGTGCCGATCTCGATGGCGCGATCACGCTTGAAGATGCGTCCACCGTCATTCAGGGCTGGCCGCAGCTTCTGCCGCGCCTCAACGCCATTGCGGACGTGACGCTTGCGGGCAAGGCCGGGATGATCGACGGCAGCGACCGGACAGGCCTTTACGGCGCAAGTGGCGAGCTTCGCCGTGTGATGCTCGATATCGGCGATGGCCGAACCATGCGCATCAGCGGCCCCTTCGCCTTTGACGATCAGGGGCTGCTCTCTGGCCAGTTCAAGCTCGAAATCGAAAAGCTGGGCGATTGGGCAAACAATGCCAAGCAGGCCTTCCCGCAGCTTCAATCCACCATCGATACCGCCCGCAAGCTCCTCGGCGCACTGGCAGGCGGTGGGGATCGTGCATCGGTTGATCTCGTGGTGGATCGCGGCCGCGCCACGGTCAGCGGCTTTATCCCGCTTGGAAAAATTCCGCCGATCTAAGCCGCGTCTAGCAGTGCACGCCCGCCGGTGTAAGCTGGCGGGCAAATTGGCTTCCAGCGCTCACTCGCCGCGCGGATAGCGCTGGTTTTCCTCCAGCACGTTCAGATCCATGTGGTTGCGCATGTAGCGCTCCGAAGCCTTTTGCAGCGGCTGGTAATCCCACGGGTAATATTTGCCGTTGCGCAGCGCCTTGTAGACCACCCATCGCCGCGCCTGGCTTTCACGCACGGCAGCGTCGAAACTCGATAGATTCCAGCGCTGATCCACCTGCGCCTTCAACGCGGCAAGGACTTCCCCATACTGTGGATCATCGGCCAGATTGATCAGTTCGTTCGGGTCATTCGCCAGATCGAACAGCATCGGCGGATCGGCCTCGCAGACGGTCAGCTTGTACTGCCCGTCGCGGATGGCGACCAGCGGTGCGATGGAGCCTTCGGCGGCATATTCCATTGGAACCGGCTCTCTAGTCCCGGTTCCACATGCAAGTCCGCTCAGGTCCTCACCATCCGTCCATTGCTTCAGCGATGCGATATCTATCCCCGCCAGAGCGCAGAGCGTCGGTGTCACGTCCAGTGTGGAAACCGGCTGGTCGACGCGGCCCGCTGTCCAGCCGGGTGCGGAAATCATCATCGGCACGCGTGCAGAGCCTTCGAAAAAGCACATCTTGAACCAGAGACCGCGCTCACCCAGCATATCGCCGTGGTCGGAGAGGAAGAGGACGATCGTATCCTCCTCCATCCGCGTGCGCTTCAGAACATCGAGAATCTCGCCGATCTTGTCATCCACATAAGAGATGTTGGCGAAATAACCGCGCCGCGCCCGGCGGATATGCTCTGCCGTGATATCGAAGTTTTGATGATCGCAGGCTTCCAGCAGGCGGCGGGAATGCGGGTCCATCTCATCGAAGGGCAGGGCGCTGATTTCCGGGTCAAGCGCTGGGCAATCCTCGTACAAATCCCAATATTTGCGCCGCGCCACATAGGGATCATGCGGGTGCGTGAAGCTTACCGTCAGGCACCATGGCCGGTCATCGAGGCGGCGTGACAGGTCGTAGAGCTTGCGGGTGGCGTGATAGGCAACCTCGTCGTCATATTCCATCTGGTTGGTGATTTCGGCAGTGCCTGCACCTGTTACCGAGCCCAGATTGTGGTACCACCAATCGATCCGCTCACCCGGTTTCGTGTAATCCGGCGTCCAGCCGAAATCTGCCGGATAGATATCCGTCGTCAGACGTTCCTCGAAACCGTGAAGCTGGTCCGGGCCGACGAAATGCATCTTACCCGATAACGCCGTGTGGTATCCGGCCGACCGCAGATGATGGGCGTAGGTGGGGATATCGGAGGCAAATTCTGCGGCATTGTCATAGACGCGGGTGCGGCTTGGCAATTGCCCGGACATGAAGGAGGCGCGCGCCGGTGCACAGAGCGGGCTTGCAGTATAGGTGTTGGCAAAGCGGACCGAGCGCTGCGCCAGGGCTTTGAGATGCGGCGCGTGGAGAAAATCCGCCGGTCCATCCGGGCAAAACGTGCCGTTGAACTGGTCGACCATGAGGATGAGAATATTCGGGCGCGTCACGCCGGTCTCCCTGTCAAAACATCGCGCTCCCCAAGAGCGGGGAGCACGATGCTGTATCGTTTGATGTGAAATTGGTCTGAGATCAGAGACCGAGCGCGGCCTTGACGGCGGCATCTGCGGGCTTGCCGTCCAGCGTGGTGACGCCGTTCAGCCAGCCATCCAGAACCTTCGGATTTTCCTTCAGCCAGGTTCCGGCGGCAGCCTTGGCATCCTGACCGTCGAGGATGGCGCCCATCAGCTGGTTTTCCATGCTGATGTCGAACTTGATGTTCTTGAACAGCTTGGCTGCATTCGGGCATTGCTCCGGCCAGCCGGTGCGGGCCAGCGTATAGACCTCGGCACCGCCGAAATTTGGGCCGAAATAAGCGTCGCCGCCCGCGAGATATTCGATCTTGAATTTCTCGTTCATGGGATGCGGAGCCCAGGCGAGGAAGACGATTGGCTTCTTGCTTTTTTCGGCGCGCTCTACCTGAGACAGCATCGCCTGCTCGCCCGATTCGACAACTTCCCAGTCCTTCAGGCCGAAGTCATTGGCGGCGATCATTTTCTGGATGTTCTGGTTTGCCGGTGCGCCCGGCTCGATGCCGTAAATCTTGTTGTCGAATTCGGACGCATGCTTTTGCAGATCCGCCAGATTCTTGATGCCCATATCGGCAACATAGGTCGGAACGGCGAGCGTAAACTTCGCGCCCTCAAGGTTCTTGCCGAGAACTTCCACGGCCTTGGCGGAATTCAGATCGTCTACGAAAGCCTTCTGTGCAGGCATCCAGTTGCCGAGGAAGACATCGATCTCGCCATTCTTCATCGACTGGTAGCCGATGGGCACGGAGAGCGTCTTCACGTCTGGCGTGTAGCCCAAAGCCTCGAGAACGAAGGATGCCGTTCCGTTGGTGGCGGTAATGTCCGTCCAGCCGGGATCGCTGAGGCGAATGGTCTTGCAGGCGCTGGCATCATCGGCGGCGAGGGCCGGAGTGGCGATTGAAGCGGCAGACAGGAGAAGCCCTGCAGACAGCTGAAGCAGTCGGGAAATATATGTCATGATCGTCCTCCTGTTTGAGCGTCATTCCTAACAAGGATAAGCTCAAACAGGAAGGAGCGAGATCAAGTTTTACGCCGAGCGCGCCGGAGGCATGGGCTTCAGCGTGTTCATCAAGGCGCCGTAAGGCAGCAGCATGAACAGGCCGACCGTTATCTTGACCGAAAGATCACCCAGCGCCCAGGAAACCCAGCGCGGCGCTTCCATGGAGAAGATGCCGAGAACGGGTGCGGTCTCGATGGCGAAAGCATCGTTCGGGCCGATGAAGGCGAAGCTTGCGGCAAAGGCGATGGAGAAGAACAGGGCCGTATCCAGAACCGAGCCGATCATAGAGCCAGCCAGCGGCGCCTGCCACCAGCTCTGGCGACGAAGACGGTTGAAGACCGAAATATCGAGCAGCTGGCCGATGAGATAGGCCGTGCCGGATGCGACGGCAATACGCGGGATCGATGTCCAGAAGGACAGGGTAACACCGACGACGAAACCGGCCAGCACCACGCGGCGCGCGATGGAGGGGCCGAACTGCCGGTTGGTGAGGTCCGTAACCAGAAAGGCGATCGGATAGGTGAACGCGCCCCAGGTCAGCAAATCACCGAGATTGATGCCGAACAGGGTGCCGGAAAGCGGATATTGAACGAGAATATTCGAGGCAACGACGACGAGGGTCATCAGAGCGACGTAGATGAATGTCTGGCGCAGGTAAGGCATTTTTTTATCCTGGGTGATGCCACCAGTTGGAGCGAACATAGCAGGGGGCAGACGTCTTTCGGACGGTCACGATCCCATGCGCGGAAAAGCGGGATTATGCCCACACTTGAAAGCGGAGCAAATCCGAAACACACAAAAGGCTTGAGCGGCAGAGCCAGTCAAGCCTTTTGCAGAATATCGACGTGCTGGAAGCGGCGATTAAGCGGCTTCAGCGGTCTTCTTTGCGATCTGGCGACGCAGCAGACGAGCGCGCATCGAGAGATCGTTTTCGGCAGACTTCAGAAGGAAGGCATCGAGGCCGCCACGATGTTCGACGGAGCGCAGAGCGGCTGCGGAAACGCGCAGACGGAAACGCTGGCCGAGAGCATCGGAAATCAAGGTAACCTGGCAAAGGTTCGGGAGGAACCGGCGCTTGGTCTTGTTGTTGGCGTGGCTGACGTTGTTGCCCGTCTGGACGCCCTTGCCGGTCAATTCGCATACACGGGACATGGGTACACCTATTCGTTGTCATGTATCGCCATCAGTCTGCTCTCCGGCAAAAACCGGTTCGCAATCCAACAGCCGATGATTGGAAAGTTGCGGTTCTATAGTCAGACCCGCCGCCGCAGTCAAGCCGCCCGCACTTTTTTGTGCGCAATTTCACCCGTTTTACACGGCCTTCCGCTTTTTTATTGCCACAAGTCAGCGTATATCATCGCCAAAACGGGCGTCTTTGGAGCGCCTGCCGAGGTGATATCCCGATGATCGTCAGTGCATCAAGACTTTTTGCCGTCGCCGCCTTCACGCTGGCCAGCGTCTCGCCGTCATTTTCGGCAGAATCACGTCATGACAGCGAATATTCTATCGCGCTGGGCGTTCTGCCGATTGCGCGGGCCAGTTTCTCGACGAAAATGGACGGCACGGCCTACTCCATTTCCGGCTCCTTCAGCTCTGCGGGACTTGCCAGCGTGTTGAAGGATATTTCCGGCCGCACCACGGTTTCCGGCGCAAAGCGCGGCAACCGCATGCAGGCAAACGAATATTCACTTGTCTATAAGGACGGCAAACGCACACGCACCTACGATGTGCAGTACCGCAACGGCAACGTCACCTCCACCACCGTCGATCCCGCGCCGAAATCCAAGCCGGACAATTGGGTGGATGTGAAGGACCGGGACCTGCGCTCGGTGCTGGACCCCATCTCCGGCCTGATCTTCCCCGTCGGCGGCCGCATCTGCCCCAGCCGCCTGCCAATCTATGACGGCGAATCGCGGCTCGACCTGGTGCTGAGCTCCGGCGGAACCAAACCTTTCAAGACACAAGGCTTCTCTGGCGATGCCGTCGTCTGCAACATGCGCTACGTGCCAAAATCCGGCTTCCGCAAGGGGCGTAAGGATATCGAGTATCTGAAATCCATTTCCATGGAAATCTGGTTCGCCAAGGCCAATAATATGGAAGTCTATGCGCCGGTCTATGCGCGCATCCCCACGAAGGTTGGGCAGGTTTATATTACGGCGACGAAGTACGGTGGGTGAGGGTGTTTGGGGAAGCGCGGCAGGCGTGGCTTGACCCCTCTCTTGCAATTTCTAACACTTAGCTTTCAGCTAAGACGTTGAAATTGCGTTCTCTCCCACTCCTTCGGCGGGCTCAGGATGATGGGGAGAGATAACTTGCCGCACTCATGCGGCGTTTTCTTTTTGATGGCGTTGAAACGGTGCCGCCTTTTCCTCTCCCCTTGTGGGAGAGGATAAAAAACCTCGACCTTCGCAAAGCGAAGTCATAGGTTTTCTTGGTGAGGGGTGCCTTCGCTCAATCATTGTCAAAAATCCCGGCCAGCCTTCATGCCAAGCTTCGCCGTTCACGCGGCAGCATCTGCCCGTGGCTTGATCTTTCATTCTCTCCACAACCCTTTCGGGCCATGGCATTTCGGACGGGGCACTGAAAGCTGCCTCGTTGGGTAGTTTATTATGTGGCACCTCTCAGCGCCCCGTTCGGCTCTTTAGGCAGAGCCGCAATCCTCTTGCCACGGCTGACAGAACCCGGATGGCAAGGGTAAAAACCTTGCCGGAGAACCGGTCGGACTTGATCAAGGTCCAACCCTTCCCATCCGGGTGCGATGATGGTTGCCCGCCATCGCCCTGCCAGTTCAGCCACACCTGCCTTCGAAGGATACGACGCC
>JAAIGF010312769.1_pt1 | contig 25641 bp, 27 predicted proteins | sample 6487441 | NCBI WGS metagenome assembly JAAIGF01 (sample SAMN13974129, study PRJNA590717) | phyllosphere metagenome | biome: pepper field; feature: multiple bacterial spot infested pepper fields; material: pepper leaves; isolation source: leaves from pepper fields | host: Capsicum annuum ... | reverse complement strand
GCGTACTCGCCCTTCAGGAAGTTCATCTTCGGGGAGCCGATGAAGCCTGCGACGAAGAGGTTCGCCGGACGGGCATAGAGTTCGAGCGGCGAGCCGACCTGCTCGATGTTGCCGCGGTTGAGGACGACGATCTTGTCGGCCATGGTCATGGCTTCCACCTGATCGTGGGTCACATAAATCATCGTGCTGCCCAGTGTCTGGTGGAGCTTGGCGATTTCTACGCGCATCTGCACGCGCAATTCGGCGTCAAGGTTCGACAGGGGCTCATCGAACAGGAAGATCTTCGGTTCGCGGACGATTGCGCGACCGATGGCCACGCGCTGGCGCTGACCGCCCGAAAGGGCTTTCGGCTTGCGTTGCAAAAGCGGGCCGATCTGCAGGATATCCGCCGCCTTTTGAACGCGCTCCTCGATTTCCGGCTTCTTGTAACCGGCGGTTTCCAGGCCGAAGGCGAGGTTCTTGTAGACGCTCATATGCGGGTAGAGCGCGTAGGACTGGAACACCATGGCGATGCCGCGCTTGGAGGCGGCGGTATCGTTGACGCGCGTGCCATCGATCCTGAGCTCGCCGCCGGAAATTTCTTCCAGACCCGCAATCATCCGCAGAAGTGTGGATTTACCGCAGCCGGAGGGGCCGACGAAAACGGTGAATTCGCCGGGTTCGATCTGTAAATCGATGCCGTGAATGACCGGCAGGGCTCCATAGCGCTTGACGATATTTTCCAGAGTAATGCTGCTTGCCATGCTGTTCCTCCCGTCCCGCGCTTAAGGCCGCCAGGTCATGTATTTTGGATGACCCTTGGTGATGGGAAGGGCGACATCCGAATTCGTATCGTTGGAATGGTAGATGGCTGCCAGCAATTCCAGAGAGCGGTGCGCATCCGCACTGGTCACCGGCGGCTTCTCGCCCTTTTCCAGCGCGTGGTAGAACGCTTCCATCTGCCCGTTGAAGCGGCGGCCAATCGGCGGCATGTCCTTTAGAAGTTCATCGATCTGCCTGCCGATCTCTTCATTGGCGGGAAGAATGCGCCATGGACCATCACCCGGCGAATAGGCCGAGTGATTGCTCTCGAAGGTGACGTTTTCGAAGGCCAGATGCAGCCTGCTGATCTCCTCCTGCGCGCCGAGCGTGGCCGTTGCGGACACCACCGCGCCGCTTTTCAGCAAGAGGCTGGCGGAGACGCAATCTTCCACTTCGATGGCGTTTACGCGGGTCGTCGCGCGGGCAAAAACGCGGTCGGTCGGGCCCATTAGATAGTTCAGCATATCGTGCAGGTGGATGGCGTGCGTCATGAGAACGCCGCCCAGTTCCGTTGCCCAGCGTCCTCGCCATGGGTTGTCGTAGTAATCCGCGCCGCGCTTCCAGAAGGTTTCGGCAGTGCCTGCGTAGGGCTTTCCGGCAATGCCGCTTTCGATGATGCGGCGCGCGCGCTCCACGCCATCGCCGTAACGATACTGGAAAATGGGCATCAGCACGCCCTTGGCGGATTTCTCGGCCTCCATCACCTCGTCCACTTCGGCGAGCGAACCGGTGAGTGGTTTTTCGCAAACGACGTGCTTGCCTGCGGCCAGTGCCTGAAGAATGAGCTTGGTGTGGATGGCAGGCGGGGTGCAGATATCGATGATGTCGATATCCTCCATCGCCATCAGTTCGTCAGAAGACGTGATACGCCCCTTGATGCCGAACTCATCCGCAACGGCGTTCAGACGCTCTTCATTGAGATCGCAGAGAACTGCGACCTCGAACTTGTCGCTATGCGGCACATAGCCCTCTTCGATATGGGACTTGCCGATGCCGCAACCGATGATGCCAACCCTGTAACGCTTAGCCATTTTGCTTGCTCTCTGCCAGTTTCTGCGCGTTCAATGCCAGTTCCATTGCCGCAAAGCACCGCGCCTGCGGCATGGCCGTTTCGGTGCGGTTGCGGATATCGTCCAGCAACTGCGGGCCGTAGGGCAGAGCGACGCTCGAGCAATCGATATGCTGCATGCCCTTTTTATCGGTGAGGAAAAGGTGCTCGCCGCCCGGTCGCCCGGCAACATCGACATATTTGCGGAGTTCTATCGTGCCTTCCGTGCCCGTGATGAACAGGCGTCCGTCGCCCCATGTCGGCAGGCCATCCGGCGTGAACCAGTCCACGCGAATGTAACCATCGGCGTCCTTTGTCGATAGGTTGATGTCGCCGCTATCCTGCAGGCCGGGCCATTGGGGATGGGCGCGATTGGCGACGGTGGCCGAACGGACCGTTGCTTCTTGTGCGCCGGTGAAGAACAGAAACTGTTCGCATTGATGAGAAGCGATATCGGTGAGGATGCCGCCGAAGCGCTCGCGCTTGAAGAACCAGTCAGCGCGTGTGGACGCACGCAGGCGGTGCGGGCCGAGACCCACGGTGGAGACGACCTTGCCAATCGCGCCAGCGGCGACGAGCTCTCCCGCCTTGACGGTGGAGCGGGTTTCGAAATGCTCCGAATACATGATCGAATAGATACGACCGGTTTCAGCCTGAACCTTTTTGACTTCGGCGAGCTGCTCAAGGGTAATCATGCCCGGCTTGTCGGTCATGACATCCTTTCCGGCACGCATCGCCTCGATGGCGATGGCGGAGCGGTCTCCGGGTATTGCAGCCGTGACGATGAGATCGATGCTGTCGTCTTCCAGAAAGCGGCGCTTGTCATCCACACGCGGGGCGGAGGAGAATTTTTCGCCATAGGCTTTGGATAGATCGTCCTCCACCGCGTAGAAGCCGGCGAATTCCGCACCTGCATTCAGTAGGCAGTTGGTTTGACCGTAAATATGGTCGTGATTGATACCGATAGTCGCAAATCGAATGGGTTTCATATCATGTGCCTTGGGCGGTTCAGCGTTTCATGCCGGTGGTGGCGATGCCTTCGATGAGAAGACGCTGGAAGAAGAGGAAGAACAGGAAGACCGGCACCAGCGAGAGGTTGGACATGGCAAATAGCGAGGTCCAATCGGAACTGCCGGTGGAGTCCACGAAGGAACGAAGGCCTAGCTGCACCGTGTAGGTGTTGATGTCGTTCAGGTAGATCAGCGGACCGAAGAAATCGTCCCATGTCCAGATGAATGAGAAGATGGCAGCCGTTGCCAGAACCGGCATGGAAAGCGGCAGCATGATCTTCCAGTAGATGCGGAACGGGCTGCACCCATCCATCACCGCCGCCTCATCGAGTTCACGCGGAATACCGCGGAAGAACTGCACCATGAGGAAGATGAAGAAGGCGTCGGTCGCGAGATATTTCGGCACGATCAGCGGCAGCGAGGTGTTCACCCAGCCCATTTCCAGAAACAGGATATATTGCGGGATGAGCACGACGTGATAGGGCAGCATCAACGTGCCGAGCATCAGCGCGAACCAGAAGTTTCGCCCGCCGAACCGAAGCCGGGCAAAGGCAAAGGCCGCAAGCGAACAGCCAACGACATTGCCGATGGTTGCCAGAATGGCGATGAAGAAGGAATTCCAGAAGAACTTGCCGAACGAGACCTGAAGCCCGGTCCAGCCGCGCACATAGCCGCCGAAATCGAAGGCCGAAGGGATGAGCGAGGATGAGCCGAAGAGCTCATCCTGCGGGCGGAACGATCCCGAAATCATCCAGAGGATCGGGTACATCATCGCAAAGGAGGCGGCGATGAGGACGGTGTGCAGCGCGATGGATTTCCATAGAGGGCGCTGGACTTCCTGTCCCGGACGAGGAGCGGTAACGGCGTCAGTCATCGTAATGCACCCAATAACGCGCGCTCAGGAACGAGAAGGCCGTGAAGATCGAGATGATGATAACGAGAATCCAGGCCAGAGCGGATGCGTACCCCATGCGGAAGAAACCGAAGGCTTCCTGATAAAGATAGAGCGTGTAGAACAGCGTCGAATTGATCGGGCCGCCGGAGCCTTCGGAGATGATGAAGGCAGGCGTGAAAGCCTTGAAGGCATCGATGGTCTGGATCACCGCATTGAAGAAGATGACCGGTGTCAAAAGCGGCAGTGTGATGCGGAAGAACTGACGCATCTTGCCCGCGCCGTCCATTTCGGCGGCTTCATACATATCCTGAGGGATTTGGCGCAGGCCCGCGAGGAAGATGATCATGGGCGAACCGAACTGCCAGACGGACAGGATGACCAGCGTATAGATCGAGTAATCCGGGTTCGATATCCAGCTTGGGCCTTCGAAGCCGAAGAGCTGCCACAGGAGCATGTTGACGAGGCCATCTGAGGCGAAAAGCTGGCGCCACAACACGGCGATGGCAACGCTCGATCCGAGCAGCGACGGCAGGTAGAAGACGGCGCGGTAAAGCGTCAGGCCCTTCATGCCGCGATTGAACATCATGGCCACCATCAGCGCGAAGATGAGCTTCAGCGGCACGGACAGCAGCACATAGGTAAAGGTGACCTGCATGGCCGCCGCAAATTTCGGATCAGCCGTGGCGATGCGCACGTAGTTCGAGGCACCGACCCAGTCGGGGGATTGAATGAGATCGTAATTGGTAAAGGAGAGATAGAGCGAGGCGAGCGCCGGGCCGAGTGTCAGGCCGAAAAAGCCGATCAGCCACGGGAGCAGGAAGACGTAGGCGTGGAAGTTCCGGTCGAAAACCCGGCGCAGCATGCCTTGTTTGGGGAGAGCCGCATCGCGGCTCTCTTCTGCAAGAGTATCGGAGCGGAAAGCCATAGGCTTTTACTTCCGCTTGAGGACTGTTTGAGCTTCGGTGACGAGACGTTCACCGCCCTGCTCCGGCTTGATGCGACCGAAGGCCACTTCTTCCGCAGTGCGCTTCAGCACGAAGGCGAACTCACCGGCGCCCGGAGGCGGGGCAGGCGGCAGAGGACCGACGCCCGGCGTGACCTCGGCAATATATTCGACCATGGCCTTGCTGACATCGTTCAGCTTCGGGCTTAGCTGGTTACGCATGGATTCCGAGGCCGGAACGCCGCGTTCCACACCAAGAATATCCACACCTTCGGGCACGGCGACGAGGAAGTTGATGAAATCCACCGCTGCGGCCACATTGGCGCTGCCACCGGAGACACTCATCAACATGGATGGCTTCAGGTAATGGCCGGACGGTGAGTCCTTCGATATCTTTGGATAGGACGTGATCGCCAGCTTGGCCTTGTTGACTGCCTGATAGCCAACGAACTGGTTGGAGTGGGCAAAGGCGGTTGCGGCCTTGCCAGTCGTCAGTGCGTTGCTTTCGATGTTGAGCTGATCTAGCGCCTGAATATCGGCTGGAACGCAGGCCTTCGCCTCTCGCATGTCGTGCCACATGGTGAACCAGTCGGTCGCGTCCTTGGCGGAATAACCCAGCGCGCCATCTTCGCTGAAGAGAGCCTTGTTCTGCTGGCGCAGCCAGTTTTCGAAGCTCGGTTCGACGCCGCTGGCATCAGCCGTGGCATAATAACCGGGCTTCGATTTGTTCTTGCCGAATTCGGTCGCGTTCTTGGCGAACTCTTCCCAGGTCTGGCCAGCGGCTGGAGCCTTGGCACCGGTCTTTTCCCAGGCGGCGGCATCGTAAAAAACGGCACTCGAATTCACGCCGAGATTGATGCCGTAGAGCTTGCCGTCGACGCGACCGGAATCGATGTTCGGCGCACCGAAATCATCGATCTTCAGCGACTTGCCCAGATATTCATCGAGAGGGGCGAGCGCGCCGCGTCGCGCATATTCGAAGATATAGCGATAATCCATCTGGATCAGATCCGGCGCATTGCGCCCGGCGACCTGCGTTGCAAGGCGTGGCCAATAATCCGACCAACCGGCAAACTCGCCAGCGATATCGATATCCGGCTTGACCTGCTTATAAGCGGCAAGCGCCTTATTGGTGCGGTCAGCACGCTCCTGAGAGCCCCACCACAGCAGGCGAAGCCGTGCTGCCTGAGCGAATGCGGAGCCTCCCCCCAATGTAGCGAGTGAAAAAGCGGCCAGACCCGCGGTGAGCACAGCACGCCTTTGAAGCATCACGGACATTGGCAACTCCTCCCTAATTGAATGCCAAATTGATGATGGTGGTAAACGACACTTGCCGTTTTATAACTAATTGGTTACATGGGATCATTGATCGCCACCATTGTCAAGCGGCCTTTAGCGATGAACGATACAAGCAAGAACGAGACTGTGGACGCAGGCGCAGCGGCTGAAAAAAAGTCGACGACGACACGCAAGCGAAGCTCTGTCCAGTCACGAAATCCGGAGCGCACCCGCGCCGCAATCCTTGAGGCTGCGCGCCGTGAGGTGGCGGCCAAGGGGCTTGCCGGTGCGCGTATCGACGTGGTGGCCCGCCGCGCCGGCACCAACAAGCGGATGATCTATCACTACTTCGGAGACAAGGACGCGCTCTACCTGGCCGTGCTGGAAGATGCCTACCGCCATATCAGAAACGCGGAACACAGGCTGGACCTTGCCCGCAAACAGCCCGTGGAAGGCCTGCGGGAGCTGGCACTGTTTACTTGGCACTATTTCCTCGACCACCCGGAATTTCTGAGCATTCTGGCGACCGAAAACCTCAATCAAGCCAGATATTTGCGGCAATCCCAATCGATACCGGAAATGCACTCCAACTTCATCTCGGAACTGGAAGGCGTGCTGAGACGCGGCGAAACGACGGGGGATTTTCGTGCGGGCCTCGATGCGGTGGACGTCTATCTGACGATTGCGTCGCTTGGATTTTTCTATCTCTCCAACCGCTACACGCTCTCCACCATTTTCCAGCGGGACCTTGCGGCACCGGCTGAACTCGAACGCTGGGGCCAGCACATCGTCAACACGGTGATTGCTGCACTGCGGCCACTTTAAGCGCCCCGTTCCTATTTCATCAACAAGAACAAGCATTCGAGCATTCGCAAGTGCGAAAGCAATCGACGTTGCGCGCCGAAGGCTTTCGCTCGGCATGAAATAAGCGAAAAATTCCCCATGCTTTTCTGGCTCAAAATCTCCTTGACAGAATTACGATTTCGCGACCACAAATAACCAAACGGTTACAAGTGACCGACGGACATGAAGAGCGCCTGCACGGGAGATGGGCGCTATTGGGAGGATTTTTCATGAAACGTATTGGCGTCATCATGCATGGCATCACTGGCCGCATGGGATATAACCAGCACCTCGTGCGCTCCGTTCTGACCATCCGCGATCAGGGCGGCGTGACGCTGAAAAGCGGCGAAAAGGTCATGCTCGACCCGATTCTGGTTGGCCGCAATGGCGAAAAGATCGAAGCGATTGCGAAGAAGCACAATGTTTCGCGCTGGACGACGGATATCGACGCAGCGCTTGCCAACCCCGAAGACACGCTTTTCTTCGATGCGGGCACGACGCAGATGCGCGGCAGTCTGCTGACCAAGGCGATCAAGGCCGGAAAGAACGTTTATTGCGAAAAGCCGATTGCCGATACGATGGAGGAGGCGATTGCGGTGGCGAAGCTGGCGGAAAGCGCTGGCATCAAGCACGGCGTGGTGCAGGACAAGCTGTTTCTTCCGGGTCTTCGAAAGCTGGCCATGCTGCGCGACAGCGGCTTCTTCGGCAAAATTCTTTCCGTGCGCGGCGAGTTTGGCTATTGGGTTTTCGAGGGAGACTGGCAGCCCGCGCAGCGACCTTCCTGGAACTACCGGCAAAAGGACGGCGGCGGCATCATTCTCGATATGCTGTGCCACTGGCGTTATGTGCTCGACAATCTGTTTGGCGAAGTGAAATCTGTCAGCTGCCTTGGCGCCACGCATATTCCGCAGCGCTTCGATGAGCAGGGCAATGCCTATGTGGCCGATGCCGACGACGCGGCCTATGCCACCTTCGAGCTTGAAGGCGGTGTGATTGCGCATATCAACTCGTCCTGGGCAGTGCGTGTGCGCCGCGACGATCTGGTGACGTTCCAGGTGGATGGTACCCATGGCTCCGCGGTTGCGGGCCTGACCAAATGCTATACCCAGCACCGCACCAACACACCGAAGCCTGTCTGGAACCCGGACCAGCCGCAGACAATCGACTTCTACAAGACATGGCAGGAAGTGCCGGACAACGTCGTTTACGACAACGGCTTCAAGGCGCAGTGGGAAATGTTCGTGCGCCATCTGGTCGATAACGACCCATGGCCTTACGGCCTGATGGAGGGCGTGAAGGGTGTTCAGCTTGCAGAGCTTGGCATCCAGTCCTGGAAGGAGCGCCGCTGGCTCGACGTTCCAGCCATTGCCTGAGGAGAGCGGACATGACCGAACTCAAGCTACCCAGAGATGATCGCTCGATTGAACTCTACAAGCTGACGGGAAACCCGATTGCGCTTGAAAAGCGGAGCGCTTCCGACTTCAACCGCATGGCATTTGCCGCAGCGCATGTGGTGGCCGATCCCTTTGCAGATAACGACCCATGGCTGACACCGGCTATCGACTGGGACGGCACCTTGCGCTTCCGCCACCGTCTCTGGGATTTGGGGCTTGGCGTTGCCGAGGCGATGGACACCGCCCAGCGCGGCATGGGTCTGGCGTGGCCGCAGGCGCAGGAGTTGATTTCTCGTTCACTGAAAGAAGCCGCGACACGCAAGGATGCGCTGATTGCCTGCGGCGTTGGAACGGACCATCTGACCGGCACCGGCTACAGCCTCGACCAGATCGTGGACGCCTATCACGAACAGCTGGATTTCGTGCAGGGAGAAGGCGGAAGAGTGATTTTGATGGCAAGCCGCGCGCTTGCTGCCAGCGCACGCTCCCCTGACGATTATCTGGAAACCTATGCCCGTGTGTTGGCGCGCGCCAATGAAAAGGTCATTATCCACTGGCTCGGTGAAATGTTCGATCCCGCGCTGGAAGGCTACTGGGGTTCAGGCGACCACATGGACGCAATGGAGACGTGCCTTGAGATGATCAAGGCCAATGCCGGAAAGATCGACGGCATCAAGATTTCGCTGCTTTCCAAGGAAAAGGAAATCGTGATGCGCCGCCGCCTGCCAGTGGGCGTGCGAATGTATACGGGCGACGACTTCAATTATGCAGAATTGATTGCAGGAGACGAAGAAGGGCATTCGGATGCGCTGCTCGGCATTTTCGACGCCATAGCGCCTGCTGCTTCCAAGGCGCTTGCCAGCCTGGAGAACGGCGCGGATAACGAGTTTTTCGATATTCTGGAGCCGACGGTGGCGCTCTCCCGCCACATCTTCAAGGCCCCTACCCGCTTTTACAAGACGGGGGTCGTGTTCCTGGCATATCTCAACGGATTGCAGGACCATTTTACCATGATAGGCGGGCAGGAAAGCACGCGCTCAACCCTGCATCTTTCTGAACTGTTTCGCCTGGCGGACAAGGCCAATGTGCTGGCAGACCCGGACGACGCTGCGCGCCGGATGAAGGAAATACTGGCTGTTCGGGGTGTCCATTGAGATGGCGCACCCTTCCGTCCTGAAAGTAACGGACGCCGCCATTCATGAGCGGCGGCTTTCCATGCGCATGCCATTCCGCTTCGGTGCGGCAACGGTGACGGAGGCCGCACAAATCTTCCTCGCTCTCACCGTTGAAGATGCCAATGGGCGGACAGCAACGGGCTATGCGGCGGAACTGATGGTGCCGAAATGGTTCGACAAAAATCCGAGCCTCAGCAATGCGGATAATGAAGAACAGTTGCGCCGCTCCGTCCACATGGCGGTGGACCTTGCAAAGAAGGCAGATGCCGCAACGGCCTTTGCCATTCACGCGCAGCTGGAACCGCAGCAGCATAGCTGCGCGGCGACGGAAGGGCTGAATGGCCTTATCGCCTCCTTCGGGCTGGCACTGGTGGATCGGGCGATTCTGGACGGGCTTTGCAGGTTGAATAATATTTCGGTGGCAGATGCCATTCGGCAAAACCTGCCTGCCATCGATAGTTCTACCACGCCGGATCTCGATGGTTTCGACATTCCCGCGTTTTTAAGTGGTCTCTGGCCGCACGACCAAATCCATCTTCGTCACACGGTCGGTTATGTCGATCCGCTAACGCCCGACGATATTGCCGGGCCGCGTAAAAATAATGGCCTGCCCGAATGCCTTCAGGAGGAAATCGACACTTATGGCATCCGCTATTTCAAACTGAAGGTTTCCGGCAGGCCGAAGGAAGATACGGAACGGCTGAAGGCGATTGCTGCGGTTCTTGAGCAACTGCCTGAATATCAGGTCACGCTGGATGGCAACGAGCAGTTCGAGAATGAAGCGGCAGTGATCGATCTCATGGATCGCATCGAGAACGAGCCTGCGCTTCAACGTCTTCGAAGCTCGCTACTGTTCGTGGAGCAACCCATTGCGCGTGCCGTGGCCCTCTCACAGCCGGTGACAGAGCTTGCAAAACGGGTGGCGCTTGAAATCGATGAATCCGACGGAACGCCGGAGGCCTTTCTCGAAGCCAAACGGCAGGGTTATCTCGGCGTCTCTTCGAAATCTTGCAAGGGCTTCTATCGCTCCCTGCTGAACCGGGCGCGGGTGGAGAAGTGGAACGCCGAAACAGGCCGCGGCTATTTCATGTCTGCAGAGGATTTGACGACGCAGGCAGGCATTGCCGTCCAGCAGGATCTGGCGCTCGCGGCGCTGCTCGGGCTCGAGCACATAGAGCGCAACGGACATCATTATGTTGACGGAATGCAGGGTGCTTCGCGGGTGGAAAATGCCGTCTGGCTTGAAGCGCACCGTGATCTCTACCGGGATTCGGCAGGCCGTGCGCGCCTGAAGATAAAGGATGGCACGCTTTGCCTGGCGTCGGTCATCGGAGCAGTAGGCCTCGGTGTCGCTGAGGAGGCGGCGCGGGCGACGTTTCAGACATTGAAGCAGGGAGGATAAAGAATGAGCCTTGAAGGTCTCTCGATCAATTTCGCTACCATCAAGCAGGGTGGCGCTTTCGGCGTGATGGTGGATGCCTGCCTGAAGCAGGGCATCACCACCATCTCCCCCTGGCGCGAACATGTGCATGGCGTGGGTCTTGAAGAGGCGGCGCGCATTGTTTCGGAAAACGGCATCCGCTTGAGCGGCCACTGCCGCGGCGGTTTCTTTCCGGCCATAGATGAAGATGGCAGACGCAAGGCCATAGACGATAATAAGCGTGCCGTGGACGAAGCGGCTGCAATGAATGCCAACTGCCTCGTTCTCGTGGTGGGTGGCCTGCCCAAAGGCTCCAAGGATATTCGCGGTGCGCGGCAGATGGTGGAAGACGGCATGGCCGAGCTTCTGCCTTATGCGAAGGCCGCAGGCGTGCCGCTGGCCATCGAGCCTCTGCATCCATTTTACGCGGCGGATCGCGCCTGCTTCAATACGCTGAAGCAATCACTCGATCTTTGCGACAGGCTGGGTGAAGGCACCGGTGTTGCAATCGATGTCTATCACGTCTGGTGGGATCCGGAACTGGAGGAGCAGGTTGCCCGAGCCGGGCGCAACAACCAGATCCTTGCGCACCACATTTGCGATTGGCTGGTGCCGACCACCGACCCGCTGAACGACCGGGGCATGATGGGAGACGGCGTTATCGACCTCAAGGGTTTCCGCAGCATGATCGAAAAGGCCGGATTCTTCGGGCCGCAGGAGGTGGAAATCTTCTCTTATAACTGGAACGCCAAACCGATTGACGAGGTGCTGACGACCGTTGTCGAGCGTTATCGCACCGTCTGCTGATCACGCCACCGCTGGCGCGTGCTTCCTGAGTGCCACATATTCCCAAAGCGCAACCAGAAACAGGATGGACGCGCTGGCGATCTGGAGTGCGTAAAGCGGCACGGCGGGGATCAAAAGAAGTGCTGCAAGAACGGCAATGCCAACGAAGTGCGACACTGGCCGCACATGGGAGGCCGCGACCTTCACGCCGATATTCCCGGCCAGAAAGAGGATCGGTCCGCCGATAATGGCAAGCGTTTCCCGCAGGGTGGAATGCTCATAGCTATGCGAAAGGCTGAAATCCTCTCCGACTGCCGTCAGGATGATGCCCGCGATGATTGGCAGATGGCCGTAATTGAACAGGTTCTGCGCGATGCGTTCCGGTTCCGCCGTCTCCTCTGCCTTCTCGGAAACCTGCTCCTGCCCGTGGTGGAAATAAATCCACCACATGAATACGGTGCTGGAAAAGGCGGAGCAGAAGACAACGAAGGTCAGGCTGGAATTCATATATTCCGTCGCCGTCTTGCCCGTCGTCAGGATGGTTTCGCCAAGGCAGATGATGACGAAAAGCGCGCACCGTTCGGCCAGATGTTCGCCTGAAAGAAGAAGCTGCTCGTCCTCATGCGCCTTAAGACCCGGAACGGCGTAGCGCGCCAGCGGGCCGATATATTCGATGGCTATTGCGACCATCCACAAGGCAATGCGCAGCATGAGGTCGTCTGTCAGGCCACCGGAAATCCAGAAGGCGCTGGACGCCAGCAGCCACACCGTGATGCGACCGAAGGTCTGGGAATTGCCGTGATCGACGCCCTTGAAGACATAGAGCCCGAACAGCGAGCGCGTCAGCTGCATGACGGTGTAGATGGACGCGAAAATAAGCCCCTGATCCGAAAACGCCTTCGGCAATGCAATTGCCAAAAGCACACCTCCGAACATCAGCGCGAAGAGCAGCATGCGCACCGGACCCTTATCCGTGTTCAGGAGGTTCGTCAGCCATGTCGTGTGAACCCACAGCCACCAGAGCGCCAGGATGAGGATGGCGGCTTCGAGCAGCGCCGTTGCGCCGAAATCCTTCGACAGCGTCTGCGACAGCTGGATCATGGCGAATACAAAGACGAGATCGAAGAAAAGCTCGGGAAAAGTCGCCTTGGTCGACTCCTCGTCCTCAGACCGAATCCAGCCGCTCTGTGCATTGTCTGTCATTTGCGTCCCTGAACTGAATGCTGGCGCGCAGAACCACCACATTTCATTCCCCGAATGATGGCTCAGCGCAGCAACAACAGTCCGCCGGGAAAATTTGTTTCAGACGAAGGCGGTTCTCCACCGGACTTTGGTCGGAAATCGTACATTGCTTGTGGAAACTATTCGGAAACTTGCATAAACACACTCATATACCTAGTTACCGTACGCTTGTGATTGCCGGGGAAGTCATTGGTCAATTTGTCTCCATTCGTGCGCCGCACGCTCGTCATGCTCGCTTTGGGTGTTGCGCTTCTCATTGGAATGGTCGGCGCATCGCTGTGGCTCGTGCAATCCAATGACCGCTATTCTCAGGAAACGGCTGAGCTGCGCCGCGTACGCGCTTCCATTCTGGATGTTTTAACGACCATGCAGGATGCTGAAACGGGTCAGCGCGGATACCTTCTGACGCGCCGTGAGGAATATCTGGCGCCCTATCGCGATGCCTTGCAGAACCTTGCCGAAAAACGTGCGCGTCTTGTGGAGCGTATCGGCAACCGGCCCGCTTACATGTCCAGCCTGCCGCGTTTGCAAACGGCGCTGGATGCCAAGCTGGAGGAAATCGGTCGCACCGTCGATCTCGTCAATGCGGGACAGGCGGATGCGGCAATCGACATCGTTCGAGCCGATACCGGCCTCATGTATATGCGCGATATCCGCGAAACGCTCGATTACTACCAAGACATGACGGATGACCGCCTGCGGGTGATCGTATCCGAACAGTTGAGCGCGGCGAGCAATCTGCGCTGGGTGACGATTGGCGGCGCCATTGCCATTATCGCAGTGGTTGGCGGCGCGCTGACGCTGATTGCAAAATATGTCCGCGAACTGATGAGCTCGCGCGAGGAAGTGGCGGCACTGAACCAGGGACTGGAAGAGCGCGTCAATGAGCGCACCCGCGATCTGATCCGCGCCAATCAGGAAATCCAGCGCTTTGCCTATATCGTGACGCATGATCTGCGCGCGCCACTGGTCAACATCATGGGTTTCCTTTCGGAATTCGAAGCTTCTTTGAAACCAATCGAGGCCTATGTGCTGGCCGATGGTGCCAAGCTCTCCGATACGGAAATCAAGGATGCCCGCCTTGCCGTGGAAGAGGATTTGCCGGAGGCAATCGGCTTCATCCGGTCTTCCACGCGCAAGATGGACCAGCTGATCAACGCAATCCTGAAGATTTCCCGCGACGGACGCCGCAAGCTGCAGGCGGAAAAGGTGGACCTGAAGGAGCTTCTGGCCAATGCCGGAGCAAGTGTTCAGCATCAGGTGACCGCCGTCGACGGCGAGATCAATGTCGATGTGCAGCCCTTCACCGTGATCAGCGACCGGATTTCACTCGACCAGATTCTCGGAAACCTCTTCGACAACGCCGTCAAATACCAGATGCCGGGCCGTCCCTTACAGATTTCGGCCCGAATCCTGCCGCAGGGTCGCGGCATCGTGCGGGTGGACATAAGCGATAATGGCCGCGGCATTGCGGATGACGATCTTGAGCGGATTTTCGAACTGTTCCGCCGCGCGGGCGAACAGGATCAGCCCGGCGAGGGAATTGGCCTTGCTCATGTGCGTTCGCTAATAAGAAATTTAGGTGGAGACATTACGGTCGCCTCGGAACTTGGCAAGGGAAGTACCTTCCAGCTGACTTTGCCGACGGACCTCCGAAAAATCACACGAGGTAACGACATATGAAAACGACAGGCCAGGAAGTCACGATCGTCATGATCGAAGACGACGAAGGGCATGCGCGCCTTATCGAAAAGAATGTGCGCCGCGCGGGCGTCAACAACGACATCGTGCCATTCACCCTTGGCAACAAGGCGCTGGATTACATTCTCGGCCCCAGCCGCGATGGCATGGTGAGCAAGGACCGCTATCTTTTGATCCTGCTGGATCTCAACCTTCCGGATATGTCCGGCATCAAGATCCTTGAACAGATCAAGAGCAACGAGCACACGAAGCGCTTGCCCGTCGTCGTTCTGACCACGACGGACGATGAGTCCGAAATACAAAAATGTTACGATCTCGGCGCAAACGTGTATATCACGAAGCCAGTTGATTACGAGGGATTCGCAACTGCTATCAGAAACCTCGGCCTCTTCTTCTCAGTGATACAGGTTCCATGAAGGCGTGATGGCGTTGCAGGTACTTTATGTCGATGACGACCCTACTCTCGCGAAGCTTGCTACGCGGGTGCTGGGTCGGCACGACGTTCAGGTAGAGCATGCGCCATCTGTTGCGCTTGGTCTGGAAAAGTTCAATGCCGGTCGCTTCGATGCGGTCGTGCTTGACCATTATTTCCAGAACGGCACCGGCCTTCAGTTCCTAAACGCGATAGGCGATCACAGCCGCGAAATTCCCGTTCTCTATGTAACGGGTGCTAGCGAAGCGCAGATCGCCATCGATGCGCTGAAAGCGGGTGCTGCGGATTACGTGATCAAGACGGTTGCCGACGATTTCTTTCCGCTATTGCTGACATCCATCCAGCAGGCCTGTGCGAACTTCCAGCTGCGCAAGGAAAAGGAAGAGACGGAGCGGCTTCTGGTTCAGGCCAAGGAACGGGCCGAGCTGATGGCGAAGGAGATGAACCACCGCATCGCCAACAGTCTCTCGCTGGTTTCCGCGATGATCCGCATGCAGATGAACGCTGCCTCGACGGAAGAGGCGCGCACGGCGCTGATGGAAACGCAGAGCCGCATTTCAGCAATCGCAGGCGTTCACCGCAGCCTTTACACTGCCGACAATATGGGCGTGGTGGACCTCGACCATTATCTCTCGTCCATCATCAACGAACTGGCGAAATCCGTTCCGGACAGCGACAAAATCCGCATCAAGACCGATATGGAAACCATCAAGGCAGCGCCCGATCAGGCGGTGGCGCTTGGTGTTATCGTCACCGAACTGACGACCAACGCGCTGAAATACGCCTATCCCGGCACGACCGGCGATATTCGCATTGCGCTGAGACGACAGGACGACAAAATTCAGCTGACTGTCGAAGATGATGGCGTCGGCATGCAGGCGGGCGCGAAGCCGAAGGGAACAGGGCTTGGCACAAAGCTGATCTCGGCCATGGCCCAGAGCCTGAAAGCGACCATCGAACAGGGCGCGCTCAAGCCACATTCCGGCACGCGGATTTGCGTGGAGTGGGAAGCGCTGTAAGGCGCTCCCTCACCTTTTCATCACATCAATAAGCGCCGGGCAGTCCGGCAACCACCGGCGCTGCCGCCGGAGGTGCAAGCGACGTCACGACGATAGGCGTCCCATCTGGTACGCGGTTGTAGAGATCGACGATATCCTGATTCATCAGGCGAACGCAGCCGGATGAAACCGATTTGCCGATGGTCCACCATTCCGGCGAGCCGTGGAGACGATAGATCGTGTCCTGACCGTCTTTGAAGATATAGAGCGCGCGTGCGCCAAGCGGGTTCATGAGCCCGGGAGCCATGCCGCCATTGGCGGAGCTGTAGGGCTGAAGTTCCGGTTGGCGTGCGATCATCTCATCGGGCGGCGTCCAGCGCGGCCACTGGCGCTTGTACTGAATGACGCCCCTGCCCGACCACTCGAAGCCCTGACGACCGAGACCGACGCCATAACGCATGGCCTGATTATTCTCATAGGTGAGATAGAGGAAGTGGTTCGCAGTATCCACGACGATTGTGCCGGGGCGCTCACCCGTGGGATTTTCCACCATCTGGCGATAGAAGCGGCGGTCGATCTTCTCATAGGGAATGGCGGGCAGCGGGAACTGCTCATCCGGCTTCGGACCGTAGACTTCCGCATAATAAGGATCGAATTTGGGGCGCACTTCCACTGTTTCACGCGGGGTGGTGGTGCAGCCGCCAAGGGCCGTCAGCGCCAATCCGCCGGTGCCCAGCAGAAAGCTACGGCGCGTGGTTTCATTCTTAATCAATCCAGATCCTCATCAACTCTTATCGTCCAGCCGAAAACGGGTCGGCAAGCGCCGCATCCGGGCGGCTTATCGGGTATTTCGTGCCGGAGACTTTTCCGGCCATGTCTTTCGCGCCGCTGCTCTTCAAAAGTGCACGGAAGCTGGGGTGCATTCCGCCATCGACATAAGCACTGAGCGCGCTTGAAGTTCCTTCCGCCATGGCGACATCAAGCTTTTGTTTTTCCGCCGTGAGGCGGGCTGCCACAGCCGGGTCCGGCTGGCTCATGGCTGGCGGGCAGGCCGCGAGCGGATCCGCCGGTTCTCCGCCGGAAAACTCGGTATTGAAGACGTAACGGCGTCCGCAAACCGAAACCTTGGGCTGACGCCTTGTTACCTCGAAGTAATCGTAGCCATCCTTCAACGTACGCCAGAAAGTGAAATTCGGATCGTCCTTATGCGCGGCCATGTTCTTTGCCGTCATGCGGAAGGGATAGGCCTGAACCTGAAACCGATCCTGCCCGCCCTTTAGGGCGCGCTCGACAATCGCATAAATCTCTCCGACCTGCTGGTCGGTCATGGCGTAACAGCCGGAGGACGAGCAGGCGCCATGCACCATCAGCGCCTCGCCCGTATAGCCGAGCGCCGATTCAAGCCGGTTCGGATAGCCGAGATTGAAGGACACGTAATATTGCGAATTGGGATTCAGCATGCTGGAAGAGACATGGTAGAAGCCCTCCGGCGCTTGCCGGTCACCGCTCTTCGTCTTCGGTCCGAGCTTACCGGACCAGCGGCACATGGGATATGCCTTGAACAGCGCGTAATTACCGGTCTTATCGACCTTCCAGACTTCGAGTTCGCTTTCCTGCTTGAAAATCCTCACCAGAACAGGGCTTTCCGGCTTCATGCCCTTGGCGGACATGGCGGCGATAGCCTTGGACGAAAGCTTCGGCGGCTCCTTGGAAGCGCTATCGAAACCCATGGACGTACAGGCGGCAAGCGACGCGCACAGCGCGACAATCGCCGCTGCCTTCGATGATGACATCATAATGTTTCGAAGCTTCGTGAATGCGAAACCCGAAAGAAGTGAATTGCTCATGGAACGTTTTTGCCCGTCTCTCTACGCGGTGTCGTAAATAAAGAAGGTGACCGCATGACGGCAATCACCCAACTGGACAAAGAGTCGTGAATTTACGTTACGAGTTCGTTAATCATACGAACACAAGGAAGTGAGTTTTGCGCATGAAGCCTCTGGCCTCATCGCAAAAGCCCCTGCCCGCCATCGATCCAGACCGGTGAACCGGTGATGTGACGGGATTTATCGCTGGCCAGAAACACGATGAGATCAGCGACCTCATCGGCAAGCCCTGCCTTGCCGCCGGTGATCGGGATATCCCCTTCCGGCCACTCCACCGGCACCTCTGTCTCATCCGCATCCCGAATATGCGTGTTGTCATCGATGGAGGTTTCGATAGCGCCGGGGCACACGGCATTGACGCGAATATTGTGCTGCCCGAGTTCGAGCGCCAATTGCTGGGCCATGGCAAGCTGCCCGGCTTTCGTTACCGAATAGGCCGTGGCGCCCGGTGAGGTGAAGGTGCGGGTGCCATTGATGGAGGACACGATGATGATCGATCCGCCACCGGCATTTTTCATGTGAGGCACGGTCTTGTTGATGGTGAGATAGGTGCCGCGCAGATTGACGTTGATAGTCTTGTCCCATTCTTCGGTCTTCAGATCATCGATGGGAGCCCAGACCCCGTTTATCCCGGCATTCGCGACCACCGTATCGAGACGACCGAAGGTTTCGACCAGCGTTTCCACGGCCTTCGCCATCTCGTTTTCTTCGGACACGTCTGCGACCAGAGTTACGGCTTTACCGCCCTTATCTTTAATCTCTTCGACAAGCTTTTCGATCTCACCCGGCGTGTGGCTGAGTGCACCAATGGCGTAGCCTTCAGCCGCGAGCGCCAGCGCGGATGCTCTGCCGATGCCCGAGCCTGCTCCCGTAACCAGTGCGACTTTTTCAGGCTTCATCCGGTCGTCTCCTCTTTGATTTCTGGGAAAATCCTTACCCGTAAACCGCTCAGAAAACGGGTTGTTCCCCGCGCGTCAGCGGGTAAAACTCTCTCGCATGGATCAAGCCTTTTTCGCCCGAGATGCCGTGACCGTTGCCGAAGAACTGATCGGCATGGAGTTTCGTTTTCACAATACCGGTGGCATCATTGTCGAGACTGAAGCCTACAGGCCGGACGACCCGGCTTCGCACAGCTTCAATGGACCGACACAGCGCAATCGCGTAATGTTCGGACCTCCTGCCCATCTCTATGTCTACCGCTCCTACGGCATCCACTGGTGCGCGAATCTGGTCTGCACATCCGGCTCTGCGGTGCTGATCCGCGCATTGGAGCCCACGACCGGGCTGGATTTGATGAAAGGTAGACGAGGGACCGAGGTGCTTCGTTCGCTCTGCTCCGGGCCTGGCAAGCTTTGTCAGGCACTGGGTATTACCGGGGAAGCAGACGGGATTTCGCTTTTGGAAGCGCCGATCTTGTTGCGGCGTGCGGCAAGAGAAGCGGCTATAGTGGCGGGGCCGAGGATCGGCATCAGCAAGGCAATGGATTTGCCCTGGCGTTTCGGCCTGAAGGGCTCACCTTCTTTGAGCAAGCCTTTCAAATAACAGATCAGAAAACTTTCGGAGGTTCGTCGTTTTCGTCCGGGTTGGGTTCCGGCACTTCATCAGGGAGCCTATCGGGCTCCGGCTCTTTGACCGGTGGGAATTCCGGGTCTGGCGGAATGGGTGGCTGGTTTGGAGCCGGTTCTGTAGGGATGATACTCATGGGGATTTTCGCCTTCCAAGCTTATGCGGGCAGTCGATCTTCCAAATCGTCGTCCGGTCCACTAAGTTCGCCGGATCGATCCATTCATCTTGATCAAACTGCCCACCATCCTAGGCATGTGGAATCAACGCCCGCAGCGCGGAGATGGTTGCCTTCAATCGCTCAAATTCAGGCAAAGCCGAGCGAGCTGCGCGCAACTTCGCGTTGATCACCATAATCACGCGTATGGGAGTCGTGGCCATATTCGCGGGCGGCGTTGCGGGTGAGCTGCATTTCGGGAACCTGAAGCAAGGCATCGGCATAGGTGCCGGTTTCCTCGTCCTGATCAATGATGGCCTGAGTCGTTTTCAAGAAATCGAACATGGCTTCCTCCCATTCGAAATATCTAACGCATCAGATGACGCTACGTTCCCTCCTCATAGCCTCAAACCCGACGTGTCATAACACAATCTTATAACACGTTATTTTGACAAATCGTTATGATGAACAGGAAGATTTGGCCCTTGCGCAAAGGATCACACACCGCGGCGGTTCCCCCATAGCAGAACGTGCAGCTGGGGCAGCACTCGCGCCTCGAACCAGCGCTCGGAGGCCACCTTTTCCACCAGCCATAACATGCGGTCCATGATGCCATCGACATCCACTGTCGCGTCGTCATCATCCGGTGGCGGAGGGGTATGGTTGCCGGGTTGGAGATACACCGGAAGCTGTGGGAAGCGTTGTGCCGCTTCCCTGGCATAAGCAAAATCCGCGTCATCGAAGATGACAATCTTGAGAGCGATTTTTGGCTGGTGGCCTGCCGCAGCAAGACAGTTTTCGAACGCCTGCCAGTCCGTTTCCATTCCGCTGGAGGGCGGCTTGGGGCTGAGAACCAGATAATCCAGATCGGCGAACCAGTCCTTCGATACGCTGCCCTGCGTTTCCAGCGCGAAGGTGTAACCCTCCGCATGCCCTCTGTGGATGAGCGGGCCGAGCGGCTGGATTGCGGGGTTGCCGCCTGAAAGCGAAACGGTGATCGGCTTGCCGCCGGAGAGCGTCGTTACCTGCCCCCAGATTTCATCCACGGAGGAAGGCTTCCAGTCCTCGCGATAATCGCTATCCACCGCATGGAGCGTATCGCACCACAAACAGCGATAATCGCAGCCGCCGGTGCGCACGAACACGGTCGGCAGGCCGATCAGCAGACCCTCGCCCTGGATGGTAGGTCCGAAGATTTCGCTGATACGGATCGGCGCTTCTTTGGCAACGGTCATGGCTGCACTGCCGGGCGGTATTCGGCCCACGTCTTGGCGGTTTCGCTGACACGGACGGCGCTGGTTTCCGGCAGGCGTTCCTTGCACCAGTCATAGAAATGCTTGGCCAGCCGCTCTGCCGTGACCATATCATGCCCCAGCACGTCGTTCAGGTGACGATGATCGAAACTATCGTCTATGTAGCGCTTGAGGGGCGCAAGCTCGTGATAATCGCGAACGAAACCATGTTCGTTCAGCTCCTCACCTGCCAGCTCCACTTCGACAATGTAATTATGCCCGTGCAGCCGTGCGCATTGATGATCCGAAGGCAGATCTTTTAACTGATGCGAAGCGGAAAAGTGAAATTCCTTGGTGATACGAAACATCAGCGCACCTCCTGTGCCGCATAGGCGCTGGTGGCGGCCACCCAGAAATCCGGGTCCTCATAGTCGGTCGGATCATTGACGCCCGCCAGATGAAATGCTTCCCGGCGTTCAACGCAGGTGCCGCAGCGACCGCAATGACGAATGCCGCCTTTGTAGCATGACCATGTTTCAGCAAATGGCGTGGAATGCCGCGCGCCGTCCGTCACGATATCGGCCTTGGTGACGGTGACATAGGGCGCGTAGAGCTTGACGTTTGCATAGCCCTCTAGCGCATGCGCCTGCATGGTGTTGAAGGCATCGATGAAGCCGGGGCGGCAGTCGGGGTAGATGAAGTGATCGCCGCCATGCACGGCAATCGCCACCGCATCCGCCTGCTGTGCAGCGGCAAGACCGAAGGTGATGGTGAGCATGATGGCATTGCGGTTCGGCACGACGGTCGAGCGCATCGTCTCCTCGGCATAATGGCCATCCGGCACGTCCACATCATCGGTCAAGGCCGATCCGGTGAGGTGAGCACCAATGGTGCGGATATCGATGATGTGATGCGGCACGCCAAGGCGCGTGGCGCAGGCCGCGGCAAAATCCAGCTCCTTCTTATGGCGCTGGCCGTAATCGAAGGAAAGCAGGGCGAGCAGCTCGTGTTCCGCAGCAATTCTGTGCGCAAGCGAAACGGAGTCCAATCCGCCGGAGCAGATGACGATGGTTTTCATAGTTTGGGATCCCTTGTTTTGACCGGGTGGGCTGCGACCGGATTTGGCGCTTCTAAAGCAAAGAGCACCGCTTGTGAAGCGATTATGCTTGGCGTGGAGACGCCACGAAATTTCCTTATCCCAGCAACAAGACGAAACAATTGGGACATAGGCGGGCAAAGAGCCTGAATTATTCTCACCTCACGATATTCGAGAGGATGAAGACATGAACGCCAGCGACCTGATGACGATCGGCACCGCCTTGCTGATGGCAATTGCCGGGAGCCTCTATGTCACGCTGATGATCCGAGGGCTCGTTGGAGCACGCGTTCGTGACTAGTATGACGGCCTCTCGCCGCCATTTGATCGTTGTGCTGTTTCTGACGGCACTGGGAATTGCGGTTGCGGTGGTTGGTACCGCCCCGCTCGTCGTCCTGATCTGGATGCTGAGAGGGTTGCCGCACTGGTTGAGTTTTTAGGTTTGCAACGGCTGGATCGCCGCCCGATCTCAAGCCTGTTGTAATAAAGCCCGGCACGCTGAGCGCGCCGGGCTTTTTACTGACAAAACGATTATCGCAGAAGCGATTGCGCTTCCTCGACGCCGAGCGCTGCTGGCTGGGTGCAGGTGGTGGAAAGTTCGATAAAGCGGCCTTCCTCACCCGATTTCAGGATCCCGGTCATGACGTCGATACCGTGGAGCGAACGATCCAGCGAGCAACGCGCATCGCGGCCTTCGATCAGGGCCATGGCCATGTCTGCCAGACCCGCCGTGCGGTAATTGGCGCGCGGGCCGTTCGGGCTTTCCTGATTGGCGATGCCGAAGGGATGGTTCCAGTCTTCCAGCGGCTGGATATCCTTGTTACGACCGCTGGCTTCGACCACACCGCCGAAGAAGTTCGGGTCCGGCACGTAGAGCGAGCCTTCGGTGCCGTATAGCTCCATATTGGCGTGGCGGTGAGACCAGACGTCCCAGCTTGCGGAAAGCGTGATTGTCGCACCGTTCACGAATTCCAGCAGAGCGTGGATGTTGGTGGGCGTTTCCACGGGAATGGTCTGACCGTTGAGCGGCTGGCTTGTCACCGTGCGCGTCGGGTTCGCCATCGTCGTCAAAGCACCCACACGCTTTACCGGACCGATGAGGTTGATCAGGTTGGCGATATAATAGGGGCCGAGATCGAGGATCGGGCCGCCGCCCTTCAGGAAGAAGAAACCGGGATTGGGATGCCACATCTCCATGCCGGGGCTCATGACGTGGCATGTGCCGGATGTGATGCGACCGACTGCGCCATCATCGATATATTTACGGGCGAGTTGATGCGCGCCACCCAGAAACGTATCCGGCGCGCAGCCGACGGCGAGATTTTTTGCCGTGGCGATACGGCGCAGTTCCTCGCCTTCCTCAAGGCTCAAAACCAGAGGCTTTTCCGAATAGACATGCTTTCCGGCCTCGAGAATTGCTTTCGAAACCTCGAAATGCGCTGCCGGAATGGTGAGGTTGACGACGACGTCGATCTCGTCATTTGCCAGCAGTTCCTCGATGGACTGCGCCTTTACGCCGAATTCCTCGGCACGCAATTCCGCAGCACTTCGGTTCAGGTCCGCGCAGGCAAGAACTTTCAACCCCTTGAAAAGAGGTGAAAGCGCGAAGTAGGTGGTTGAAATATTGCCGCATCCGATGATGCCGACGCCAAGTTCCTTGGCCATGATACGTGACTCCGAATGGTCTCTATTAATATGCGTTGAAGGAAGCGATGGAGCGTGTGATCAGCCGGTCCGCATCGTTCGGATTATCGTGCTCGACCACGTAATACTTGACTGCCGTATTCTTGAGCGCCGCAACGAGGCCCTTCCAGTCGACGGTGCCGTGGCCGACATCAGCCCAGCCATCCTCATCCTTTTTCTCGCCCGCAGGCGCGATGTCCTTGACATGGACGGCGGTGATGCGCTTGCCATAGCTTTCGATCCAGGCGAGAGGATCGGCATTGCCGCGGATGATCCAGGCAATATCGGCTTCCCATTCCAGATCGGGACCGCCTGCGAGGATCTGCTCCTGCGGAGTGGAGCCGTCATCCAGCGTGGCGAATTCGAAATCGTGGTTGTGCCAGCCGAAGGAAATTCCGGCGTCGCGATAAGGCTTGCCTGCTTCCTGAAGGCGCTTGCCGAATGCGAACCAGCCAGCAGCATCGCTCGGGCGCTGATCCGGCAGAAGATAGGGGCAATAGATGGCCTGAATGCCAAGTGTTTTGGCGATCCGAAGCGCCTGCTCCTTATCGTTTTCCAGCATATCGAGACCGAAATGGCCGGTCGGCATGGTAAGGCCGTTGGCATCGAGATCGGCGCGCAGTCCTTTCAAGGCTGCCTCATCCATGGTGCCGTAAATGCCGCCGAAGCCTTCCACATGGGCGTAGCCCGCTGCGGCCAGCTTCTTCAGAACATCGGAAAGCGGCGGAAAATTGCGCGCGCTGTAAAGTTGAAAGCCAAGTTTCGTCATATGTCTCTCCTGACATTGGGACTATCTGGTGGGAGTGGAAAGGTCAGATGCGGTCTTCCGTTTCCGCATCGAAAAGGGATGCCATGGTCATATCGAAAGCGAGCTTGACCTTGGTGCCGGGCGCAAACCGACGGTGGCCACCGACACGAACGGACAGCGTATGTCCGGCATGTTTCAGCCAGATCAGATTGTCCGCGCCCATGGGCTCTTCGATATCAACCACAGCCTCGTGCACTTCACCGCCGGTAATATCCGCATCGACGCGAACATGCTCCGGGCGAACGCCGAGAACGGCGCGTTTGCCGGGCGTGAGCGGTGATGAGGACTCGTAACCATCCAGCGTGAAGCTGACGCCATTGGTGACGAAAACCGTCTTGCCATCCTTCTGCGCAAGTTCGCCGCGCAGGAAATTCATGGATGGCGAGCCGATGAAGCCGGCGACGAAAAGGTTTCGTGGCTTGTTGTAAATCGAGACCGGATCGTCCAGCTGCTGGATCACACCGCTTTTCATGATGGCGATACGATCCGCCAGCGTCAGCGCTTCGATCTGGTCATGTGTAACGTAAATCATCGTGTTCTTCAGCGACTGGTGCAGACGCTTGATTTCCACGCGCAGTTCAGACCGCAGCTTGGCATCGAGGTTGGACAGCGGTTCATCGAAGAGGAACACGTCCACATCGCGCACCAGTGCACGCCCGATGGCGACGCGCTGGCGCTGACCACCGGAAAGCTCCGCTGGCTTGCGCTTCAGAAGCGGCTCGATCTGCAAAATGCCAGCCGCGCGTTTGACGCGGCGGTCGATCTCGTCCTTCGGAATTTTCGCCACCTGAAGGCCGAAGGACAGGTTCTTTTCGACCGTCATCTGCGGATAGAGCGCATAGGACTGGAACACCATGCCGATGCCGCGATCCTTGGGCTCTTCCCAGGTCACGTTACGGTCCTTGATGAAAATCTGCCCGTCCGTGGGTTCCAGCAGGCCTGCGATACAATTGAGGAGCGTGGATTTACCGCAACCGGAAGAACCGAGAAGAACCAGAAACTCGCCGTCGTAAATATCGAGATTGAGGTTGGACAGCACGTTGACCGCGCCGAATGACAGAGACAAATCGCGAATGGAAACGCTTTTATTCATGGAAATTTACCCTTTGACTGCACCGGCGGCGATGCCACGGACAAAAAGTCGACCTGAAACGAAGTAAACGAACAGAGGAACCGCACCCGTCAGAAGCGTTGCAGCCATGTTGACGTTGTATTCCTTCACGCCCTGGACCGAGTTGACGATGTTGTT
>JAAIGF010370227.1_pt1 | contig 25642 bp, 29 predicted proteins | sample 6487441 | NCBI WGS metagenome assembly JAAIGF01 (sample SAMN13974129, study PRJNA590717) | phyllosphere metagenome | biome: pepper field; feature: multiple bacterial spot infested pepper fields; material: pepper leaves; isolation source: leaves from pepper fields | host: Capsicum annuum ... | reverse complement strand
TCTGACTGCCTGTTTCCTATATGGAGACAGGTTCAGGCTTTTTCCAGCGTACACAGCAAAGGATGTTGATTCTCTCTGGCATAGTTGTTCACCTGCGCAGCTTTTGTCTCTGCTACTTCAGCGGTGAAAACACCGCAGACTGCCTTTCCATGATAGTGAACTTTCAGCATCAGTTGCGTGGCGCGTTCAATATCATAAGAAAAGAACTTTTGCAGAACGTCAATAACAAATTCCATAGGTGTATAATCGTCATTATTCAGGATGACTTTATACATTGAAGGCGGCTTTAACCCTTCACGTACTTTGTCTTCGGCCAGGTGTTCAAAATTAAGCCAGTCGTTTGTGTTTGCCATAATCGTCCATTGGAATTCTGCGTTGCGGTCATGCATTTTAGCCTGCACTAACCTGAAGTTTAACACGTCTGTCAAGCCGGGTTTGCTATCGCTGCTATCGGTACGAAAAGCAGATGCGCGACCTGTATCACAAAATTCTCAATAGCGTTAACTGCCTCAAATTTTGGTGATTTTCTGCCCATGCATCCGGGTCGATTGCTTGACGATAAGGTCCGTTTCTCTACATTCTACATGCACAAGCTGATTGAGTTTTAAACAACCTCGACTCACAGCTGCGATGACCTCACCTACTTATCAGAATGTCTTGCGAGGGAAGTAAAAGCATGGAGACGGGTACTGTTAAATGGTTCAACAACGCCAAGGGCTTCGGCTTTATTTGTCCGGTTGGCGGTGGCGATGACATCTTTGCGCACTACTCCACCATTCAGATGGAGGGTTACAGAACGCTTAAAGCGGGTCAGCACGTTCAGTTTGATGTTCACGAAGGGCCAAAAGGCAACCATGCCAGTCTGATTGTCCCCTGTGAGGCGTCGCTGCATTCCTGACCGGCGCAGCGCGCGGTTATTCTGACCACTCCGCCCCTGAAATGCCAGCCGGTAACGCTGGCATTTTACTTTTCATCCTATCCTGCACGCCGCTGTGCCAGCATTTTTACCTGACTAAAAAGCGTTCTGAACAGCGGCGGAATCGCCTGCGGGCCGCGCTCCCCGGCTGCCAGCGCCACGGCAATGGCCAGCTCAGGCTTAGAGCTGTGATGGATCGCCTGCGTAATAATACGCCGTGGCGTCATCGCAATGTTTAACGGCAGGTGCGCCATCTGATGATAGACCGCGCGGAATCCGTGCTGATAGAGAAAGTGTTCAATGTCAGCTGCCGGAAACTGCGTCAGGTGCACCTCTTCCTTTTCGTGGGTCAGCAGCTGGCTGCGGGTGGTCGCCGCATATTTCTTTCCTGCCTCATCGCCATCGGTCAATACGTGCCAGGCAATTCCCATACGCCGGGCAAATTTCAGCAGCGGCTTCAGGCCTGCCTGGGCAAACTCGATCACCCGGATCCCTTCTGCGGCAAAATGATCGCCCTGCTGTCGCGCCAGCTCGTTAACGATCCACACCTCCGTCTCGCCCTCTACCAGCAGCCAGCAGCGGGCAAACAGCGCGGCGGGTCGATTAACGCGAATATGAAACGCGATGCGGCGATGATCCTCGGCGCTCAGCCCCGCTTCGCCGATACGCCACGCCGCTACGCGGCTCGCTTCACGCACCAGACGGCAGAGGTTTTCCAGCGGCGTCTGGGAAACCAGTTCACCTGAATTGGTGGTGACCAGCCGCTGCAGCGGCAGCAGCGTCAGTAAATTCCAGGTAACCGAAAGCATTATCGGGTGCAGCCGGGTTTCAGGATCCTCGACCAGCAGAACAGGCTGGGCGCCGTCTGGCAGCGCATTGCTGCCGGGCAGCAGTGCCAGCAGCCGCAGCTGCACCTCGCGACGATGCTCTGCACTAGCCCCCGCCAGCAGCCGGTTAAGCGCATCCAGCGCCTGCCAGCCTGCGCTGCCGTCGCGCAGTTCCGGTGCCATTCGCGGGTGACTGACGCCGGGTTGCTGAACGAGAAAATAGTGCGCCATCAGCTGCTGCATTGTCTGTACGCCCTGCAGCAGCACCTCATCGCTCACCGCCCGGCCGCCCGCCGCGCGATTGAGCTGCTGTAACACGCTCTGCAGCGCCTGCAGACCCGGATCCCGACCCTCACCGCCTGGTTCATGCGTCCGATGGCGCTGTCCGAACCGCGCATCGCGTAAACGCAGCACCGGATGGTGCTGCCGCAGCCAGCTTATCGCCGCCGCCGTCGGCTCCGCTGCCAGCAGCTGATTACGCGCGTCAATAAAACGCCAGCTGCTTTTCACGCCGTCCGCTTTGCAGGTAGCCCGCAGACTAAAGCGCAGATAACTCCCCTGCTCATCGTGCTGCCAGAAAGGCTGCAGCAGGGTGTTTTCCCGCTCTGCTTCACAGGCGCGAAAGCGCACCACTATCTGTAGTGTGCGCCAGCGTGCCGCGGGGGCCGCGGCGGGGAAATGGAAATCCTCTTCGCTGAGGGTGGCGTGCGCGCTGGCCGGATCCAGCATGAGTGAGAACGCGTCCAGCAGGCTTGATTTGCCCCAGGCGTTTTCACCTATCAGAAGATTCGTCATCGTAAGCGGCAGCGAGAGCTGATTAATGCCGCGAAAGCCGCTGATATCAATATGATCCAGAATCATAGGGTTATCCTGTACAGAGGTTGCCTGAGCATGGTGTACGGTGGCGTATGGGTCAAGGCGCAGATTATCCGCAGACGGTGATTTACAGCGTGCGCTTTTTTGATTAGCGTGGCGTCCTTTTCCCACGGACGGATATTCGCTATGTATGGTCTGATGATTATTCTGCTGCCGCTGATTGCTGGTTATCTGCTGCATCTGCAGCAGCCGGTACTGCTACGCGCGGTGGCGCGGCTGCTCAGTGCGCTGGTCTATATCATTCTGTTTTTTATGGGCGTGAGCCTGGCATTTCTTGATAATCTCAGCACGAATTTGCTCACCATTTTTTATACCGCTTTTATCTCTGGTCTCTTGATTCTCGCCTGTTCGCTGCTGGCGTTCTGGCTGCTTGAGCAGCGTCTGCCGTGGCGGCATCAGCATAAAGCGCAGGCGCTGCCGTCGCGTCTCGCGATGGCGCTGGACTCACTCAAGCTGTGCGGCTCGGTGCTGGGCGGATTTCTGCTCGGCCTGACGCAGTGGGCTCCGCTGCGCCATGCGGCCACCGTCAGCGAATATGCCCTGATCCTGATGCTGTTTCTGGTGGGCGTTCAGCTGCGCAGCAGCGGCATGACGCTGCGGCAGATTACGCTTAACCGGCGGGGTGCGCTGGTGGCGGCCGTGTCGCTGGCTGGCGCACTGGCCGGAGGCGCACTCGCCGCTGTCTGCCTTGGACTGCCGCTCAAAACCGGCCTCGCGCTGGCCAGCGGCTTTGGCTGGTATTCGCTTTCCGGCATTCTGATGACGGACGCGTTTGGTCCGGTTATCGGCAGCGCAGCGTTCTTTAACGATCTGCTGCGTGAGCTGATCACAATTATGCTGATCCCGCTGCTTATTACCCGGCACCGCAGTATGACGCTGGGCCTGAGCGGCGCCACCTCAATGGATTTCACCCTGCCGATTCTGCAGCGCGCCGGCGGCATGGAGATCGTCCCTGCAGCCATCGTGCACGGCTTTATTATGAGCCTGCTGGCCCCGGTGCTGATCGCCTTTTTTTCCGCCTGACGGGTCTGCAGCGCACTTTTTCACGGCTGGCGCGCAGCGGCTTCGTCTACGCTTTCTGACTGACAGATTTTTGCCATCAGCATAGATGGCCCCCCATCAGAAAGGAGCAAATGATGAAACAAACTGTGGCCGCCCTGCTGGCGCAAACGCTGGAGAGCGCAGGCGTAAAACGTATCTGGGGCGTAACCGGTGATTCGCTTAACGGCCTGAGTGACAGCCTGAATCGCATGGGTACGATTGAATGGATGCCAACGCGACATGAAGAGGTGGCCGCGTTTGCCGCCGGTGCAGAAGCGCAAATCAGCGGCGAGCTGGCGGTCTGCGCCGGCTCCTGCGGTCCCGGTAACCTGCACCTGATTAACGGTCTGTTTGACTGCCATCGTAACAATGTGCCGGTACTGGCCATTGCTGCTCATATCCCTTCCAGCGAAATCGGCAGCGGCTATTTTCAGGAGACGCATCCGCAGGAGCTGTTTCGCGAATGCAGCCACTACTGTGAGCTGGTCTCAAATCCGGAGCAGCTGCCGCAGGTCCTGGGCATCGCCATGCGTAAAGCGATCCTCAACCGCGGGGTCTCTGTGATCGTCCTGCCGGGTGACGTGGCGCTGCAGCCCGCCCCGAAAAGTGCGCGCAGCGAATGGTATCCGCCGCAGCTGCCGCAGGTCGTGCCGGCCGCGGCGGAGCTCGCTACCCTGGCGGAAACGCTTAACGGCGCGGGCAATATTACGCTGATGTGCGGCAGCGGCTGCGCCGGTGCTCATGCTGAAGTTGTCGCCCTGGCAGAACGCCTTAAGGCGCCGGTAGTGCACGCGCTGCGTGGCAAAGAACACATCGAATATGACAACCCGTATGATGTTGGCATGACCGGGCTGATTGGTTTCTCTTCCGGCTATCACGCCATGATGAATGCCGACACCCTGATCCTGCTCGGCACGAAATTCCCCTATCGTGCCTTCTACCCCGCCAGCGCCCGCATCATTCAGATCGATATCAACCCCGGCAGCCTGGGGGCGCACAGCCATGTCGATATGCCGCTGGTGGGTGACGTTAAAGCCACGATCCAGGCGCTGCTGCCGCAGCTTGAGGTACATAACGATCGCCATCATCTCGATCGTGCGCTGGAGCACTACGCTGACGCCCGCAAGAGCCTGGACGATCTGGCAACCGCAAACGACAACCAGGCGATCCATCCCCAGTATCTGGCACAGCAGATCAGCCGCTACGCCGCTGACGACGCCATCTTTACCTGCGATGTCGGCACGCCCACCGTCTGGGCGGCGCGCTATCTGCAGATGAACGGCAAACGGCGCCTGCTGGGCTCGTTTAATCACGGCTCTATGGCGAATGCGATGCCGCAGGCGCTGGGTGCGCAGGCTATCGACAGAGAGCGTCAGGTGGTGGCGCTGTGCGGCGACGGTGGCTTCAGTATGCTGATGGGAGACTTTATCTCGGTAGCGCAGCTGAAACTGCCGGTTAAGCTGGTGATTTTTAACAACAGCGTGCTGGGCTTTGTGGCAATGGAGATGAAAGCGGGCGGTTATCTTACCGACGGCACCGACCTGGAAAATCCTGATTTTGCTGCGATTGCCGCCGCCTGCGGCATCAAAGGTATCCGGGTTGAAAAAGCGTCAGATCTCAATGCGGCGCTGGAGCAGGCTTTTGCGCATGATGGCCCGGTCCTGGTGGATGTGCATACAGCTAAAGAGGAGCTGTCGATGCCGCCGCAAATCAAAGCGGAGCAGGCAAAAGGCTTTAGTCTCTATATGCTGCGCGCCATCCTCAACGGACGCGGCAATGAGATCACCGAGCTGGCGAAAACCAACTGGCTGCGGTAAAACAAAGCTCCTGCCGGACAGGCAATAATGCGGGCGAACAGCCCGCTTTTTCTTTCAGGAGAGCCACGTGATCGATTTGCGCAGTGATACCGTAACCCGCCCGAGTGCGGCGATGCTGGACGCCATGATGAACGCCGCCACCGGAGATGACGTCTATCGTGACGATCCCACGGTCAATGCACTGGAAGCCGAAGCGGCAGCGACAAGCGGCAAAGCGGCCGCGCTGTTCTTTCCTACCGGCACCCAGGCTAATCTGGTGGCGCTGCTGTGCCACTGCCAGCGCGGCGATGAATATATCGTTGGCCAGCAGGCGCACAACTACAAATATGAAGCGGGGGGCGCGGCGGTGCTGGGCAGTATTCAGCCTCAGCCAATCCTTGCCGCGGAGGATGGTACCCTGCCGCTGGCGGACGTGGCCGCTGCGATTAAGCCGGACGATATTCATTTTGCCCGCACCCGCCTGCTGAGTCTGGAAAATACCCATCACGGCAGAGTACTGCCGCTCAGCTATCTGGAGCAGGCGTGGCACTTTACCCGCGAACGCGGGCTGGCGCTGCATATTGATGGCGCACGTATCTTTAATGCCGTGGTGGCACAGCAGGTGACGCTGGCAGAAATTGCACGCTACTGCGATACGCTGACTATCTGCCTCTCAAAGGGACTGGGCACGCCGGTAGGCTCGCTGCTGTGCGGCGACAGCGCTTATATAGAGCAGGCGCGGCGCTGGCGTAAAATGACCGGTGGCGGTATGCGCCAGGCGGGCATTCTGGCGGCGGCCGGACGCTATGCGCTGCAGCACAACGTGACCCGGCTGCAGGAGGATCATGACAACGCCGCGTGGCTGGCAGAGCAGCTGCGCGCGCTGGGTGTGGAGGTGATAAGCCAGCAGACAAACATGCTGTTTGTGCAGGTTCCGCCAGAGCAGACAGAAGCGCTGCAGCGCTGGATGCACGCCGCCGATATTCTTATCAGCGTGGGCGCCCGGACGCGCATGGTGACCCATCTCGATGTGTCCCGCGCCGATCTGCAGCAGGTCATCGCACGCTGGCAGGCGTTTCTGCAGTCAGCGGGCTGACCGCTAGCGCGCTGCGCCATACTGTGCCAGCAGCGCCCGGGCTATCGCCAGCGTCTCTGCGTCAGCAACGCCCCGGTAGTCGCGCGGGCGGAAGTGCATCTGAAAGGCCGCAATCAGCCGGCGCTGCATCTCAGGCGTTGTCGCGCCCGCCACGTCATAGCCATACTGCTGCAGCGCTGCCAGCAGCGGCTGCGGATCTACAACGCTGCTGGCAGACTGCCCCGCCAGATATCGTGCCACGACAGCCGGATCGGGCCAGGCGCCGCTTCCCTGCGCGGCCAGCTGCTGCCAGGGAAAGAGCGGACCCGGGTCCTGCTTGCGCTGCGGCGCGATATCGCTGTGGCCCACTATGTTTTCGGGCGTAATAGCGTAACGCTGCTGCAGATCGCGCAGCAGCGCCGCCAGTACGGTGATTTGATCGGCTGTATAAGGCTGCCACCTTAGCCCGGTTAGCGTACGCTGATAGCCTGCATTGACTACCTCAATCCCTACAGACGTGTCATTAATCCGGGTTGCACCGCGCCAGAAACTGGGTCCGGCATGCCAGGCAAGCTGCTGCTCCGGCACCAGCTGCCAGACCACTCCCCTGCCCGCTCTCTGCGGCGGCTGGCGTGGGATCAGATAGTGTGCGCTGACCTGCCGATCGGTCAGGGTTGCCAGCGAAGAGGAGAAATCGTCCGCGGTGTAGTGGATCACTATAACTTTAATGCGCGGTCGCGCCCCCTGCGCCGGATGAGTGGTATCGGCCCAGTAACCCTGACGCGCTTCCATTGAGGAGTGACAGGCGCTGAGCAGCAGCGCCATCGCTGTAACCAGCAGTAAACGCATTAGCGCACGATAACGGCGGTGCCGGAGACGCTGACCATCAGCATACTGCTGTCTTTACCCACGGTTTCGTAATCGATATCGATACCGACTACCGCGTTAGCGCCCAGCGCTTTCGCCTGATCGCCCAGCTCCTTAAACGCAATCTCCCGCGCCTTGCGCAGCTCTTTTTCATAGGCACCTGAGCGGCCACCTACGATATCGCGGATACCGGCGAAGAAATCGCGAAAAATATTGGCGCCCAGAATCGCCTCGCCGGTCACAACGCCGCAGTATTCAGTAATGCTGTGGCCTTCCAGAGTTGGTGTCGTCGAAAATTTCATGGTTATCTCCTGAAGATGTCGATGGAACCCGCACGCATGGTGCTGAAAAAGCACGACTATACTCTATGCTAAAACCCATGCTTTGCCACAGAACAATAAGGAACCGGAGATGAGAATCAAAGCCCTTGCACTGCTGGCATCAGCAGCAACGCTGCTGAGCGCCTGTACCACCGTAGAGCCGGTTATCAGGGATAATGGCCCACGCAGTGCGTCCTGTATCGATGGCGGGCCGGATAGCGTGGCGCAACAGTTTTATGATTTACGCATGAAGGCTCCTTCAGCAGGCCTGCCTGACCCTGCGCTGCTGGCCAGATATCGCCCTTATCTGAGCGATCATCTTTATCAGACGCTGCTGCAGGCGCGGGAAAAACGCAATCAGCCGGCAGAGTGGCGTCAGGGCGATCTCTTTTCCAGCCTGGCGCAGGGGCCGGATGCTGCTGAGGTTGACAGCGCCTCTTCGATCCCCAATCGCGATGCACGAAATATCCCGCTACGCGTTACGCTGACACGCGGTGATAAACAGTGGCGCGATGAGGTGCTGATGATACGCAAAGGCGAGTGCTGGGTGGTGCAGGATGTGCGCTATATGGCAGCGTGGCCGCATGCCGGTGGCGGCTCACTCAGCCAGCTGCTGGAGCAGAAAAAATAGCGCATTTTTTTGTTATCCTGCTCACACATTAGGGTGCCACATCGGTAGAGAGCCTCTGACCGGTGTTAACGTCAGGCGTGAAAGTCGCGCAAACCACGCCTGACGCAGGCCGCACAATTTTCTGCTGCACCGGAGCGGGTAATGCGCTGTTTAATAAATTTTAAGTCACCTGATTTGCATAACTATGCCGGGAACGTTAAGATTTGCGGCACTATTTGCTCTCTATTTTTCCGCGCATGAGTATTCAATTAAACGCTATTAACTGCTTTTACGGTGCCCATCAGGCGCTGTCTGACATCAACCTGGAGTGTCCGCAGGGAGAGACGCTGGTGCTGCTCGGTCCCAGCGGTGCCGGGAAGAGCTCACTCCTGCGCGTACTCAATCTGCTGGAGCTGCCGCGTTCTGGTACGCTGCAGATTGCCGGCAACCAGTTTGACTTTACCAAAACGCCTGCTGACAGCGCGATTCGCGAGCTGCGCCAGAACGTCGGCATGGTATTCCAGCAATATAACCTCTGGCCCCACCTGACGGTTATGCAAAACCTCACTGAAGCTCCCTGCCGGGTGCTGGGCCTGACAAAAGAGGCGGCGCGCGCGCGTGCCGATAAGCTGCTGGAGCGCCTGCGCCTGACGCCTTATGCCGATCGTTTTCCGCTGCACCTCTCCGGTGGTCAGCAGCAGCGCGTGGCGATTGCCCGCGCGCTGATGATGGAGCCGCAGGTGCTGCTGTTCGATGAGCCCACCGCCGCGCTCGATCCGGAAATTACCGCGCAGATCGTGACGATTATTCGTGAACTGGCACAGACGCAGATCACGCAGGTTATTGTGACCCACGAGGTAGAAGTGGCGCGCAAAACCGCCAGCCGCGTGGTCTATATGGAGAATGGTCACATCATTGAACAGGGTGATGCCAGCCGCTTTACACAGCCGCAAACCGATGCGTTTGCACACTATCTTTCGCACTAAGTCAGGATGCTAATAATGAAAAAAGTTGTACTTGCTGCCCTGCTCACCACGCTGAGCCTGAGCGCTTCCGCTGCACAGACGCTGCGTTTCGCTACCGAAGCCTCTTATCCGCCGTTTGAATTCGTTGACGCTGAGAACAAAATCCAGGGATTCGATGTCGATCTCGCTAACGCCCTTTGCAAAGAGATGGATGCGACCTGCACCTTTACTAATCAGGCGTTCGACAGCCTGATCCCCAGCCTGAAATTCCGCCGTTTTGACGCGGTAATGGCCGGTATGGACATCACGCCGGAACGTGAAAAGCAGGTGCTGTTCAGCAAGCCTTACTACGATAACTCTGCCACCTTTATTGCGCAGAAAGGCAAGCTGGCTGATGTTGCTGCCCTTAAAGGCAAGCGCGTCGGCGTACAAAACGGTACCACCCACCAGAAGTTCCTGACTGACAAGCATAGCGATATTACTATCGTGCCTTACGACAGCTATCAGAACGCCGTACTGGATCTGAAAAATGGCCGCATCGATGCCGTCTTTGGTGATACCGCCGTGGTCAATGAGTGGCTGAAGCAGAACGCAACGCTGGCACCGCTGGGTGAAAAGGTCACGGATAAAGATTACTTTGGCACCGGCCTGGGCATCGCCGTGCGTCAGGGCAACGCTGAACTGCAGGGTAAGTTCAACGCGGCACTGGATAAGATCAAAGCTGACGGCACCTACAAGACTATCTACAGCAAATGGTTCCAGCAGTAATCTCTGATGAATGAAATGATCTCACTTGCAAGTGCCGCCGGGATAACCGTCGGCCTTGCTGTTTGTGCGCTGATCGCCGGCCTTGTGCTGGCAATGCTGTTTGCTGGCTGGGAGTCGCTGCGCATAAAACCGCTGGCGTGGGTCGGCACCGTGCTGGTCACGCTGATCCGCGGTCTGCCGGAAATCCTGGTCGTCCTTTTTATCTATTTTGGTGCCTCACAGCTGCTGCTGACGCTCTCTGACGGTTTCAGTCTTAATCTGGGCCTGGTGACTATTCCGGTGCAGCTGCAGATTGAGAACTTTGATGTCAGCCCGTTTCTCTGCGGGGTGATTGCGCTGGCTATGCTCTATTCCGCCTATGCATCACAGACGCTGCGCGGTGCGCTGAAAGCAGTACCGGCAGGCCAGTGGGAATCTGGTCAGGCGCTGGGGATGAAAAAGTCTGCCATCTTTTTCCGGCTGATTATGCCGCAAATGTGGCGACATGCGCTGCCGGGCCTCGGCAACCAGTGGCTGGTGCTGCTGAAAGATACGGCGCTGGTGTCGCTGATTAGCGTTAACGACCTGATGCTGCAGACGAAAAGTATCGCTACGCGTACGCAGGAACCTTTTACCTGGTATCTGGTGGCTGCCGCTATCTATCTGTTAATTACGCTCTTCAGTCAGGCGATTTTACGCCGTATTGAACTACGCACCACGCGTTTTGAGCGGGGAGCCTGACGCATGCTCGACTATTTACCCGAACTGTTAAAAGGTCTGCATACCAGCTTAACGCTGACGCTGGCCTCACTGGCGGCCGCGCTGCTGCTGTCGCTGCTCTGTACTGTCGTGCTGGCGCTGAAAGTCCCGGTCGCCAGCCTGCTGGTAAGAGGCTATATCACGCTGTTTACCGGTACTCCCCTGCTGGTGCAGATTTTCCTGATCTACTACGGGCCGGGCCAGTTTCCCGCTATTCAGAGCGTACCCTGGCTCTGGCATCTGCTGTCGCAGCCCTGGCTGTGCGCGATGCTGGCGCTTTCGCTCAACAGCGCCGCCTACACCACCCAGCTATTTTATGGTGCGGTACGCGCTATTCCGGCGGGTCAGTGGCAGTCATGCGCCGCGCTCGGCATGAACCGCAAAGATACGCTGCGTATTTTGCTGCCCTATGCGCTTAAGCGCGCCCTCTCCTCCTATTCCAACGAGGTGGTGCTGGTGTTTAAAAGCACCTCGCTGGCCTACACCATTACGCTGATGGAAGTGATGGGCCACGGTCAGATGCTCTACGGACGCACCTATGACGTTACGGTGTATGCGGCGGCGGGTCTGATCTATCTGGTGGTTAACGGCGCTCTGACGCTGCTGATGCGGCTGATAGAGAAACGCGCACTGGTATTTGAGCAGCGCAGCTAATCGCCACCGGAGCGGTTGCTTGTGCGCCGTGCCGGCGTCAGAGCAGCCGCCCATTACAAAGCCTTACTTATCCAAAATAATTGCATAAAAATTCATTCAATGGCATTGTGTCACGCATTCCGCTTCTGGCTTGCTTATGAGAATGACATAATGAAAAAATGGATTATCGCCGCAGCGCTCGCTGCGGTTACTGTGAATGCTTATGCAGCTGAAAAAATACGTTTTGCCGTTTCCGCTACCTATCCGCCGTTTGAATCACTGGATCACGACAATCAGATTGTGGGCTTTGATATCGATCTGGCGAAAGCGCTCTGTGCGAAAATCAAAGCGGAGTGCACGTTCACAAATAATGCGTTTGACAGCCTGATCCCGTCGCTGAAATTCCGCCGTTATGATGCGGTGATTTCCGGTATGGATATTACCGCCGAGCGCAGTAAGCAGGTCGATTTCAGCCAGCCTTACTATGCCAACTCCGCTATCGTCATTGCCCGTAAAGGAGAGTTCAGCGATTTCAGCCAGCTGAAAGGCAAGCGTATCGGCGTAGAGAACGGCACCACTCACCAGAAATATCTGACTGAAAAGCATCCGGACGTGGTAGCGGTCGCGTATGACAGCTATCAGAATGCGATTCTCGACCTGAAAAACGGCCGCCTCAATGGCGTATTTGGCGACAGCGCCGTGGTCAGTCAGTGGCTGAAAGCCAATGAGGATCTCACTACCGTGGGCGAGCACGTGACCGATGCCGGATACTTTGGCAACGGGCTGGGTATTGCCGTGCGTAAGGGTAACAGTGACCTGCTGAATGAGTTCAATACCGCGCTGGCGGCTCTGAAAGCTGACGGCAGCTGGCAGCAGATCAACCAGAAGTGGTTCCCTGAGTAATTTCTCTTCTCAGCGCGTGCTGCGTTATGCAGCACGCGCCCGATCGTTACGCGTCAGCAGACATAACACTTCAAAATGAGCAGTGTGCGGGAACATATCAAACAGCTGCACTTTTTGTATGTTGTAATCACTAAGCCGGGCAATATCCTGCGCCAGGGTGGCAGGATTGCAGCTGGAGTAAAGAATAAAAGCCGGAGCCATGTCGCTTAAATAGTCGCACAGCTCGCTGCCAATGCCGCGGCGCGGCGGATTAACCAGCACCAGCTGCGGGACATCTTCCCGTGAGGTAGCGAAACGGGTGGAATCCAGAGCGGCAAAGTGCACCTTCTCCAGCCCCAGCTGCTGCGCCGATTGCTGCGCACAGGCTATCGCTTCAGAGCTGATTTCAATGCCCGTCAGCGTCATCTCCGGGGTGGCGCAGTGCAGGCCAAATCCACCCACGCCGCAAAAAAGATCCCACATACTGGTCACGTCCAGCTCCGCTACCCAGTCGCGCGCGGTGGCGTAAAGCGCGGCCGCCACCTGCGGGTTGGTCTGGAAAAAGCTTTGCGGACGGATATAAAGCGGTACCTGGTTAAAGCGTTCCGGCAGCGCCTGCTGCGCGGTGAGCGCAATCTCTTCCTCCCCCTCCAAAATCGCCATATGTACCGGCTGAATATTGGCAGAGATCACCTTCAGCTGCGGCAGCTGCTGCTGCAGCCACGGCAGTGCCGCCTGCAGCTGCGGCACCTTACTGGCTGAACGCAGCACAAAACGCAGCATCATGCCGCCCTCGCTGCTTTCTGTCAGCAGCAGAAACTTCAGTTCGCCGCGCCTGCGCGTCACGCTGTAAGGCGTAAGACCGGCACGGGCGATAAAGGGTTTGAGCAGCGCAAACACCGGCGCAAAGCTGGCGGGATAGAGCGGACAGGCGCAGAGATCGACCGGCTCGCCGTCAGGTGCCACCAGACCAAAAACCGGGCGCTCCACGCTGCCGCTGACGACCATTTTGGCCTTATTGCGAAACCCCTGCTCCGCCGACGTCACCGGACGCCGCCAGTCGCTGACCGGCATCGCTGCAAGCAGCTGAGCAAGCCGCGCCTGCTTATCGCTGACCTGCTGCGGATAGGGTTTCTCCAGCCACTGACATGAACGGCAGCGGCCAGCGTCATAAAGCGCGCAATGCATGGAACAACCTGTACTCGGAGAAAAAATGGGGGGCGATTGTATCACCGGATGCGGAAAAATGCGCGACTGCTGGCCGGCACAAACAGCAGCAGCACAATCAGCACGTCCGGCAATTTCTGCTGCAGCGTGTGGTGAATAATCTGCAGATTGTTTTCACCCGAAATACTGAATATCTCCGGATAGATCCAGCCCACCGACGCCATCAGCATATAGAACAGCACCACAACCTGGCTGAGCGTATAGCCCCAGCGGCCGCGATTGCTGCCGCGCATCAGGGTAAAAGCACAGCGCAGTTCAAACAGAAAAATCAGCTGGCTGGCGATAAATATCAGGGTGGAGTCCCAGGCCTGTGCGCTGCGGTGCACAAAGTTAGCCATCTCCTCATAGCCCAGCTCGCCAGCCATCATCATCACGCTGAGGCAGCGGGTAATAATAATCGCGATACCGGCAATCGTTACCGGCACCGGCGTTGAGCTCAACACAGCGTTTTTCAGCGTTTCCGACATCACCCAGGCTCCATAAGAAAAGGCTGGCAACGCCAGCCTTGCTTATAGTGGCAAACTCACGGGATTTCAGCCACGTTTTGCTTTCTGAATATCACGCAAACGCTGTTTTTCTTCATGCGCCATAAAGCGCCAGGCGATGAAACCGACCAGCCCGACCACAAACAGAATAATCGACGCCAGCGCGTTGATCTCCGGATTCACCCCGCGTCGTACCGTGGCGAAGATCGCCATCGGCAGCGTGGTCGCTCCCGGACCGGTAACAAAGCTGGCGATCACAAGGTCATCAAGCGACAGCGTAAAGGCCAGCAGCCAGCCGGTTACAATGGCGGGCGCAATCATCGGCACGGTGATCACAAAGAACACCTTCAGCGGCGTGGCGCCCAGATCCATCGCGGCCTCTTCAATAGAGCGATCCAGTTCGCGCAGGCGGGCGTTGATCACTACCGCAACATAAGCGGTACAGAATGTGACGTGCGCCAGCCAGATAGTCAGCATGCCGCGGTCGCCCGGCCAGCCCAGCGTGTTCGCCATCGCCACAAACAGCAGCAGCAGCGACAGACCGGTAATCACGTCAGGCATAACCAGCGGTGCGGTCAGCATAAAGGCGAAACCGCTGTGACCGCGAAAGCGGCCAAAGCGCACAATGATCACCGCCGCCAGGGTACCCAGTATCACGGCCATGGTGGCTGAAAGCCCGGCAATGGTCAGGCTCAGCCCGACGGCATCGAGCATCGCCTCATCCTGAAACAGCACGCGATACCAGTGAAAAGAGAAGCTCTCCCACACCGTGACCAGCTGCGAGCTGTTAAAGGAGTAAACCACCAGCAGCAGCATGGGCGCATAGAGAAACAGAAAGCAGAGCACCAGAATAGCGGTACGCCACGGCGAGCGAATAACCGGTAGCTGATTCATGCTTTCTCTCCCGCAGCGCGATTTTGATGCTTGTGGAACCAGATAATCGGCAGGATCAGGATCAGCAGAATGGTTACCGCCAGCGCGGAGGCCACCGGCCAGTCGCGGTTATTAAAAAACTCCTGCCAGAGAATGCGGCCAATCATAATACTGTCCGGGCCGCCCAGCAGTTCCGGGATCACATACTCCCCCACCGCCGGTATGAACACCAGCATCGACCCGGCGATAATGCCGCCTTTGGTCAGCGGCACAATCACGCTGAAAAAGGTTTTCAGCGGACGCGCGCCTAAGTCCAGCGACGCTTCCACCAGCGAATAGTCGATACGCGTCAGCGCGGTATAGATCGGCAGCACCATAAAGGGCAGATAGCAGTAAACAATACCGATATAGACCGCTGTATTGGTGTAGAGGATCACCAGCGGATGATCGATAACGCCAAGCCACAGCAAAAAGCGATTCAGAATGCCGTTATTGTTCAGTAACCCCATCCAGGCGTAAACGCGCACCAGGAATGATGTCCAGGAGGGCAGGATCACCAGCAGCAGCAGTATGGTGCGCATCGACGGCTTGCTGTGCGCAACCGCCCAGGCGAGCGGATAGGCGATAAGCAGGCAAATTACCGTGGAGATCGCCGCCACTTTAAGCGAGGTCAGGTAGGCTTCAGCGTAAAGCGGATCGTCCGTCAGCGTAAAATAGTTGCCGAGGTTCAGCACGACATTCAGCTGGTCATCCGCCCAGGTCACCAGGTCAGTGTAAGGCGGGATGGCGCGGGCGATATCGGCAAAGCTGATTTTAAGCACAATCAGAAACGGCAGCAGGAACAGCAAAATCAGCCACAGGTAAGGCAGCGCAATCACCAGTTTGCGTCCGTGCTGCATCTTCATGCGGGTTGCCCAGCGCTGCAGTGGCGTGCCCGCCAGTACCGGCTGAGGCCGTGGAGAAATCTGACTCATAACCGCCCCCTAGACCGTCAGAACCACACAGCTGTCCGCATCCCAGCAGAGACGCACTTCATCTCCCCAGACGGGCGCACCTTTGCGAAAACGATGCGCGTTCTGCAGCTGCGCGCTGATCATCTGTCCACTGTGCAGGCGCACGTGGTAAATCGACAGATCGCCCAGATAGGCGATATGCGCCACCTCGCCCACGGCAAAGTTGCAGCCGTCAGCCGGTACCGTATCGCACAGCATCACCTTTTCCGGGCGCAGCGCAATGTGGACCGGGACATTGTCGACAATGGAGACATCCGTCTGGACCTTCAGCGGATGCATCAGGCCGGGGCTATCAATCACCACGCCCTCGTCACGCCGCTCGCGCAGCAGCCCCTCAAACACGTTAACCGAGCCGATAAACTCTGCGCTATAGCGGCTGGTAGGATGCTCATAAATCTCTTCCGGCTCACCAATCTGCACAAACTTACCGCGATTCATGATGGCAATACGTCCGGCCATAGTCATCGCCTCTTCCTGATCGTGCGTGACCATGACGCAGGTAGCACCCACGCGCTCCAGAATATCCACCACCTCATGCTGCATGCGATCGCGCAGTTTTTTATCCAGTGCACCCATCGGCTCATCCAGCAGCAGCAGTTTAGGCCGTTTTGCCAGGCTGCGGGCCAGCGCCACGCGCTGACGCTGCCCGCCTGAGAGCTGATGCGGTTTGCGGCTGGCGTACTCCTGCATATGCACCAGCGCCAGCATCTCCGCCACGCGGCTGGCGATTTCTGCTTTGGATAATTTATCCTGCTTCAGGCCAAAGGCGATGTTTTGCTCCACTGTCATATGCGGAAACAGCGCGTAGGACTGAAACATCATATTGATAGGGCGCTGATAGGGCGGCACGTGAGAGAGATCCTGACCATCCAGCACGATCTGGCCGCTGCTGGGGATCTCAAATCCTGCCAGCATGCGCAGCAGCGTCGATTTGCCGCAGCCAGATGCACCCAGCAGGGCAAAGATTTCACCTTTGTAGATAGTCAGGCTGACATCATCTACGGCGTGCTGACCCTCAAACGATTTGGTCAGGTTACGGATCTCCAGCAGCGGCGTTAATGCCTTTGCTGATTTACTCTGGGGACGGGAAATCGCGTCGTTCACTAACATTTCTCCGGCGCTAAGCGGGGTAGCGCGGCACAGCCAGCCGCTGGAATGGCACAGCAGAGGCCCGTACTGCGCCTCTGCTGTGGTTACCGGTCAGGGATATCGTTCAGAACGAATCACTTACCACTTTTTACTTTAGTCCATGCGCGGGTGCGTGCGCGATCCAGTTTCGGATCCTGGACCTTGAGCACAAACAGCTTCGCCATCGCGTCCGGCGTCGGGAAGATGCCCGGATTGTTGCGGACGTCGGCGTTAATCAGCGGCAGCGACGCTTTATTGCCGTTGGCATAATTGATTTTGTTGGATACCTCAGCGATCACTTTCGGCTCCATGATGTAGTTCAGCCACTGATAGGCAGCATCCATATTTTTCGCATCTTTCGGGATCGCCATCATGTCAAAGAACGCCAGGGCGCCCTCTTTCGGCACGCTATAGCCCAGGTGAACGCCGTTATTTGCTTTTTCAGCGCGATCTTTCGCCTGCAGAATATCGCCAGACCAGCCTATCGCCACGCAGGTGTTACCATTCGCCAGGTCGTTGATATATTGCGACGAGTGGAAATAGCGAATATTTGGCCGCAGTTTCATCAGCAGATCGGTCGCCGCTCCGGTGTAATCTTTGGCGTTAGCGCTGTTGGGATCTTTGCCAAGATAGTTCAGCACCGTGGCGAAGATCTCTTCCGGCGCGTCCAGGAAAGAGACACCGCAGCTTTTCAGTTTTTCGAGGTTTTCCGGTTTCAGCACAAGATCCCAGCTGTTAACCGGCGCGTCCGCACCGAGCGCGGCTTTGACTTTCTCAACGTTATAACCGATGCCGGTGGTGCCCCACAGATAAGGAATCGCGTATTTATTGCCAGGATCGTGCTGTGCCACTTTGGCCATCAGGTCCGGATCGAGGTTTTTGTAGTTCGGCAGTTTACTTTTGTCGAGTTCCTGAAACACGCCCGACTGCAGCTGGCGCGCCAGAAAACTGGATGAGGGCACCACAACATCATAGCCGGTGCTGCCCGCCATCAGTTTGCCTTCCAGCACTTCATTGGAGTCAAAGACGTCATACACAACTTTGATGCCGGTCTGCTTTTCAAAGTTGGGCACCGTATCGGCCGCAATATAATCGGACCAGTTATAGACGTGCAGCGTTTTATCTTCTGCCTGAGCAGCAACAGCTGATGCCATTACCACACCAGCCACTGCGGCTGGCAACCATTTTTTTGTCTGGTTGTTCATCTGTTATTTTCTCCTGAACGGGTCAATAAACGCTGCATACAGCCGATCCGATGATTTCCTGTCTGAAAATAGCCAGACATACAATGAATCACTCTTCAGCGGACGTTAAATAGTAAATACCTATAGCCAGTCTCGGGAGAGTGAGCCAGCAACCTGCAAATGGGTAGCTATGCAGATGCGTAACGGCGGGCCTTCCCTGAAATCAGTATAGCGCTGCTGAGCGGTAGCCTGTCCGGCACAGCTTCGCAAGAATAGCCCCCCTGATCTCTGCGCACCAGACCCCAGCGTAAAAAACGCCTTTTTACGATATTTTATGCACTTTTGTGCTATGTGGTCTGGCAGTTACGGCATAAAGCATGACTAAAATCTGGCGGGAGCGGGCAAATAACAGAATAAAAAATGGCAGGAGAAAATCAGAAAGAAAACTGCCGCAGTCTGCGGCAGTGAATATAAAGCGGAATTAGTGTAAAACCCCTGAACTGCTGACCCCGGAAGGACGCTCCTCCTCCTCACCCATCATCAGCAGGTGATTCGCAAAGGCTTCCATAATCACCATAGAAACCCCCTCTTCACTCTGCTTCATAAAGTGCGTGAACTGACTGAAGGTGATGCCGGCGGTAACACTCAGGGACTGACAGACAATCAGCTTGGGCAGATTATCATCCTGAATATCGATAAAAGCTTTGATGGTCAGCGAGCTGGCATTAATTTGCGACAGATCGCCGACCAGCGGAATAAGCGCTGTGGGTTTAACTTCAGCCAGCGCAGAAAACAGAATAACGTTATCCACCAGGTCAATTTTTGCGTCAAACACCCCGTCAAAATTCTGCATGTGCGGCAGATGTAATGCCTGGCAGGCATCACATTCGAACCAGGTGATATTTTGTTGATCCAGCCAGCGACGCAGCATGTCGATGTCAGGAACGACCAGTGAATCCATCGCTATTTCCTGTGGGGTGAATAAATAAGCGCCTTAGCTTACGGAAAAATGGGGTCAGATGCCACGAAAACCACCGGAAAACGCTATCTAGCCACCGGTTTTAGGACGATAGCCGGGGCAGGCGTGCTGCTCAATCCAGTCGATCATCATAGTGGCAATATCCAGGCCCGTGCAGCCCTCAATACCTTCCAGACCGGGTGAGGCGTTGACCTCCATGACCAGCGGACCGCGGCCGGCACGCAGAATATCGACACCCGCCACGGCCAGCCCCAGCGTTGCTGCGGCTTTAATGGCGATGTCACGCTCCCGGTCGCTGATAGTAACAGGGTGCGCGGTGCCGCCACGATGCAGATTTGAGCGGAATTCCCCCTCTTTTGCCTCACGCCCGATGGCAGCCACCACGCGATCGCCAATAACCAGACAGCGAATATCGCGGCCCCGCGCTTCTTTAATAAACTCCTGCACCAGAATATGCGCATTGAGACCGCGAAACGCATCAATCACGCTTTCGGCGGCCTGACGCGTCTCTGCCAGCACGACGCCAATCCCCTGGGTGCCTTCCACCAGCTTAACCACCAGCGGCGCCCCGCCCACCATGCGGATCAGATCGCCGGTATCATCCGGCGAGGAAGCGATACCGGTCACCGGCATATCAATGCCCTCGCGCGCCAGCAGCTGCAGCGAGCGCAGCTTGTCGCGGGCGCGGGTGATCGCCACCGATTCATTGAGCGGGTAGCTGCCAAGCAGCTCAAACTGGCGCAGCACCGCGGTGCCATAAAAAGTTGTGGCCGTGCCGATTCGCGGGATCACCGCATCAAAATGACCGAGTATCTCACCCTGATAATGCACGGCCGGCAGCGCTGCGTTGATATTCATGTAGCAGGAGAGCGGATCGATCATCGCAATCTGATGCCCGCGTGCCTCAGCGGCTGCGCGCAGCCGCTGACTGGAGTAAAGCGTGCTGTCGCGGGTAAGAAGCGCCATTTTCATGCGGCAGTCCTCCTGTCTTAACGCGTCGCCCAGCCCTGACTATGCAGATAGTCGAGCATAAACGGACGCGTCTCTTTAACGATCAGGCGCTGGATGAGATCGCTCCAGGTTTCGGAACGCTGGTTGCTGTCGCGCTGCTGATAGTACTCCGTGATTTGCTGGTCATACTCTGCCAGCACTGTTTTATCTACCTGATGATAGCTGTTTTCATGGACCAGCATCGCCTGCGGCATACGGGGTTTCACATCCGGAGAGGCTGACGGATAGCCGATACAGAAGCCAAACAGCGGCAGCACAAATTTTGGCAGCTCCAGCAGCGCGGTCACGTCCGCAATGTTATTGCGGATCCCGCCGATAAAAACGCCACCCAGCCCAAGCGACTCGGCGGCCACCATCGCATTTTGCGCCATTAGCGCGGTATCCACACAGCCCAGCAGCAGCTGTTCAGCACGACCCAGCTGAGCATCCGGGCAGATTTGCAGATGGCGGTTAAAATCGGCGCAGAAGACCCAAAACTCCGGTGCATCCGTTACCCAGGACTGGCCGCCCGCCAGCTCCGCCAGCGCGCGGCGCTTTTCGCGATCGGTGATGCGTACGATGGATGAGCACTGCAGAAAACTGGAGGTAGAAGCCGCCTGCGCTGCAGCAATAATCGCGCGGCGCTGAGCGTCATCAATACCCTGCTCAGTAAAAGCACGAATGGAACGGTGGCTGCATAGCAGATCGATTGTCGGCGTCATTATGTTCTCCGGTTATTTCCTGGTGTGAGTATGATCAAAAAGGTGCGGGGCCATGACTTTGGCGGTACGCCACATAATCAGCCATGCCGCAGGCAGCATCAGCGCAATGCCCAGCAAAAAAAGTAGCGTAGCCAGCGGCTTTTGCCCAATCGCGGCAGGCGCTGGCAGCCAGTTATTCATCAGCAAAAGCGCGCCGGCTACTGCGCAGGCGCCCAGCGCCTCAAGCAGCAACACGGGTTTTGGCAATCTTGCAAAGTTACGCATCGTGATACCTCTGCTGTTTGCGGGTCTGGTTCGGCGTATCGCTGCTGCCAGCATAGCCCGTCAGGGATAGCGTACATCCATCAGAGTAACAGGTATTTTCTGCTTCTCTTAAGCAGCATGAGCGGGCATGATGTGAACCATTATTCACGCTGTGCTGTGACTTTGCTCACAAAACAGCAGCGGAAGGAGAGAAGCAATGATTGCAGTGATTTTTGGCCGTTCAGGATGCCCTTATTGCGTACGCGCTAAAGAGTTAGCCGCTAAGCTGACCAGCGACCAGGATAGCTTCAACTACCAGTATGTTGATATTCAGGCAACCGGCATCACTAAAGCCGATCTGGAAGCGCGCGCCGGTAAACCAGTGACCACGGTGCCGCAGATTTTTATCGACGATCGACACATCGGTGGTTACACCGAATTTGCTGCCTGGACCAAAGAGAATCTTGGCATAGAGGCATAAAAAAACGGGCCATAAGGCCCGTTTTTTAATCGATGCGCATAGCCAGCATAATGCGCAGCAGACGAACCAGTAGCGCACCACACCCTGCCCAGAATAACGCACTCAGACTCCAGGCCAGCCCCATCAGCGGCGTATGACTGACCTGCTCTGTCAGCATGACCCAGCTCATCCCCAGCAGCGTTCCCGCTATCGCTGACCACAGCGTTGACACCATCGGGCTGGCGGGCTGCAGCAGCGCAATCGCTACCCCAGGCAACAGAAACAGCAGGAGTTCTGGCTGACCATGCCGCATATGGAGCGGCACGCTCCAGAAGTGGTGGGCAAAAATAAACACCAGCGTATAAAGCGTCGCGCCTGACGCGAATGCGGACCAGCGATGGCTGCGCTGCAACATAACAATCCTCAACGTTAACGTTAAAACAGAACTTTTAATGCCTGGCGCACATGCGTGGAAATAAATAGAAACAGCTACAAACAGAAAGAGTGATCAATGCGGATAGCTGAAGCAAATAATAATGTTTAGAATAATGTCGCTTCAGAATCGGGCGGGACAGGAAGGCCAGCCCCGGCGTTTACCGCTCTGATTAAGATAGCTAAAAATCCTCCTCCTATCAACCTGTTACACGTGAATAAGAAGTTAAAACTGTGAACATTAACGTCGCAGAATTGTTAAGCAAAAATGACGTTCTGTTATTATTTGTCGTATTAGCGCTCGGCCTCTGTCTGGGAAAACTGCGTCTTGGTTCCGTCCAGCTGGGTAATTCAATTGGCGTACTGGTTGTCTCTCTGATTTTAGGCCAGCAGCATTTTGCGATTAATACCGACGCTCTGAGCCTGGGTTTTATGCTGTTTATTTTTTGTGTCGGCGTGGAGGCGGGACCCAACTTCTTTTCTATCTTTTTCCGCGACGGTAAAAACTATTTTTTCTTAGCCATTGTGATGGTGGTCAGTGCGCTACTGGTCGCACTGATTCTTGGCAATCTGTTTGGCTGGGATATCGGCCTTACGGCGGGCATGCTGGCAGGGTCAATGACCTCAACGCCGGTGCTGGTCGGTGCCGGCGATACGCTGCGGCAGAGCATCAGCGATCCGCGTCAGTTAAGTATGATGCAGGATAATCTGAGCCTCGGCTACGCCCTGACCTATCTGGTGGGGCTGGTCAGCCTGATTTTCGGCGCCCGCTATCTGCCCCGGTTGCAGCATCAGGATCTGCCCACCTGCGCCCAGCAAATTGCCCGCGAACGCGGTCTGGATGCTGACAGCCAGCGTAAGGTTTTTTTACCGGTGATCCGCGCCTATCGCGTCGGACCGGAGCTGGTAGCCTGGAGCGGCGGCAAAAACCTGCGCGAGCTGGGTATCCATCGTCAGACCGGCTGCTATATAGAACGTCTGCGGCGTAACGGCATTCTCGCCAGCCCGGACGGAGATGCCATGCTGCAGCTGGGCGATGAGATCTCACTGGTAGGTTATCCTGACGCCCACGCCCGGCTCGATGCCAGCTTCCGCAATGGTAAAGAGGTGTTCGACCGCGATCTGCTCGATATGCGCATCGTCACCGAGGAGATTGTGGTCAAGAACCACAATGCGGTAAATAAGCGGCTCAGCCATCTTAAACTCACCGATCATGGCTGCTTTCTGAATCGGGTGATCCGCAGCCAGATTGAGATGCCGATCGATGACAGCATCATGCTCAATAAAGGCGATGTGCTGCAGGTCAGCGGTGAAGCGCGCCGTGTTAAAAGCCTGGCCGATCGCATCGGCTTTATTGCCATTCACAGTCAGATGACTGACCTGCTCGCTTTCTGCGCCTTTTTTATCATCGGCCTGATGATAGGGATGATCACGTTTCAGTTCAGCAATTTCAGCTTTGGTATTGGTAACGCTGCCGGCCTGCTGTTTGCCGGCATCATGCTGGGCTTCCTGCGCGCCAACCACCCTACCTTTGGCTATATTCCGCAGGGTGCCCTGACCATGCTGAAAGAGTTCGGACTGATGGTCTTTATGGCAGGCGTCGGGCTCAGCGCCGGCAGTGGACTGCAGCACGGGCTCGGCAGCGCCGGTGCCCTGATGCTGCTGAGCGGGCTGCTGGTCAGCCTGGTGCCGGTGGTTATCTGCTATCTGTTTGGCGCTTACGTGCTGCGCATGAACCGCGCGCTGCTGTTTGGTGCCATCATGGGCGCACGCACCTGTGCGCCAGCCATGGAGATTATCAGCGATACCGCACGCAGTAATATTCCGGCGCTGGGCTATGCCGGCACCTATGCGATTGCCAATGTGCTACTGACGCTGGCCGGCACGCTGATTGTGATTATCTGGCCAGTGCTGGCGGGATAAATTATTTTTGTCTGTCGGGAACCTTTACCGGCCGCCAGCGTCTGAATAAGTGCCACTGCTTTTCTTTGAAATCCCCGGATTGAGGAGCCCGCCAGTCTTTTTGACTGACGGGTTTTTTTATATCTGACGCGGGTGCCTTAAGGTTGCGCTAAGCGAATCGCGCCATGCTGTGATCCTGACTTTTTTAACGATCACTCTTCATGCAACTGTCATCAAAGTTAAACACTTCCACAACCTGCTACCGGAATCGGAGCGGGACTATTTATTCTTTATCACTCCGCTTTTACGCTATCAACTTCATTTTACTGGCAATTCTGGCAGCCCTGTTTATTTACTTATCACGTAATGAGCAGCCTGACATCGCTATCAGCCAGTACTGGTTTGATCCGCTTACGCAGCGCTTTCCCTGGCAGCACAACCGCTGGCTGGATCTCATTAATCATCGCATCGCTAAGGATGTGATTATTGCCGGGGCCGTGCTGCTGCTGTTTCAGGGTATACGCACCCGCAATGCGCGGCAGATGCTGGTTGCGCTGCTGTTTGGTCTTGGCCCGCTGGTGGTGGGGATCATCAAAGCACACAGCGCGCACTCCTGCCCCTGGGATCTGGCGATGTTTGGCGGTAAGGCGCTCTCTTTTCCGTTGCTGGGCAGCGTACCTGCCGGCAGCGGACCCGGCGGCTGCTTTCCGGGCGGACATGCATCGAGTGGCTTTGCGGTGATGGCGCTGTTTTTTCTCTGGTGGCCGGAGCATCCACGCCGCGCCCTGCTGGCGCTGCTGGCAGGTGTCGCCCTGGGTTTACTGATGGGTTTTGGTCAGGTAATGCGCGGTGCGCACTTTTTTTCGCACAATTTATGGGCCGGCTGGTGGGTCTGGCTGGCACAGCTGCTGACAGTGGCCGGTATATCTTTTTGGGTTAACAAAACGAGGATAGCTAAACGGGATGGAAGCAATTAACCACACCCTTTTTTTATGGATCAATGCCACGCCAGCGTCACCGGCCTGGCTGCTGAATCTGGCAACGTTTGTCGCCAAAGATCTGATTGCGATTGTGCCGCTGCTGATTGTGGCTCTCTGGCTGTGGGGACCGCGTGAGCAGGTGCAGTCTCAGCGCGCGCTGGTACTGAAAACCGGTATAGCGCTTATCTATGCGCTGCTGATCTCCTGGTGTACCGGCCAGCTGCTGCCCCATCCGCGCCCCTTTGCTATCGGCTTTGGACACCAGTTTCTGATGCACGCCGCAGATGACTCCTACCCGAGCGATCACGGCACAACTATTTTTACCTTTGCCCTCGCCTTTATTTTCTGGCACCGGCTCTGGTCCGGCATCCTGCTGCTGGCTATCGGCAGCGCTATCGCCTGGTCGCGCGTCTATCTGGGCGTTCACTGGCCGCTGGATATGATCGGCGGGTTCCTGGTCGGTATGCTGGGCTGCCTGGCCTCGCAGATGGCATGGCAGCTCTATGGCGATCGCCTGCTGGCACTGACGCATCAGGTTTATCGCGTGCTGTTTGCAATGCCGATTCGTAAGGGCTGGATCAGGGATTAGGAGCACTGAGCAGCGCGGGGCTGGGCGCTGAGCAGCGCGGGGCACTTAGAGATTAGCGCTGAGCAGCGCGCGGCAACAGAGGGGTTCCGCCCGCCAGGCTTCTGGCAGTTTCAGCGGCATT
>JAAIGF010106122.1_pt1 | contig 25647 bp, 19 predicted proteins | sample 6487441 | NCBI WGS metagenome assembly JAAIGF01 (sample SAMN13974129, study PRJNA590717) | phyllosphere metagenome | biome: pepper field; feature: multiple bacterial spot infested pepper fields; material: pepper leaves; isolation source: leaves from pepper fields | host: Capsicum annuum ... | reverse complement strand
TTTTCCGCATCGCTCAGGAAGCCATTAACAACGCTATCCGCCACTCCCAGGCGGACCACATAGCGGTTGCCCTGACGCGTAACGACGACGCGCTGACGCTGGCCATATCCGACAACGGCATTGGCATCGGCGGTGGCAAGACCGAGACGAACATTGGCAGCGGACTTGAGAACATGCGTGTGCGCGCACGGCTGATAGGAGCGCGCTTTTTCTGTGGTGGCAGGAATGGAAAAACCTATGTGCGTGTGACGCTGCCGATTGCGCAGGAGGAGAAAACCCCATGAAGGTTCTCATCGTGGAGGACGATCCGCTTCATCGTTCCTATCTCAACGAAGCGGTCAGAGCGGCGCTGCCGGAATGCGACCTCGTTCTGGAAGCTGGCGACGGGACGGCGGGCGAAAAGCTCGCCCGTGACCACCATTTCGAGTGGATCGTCATGGACCTGCAGATGAGCCCTCGAAACGGCATAGAGGCCGCACGGACAATCTGGCGCGAGCGCCCGCAGACGCGCATTCTTTTCTGGTCCAATTATGCCGACGAGGCCAATGTGCGCGGCATTGCACGCATCGTGCCCGATAATGCCGCCTATGGATATGTGCTGAAATCGGCCTCCGACGAGAGGCTTCGCCTGGCGTTGCGATCCATCTTCATCGAGGCGCAATGTGTCATCGACAGCGAAATACGAGGTATGCAGCAAAAGAGCCTTGGCCATCTGCAGGGTTTCAGCGAAACCGAATATGAAGTGCTGATCGACATCGCACTCGGACTGACCGACCGCATCATCGCGCGACGCCGCAACCTTTCACTCAGGAGTGTGCAGAATCGCCTGCAGCAAATCTACGAAAAGCTCGGTGTCTATGAGCGGTCGGAAGCGGGCAAGGAACCGCGTTACAATTTCAGATCGCGCGCCGTCACCGAAGCAATGCTGCGCAAACTGCTCAATCAGGTCACCCTGGAACGTGCCGAACTTGATCTGCAGGACTGGCTGCGACGGCACGCTTGAAGGCGCGGAACCTTACTCATCCACCGCATCACTGCGCTTGAAGGAAATCGTCACGGTCATTCCCTTGCCCGGCTCAGACTCCACTGTGATCTCGGCATTGGCGTTTCGTTTGACCGATTCCACGATCATGGCGCTGAGCTTGCCGCGTCTTGGCCAATCCGACGCTTCGGCAAGACCTATGCCGTCGTCGGTAACAAGAATCTTGCAGCCAGTATCGTCCACAACACAGCGAACGGCGATCAAACCGCTGTCGCGCCCGACAAAAGCGTGTTTCAGGGCATTTGTCATGAGTTCGTTGATCACGAGGCCAACCGGCATGGCGACGTTGACCGAGACCGGCCAGGTATCGATCTTGAGATCGAGACGAATACCCTCGACGGCATGGGCCGCCATGACCGAAGACGCAATCTGGCTCACATAAATGCCGAGATCGACTGTCTCTGTTTCCTGGCCGCTATAGAGGGACCGATAAAGGATAGAGAGCGCATCGATCCGTCCTGCCAACCGGCCGAACTGAATGCTTTCTTCCTTGCCCTGTGCGTTGCGGGCTTCCATGCGGATGAGCGCCGTGATCATCTGGAGATTGTTCTTCACCCGATGCTGCAGCTCTTTGAGGAGAACATCCTTTTCCGCGAGGCTTTCACTGAGCGCTGCCGTGACATCGGATCTTTCGCGCGAGGACATGGCCAGAAGGCGAAACAGCGGCTCTTCGGATTCATCGACGATCGTATTGGACCAGGCATCCACGACGAGGGTAGCCTCATCGGTCTGAATGGTGAAAGCACCCAGATATTCCTCGTTCTCCAAAAGTGCAGCGGCCAGTTCCGGACCATCGGCAAGCGGGGTGCCCACAGGCAGCACCGACCATGGCTGGCCCTGCAGCTGCTCCGAAGGCAATGCCGTCAACCGCTCGAATTCGAGATTTCCATAGACGATCTGCTCACTGTCGCCAAATTCGGCTACAGCAACCGCAAAGGGGACATGGTCGAGAAATTGCCGAAAACGATCATCATCCAACGCGGCTGCAAGATTGGGAAGATCGGCGATATTGGCAGGGCTTGGCTGGTCTTTTGAAATGTCATTCATCTGTGAAAATGCTTTCCTGATCAGCCCTCCATAGCACGCCGCAAGCCCGACACACACTGGTTTTTTTGGGACCGGAACCGCAAGAGCGAAAGCACCGATTCATCAGGTCGCAACCGGCAACTGAAAGATGTGGCAGAGCACTTGAAACCGCAGGACTGCGTCCTCACTTTCCAAGAAAGCAGTCAGCCCGATACCTGCCACAGTTGTGAAAGATACTTGCGAAATGTCAAATTTGTGGTTTGCGAACACAGCGCTCGCAACAATCCATTTCATCGTTTAGTTATATACAATATGTGCCCGTTATCTCCAGTATCGGGCTCTAGCCTTAAGCGTTAATCCAGGAAGAAATATGCGAGATATCTTGAGTAAAGCAACCACCGGCGTCGAAGGGCTCGATGATATCCTGTCGGGCGGGCTGTCCCGCCGCCATGTCTTTCTGCTAGAGGGCTCTCCTGGAACTGGCAAGACGACGGTCTCTCTTCAGTTTTTGATCGAAGGTGCGATGCGGGGCGAAAAGTGCCTCTACATCAGCCTTTCGGAGTCGGAAGAGGAGCTGCGCGACAGCGCCGCGTCCCACAATATGGTTCTCAATGAGAACATCGAAATCTTCGAGCTGGTGCCGCCGGAAAGCCTTCTGGACAGCGACCAGCAACAAAGCCTTCTCTACTCCTCCGATCTTGAACTGGGGGAAACCACCAAGCTCATCTTCAGTGCATTCGAACGGGTGAAGCCCGACCGCGTCGTGATAGACAGCCTTTCGGAAATCCGGCTGCTGGCCCAGAGCTCGCTGCGCTATCGCCGTCAGATCCTCGCCCTGAAGCATTATTTTTCGAGATCCGGGGCTACCGTCCTCCTGCTGGACGATCTGACGGCCGATGTGCTCGACAAGACGGTCCACAGCGTCGTCCACGGCGTTATTCACCTGGAGGAACTTTCGCCCAATTATGGCTCGGAGCGCCGCAGGGTTCGCATCCTTAAATACCGTGGACAGGCCTATCGTGGTGGTTACCATGACTTCGTCATTCGCACGGGCGGCGTTGCGGTCTTCCCGAGATTGAGGGCGATTGAACACAAGACATCCTTCAAGCGCGATATTTTAAGCACCGGTATCGAAAGACTGGACGGGCTCTTAGGCGGAGGCATCAATCGCGGATCCAGCACGCTGTTGATCGGCCCGGCAGGCACCGGCAAGAGCATTTTTGGCTTTCAGTTCATCGATGCCGCCATTAAGCGCGGCGAGAAGGCAGCCGTCTTCGTTTTCGACGAAGAACTTGGCCTTCTTTTCGACCGTATGCGCGAGATCGGCATCGATCTGCAGAAACTGCGCGACGAGGGCTTGCTCCACATCGAACAGCTTGACGCCGCCGAGTTGTCGCCGGGCGAATTTGCGCAGCGCGTACGCGAAAGAGTTGCGACCTACGATGCGAAATCCGTGCTGATCGACAGTGTCAATGGCTACCAGGCATCCATGCCGGAAGAAAACGCGCTGATCCTCCATATGCACGAATTGCTGCAATTCCTGAACCGCCAGGGGGCCAATACCTTTCTGACGGTTGCCCAGCACGGACTGGTCGGCGACATGAAATCGCCTGTCGACGTGACCTACCTGGCCGACACGGTCATTCTGCTGCGCTATTTCGAAGCGGCCGGACGGGTCAGACGCGCCGTCTCCGTGATCAAGAAGCGCACCGGGCACCACGAGGACACCATTCGCGAATACAAGATCGACGATCGCGGCCTGACGCTCGGAGAACCCGTTTCCGGCTTTCAGGGCGTGCTGCGCGGTGTGCCGGTGTTGACAGAGCCACCTGGACTTGCGCTCTCGGACAGGAGTTCGGAAAATTTTTGAACCCGGACATCAGGCTATCGTCTACGCGCCCACCGGTCGGGACTACCAGATCGCCGCGGCCCTTCTGAAAGAAGCGCAGATAGCATCCAGACCTGTTGAAACGCTCGCCGAGATGGTCGGGAGCCTCAACGACGACGTTGCCTTCGTCGTCGTGATGGAGGAAACCTTGCGTTCAGCCGATCTGCGCTCGCTTTCGGGATGGGTCAGTGCGCAGGCCGCATGGTCTGACCTTCCCTTTATCGTGCTCACCCATCGCGGCGGCGGCCCGGAGCGAAATCCGGCGGCACTGCGACTGTCGGAAATTCTTGGAAATGTGAGCTTCGTGGAGCGACCATTCCACGCGACGACCTTCATCAGCGCGTCGCGCACGGCTTATCGAAACCGTCTGCGGCAGTTCGATGCGCGCCTGCAGATCGAGGCTCTGGCCGACGGGGAACGATGGTTGCAGACAGCATTGAACGCTGGTCGTCTGGGCTCCTGGGAGCTCGAGCTTGCTTCGAAGACCTTGATCTGTTCGGCACGGTGCAAAGCAATATTCGGTTATGAATCTGACGATCGTTTCGACTACGATCTGCTTATTGCCGGTGTCCACCCCGATGACCGGGCGCGAATGCAGGCGGCCATTCAGGACACGATCGACAGCGGCCGGGAATGTGCGATTGAACACCGGATCGTCTGGAAAGACGGGTCATTGCACTGGGCCGCAATCAACGCCAAGCTCTATCGCGACAGACAGGGCGTCGCGGTCAAGATGGTAGGCGTTTGTGCTGACATTACGGAACGGATGGAGGTGCTGGAGAAACAGCGCCTGATCAACGAGACGCTGGAGCTGAGGGTTGCCGAGCGAACGGCGGAATTGCTGAAGGCCCATGAAACCATGATGGCGGAAATGGAACATCGCCAGCGCGCCGAAGAACAGCTTCGCCAAGCATTGAAGATGGAAGCAATCGGCCAGTTGACCGGGGGTGTCGCGCATGATTTCAACAATCTGCTGATGGCGGTCATGGGCAACCTGGAACTCTTGGCCAAACATGCCGCGGGCGATGACAGGGCAATGCGGCTGATTGACGGGGCGCTGAAAGGCGCCAAGCGCGGTGCATCGCTGACCCAGCGTCTTCTGGCCTTTGCCCGGCGTCAGGACCTGCAGGTCAAGCCGGTGGACATGCCAAGACTTGTAGAAGGCATGGAAGATCTGCTGCGGCGGTCCGTGGGCTCCGGACTGGTGCTGGATTGGTCTTTGGAGGCCGATATGCCCCTGGCACTTGGCGATGCAAACCAGATCGAACTGGCGCTCCTCAATCTTGTCGTCAATGCCCGCGACGCATCGCCGGATGGGGGCACGATTTCCATTGGGCTGCGACGGGACAGCAATGCGCGCACCACGCCAGAGCTGGCCGCGGGCGACTATGTCGTGCTGTCGGTTTCAGACACGGGTGTCGGCATGGACCCGGAAACGCTGAGAAAGGCAATAGATCCGTTTTTCTCGACCAAGGAATTGGGCAAGGGCACCGGCCTTGGCCTGTCGATGATCCACGGACTTGCTCTCCAGCTGAAAGGCGCGCTGGTTCTGCGCAGCGTGAAAGGCGACGGCACGACCGCTGAACTCTGGATCCCGATCAGTGACAAAATGCCGGAGCAGTCTCACGTGGTGGCTGCAGCGCCGCTCCCTCACAATTCCGGCGACAAGCGCCTGAAAATCCTGATGGTCGATGACGATGCGCTGATTGCGATGAGTTCCGTCGACATGCTGGAAGATCTCGGACACGATGTGATCGAGGCGAATTCCGGTATGCAGGCGCTCGATATTCTGTCGCAGGACCCGACATTCGACCTGCTCGTCACCGATTTTTCCATGCCCGGAATGAATGGTGCCGAGCTATCGCGAAAGGCGCGGGAGTTGCTGCCCGGCTTGCCGATTCTGATCGCCACCGGTTATGCCGACTTGCCCGAAGGCACCGATCTTGAGATCACCCGGCTGGGCAAGCCATACACGCAGGATCAACTTGCCAGCGAAATCGCCAAGGTGTTGAGTTCCAACACCGTGTGAACCGCAAGGCTATTCTGCCGCAAGGTCGCCTGTGGCCCGCATGAAGCGGGCCAGCGCAACCCCGGCATTGAGCATATGTTCGCGCATCATCAGGCTTGCCTGTGCGGCGTCGCCCTGCATCATCGCCCGGATGATGGCGTCGTGTTCGTTGTTGGACGAATGCAGGCGCTGCGCATAGCGTAACTGGGTGCGCCTGAAGGGCAGCAGACGACCGCGAAGCCGCATCAGTTCCTCGAACAGAAAATCATTATGGGCACTGCGATAGAGCAGTTCGTGGAAAGCGAGATTGAGCTCATCATATTGCTCGAAGTTTTCCTCACGGGCGGCAACCGAGGCCTTTTGGTGAATGTCGAGCAGTTCGGCACGCTCCACCCCGGTTATGCGGTGTGTGGCAAGGCCTACGCACATGGCCTCGATCTCCGCTGTTACTTCAAACATCTGCATGAGGCGCGGCAAGGTCAGTGGCAGGACGAAGGCCCCTTTGCGCGGCCGTATTTCCACCAACCCGCTGGCTTCGAGCTGCCGAAGGGCCTCACGAACCGGGGTGCGAGAGGCCGAAAACCGGGCGCTCAGCGTCCCCTCGTCCAGCACAGAACCGGGGCGGATTGTACCGGTTGAAATCTCATCCGACAGCACGACGCGAATATGCTCACTGATCGAACTTCCGGTGGTCATCAGGCTCTCCTCGCTTTCAGAATATCCGTGACACCAAGACAATGCGCCTTGGTGTCACGCGAGGTTCAGTATCATCGTTGAAGCGACGGCTAAAGTTCCAAATCCGCCTGTCACGCGGCTTCTTGCCTGTTCTGCCTGTTTTCGATGAGGTCATCGACGACGGCTGGGTCTGCGAGGGTCGAGGTATCGCCGAGCGCGCCGAAGTCGTCCTCGGCGATCTTGCGCAGAATGCGGCGCATGATCTTGCCCGAGCGCGTCTTGGGAAGGCCGGGCGAGAACTGGATCTTGTCAGGCGTGGCGACAGGACCGATTTCGTTGCGCACATGCTTGATGAGTTCTGCCCGCAGCGCATCGTCACCCACCTGCCCCGCCATCAGCGTCACATAGCAATAGATGCCCTGACCCTTGATGGAATGCGGATAGCCGACGACGGCCGCCTCCGAGACCAGATTGTGCGACACCAGCGCCGATTCGACTTCTGCCGTGCCCAGCCTGTGGCCCGAGACATTGAGAACGTCATCCACACGCCCGGTAATCCAGTAATAGCCATCTTCATCGCGACGGCAGCCATCGCCGGTGAAGTACTTGCCCTTGTAGGTGGAGAAATAGGTCTCAACGAAGCGCTGGTGATCGCCATAGACCGTGCGCGACTGACCCGGCCAGCTGTCGACAATGCACAGATTGCCATCGGCTGCACCTTCCAGCACCTTGCCCTCGGCATCGACCAGTTGCGGCTGCACGCCGAAGAAGGGTCGCGTGGCCGAGCCCGGTTTCAGGTCGGTCGCCCCCGGCAGTGGCGAGATCAGAATGCCGCCGGTTTCCGTCTGCCACCAGGTATCGACGATCGGGCTCTTGTCCTCGCCCACCACGTGGTAATACCACTCCCAGGCTTCCGGATTGATCGGCTCGCCCACCGTGCCGAGAAGGCGAAGGGACGAGCGCGAGGAGCGCTTGACGAACTCGTCGCCCGCGCCCATCAGCGAGCGCAATGCCGTTGGTGCGGTGTAGAAGATGTTGACCTGATGCTTGTCGATGACTTCCCAGAAGCGACCCTGATCGGGAAAGTTCGGCACGCCCTCGAACATGACGGTGGTGGCGCAATTGGCAAGCGGTCCGTAGACGATATAGGAATGGCCTGTCACCCAGCCGACATCGGCGGTGCACCAGTAGATATCGCCATCATTGTAATCGAAGACATATTCATGCGTCATCGACACATAGACCAGATAGCCGCCGGTCGTGTGCAGCACGCCCTTGGGCTTGCCGGTGGAGCCTGAGGTATAGAGGATGAACAGCGGATCTTCCGCCTTCATCTTTGCCGGTTCGCAATAGGGTTTTACCGAGGCGACTTCCTGATGGTACCAGAGGTCGCGGCCCGGCGCCCAGTTGGTCTTGCCGCCGGTGCGGCGCACCACCAGCACCTTGTTGACGATGACATGCTGGCGTGCGGCAATGTGGATGGCCTTGTCGGTGTTTTCCTTGAGCGCAATCGGCTTGCCGCCGCGCACGCCCTCGTCGCAGGTGATGACGAAGGTGGATTCGCAATCGACGATGCGACCCGCCAGCGCATCCGGCGAAAAGCCGCCGAAGACCACGGAATGCACCGCCCCGATGCGTGCGCAGGCCAGCATCGCATAGGTGGCTTCGGGGATCATCGGCATGTAGATGGTCACCCGGTCGCCCTTCTTGACGCCGTGCTTCTTCATCACATTGGCCAGACGGCACACCGCATCGTAAAGCTGGTTATAGGTGATCTTCTTGTCGATATAGGGATTGTCGCCCTCCCAGATGATCGCCGTGCGCTCGCCATGGGTCTTCAGATGCCGGTCGATGCAATTGTAGGACACATTCGTCAGGCCGTCCTCGAACCACTTGATCGGCACCTTGCCCTTAAACGACGTATTCTTGACCTTGGTGTAAGGCTTGAACCAGTCTATCCGCTTGCCGTGCTTGCCCCAGAACCCATCCGGATCCTCGACACTCTGCTCGTACCATCTCTGGTAACGCTCATTGTCGATCTTCGTGCGTTGTCTCGCGGACTTAAGGACCGGATAGAGTTTCTGGGACATGTGCATCCAGCTTTACTGTTGACGTTGACTGAGGGGTGCGATCCGGGCTGGCATCAAAGCCAGCCGGGAGCCACGAAGACGAGCCATGCGAGAAGCGGGCCCGCAGCGACGACAAATGCGCTGTAGTAAAGCAACGTTTTGAAGAACTTCGTCTGATCGACATTCTGGGCGTTGGCGACAACCAGAGCGCCGTTGGTCGAGAAGGGCGAAACGTCAACGATGGTTGCGGAGATGGCCAGTGCCGCAATCATGCCCGGCGTACCGATTTCACCCTGCATGAGCATGGGAACCGCAAGCGGGATCATAGCCCCCATAACGCCGACCGAGGAGGCGAAGGCCGAGACGATGCCGCCGATATAGCACAGGAGAAGGGCAGCAACGAGCGGCATGGCCAGTGCGGACACGGAGTTGCCGACATAGGTGATGGCGCCGGATTTCTCCAGCACCGAGATGTAGGTGATAACACCCGCGATCAACAGCACGGTTGACCATGCAATCTTGTCGACGGCGCCCTTCTGCCCGCGTGGGCAAACCAGTGCCAGAACGACAGCGACGCACATGGCGACCAGACCGACATTGAGGCTGAATGCCAGAGACAGAATGGCCAAGGCGGCAAGACCGGTCAATGTCAGTGCCTGCTCCAGATCAAGCTTGCCGCTCGTCGTGACCTCAGTCATTTCCGATTCACGTTGGCGCGGATCGATCGCCATATGACCGCCACTGCCGCGCACATCCACGGATACGCCCGGTGTGAAGACGTCGCCGGAACCGTTCGCGCCAGCAGCCGCTTTCGATTTCCTGCCCAGAACCATGGCTGCGCCGATGGCAATCAGCAGGTTAAAGCCGAGGCTGGCGAGGAAGAGAACGGTTTCGTCACCCGGCAGGCCCGCGCGCTGCACAACCTGATTGGTGATGCCGCCATAAATGCTGATGGGAGAGAAGCCACCGCCCTGTGCGCCATGGATGACCATGATGCCCATGAGAAGCGGATTGATGCCGTATTTTGCCGAAAAGCGCAGGGCAATCGGGGCGATGATGGCAACAGCCGCCGGGCTGACAGCACCAATTGCAGTCAAAAGCGCCGAGACGAAGAACATGACCCACGGAATGGCCGATATGCGTCCTTTGACGGCGCGCACGCAGGCCCGAACCAGCCAGTCGACCGTACCGTTGTTCTGCGCGATCGCGAAAAGATAGGTGATACCGACAAGCGTGACGAAAAGGTCACCTGGAAAACCTTCGAAAATCTGCTTGACGCTCATGCCGACGACGAGCGTGCCGATGATGAACGAGAGGGCAAAACCCAGCGCGCCCATGTTGATCGGCAGGGCAGTCGCCACGATAAACATGACAACGAGCCCGAGTATAGTAATGACTTCTGATGACATGACAGCTCCTCCCGAAAGCCAGAGGGTCGGAGTGGAAGCGGCACCCTCTTGCCGTTCGCCATCCGTGCGGCGTCCCCGCACAACCCATTGGGGTATGTATGCGCAAAAAACGCGAATAGGCAATAATGAATTTATACGTTGATAAAATTTGAGCTGCGGAATACATATGGGCGCAAATGCTGTGGAGGCGCATTCATGTGGACTAAACTTGCGACAAACCGCGCGAGCCGATTGGAACGGGCTTCACCGCTCTCAAACGGCAAGGTGGTCAAAGCAGATGCGATCATTGCTCTCATGGAGGCCGTGATTGAACCGGGCGATCGGCTGTGCATCGAAGGCAACAACCAGAAACAGGCCGATTTCCTGGCAAAGGCTCTGGCAAATGTGAATCCGCAAGTGGTTCACGATCTGCACATTGTCCAATCGGTTCTGGCGCTGCCGGAACACCTCGACGTGTTCGAGAAGGGCATTGCATCCAAGCTGGATTTTTCCTTTTCGGGACCGCAGGCGGCGCGTCTTGCAAGGCTCTTGAGCGCCGGTCAGCTCCGTATCGGCGCGATCCATACCTATCTCGAACTGTTCGGTCGGTACTTTACCGATCTTACTCCGCGCGTAAGCCTCGTTTGCGCCCAGGCAGCGGATAGAGCCGGCAACCTCTATACCGGCGGCAACACTGAAGACACGCCTGTTATCGTCGAATCCACAGCGTTCCGACAGGGCATCGTGATCGCCCAGGTCAACGAGATCGTTGACGTGCTGCCGCGTGTCGACATTCCCACCGACTGGGTCGACTTCGTCGTGCAAAGCCCCAAGCCACACTACATCGAGCCGCTCTTTACGCGCGATCCGGCCCAGATTTCGGAAATTCAGGTGTTGATGGCGATGATGGCCATCAAAGGCATCTATGCCGAATATGGCGTGACGCGCCTCAACCACGGCATCGGTTTCGATACCGCAGCAATCGAGCTCATCCTGCCAACCTATGCGGAAAGTCTCGGCCTGAAGGGAAAGATTGCCACCCATTGGGCACTCAATCCGCATCCGGCGCTCATTCCCGCCATCGAGGCAGGCTTTGTCCAGAGCGTGCATTCTTTTGGCTCGGAACTGGGCATGGAGGATTATATCCGCGCCCGCTCCGACGTGTTCTTCACCGGGCGCGATGGCTCGATGCGGTCCAACCGGGCGCTGAGCCAGACGGCGGGGCTTTATGCCTGCGACATGTTCATTGGCTCCACCCTGCAGATCGATCTCGATGGCAACAGTTCCACGGCAACGCTAGGCCGCATTGCCGGATTTGGTGGCGCGCCGAATATGGGATCGGATGCCAGAGGGCGCAGACACGGGTCCAAGGCATGGCTGAAGGCAGGGGAAGAGGCCGCGACTGGCACTATGCCGCGCGGCCGCAAGCTCGTCGTCCAGATGGTTGAGACTTTCCGCGAACATATGGCACCGGCCTTCGTGGAAAAGCTCGACGCGTGGAAACTGGCCGAATCCGCCGGTCTCGACCTGCCGCCGGTCATGATCTACGGCGACGATGTAACCCATATTCTCACCGAAGAGGGCATTGCCAATCTTCTTCTGTGCCGCACGGCAGAGGAGCGGGAGCAGGCCATTCGTGGTGTTGCGGGCTATACGGCTGTCGGTCTTGGTCGCGACAAGCGCATGGTGGAAAATCTGCGGGACCGTGGCATCATCAAACGGCCAGCCGATCTGGGCGTCGATGTATCGCTGGCAAGCCGCGATCTCCTGGCAGCCAAATCGATGAAAGATCTCGTGCGTGCATCGGGTGGCCTTTATCGCCCCCCTGCCCGGTTCAGGAACTGGTGAGGTTCGACGATGGAAAGACTGGAATATGAATTTGCAGGCGGTACTGTTCTGGCAGCTCGCAACAAGCCCATCCTGTCCGGCGTTCTCGGCTCCGGCAATCTCGAGGTGCTCGTCGAGTCCTGCGATCTCGCTGGCAAATGCCGGGTAGAAGTAGAAACCGCGGCCGTTGGATTTGGAACGATCTGGCAGGCGGTGCTATCTGATGTGTTCGACCGCTGGAAGATCGGCGACGTGAAAGTGTCGATCAACGATGCAGGCGCAACGCCCGCCGTCGTGGCACTGCGGCTGGATCAGGCCCTTCAGGCTTATTCGGGCAAAAGCAGCGAGGCGACATCATGAGCAGAAGCTGGTACGAGGCAACCGCGCGTGAGCGTATCGACGGTCTGCTGGATGCAGGCAGTTTCATCGAACTCCTTCCCCCGCAGGACCGCATGACAAGCCCGCATTTGCGGGTCCTCGGCTCCCCCGCCGCCTTCGATGATGGCGTGGCCGTCGGCAAGGGACTGCTGGACGGCAAACCCGTCCTCATCGCCGCGCAGGAAGGTGCCTTCATGGGCGGCGCAGTGGGCGAGGTGCATGGTGCCAAGATCACCGGGCTTCTGGAGCGCGGACTGGACGAACAGCCAAGCGCGGTTCTGCTGCTGCTGGAATCCGGCGGTGTGCGGCTGCATGAGGCCAATGCCGGATTGATCGCCGTCTCCGAAATCATGCGCGCCATTCTTAAACTGCGCGCAGCCGGTATTCCCGTCATCGTTCTGGATGGAGGGCGCTACGGCGTTTTTGGCGGCATGGGCATCGCATCGCGGCTTTGCTCGTCCATCGTCATGTCGGAAGAGGGACGGCTTGGACTATCCGGACCGGAAGTCATCGAAACCACCATGGGTGTCGAGGAATTCGATGCATCCGACAAGGCTCTTGTCTGGCGCACCGTTGGCGGCAAGCATCGCTATATCCTTGGCGAAACCGCAGGTCTTGTCTCTGATGACATGGGTGCGTTCAGAAACGCAGCGATTGGCCTTCTCGGGACGGCAAAGCCTCTCGATCTCGATGGCGTTGAAGCAGAACACGCTGCACTCTCTGCGCGTCTTGCCCGTTTTGGCGACGTGCAGGATGCTAGCGATATCTGGTCGGCACTGGATATTGCCGATGTGGACAGGATTCCCCTGATGACAACGGAGGAATTCCACCAGGCCGTCGATGGAAGGAGAAGCGCATGATGACGCCGGAAGTTTTGTTCGACCGCCTGTTTCCGCAAGGCCATGACATTTCCTCAGAGGGTCTCTTCTTCGCGGGGACTGCAAAGGCCGGTTCACAACCGGTATCGGTCATCGGCACGCGCGAAAAGGCGCATATCGGCATCGATCTGGCCATGCGCATGGCGTCAGAGGTCATTCGCATCATGAAGGAGCGTCCGGGCAGCCCGATCCTGCTTCTGGTGGATACTGCCGGTCAGAAAATGAGCCGCCGTGACGAGCTTCTGGGCCTGAACGGCTATATAGCCCACCTTGCCAAATGTATCGATGTGGCGAGACGTCGAGGCCATAAAATTATTGGCCTCGTCTATGGAGAAGCCGTCAGCGCCGGGTTCCTGTCGTCCAGCCTTTTGGCCGACGCCTGCTATGCGCTGCCGGAAGCCGAGGTAAGGGTAATGAACCTGCCCGCCATGTCTCGTGTGACGAAAATTCCCGTCGAACGGCTGGAGGAATTGTCACAGGACAGCGCGGTCTTTGCTCCAGGCGTTGCCAATTACGTCGCCATGGGTGCAGTGCGTGAAATCTGGGATGGCGATCTCGCCAGTGCATTGGTTAAGGCGCTGGAAGAGAGCCAGGATCCCGGCAGCGATACCCGTCGCAACTACGGAGAAGAACGCAAGGGACGGACGCTGGCACGTTCCGTTTCTCATCGGGTGCGGCATGATGCGGCCTGAAAGGCACCGCTTTGTCACGCTCAAATCCTCATGGCGTGACCACGCGATCCTCTCTCCTTGCGGTATCGCAGCGGGCGAACTGCTTCCGGACTGGGTTGATGCGGGTCGTCCCCTGATCGTGGCTTCCTCCGCCGCAGGAGACGGCGAGACGACAATTCGTCTCGGTCTTTCGACACCAGAAAAACGCAGGCTTGGACTTTGCGTTGCCCTAGAGGCCATCAATCGCGTTTTGCCTCCTGTCGCGCTCGAAGATGCCGCCACCAGTGCGCCGGATGAATGGCAGGACACCATTCGAATGATATCGAAGACAGCAGCGCGTTTTGGGCTCAGTCTCTCCGTCTTTGGGTCTCTGGCATGGACACATCTTTCCGGCGAAAACCATTTGCATGCTGGCTCTGACCTCGATCTGCTCGTTTCCACCTCTACTCCCGACAGCTCCCTTGAAGCCGTTCAGTCGCTTCTCGAAATCGCTGGAAAGCCGCGACTGGATGGGGAGTTGCTGCTGACAGACGGTTCGGGCGTCAATCTGCGGGAATACGCTGCGCGGCCCAGCCGGATCCTTATCAAACAGCATGGTGGGCCGAGACTGGTTGAATATTCTTCGCTCATGTCCGTTGCAAGGAGTGCCGCATGACAACGGTGCTTCACCCAGTTGCGGAGCAACCGCGCATTTTCCGGCGGGATAGCAGCCGGGTACTCGGCAGAATGGCGATCCGTTCGCTCTACACCGAGCTGTCGCTTTATCCTAAACCGGGCCTCGTCAGCCCGGTAGACAACGGTGCCCATGACGACATGAGCATGGCCACCTTCATGCGCAGCCTGTTTTCGCTCAGGACCTATTTCGTCCAGATTGCTGCCGCAGGCGGGTTTGAAAGCCGGTTCATCACCCTCAAGCAACTGGGCATGGATGCCGAAAGACGCATGTTGACGGCCACGGCGGGTATCAACACGCACCGCGGGGCAATTTTCAATCTCGGACTGCTTTCCGCCTCGGCTGGATATCATATAGCCAACCGCTTGCCGCTTGATACCGATGCAATCTGCATGACCGTCGCCACGCTGTGGGGCAAGGATCTAATGGCGGACATGCCAGTAGACTCAAACGGCTCACGTGCGATTGCCCGACATGGTGGCCCCGGTGCAAGAGAGCAGGCGGCGTTGGGATACCCGGTTCTGAGGCATGTGGCCGTACCGACCTATGACAATGCGTTGAAGCAGTCAGACGACCGCGATTTGGCAGCGTTGCAAACATTCTTTACGCTCATGTCCGTGCTGAACGACACGAACATTCTGCATCGGGCTGGACGTGAAGGCCTCGATTACGTGCACCAGCAGGCACGCGAATTTTTGTCTGACGGCGGCGTCTTCGCCTCTGGCTCCATAGACCGCGCCGCAGAGCTGCATCGGGCGTTCTCTCAACGCCGCATCTCACCGGGAGGAGCGGCTGATCTTCTTTCATGCGCTATTTTCCTTCATGATGTGAGGGCAGGCCAATGACGCTCGGCATTCTATGCCCCGGTCAGAGCGCGCAGGCTCCGGAGATGATCGAGCGCCTGCGCGACGCGCTGGAGGCAACCGATGTCTTCGAGGCATTTCAGGAGGTGATGGGCAACTCGATTTTCGAGGTGGTGAGGCAGGGACGCCTGCACGAAAACGCCATTGCCCAGCCGGTCATTTGCGCCGTGGAACTGGCGGCGTTCCAGACTGTCAAAGGCGCCTTTCCCGCGCCCGATTACTTCGCCGGCTACAGTATCGGTGAGCTGGCAGCATATGGCTGCGCCGGGTCGATCAGCGCGAGGGACCTGATCCACCTGGCAAGCCTGAGGGCATCTTTGATGGACGCGGCTTACCCGACACCTTCCGGCATGATCGCCATTCGTGGCCTCCGGGAAACGAGTGTGTCGCCGATATGCAGCAGCAACGCCGTTCATATTGCAATTCGCAACGGCGAGGACCGCTTTGTCGTCGCTGGACCTCTGGACAATATCGCGGGCGCGATCAAGGATGCCGAACAACGCGGCGCGCATGTCACACCTCTTCCCGTGCGTATCGCTTCCCATACGCCCTTGATGCATTCGGCCGTCGCTGCCTTTGCAAAGGCACTGGCAGCGACGAATTTCAAAAGCCCGACCGCGCCGGTCTTGGCCGGTATCGATGGCGGAACCGTTCGCTCTCGCGAAGTCGCCATCCAGCGGCTTTCCGCCCAGCTGGAGACATGCATCGACTGGCGTGGCTGTATGGAAAGCCTCAAGGAAGTGGGCTGTACGACACTGCTTGAACTTCTGCCAGGCGGTGATCTTTCCGCAATGGCCAGAGACGCCGTCCCATCCATCGCCTCGCGATCAATGACCGAGTTCAAGACACTCGATGCGGCCGCAGAATGGGTTTTGCGCAAGGAGGGCTGAAACCGCTTCGCGCTGCCTTTCCGCGACTTAGCTTGAATGCGCGGGAAGCGTGGCGACCAGATCATGTTTCCTGCGGGATAGGTTGCGCTTGACCGCCATGAGCAAAGCAGCTGCGATGGCGGAAAAGCAGAAAGTCGCCAAACCGAGACCTTCAAAGCCAATGATGGCGACAATGGCGCCGCCCAGCGCCGGGCCGAGTGCAGCGCCCGTCATCATCATGGCAGGTGTCGCAGCGACGGCCCGGCCTGAAGGATCAAGCCGGGACAGCACACCGAAAAGGAAGGTGTGGGTAAACAGAACAATCGATGCGTAAAATAGCGTTGGCGCAGCGAAAGCGTTGAAAACAGTGGCGTTAGTCAATGTCAGCGCCAGAGCCGCCTGGGTGAGTGCGCCAGCGATGCCGACCGCCAGCGCGGGTAAGCGCCTTTGCAGCAGGACTGCCAACACTCCCGGCATGAGATTGATGAAACCGAGCAGAACTAGAAGTATCTGGACCTGGCTCGAGTCAAAGCCGCGCGTCGCTGCTATGCGTTCGATGAATGCAAAGACCATGGACTGATTGAGCATCAGGCAAACGACAGCCGCTATCGTCAGATAGGCAACGATCGGGACACGGCCAGCGCCGGATTTGGCTTCAACTCCAGCCTCGTCTGCAGCATCCTGTTCTCGTATGATCTGCTCGGGGAAAAACAGCGCGATAGCGACCGCGCCAATCGCCATGATGATCACGAAAGCCATGAAGACGACCTGCCCGCCATAAGCTGCGATCTCACCGGGGAGGAATGCGAACATCAGGACCGCGAGAACTCCCACCATGACATTTGCAAGCCCGAAATGGCGATGCGGGTTTTCCGTGCGTCCAATACTGCCATGGACCATGGACAGGGCGGAGCCGACGCAAAGTCCCGCTATGCCGTGGATGGCAAGAAGCTTGCCGAAGCTTGATGGAGCCACGGGAAGACCCCAGGCCCATGAAAAACAAAGCGCTGCGGCACAGAAACCCGCAAATGCGATCCAGCGGGGCGACAGGCGATCGAACCTCGGCGCCAGAATGGTGCTCATAACCACGATACCGCCAAGGAAAAGCGTCACCGTCAGGCCCGCCTGCTCTGGTGCCAGCCCATAATGCGCCATCAGTACTCCAATCCAGAGTGGCAATGCCGCCAGATCGATCGTTCCGGCCATGTGGCCGACGTAAAGCGCGGCGATACCGCGCAGACCCTTGCGATTTGACATGTTTCCTCCTCCCGTTTTTAAAAAAGCCCACCGCCTCCAACGGTGGGCTGGCATCATCCGGCCGTTATGGGCAGACCGGCAGTTCTACCCAGCTTGCGCCTTTCCCGGTCTTGATCTTCACCTCCCCGCCAATTCGCTGATGCTCCGGCGTGACATGGAAGAAGGGGAATGAGCGGAAGACGTCGCGCGTCGACACCTCAATGATGAGGCGGTGCCCCTTTTCAAACACCGCGCTCGTCGGTCCCACTGCAATGTCGATGGTGACCGTTTCTCCGGGTGCAGGTGCCTTTTCGCAATCGCGCCGGTGGACAGGACGGTGAGAACCGTCGATCATTCGATCGGGGTCAAGCTTACGACGGGACAGGCGTCCCCAACCCAGACCAAGGGGCGTCTCGGGATTGTCCAACCCGTCATAGACGACTTCCGTGCCGTCAGGTGCGATGTCGCGCAGGCAGACAAACAGGTCAGCGTCACCTTCAGACGCGGTGACCGTCAGGTGCACCGTGACCGGGCCGACCAGGCGCAAATCGTCTTCCAGCGGTTTGGACGTGAACACCGCGTTCCAGGATTGCTGCAACGGGCGGCTCAAGCCATCCTTGATATAGGCCTGCATGACCGATTCATTCATGTGAACCGCATGGTGTTCGCTGTTATCTTCAGCCGGCTTTTCAAGCCGCGGCGGCTCAATCGGGACTGCGAGAAGATCGGCAGTGGCCGACCCCTGTACCGGATCGCTGCTCAAGCTCATGGCCTCGGCGTCCAGTTCCCATTTCACCCACTGCGTCTGCGGAAGCGGCCATTCCCTGGCCTCCATCCACTCGATGGCTCCGGGTCTGCGCACGCAAAGTGTCAGCGGCGGTGTCTCCATCATTCCGTTCTGGATATCCTTCAACCAGAAATCCATGAACTTCTTTTGCGCAGCATATCCCTCTTCGCTGTAATAGGGCTCAATGTGGCCGCCGATATGGGCCCGCAGCCATTTGTGCTTCGACGCAGCCTGACAAAACAGATCGAAATGCTGCTGAAGCGACAGCAGCGAACCTGTCCAGTTCGCCGCGGTCAGGAACGGCACGTCGATGACAGAAAGATCGGGTGTACGTGCCGCCCAGAACTCATCGAAGAAGGGGTGAGCGATGGCCTTTGCAGGCCAGTTCTCGCGCATACGTTCCAGCTCCTGCGGCGGCAGCGTTCCATAGCCATGCTGGTTGGGCACGATCCACGCGTCAAACCAGGAGTTGACGAAGAAGGTGTTGAACATGCCCTCCTGATAGGTCATCTCGTAATTGTCGCCGCCAACTTCCCAGGGGATCATGCAGGTGAGGTGCGGTGGCTTGTGCGTTGCCACTGCGATTTGCGTTGCCGAGAGATAGGAAATTCCATTTAGACCGACTCGACCGGTACACCAGGGCTGCACGGCGATGGCTTCGATTGCGGCGGCGTAATCCTCGATATCGCGCGGTGACCAGACGTCGGCTACGCCCGGCGAGGCACCAAGCCCGCAGGCATCTACGATGACGACAGCATAGTCATCCGCGACCCATCGCAGAATATCGGGAGCCTCATAGACCGCGTACTCATTCTTCATAGAGATGCGCGCGTAAACGGCTGGCTCTTTCGTTTCGAAATGAATGTCCTTGCCGTAGGGGGTAAAGCACATGACTGCGGGATATTGCTGCGTCGTATCAGGCCGGTACACGTCTGCCATAACGATCCGGCCATCTTCGACCTCAATCGCCACATTCTTATCGACGCGCATCTTGCCATCGACAAATGAACGAAGCGGCGGACGGGTGCTGAAAGTCCTGGTTGCGATCGGATTGCTGTCGGCTTGGTTGTTCATGGTCTTCCCTGAAAAAAGGTCATGGCGAAGCAACCGCAAGCCATCGAAATGGCGTGACGAGTTGTTCGCAGATTTAGTGGACTGAAGATTCGATTTTGGTGCCTGCCAAACAGGCTGGAAGTTCGCCAACGAGTCATGGTCGGCCAGGATAAATCACCGCCGATATGCCCGCCTGAACGTCAAGCCAAGCAGGTGCCGCGAAACTCCGTGTTTAAGGACTAAGGCCATTTGTTTCCTCCCTGTTGGACACCCTCCAGTGTCGCCTCGGGGTAGCTAAGCACATTGCGCACTATTTAAAAAATCGATTGTTTAAATGCGTACTATCCGCAATATGGATGTGATGGGCGTGGATATCCCGGGAGGAAACGGAGATGCGATTTCAGGGTCTTGATCTCAATCTTCTGGTTGCGCTTGACGAGCTTCTGACGGAGCGCAACCTGACGGCAGCGGCGAACAAGCTCAATCTGAGCCAGCCCGCAATGAGTGCCGCGCTGGCACGCCTGCGATCCTATTTCGGTGACGACCTTTTCAGAATACAGGCGCGCGGCATGGTGCCTACCCCTGTTGCCGAGAGCCTTGCAGGTCCCACCCGCGATGCGCTCCTGCAGATCAAGGCTATGCTTGCCAAGCGGGACGCCTTCGATCCGTCCACGTCACGTCGATGATTTCGGGTTGCCTTGTCAGACTACGCCATGCTCGTGTTGTTTTCTTCCGCCATGGCACAGATTGCCAGCGCGGCACCCAACATCACATTTGATCTGGTTCCATTCGATGACAAGCCCGATGAACTGATCCGTCGCGGTGAGGTCGACTTCCTGATTTTCCCGAATATCTTCCTGTCTGAAGCTTTTCCCCAAGCAAGGCTTTTTGAAGATCGGCTGGTCGCAGTCATCTGGGAGGGAAATAGTATTGTCGGAGAATCCCTGACATTCGCCCAATATATGTCGATGGGGCACGTCGCCAGTCAGTTTGGGCGGTCACACAAACCCTCCATCGAGGACTGGCTGATGCTTGAACACGGGGTAAAGCGCCGTGTCGAAGTTGCGGTTCAGAGTTTTGCGATGGTCCCTCATCTGCTGGTAGGGACAAATCGGGTCGGAACAATGTGCAAACGCCTTGCGGTGGGGGTTGCCAAAACCATGCCCGTGCGCGTGATGGACCTGCCAATGCCACTGCCCTCCTTTACGGAAGTCATACAATGGTCGCCCGTACACAATGGCGACCTTGCCGCCGAGTGGGTCCGCAGCATCATTCTGGATGAAGCCGAACGCATGAACTGAACTCCGCCCGCCAGCGTCGAAATACGATATCAGGAACTTCGGCAGCACCCATCAAAGCAATCGACACTGAAATCAAATCCCGTGCGGGCGAAGGGTGTCTGGACTTTGTCTGCCGAATTCGGTCTGACCAACATGACCAAGCCGCCGTCATATTTGGCAAACTCAACCGGCCATTGCACCGTTCACATATCCATGAAACGAATATCAACTATCCAAACAATCGATTTCGCAAATGGAGATTGCCGTGCCAATTTCTGGTCGGGAAGAGAGGCCAGTCGGCGATGACACCGCGGCATTTGGCAGACATCTGTATGCCTTGACGTCGGCATGAAGTCTGAAAGTTCCGGGCCCCATCCTCGTTTTTTAACCGGTAGGGAGGAACTATTTGCCATGGAAAAATTTATCGAAGCCCTCGGTGTTGATGTCATTTTCGATCCGACGACTCCCTTGTCGGCATCGGAGCCGCCCGTTCCTGCTGTCGACACCAGAACAGTCGAGCTCAAGAAGGGCTATGTCCATGTCGAAGGCGCACTGGCCTTGACCTGTGACATCACGTTCGAACAGGATGTTGCGATCCCGCTGCGAGACGGAACCATCCTCTACGGTGATATTTTCCGTCCTTCCAACCAGAATAATGTGCCCATCATTCTGGCCTATACGCCCTATTGCAAGCGCGGCGGTTGGTGGAACCTGAATTTCAATGCGACCAAGTTCGGCGTGCCACAGAGCACGCTGTCCGGTCTTCAGTCCTTCGAGGCACCAGACCCTGCGATCTGGTGCGATGCCGGCTATGCCGTGGCTGTCGTGGATGCCGCCGGCACGTCGAATTCCGGCGGCGATGAAGTCTTTATGGGCACGGCTTCAGGACGCAACGTCTATGATGTGATCGAGTGGCTCGGAGAGCGCGACTGGTCCAACGGCAAGGTTGGCATGGCCGGAAATTCCCAGCTCGGCATGATCCAGTGGGCCACCGCCGCCTTGCAGCCACCGCATCTTGCCGCCATTGCACCTTGGGAAGGCCTGAACGACAGCTATCGCGACGTTGTCATGCGTGGCGGTATTCTGGATACGAAATTCCACGACAGGGATATTGCCGCCTTCATCTTCGGCCGCAACAATCGCGAAGCCTTGACGAAGATGGCGCAGCGCTATCCGCTTTACAATGCCTATTGGGAGGACAAGCGTCCCGACCTGAAGGCGATCACCGTACCCGCCTTTGTCGTGGCAAGTTTCACAAGTGCGATCCATCCGCGCGGAACGCTGGAAGCATTCCGTGGCATGGCCTCGGAGCACAAATGGTTGCGCGTTCACAACAATCAGGAATGGCTCGATCTGGCCGATGCGGGCAGCACGGCAGACCTGCGGAAGTTCTTTGACCGCTATCTCAAGAACATCGACAATGACTGGGATGAAACACCGAAGGTACGGCTGTCCATTCTCGATCCCGGCGGCGAAGATCAGGTCAATCGGCCCGAAACGTCCTGGCCGCTGGAACGCCAGGAATGGCGCAAGCTCTATCTCGATGCGCAGTCCTTCGGACTTTCGAACGCACCTCTTACATCCCCATCGGTGGCGGAATATGCCGGTGACGATCTGACACAATGCGTCAGGTTTTCGAAGGTCTTCGAAGAGGAAACCGAAATCACCGGCTACCTCAATCTCCACCTATGGATCGAGGCGGCGGATGCCGATGACATGGACCTTTTTGCCGCCCTTTACAAGGAATCGGCCGTCGGGAAGCGTCTGCATCACATCACGCTTATTGGCCCGCAGGCGCGGGGTTTCGTGAAATCGCTTGAACAGGATGGCAAGCTGCCGGGCACCCTCAGCTACACCGGCCCGCTTGGTCGCCTCAGGGTTTCGCAGCGCGCCATCGATCCCGAGCGGTCAACGCCATCGGAGCCGCTGATCACCCATATAAACGAGGAGCGACTGATCCCTGGCGAATGCGTACCAATCGAGCTCTCGCTGTGGCCGACATCGATGGTCATCCATGCTGGCGAGCGGCTCGTTGTTGAAATAGCGGGGCACCCCGTTGGACCCCACGCTCACGGAACGCTGCCAGGGGCCATTCTGGATCTACCGACACGAAATCGCGGCAGGCACCGGATCCGCACGGGAGAGCGCTACGACTCCCATCTGCTGTTCCCGGTCATTCCGTCTGAGCACGCGAAAAAATAGACCAAACGGGAAAGTGGCCGCCGCGAGTGGCCATTTCTTCAATCAAAGCTTAATCACCAACCAGCCGATAGCCGACGCCTGGCTCTGTCTGAACGATTTTTGGCTGCGCCGGATCTTTTTCGATTTTCTGGCGCAGCTGACCAATGAAGACACGCAAATAATGCAGATCCTCTTCATGGGCAGGCCCCCATACAGACGTCAGAAGGGTTCGATGTGTGACCACACGGCCAGCATGATGTGAAAGCAGCGCGAGGAGGTCGTATTCCTTGGGCGTCAGGCGAATGGACTGACCGTTCCGCGATACGATGCGTTGAACCACATCGATCAACAAACCATCCGCATTGACCAGCGATGGAGCCTTGCTGGCATCCACGCGGTGGCGCATTGCCGTTCTGATACGGGCGGTAAGTTCGCCTATGCCAAAAGGCTTTTCGATATAATCATCCGCCCCCAGATCGAGCGCGGCAATCTTCTCTGCCTCCCTGTCCCGTGCGGACAGGATGATGATGGGGATGGTAGACCAGCCGCGGAGGCTGGCGATAACGTCCTTGCCATCCATATCGGGAAGCCCCAGATCGAGAATGACCGCATCGGGCGCTGCCGTTGCAACGGCCTTGAGGGCATCGGCGCCGTTCTCCGCCTCGATGACATCATAGCCTGCAGCGGCCAGCGCCGGCCTTAGGAAACGGCGGATCTGCGGCTCATCATCAACAACGAGAATACGGGCAAGCGTCATGTCAGTCCTTGCGTTCGGTCTCTTTCCTCTACCGGGAAACGCATGACAATACGAGTGCCTCTCTTCCTCACAGCCGGGCTTTCGGCATGGATGCGCCCTCCAAGGGCTTCAACGAAGCCACGGGCAATGGAAAGACCAAGGCCGGTGCCGGGAGAGCGACCGTCCGTCTTGGAGCGGCGGTAGAATTTCTCGAAAATTCGATCAAGCTCACTGGCCGGAATACCCTTGCCAAGGTCCGTTACCGAGAGCACCACGTCCTTGCCATCACAGCGGGCGTAGACATTGACGGCATCGCCGCCGCCGTATTTGGCGGCGTTGTCCAGAAGGTTGAACAGGACCTGTTCCAAGAGCACGCTGTCACCACGCAACAGCGGCAGGTCTGCTGCAATGCCCGTTTCGAAGGGCTGGGCTGGAAAATACCTGCGCGCCCGCGCCACGGCAGAGCGGACCACATCGCCCACATCAACCCAGTCGCGCTTGGCTTTCAGCGTTCCGGTTGAAATCCGTGTCATATCGAGGAGGTTTGCGACAAAACGGCTGAGACGCGCGCCCTCCTCCTCTATGGACTGCAAAAGATCGTCGCGGCTTTCGGGCGTCATCTTCTCGCCAAGCTCTCGCAGGCTCGTCACGGCACCGGTGATCGTGGCAAGCGGAGTGCGCAGATCATGCGAAATGGAGGATAAAAGTGCCTCCCTGTAACGCTCGCTTTCCAGCCTCACTGCCTGCTTGGCGCTTTCGGAAGAAAGGCGTGCGCGGTCAATCGCGGTGGCAGTCTGGTCTATGATGGCGGAGAACATGCGCTCGGCGTTTGAATCCAGCGCCTCGCTGCCCACCTCGTATCCGCAGACACCGACCACGCCATGCGGGCTGGTCAGGGGTCGAAACTGGAAGCGGCAATTTGGAAGCGTTCCGGTACCGGCGCCAGCGGGTTCGTTTCTGGTATTGGCCCAGCGTGCGGCGGCAATCTCGGCAATACCAAGCTCCGTATCGGGCGGCCAGGCTGCAGCTGTCTCCAACGTATCGCCACTTGCCCGCAGAAAGACGATGTTTCTGTTAATGCCGGCATGAAGCTGGCTGACGGAAGCCCAAAGTACCTCATCGACATCGGCGGTGCCGGAAAGCTTACGGGCAAAATCGTACAGCGCCTGCATGGCGGCCGCGCGGGCACGGGCGGTCTTTGCCTGTTCGCGGATGCGTGATCCGAGACTACCGGCCAGAATGGCCGCCACGACAAAGATGCAGAGCGCAAACACCTCATGCGGCGAGGCGATGGTGAATGTGTAAAGCGGGGGTATGAAAAAGAAGTTGTATGCCAAGGCGGACAGCATGGCCGCCATGAGGGCGGCAGCAAAACCGGCATAGGTCGCAGCGGCCAAGACCGCAATCAAAAACAGCAGTGATATATTCGGCAGGTAAACGATGCGGTCGATCAGCGCGCCGATCAAGGCAGCTGGCAAAACGCATAGAAAGGCAATGCCAAGTGGCTTTGCAAGGGTGGGAAGTTTTGGCCAGGCTCTCCTCGTAGACGCCTGACGGCCCGATTTTTCATCGGCAGTGACGAGGTGAAGCCCTATGCCGCTCATTTCCCGCGTCAACGCATCGGCAAGACTGCTGCGCAAAGGGTTTCGAAACCATGAGCGACAGTGAGAGCCGATCACGATCTGCGTGGCGTGCTCCCGTCTGGCAAGTTTCAGGATTTCCGTCACGAAGTTGCTGCCGGTTATGCGCCGTGTCTCCGCTCCCAGTTTTTCGGCAAGCCGGAAGGTGTCATCGATGCGGCGAAGCTCGTCATCATCAAGCGTTTCACGGTCTGAATGCGCAATACTGACGACCAGCCACGGCGCATTCAGCCCGGATGCCAGGCGGCTGGCTACCCGAACCACCTTCTCCGACAGGATGTCGGAGCCGATACAGACGAGAAGCCTTTCCGACGTCGCCCACGGTCCCTCAATTGCGTTCTGACGCAGATAATCGATCATCTGGTCATCAACCCGGTCTGCGGTGCGCCGCAGGGCCAGCTCGCGCAATGCGGTCAGGTTGCCCAGGCGGAAAAACCTGTCTGCGGCGCGTTTGGCGCTTGCCGGAAGATAGACCTTGC
>JAAIGF010232143.1_pt1 | contig 25682 bp, 26 predicted proteins | sample 6487441 | NCBI WGS metagenome assembly JAAIGF01 (sample SAMN13974129, study PRJNA590717) | phyllosphere metagenome | biome: pepper field; feature: multiple bacterial spot infested pepper fields; material: pepper leaves; isolation source: leaves from pepper fields | host: Capsicum annuum ... | reverse complement strand
ACGAATCCCTCACACACAAGCCAATTGCCGCGCAGGCTAGAAATTGTTATAAAAAAATCCTTTTGTATTTGTTTATAACAATTTCTCATGCCTTCCCAACACACAACCAGCGTCAATTGCTTGTTTTCCATCGCTTGATGAAACGTTGATGACGTCGTTCGCCGAGCGTTTAATATCACTAGCGTTCACAACTTTGCAAAGCGATATCTAAATCAAACGGCCTTGGATTCGAGGGCGTGATCACGAATGATGAATAGTCGTTAAAAAGCATTCGCTGTTTGAGCGTAACGATCGGCAGAAAGCTTATCATTTCAAATTATCTTCTGCGACATAACTCCCCCCAAAGGATCAAGAAAGTGCTATCTGTTTTTTTTTCATTTGAATACCTGAATATTATCAGTAATTTAGTGTTGGAAACGGAGCTTTTCGAATCCGAAATTACAAATACGGCTAATTTTTAACTCGATTAAAAAGATAACTATGAATTTTTCACAGCTTTTTGGACATTATACGATCACATTTTCTGCTATCGTTTTTCTCCTGAGCGAGCTAGCGTATAAGTTAGGCGCATTGATTGCTTCGCTTTTCTAGATCAGGTAGATAAATATCCGGCAGGATCATTACACGAAAAAATGATTCATCGCTTAAATCATATTGCCTTCGATACTTTTACATAGTCGTTGGCGGCTGGATGCTACATCATTCTGGAAACTATCAAGACGAAATCAACATAAGTTGGATCGATAACTCGCTGTAAAATTAAACTAGCGATTTTACAGATCGTCAGAAGAAGTTCTTTTTCTGGCTAAATAATAACGACTACTTTCTGTAGAATACAACGAGCGATTTAGCGACTTGATCGTGGATAGCCATGCTCTTGGACGAAACAGTGAGTAAAGAAATCCAGCCAAGCAATGTTTTAAAGATAAAACGAACAACGGCTAGCGGAAAAGGGAGATTTCGTGCTTTGTTCTTTTTACTTTTTACCCGAATGCCGACGATCAAGTGCCCTAATGTACCCGCAAAAAAACTCACGGTCAACGGCTCGTATAAAAAGAATACAAAAATAAAGGAGAGTAATCGCACCATGTCTGGAACATGCTCAAAAGACGAAAAAATGCTGGCTAATAAAAACATCATTAACAGCAGTAGGGCAGCATCGATAACCATCGCTTTTACACGGATAGCGACACTTGGATAAACCGGTGTTGAAAAATCAGCTTGGAGTTCTTCATCACCAATTCCCGATGAAGGTGGATAATTGCTTGGTTTTGTCATTGTTGTTGGAATAATAACGGTGAAGCTAATATCGGATCAATTTTCAACAATAACAAGTCTGTAACAAGGTGTTTTATACAAGGCGAGCGGTTGTGCTCACCTTGTATAATGTTAAGCATTACAGCATATTAATGCCAGCCGCCGCCCAAAGATTTGTAAAGATTGACAGCTGCATTAAATTGCGACTTTTGAGATTCGATCAATTCAAATTTGGCCTCGATGGCATCGCGTTGGGTCATCAAGACTTCCATATAATCTGCATGAGCCGAATTGAACAAATCGTAAGAAATTTGCACTGATTCGGTCAATGTATCGACCTGTTTGGTCCCTAAATCCGTCACCTGACTCATGTTTTTCAATTTAGCCAGTTGGTTCGCCACCTCTACATAGGCGTTTAGCAATGTTTGCTCATAACTGTATACCGTTTGTATTTGTTTGGCGTTAGCATTGAGGTATTCGGCCTCAATAGCACGTTTGTTGACCAGCGGAGCGATAAGATCACCAGTAATGGAGTAAATCAAGGACTGCGGTGTCTTTAGTAAGTAAGCCGGATTAAACGCCTGGTAGCCTAAATTTGCCGAGATGCCTAGTGCTGGATAAAATCTCGCTTTGGCCACTTTCACGTCTAACTTAGCTGCGGCCATAAGCAATTCCGCCTTTCTCACGTCGGGTCGATTGTCCAATAGCTGTGCTGGTAAACCCTCGTGCACCGTTGGCAGCAAAGATGGATTCAAGCCGTTTTGATCGCGCAAGATATGCTGCGGATACTGACCAACAAGATAATTTAGCTTGTTCTCGGTTTCCACGATCTGTTGGTCAATCTTGTAGCGTAGGCTTTGGGTTTTGAGCACCTCCGCCTGGAATTTTTTGACCGCCAACTCGGTCACTCGTGTCGCTATTTTTTGCAGTTTAACCAATTCAAGCGCATCCGATTGCAGCTTTAAATTTTGCTCGACCAGCAGTTTTTCCTGATCAAGTGCGAGCAGTTCGTAATAGAGATTGGCAATCTCGGCAACAAGATTAGTCACCATAAAATTTTTGCCTTCTATCGTCGATAAGTATTCCAGCTGAGCTTCTTTAGCCGCATTATGCAATTTGTTCCAAATATCAATTTCCCAATTGGCAAATACACTGACGCCAATATCGGGCATTGGGTCAGGATTTTCCTTGCCGTCGATGATGTCAATCCTTCGTTCGGTCGCGCCTAAAGTGGTATACTCGCTTCGTTTTTCGGCTCCTCCACCCAGTTTCGCGCCAACAAAAGGGAGATATTCTCCCTTTCGTGCACGAATCTCGTTGCCAGACATATTGATCTCTTGCAACATGATATTCAGCTCCTGGTTATGACTCAATGCCGAATCAATCAGGTTGCGCAGTTGCCGATCGGTAAAATAATCCTTCCATTGCACACGGGCCATGTTGCTGCTATCTGTCTTTCCGACATAATCGACCGGTAGATCTGCTGTAGAAGCTGCTTTTTCCGTGATTTTAGGGATATTGCAACTCGCTAAGCTCAGCATTATGCCAAACCATGTGATATATATTCTGCTATAATTTTTGCTCATTAGTTCTTTATTTGTTCCAATACAGGGTTTTCTATTTCTTCCAGTAGCGGCAAATCACTTTCATGCTTGATGAGTTTACGTTTTCCGGCAATGCTGCCGAAGATAAAGTAAAGTCCAGGTACGATGATGACGCCGAAAATTGTGCCCAGCAGCATACCTCCAGCGGCGGCCGCACCAATCGTACGGTTACCGATAGCACCAGGACCGTGGGCAAATATCATCGGAATCATACCGGCAATAAAAGCGAAAGAGGTCATCAGGATAGGGCGGAAGCGTACGCGCGCGCCCTCAATAGCCGCTTTATAAATTGTCATGCCTTCGGCATGTTTTTGCATCGCAAATTCGACGATAAGCACGGCATTTTTTCCGAGCAAACCAACTAGCATGACCAGACCGACTTGTGCATAGATGTCGTTGGCCAAACCCATCATTTTCAATAGTAAAAATGTGCCGAAAATACCGGCCGGCAAACTAAGAATAACCGATAAAGGCAAGATGAAGCTTTCATATTGTGCTGCTAAAACAAGGTAAACAAAGCCCAAAACAATCAGAAAGATGTAAATAGCTTCATTACCGCGTGCGGTTTCATCTTTGGTCAAACCTTCCCAGCCAATATCGTAACCACGCGGCAGCGTTTGTGCGGCAACCTCCTGAATAGCCGCAATAGCCTCGCCCGTGCTGTAACCTGCGGCCGGCTCCCCTTTAATTGCCGATGAAGGATACATATTATACCGCGTGATTTCGTTTAAGCCGTGTGTCTTCGTCATTTTCATAAACGACGAATAGGGCACCATCTCATCTTTGTTGTTTTTTACATACAGCTTCATCACATCTTCGGGAAGTGCGCGTGACTCTGGCGAACCTTGTACATATACTTTGTAAAACGTACCGAAGCGGATAAAGCCCTGCTCATACGTACTACCGATCAGTATGGAAAGATTATCCATCGCATTCTCGATATTGACGCCTTTTTGCATGGCGGCCTCGTTGTCGATCTCCAACTCGTATTGCGGATAATTGGCACTAAAGAAGGTGAAAAGTCCAGTCAACTCTTTGCGTTTTTGTAAAGCGGACATAAACTCATCGTTTACTTTCTCCAGTTCTTTGTAATCGTCGGAATTGGTCTTATCCAGCAAGCGCATCGAGAAACCACCAGCAGCACCGTAGCCCGGAACAGCTGGCGGACCGAAAAATTCGATCGTCGCCCCGGAGATTTCTTTCGCTTTGACCTCTAATTCTTCGATGATTTCGTTCACCGAAGCTTCGCGTTCTGACCAATCTTTCAGTTCAATCAAACAGGTACCAGCGTTGGAACCTCGACCTTCTGTAAGCACTTCATAACCGGCCAGTGCTGTTACAGATGCTACGCCGTCGATGTGTTCTGTTATTTTTTGCAACTGGCGTGCAACATCGTTCGTGCGCTCTAAGGTCGATCCGGGAGGCGTTTGCACAATGGCGTAGATCATGCCTTGATCTTCATTAGGAATAAAACCGCTTGGTAACGTGCGGCCAATTCCAAAGATGCCAAAAGAAAAGGCTGCCAATAGTATAAAAGTCAGCAATCTTCTGTTGACGATTTTCTTAAGAAATAAGGCATAGCGTAAGTTTAACCGATCAAAGCGTTTATTGAATGCGTCAAGAAATTTATCTATCGGACTTTTCTTTTTGGCTTTTCCATGGTTATTTTTCAAAATCATGGCGCAAAGCACTGGCGTAAGCGTTAGTGCAACAAAACCGGAAATGACGATAGAACAGGCCATGGTAATCGAAAATTGACGAAAAAATACACCAACGGGACCGTTCATAAAGGCGACGGGTATAAATACCGCGGTCATCAGTAAGGTGATGGCAATAACGGCACCGCTGATCTCCCGGATTACCTCGATGACGGCTTGATAGGGCGGGAGATGTTTTTCATGCATCTTCGCATGCACAGCCTCAACCACAACGATCGCATCATCGACCACAACACCGATCGCTAAAACTAAGGCAAATAGTGTAATGAGATTGATCGTGAGTCCAAACACCTGCATAAACATAAAGGCGCCGATCAGCGATACGGGAACGGCTATGGTCGGGATTAACGTAGAGCGCCAATCGCCCAAGAAGAGAAATACTACCAGGGCTACGAGTATAAAAGCTTCCACAAGCGTGTGCACCACTTTTTCGATGGATGCATTTAAAAAATTAGACACATCGTAGGTAATTTTGTAGTCCATGCCTGGCGGGAACGAAGCGGCTTTGATTTCTTCCAGTTTACTTTTGACCTCCTTGATCACATCGTTGGCATTACTGCCATAATTTTGTTTTAAGGTAATGGAAGCAGACGGAAGGCCGTCGAGGTTAGAGTATATGTCGTAAAACTCACTTCCCAACTCTACCGTACCAATATCTTTCAATTTCAGATTTTCACCTTCGGTATTGGAACGTATAATTATGTTTTCGTATTGCTCGATCTTGTTGTAACGACCTTTGTACGTCAGTACATATTCCAACGATTGTGAACGTTTGCCCGTACTTTGACCAATACGTCCCGGTGTTCCGATGATGCTTTGTTGGCTCATTGCTTCCATAACTTCATCGGTGGATACGTTGTAGGCGCGCATACGTTCGGGGTTTAACCAAATCCGCATAGCATAAATGCGGCTTCCCAATATTTTTGCACTCCCCACGCCTTTTAATCGGCTGATCTCCGGAATAACATTGACGTTTGCAAAATTGTACAGGAATTTTTGATCGGCATTCGGGTCTTTACTAAACACGTTGACATACATCAGCATGTTGGGTGAAGTGTAACTAACCACCAAACCTTCGCGTTGTACCAGTTCGGGCAGCCTGTTAGTGACTTGCTCAATGCGTGTTTTTACATTCACCATGGCTTGACTCGGATCAGTGCCGAGATCGAAATAAACCATGATGGTTGCCTCGCCAGCGCTTGTAGCGTCGGAGGTCATGTATTTCATTCCGGGCGTACCATTGATGGATTTTTCCATCGGAATAAGTACAGATTCGGTCAGCACGTTGGCACTAGCGCCCGGGTAAGCGATATTGACCACCACCACGGGCGGCGCAATATCCGGAAATTGAGAGATCGGGAGCGAACTGATCGCCAGCAGCCCCATAAATATGATGACGATCGAGAGGACAATCGCCAGTACCGGTCTTTTTATAAATTTTTCAAACATCATCTACAGATTAGATACGCAATAGGATAACTATTCACTTGGCAAGGTAAGAGACGATAATACCGCACGCGGTTGCTTAAAATCGTAAGCTATTTTATCCCCGTTTTGTACTTTACGGATGCCTTCCAGCAGGATTTTTTCATCACCTTTTAATCCGCTTTGAATAATATACAGATCGGGCAACTCGGCTTTAACCGTGATAGGCGTCAGCTTCACTTTGCTATCGTTATCAACGACGTATACATACTTTTTATCCATGATTTCGAACGTAGCTTTTTGCGGAATGATGATCGCGTGTGGCATTGGAATGGCCATGAGAATCGTACCGGTTTGTCCGTTGCGCAACAGGTTTTCTTTGTTTGGAAAGGTGGCGCGAAAAGCGATATTACCCGTCTCGTTATTAAAATCGGCTTCGATTGCTTCTACTTTACCCGGTTGATTGTATACATCCTGGTTAGCAAGCATCAGGCGCACCTGGTCCAGATTTTGTTCGCTTTTATGCGCTTTGTAATTTAAGTACTCGGCTTCCGGCACGTTGAAATATACCCACATCGTGCTATTGTCGGAAAGGTTTGTTAGCAGATCGCCCTCGTCAACCAAACTACCCAATTTTAAGTTTAGGTGATCGATGATACCGTCATAAGGTGCTGTAATCTTTGTAAAACCGAGGTGTAAGGATGCCAATTCCATCTCGGCTTGTGCTTTTTTTAATTTGGCTTTGGCCATGGCAAGCTCATTTGGCGCTACAACATTTTTATCGGCCAGCGTCTGGATATTTTGTAATTCAATATTTGTTGCTTCTGTCTCCGCTTCGGCCTTTGCATATTCGGCATGGTATATCTTCGGCATGATTTGGAACATCAATTGTCCTTTATGCACATACTGACCTTCATCTACCAGTACTTTTTCGAGATAGCCACGCTCTTGTGAGCGAACTTCGATGTGTCGAATAGATCGTACCTGGCTAACATACTGTTTTACAATTGTGGTATCGTTTATTAAAGGGGAAGAAACAAGGAAACGAGCGTTTTCCTCTTTTTCGTTCTCATGGTTGTGACAGGCAGCTACAGAAAATAAAGCCACACAGCCCATAAGCATGATGTTTTTTTTCATACGAATGTGGGTTCTGTAAATAAATAGTTTAAAAAAATAATATAATACGGATGTAGGCAAATTGCCTAGTCGTGCTGTGCAGGCGCATACATCGGGCTATACCGTGTATACAGTCGGTGCACGAAGATGTTTTTTGAATGGAAATACAGAAATCCTAGATGCGGAAATCTTGGTAGAGGATAAACTTTTCATTGTCGAAACAGGTGAGGAGCTGCCTGTCTGATGTGTTTACTTGCTTGCTATTATAAAGTAAGGAAAATAGGCTGAAGGTAATGGTTTGTTGCAGAACCGCTGCAAATAGGGGTACGGGAACGTTGGACTCGGCAGCGCGATTAGCGTCGCTTTCCTCCACTTTCTCATAGGCGCCTTCATCGACGGGATGTTGGGTTTTCTTCTCTTTGTTAAACTCGAGCTTGGCATCCACTACTGATGTAACAGATTGTCGTGCAGGGAGAAGTGGTTTTTGGATTTCGAGAACGGCTTGCCTTTGAACAGTCGCAATACTCGCATAAACATTTAAGATCCCGCCGATATGCAGCACGAGAATTAAAAGAATGGCAGTAAATTGTACGAACCGTTTTGTCATTTGTGTACAAAAATAAAGAAAACTGCGAAAATTCGATATTAATTTTTTGTAACATCGATTATATAACGTTGTTTTCGCTGCTTTTAACCTTAAAATTTTATGTTTTTTTAGAAAATGTGATGAAAATTCAAGCGCTTAACTGTTTTCTAGTCAAATTGTTAACTTCGCATGGATGAGCTTTTCCAATTTTCATTTGTTTTACTGATTATCGGAGTCTCTTGCTATCGTATGATGTGTACAAAACATACTTGTTTAAATCTGCCTGCCATGGAAATCATTGCTGTTTTCTGTATCTTCGGTAAGTGTTAATATACTGAATTATGAAAAGTATGTTGTTTCCATTTAGGGATAAGTCTCCATCGTCATGGATCATGTATGTACGGATGATTTATGTCATGTTGGCTTTGCATAGATTTTGGTATGCAATATTGTTTGGGTTGCTATTTTTGGCATTCCCGGCGCATCTTGCGCCACAAATCGGTTACGTTGTCCTCAACTTTGTCGCTATTTACTATGCGCAATTATTAGCACTGGTGATCCACGAATCTGGACATTATCTGGCTGCTCTGATGGTGGGCGAAAAGCCTTGGCGAATAACTCTGGGCAAAGGGCATGTTGCCGCAAAGGTTAACTTCTTTGGAACCAAATTGGTAATCAATACGGTGATGACGGCGGGCATGGTGCATACCTTATTCCAAAACCATCGTTATGTTAAGCTACGCCATTTTTTTTACATTTTGGCCGGCCCGTTAGCTAATCTGCTGGTAGGCGCCTTATGTTGGCTGTTGGTGCCCTTATCTTTTTCGGTGAGCACGCACATCAATTGGTGGGGCATTTTTTTCTTAATGAATATGTTGGCGGGCATCGTTAATCTATTTCCGTTTAAAGTTAAGCTGCTAGGGATGAAAGTAAATTCTGACGGATTGCAATTGCTGAAATTACCGTGGAAAAATAAAGATGAGCTTTTGAAAAGCACCATATTAGAGCAATGGTTACTTGCCTATGATCGGATTGAAGAGCGCGACTATGTCACGGCCAGTCATATTTATGAAACGCACTCGTCTGCCTTAGACGCGCATCCTGAGCAAAAGATAAACTTAGGACTTATTTACCTCAAACTGGAACGCTTTGCAGAGGCCGTCACGATGTGGGAAGCGCTATTACCACGCGTTTCCGATAAGCTGCTTAAACCATCTGAAGCCGTGCTGTACAATAACCTGGCCTATGGCTATGTGTTGCTTGATCGGCTTGAGGAGGCATCAACATATATTAATAAAGCCATTGGAACCAAAACCGGTTTGCCCGTTGTACAACAAACATACGCAGCTGTATTGATTGAGCGAGGACAGTATGAAGAAGGCATAGCGATACTGATCAAGGATACGCGTTCGAATTTTGATCAATCTAGTCTTGCTTTTAACGCCATGTACCTGGCCTGGGCTTATGGCGAACTTGATCAAGCAAAAAAGTCGGCCGCGTATTGGTCTTTCTTCTGCGAAAGCAAAAGCAAGCTTGATGCCGACACCTTATTTTTGGGAAATCGGATCGAAGGAAAGCTTGCAGCACGGCTAGCTATACATTCTTAGCATGAGTGGAAAGCGATGCGCGTTCGGTTATACCTGGATGACGATGTAGGTTGTGGCTCTTGGCAGCTGTTGGCTGATAAAATTTTTAAAAAAAATTGTAACCTTATTTGAGGCGGCGCCCACTAATCTATAAAAGCTAGAAAATATGGAAAGAACATTAGCCGTCTTTATTCCGATCGCATTATTTATCTGCGTGACCTTGTGTGTGTATTTTGTAACCCGTTTTAGGTATGAAGCTATTACAAAATTGGGGGGACCGATTCCGAAAAGTCCGAGTACAAAGCATTCGTGGAAACGCCCAGGCATTGTCGTTGTAGGCTCTGGTTTGGGTTTATTAGTAACCGGTATCCTGTTGACCGTAGGCATTATTCAGGATAACGATTGGATTGGTTTGTTTATCGTAGGAACGATAACCTTATTTGTTGGTGTATCCATTATCGTGGCAGATAAACTGGGCGACAAAGAAAACGAAATTGATGGATAAGCTTTACATCGATAAAGTCTTAGCGGGAGATCGCCATGCCTTTCGGTATTTTTTAGATACTTATAAAGACATGGCGTTCTCCGTGGCCTTATCGCTGGTGAAGCAGGAACATCTTGCAGAAGAGGTGGCACAAGAAGCTTTCGTACAAGCGTATCTTTCCCTTGCGAATTTTAAGGCCCAATCAAAATTTAGTACCTGGTTGTACCGTATCGTAGTACGCTGCGGATACAAAGCGCTGCAAAAAAACACGCTCCATAACGTGGAGCTTGATATCGAACTGCATGATGTGCCGTTTGAGAGTAATGTGTTTGATAAATTGTTATTGGAAGAACGCAAGCAACTAATTGCGCAGGCATTGCTGCGCCTGGCGCCACAGGAAAGCCTCGCTTTGCAGCTTTTTTACCTGGATGAGTTGTCGCTACAAGAATTGGTTGAAATCACCGGTTGGACTATCGCCAATACGAAGGTTATCTTATTCCGTGCGCGAAAGCGCATGTATCACGAATTACATACGTCAATGAAAGGATTGTATTATGGAGCATAAGGACGAAAGGTTGAATGAATTAATGAAATTGGCAAAACGTGATCTTCCATTTGACGATTTTGAGGATCGTGTGATGGCCAATATTGAAAAAATTGCCGAGGAAAGGGAAACACTATATAATTATAAACGATACAGTTTGCTGTTTTTTATTCTCGGTACGTTGTTTGGATTGGCGCTTAACTACTTGTTGGCGGAGTCAATCGAATTTTTGCAGGTCAGTGAAGGATTTAGACGAATGTTAGAACTGGGTACACAGTTGGTATACGTGCTATTGATCGTGCTATTTAGCGATCGCCTGTTGCGGTTGTTAAAAAGCGCTAAAAAGGCTAATTACACCGGCCGCTAGGGAGAAAATGTAGGCGAAAGCACACATCCTTTGCTAAGGCATCATGTGGTTAGATGTAGCTTTCCCTGTATAAAGAAGCATATATCCTCTAGCCGAAAACCTGCGACTTCTGCTAAAACTATAATAAACGACATCGCTCAGGTTGAAATTTTGCTATTATCGAAGCATGCATGCAAGAGTCACATCCGCTTACTTGCCTGTCGCAAAAGTCTGTTGCCATCCGCTTTATCCATCTTCACGCAGTGGTTCTCAGGGCGCACTTAAATCTGTAATAAAAGATAAGCGACCAGCGCTAGCAGAATTACACTGGAGGCCACAGCCATTTTATGCGCGAAATTAATCGTCCAACCCAAACCACTAGCCTTTTTAGCTAGAAAGTTTCGGTCATCTTTATTGTAATAAAACATGCCCCATTTATATTTCTCTAAATTATTCATAAACGATATAATATTTACCTAATATACAAAAAATAAATCAAAAACATGCTTTGTTGGGTCAAAAGTGTAAACTTTTTAATATGTTTTGCATACGATGATATTGATCCCGAAAACACTATCGAAAACTGTCGATAACGCGGCACTTCAATATTCAATGTTTTTTGTTTTTGTTAAAATATTTTTAAAAATTAATTCTTTATTTATATTTGGTCTAAATTATTATGTAAAGAGATTTTTACAATCATGAAGATCAAAAGTAAAGCACTACTCATCCCATTGATGGGATTTGCGTTGAATGGATATGCGCAATCAGCAAGTATTCGCGGTATCGTTAAAACCAATGACAACCATTATGCAACCGACCTTACTGTCGTTTTAAACGATAGTTTGCAGACCAAGGTAGACAATTCCGGCGCCTATCGATTTCCAGACTTAAAAGCCGGTCGATATATTATTTCAACCAAGCACATCGGGTTACGTGCCCAGCGTGATACTATCGTGTTGGCTGCCGGCGAAAATCGCCAGTTTGATTTCATCTTAGCTGTTGATAAACATATTTTGCAGGAAGTGGTTGTGGATGGTTATAAGCCGATAGTAGAAACTATCGTATCGCCTACGCTGCGCGTAGAAACACCGCTACTGGAATTGCCACAAAATGTACAGGTCATTAATGCCGATGTGATGGCAAAGCAGCAGATTTTTAATTTATCAGACGGGCTGATGCGTAATGTGAGTGGTGTGAGCCGCCTCACGCACTGGAACGATATGTATGTTAATTTGAATATGCGCGGTTCGCAGATTCAGGCTTTCCGCAACGGGATGAACGTAGTTTCCTCTTTTTGGAGTCCGCTTTCCGAAGATATGTCGGTCGTGGAGCGCGTCGAGTTTGTGAAAGGTCCAGCAGGTTTTATGATGTCCAGCGGTGATCCGGCCGGTATTTACAACGTGGTGACCAAAAAACCTACAGGCGTGCAAAAAGGCGAAGTGACTTTTTCGTTAGGTAGTTTTTCCAGCTACAGATCAACGCTTGATCTGGATGGCAAGCTTTCGGACGACGGTAAATTGCTTTACCGCTTAAATATTGCTGGCGATACAAAAGGTTCATTTCGTCCTTTCGAAGCAAATAAGCGTTTGGTGATTGCACCAGTTTTATCGTATCAATTGGATCGTAAAACCAAAGCCACTTTTGAATATACCTACCAACGCGCAAGCATGACGGATGTCGGATCGGCTTACGTATTTTCGCCATTCGGATACAAAACACTTCCACGGGAAACGACCTTCTCCTCCGAAGCGCTGGAGCCTATGAAGGTAAATGATCATAGCGCATTTTTAACCGTAGAACATCAGTTAGATCCAAATTGGAAGTTGACGGCGCAGGGCGCTTACTTTGGCTATAACCAGATTGGCGCGAGTAGCTGGCCATCGAATGTATTGGCCGATGGTCGTGTGATCCGGAAGTCGGATATTTGGGATGCGATGAGCACGATGGCACTCGGACAGTTGTTCTTGAATGGAAAGGCAAAGACTGGTTCGGTGACTCATCGAATATTGGCGGGTATCGATATGGGCAGTAAAAATTATTATGCCGATTGGTCTTCTTCTTTTGTTCTGGATTCGGTCAATGGCGGCGAGTTTGATCCGACAAATCCGGTATACGGGTTAGATTTTCCTTATGTACCGTTCGATCGCTCCGTGCCGCTTAAAACACGCGCCGGTGCTGGTGGAGGCGTTATTAAATCTAATTATACATCGGTGTATGTACAAGACGAGCTGGCTTTCTGGGATAATGCTTTACGGTTGACGTTAGCTGCTCGCTACTCGTCTGTGTCGCAGGCTTCCTGGGGCGGCAATCCGATCGAGAGCAAGAAAGTTACACCACGCGTGGGTTTGTCGTATTCTATAGACCGCCAAACCTCTGCTTATGCTTTATACGATCAGTCTTTTATTCCACAAAACGGGTTTTTATATGACGGTACAGCCGTTAAACCTATCACGGGCGATATTATGGAGCTGGGCTTAAAGCGACACTGGTTTGCTGGTCGTTTAAGCACGACGTTAAGCGGTTATCAGATTATCAAGAATAATGAAATCACTTCATATGGTCCGCGACCGGATATGAGTGTCGAAATTGGGCAAAAGCGCGTGCGTGGTATAGAAGTGGATATTATCGGGCAGATTGCGCCAGGCTTTAGCGCGATTGCCAATTACGCGTTTACTGACGCAAAAATTACCGAAGTAAATGATGGTGTTGAGGCCTTTTACGTTGGCCAGCGCCTGACGGGTGCAGACAGGCATATTGCTAACGTTTGGCTAGATTATAGTTTGTTGAAAGGCGCTTTGCATGGATTGAGTTTTCGCGCCGGTATGACCAGCAACGTAGATCGGATCACTGCCTTTTATTCGGAAGATCATCCCGAATGGAACTTACCTAATTATCTCCGTTTTGACGCTGGTTTAGGATACACACGCGATCATTTCACCGCCACACTGAATGTGCAAAACCTCGCAGACACCTATTTACTTGCTGGTGGCTCGTACTACGGCAACTACTTTTCGACACCTGTTTATTCCTGGCAGGCAGACCTGCCGCGAAACTTCCGCTTAACCATGGGGTATAAATTCTAGTTTTTAGGCGCCACGATGTGTATGCTTTACGGATCGTGGCACCTAAAATGATAGCAATTTGCAATCTTCACCGGAAAGCGGCTTACTTAACTACGGTCGCTTCCAATTCTACCAGCAAGTTTTCAAAAAGTCCGTTTACTTCGATAAGTGAAGTTGCTTGTCGGATGTCGTGTTTTTCAACCCATTGCTGTAAGATGTCAAAATGCTGCATAAATTCAGCGGACGACGTCGTATAAATATTGAGGCGAACGATGCCGGCGCACGAAAAATCGGCTTGCTGAATCACTTCTTCTAGATTTTGAATGGCGAGCGTTAGTTGCATAGCCATATCGCCATTGCTTGATATGCCATCGGGATGAATAGCCGCCTGACCTGCGCAATACAGCGTGCTGCTAACGTCCGTAACTGCTACGGCTTGCACATAGCTTCGTGCATTTTGCCAAGTCCATGGGTTGCTGATTGTTTTTTTCATATCGTTGTGTTTTTACAACGACAAAGTTGCGGTGTTTCCAGGGATCAAACCTGTGACCTACCGCACAAATAAATGAGGAGATCAACGATAAAGCCGGCTTAATGTTTCGCGGGAAACGCCCAAATACGCGGCCAATTGTGTTTTGGAAAGGCGCTGCAGTAACTGCGGATAGCTTGCTAAAAGTTGTTCATAACGTTCTTTCGCTTGGCTTGTCAGTAAGCTGAGGATTCGGTTTTGAGCAGCCATATTTCCGGCTATGGATTTTTGCAGGAGGAAACGTTCGAAAACTGGAAACGCCAGACATAGTTTTTGGTAGTTCTCATGGGAGAGCTGAAGCAAATCACAGCGCTCAAGACAGATAAGGGATAGTTTGCTTGGCTGTTGTTTAAAAAAAGCCTGAAAATCGGTTTCCCACCAATCTTCCATGGCGAAGGATAAGATATGTTGCTTACCGGCATCATCATGATAAACAAGTTTTAACAATCCATTTAGCACAAAATAAACTGCATTTACGCGATCGCCTTCCCGAAATACTTGCGCATATTTAGCATAACTTTGCTGCTGAAATTTTGTGATAATTGCAGCAAACTCCTCATCGCTCAGGCTGATGGTTTGGGAAAGGTGCGCCCGAAACCGCTGCGCTAACGCGTTGTCCATCTAGCGATCAGTCGGGTTAGTATTTTTTTTTTCTGTGAGCTGCTTGACGGCCTCTTGAATATAAGCGAGTCCTTCGCTGGAATAAGAAAGCGACAGCGCAAACTCATGCCCGCGAGCATCCATCTTAAGCAGGGATTTTTTTAAGATGTTGACAATTTTTTCGCGATGCTTCGGGAAAAAGTCTTCGTATTGATAAGCCAAAAAGACAAGACAAAGTGCATTTTCCATGGTTTGTACCACGCTATTTACCTTGATTTTTTTCTTCTGTATAATTTGAAGCACATCGTCAATCAGGTCAGGAGCATAGTTTAACTCTTCCAGTATCTTTTTGCATACCTCGGCGTGATGAACGGCCAGATTTTTTCGCCAATGGAGATAGCCTTCTTTTGTCATGGGATAATCTTCCCGCGGACTTTCCCAACGACCAATGTGTTGGCTACGCGAAGCCAGAAGTAGCGCTTCGTCAGCATTTGGATCGAGCTTTAATACCCACTCGTACAGTTTCTGCGCGAAGAAATACGCTTGCGGATAATTTGTGCCTTCCCAACAGAATACCGTCGGGTCTTGCTGGTTGTAAGCATCAAAACGTTGAAAAGCCGCTTGTAGTTTACTGCTCATGATTTTACTGTTTTTGGTTTTTTTTCGCTGGGATAAGCATGCGTATTAACTATGTTATGCACTACTATCGTCGTCTTTCCACTAGCCGACAGTAGTGCATACTAAATAAAGCATTTTTATCAATAAACAGAAATCCACTGCCGACTTAAGTGATTGCTGATTATGCTATCGGCTGCGGAACAGGTGCTTCGGCCGCAATCAATTTTGTAGCTTTCAGCTCTTGCCAAAACGCATCAGGTATTTCCGCTTGAAACGAAGCGGCATTTTCTGTGGCCTGCTGTACCGTATGCGCGCCAGGTATAACAGCCGATACCACCGCAGGGGCAGCAGCAAATTGCAGCGCTGCTGTACGCAAATCTACCGCATGATCGGTCGCAACACGCTGTAGCGCTGCCAATTTTTCTTTTACGCCAGCAGGAAATTTGCCACTATACAGGTAACGATCTTTCCCCGCTAAAAATCCGGCACAGAGCGGTGCACCCGACACAATAGAGAGACCTCTTTCAGCTACTTTCGGAAAAGCCTCTTGCAAAATGGCCTCGTGTTCGATCAGTGAATACTGACACGCAGAAAGAAAAATATCAGGATCAGCAACTTCCAATGTTTTGAGAATCGGTTCGATCGTGTTCACACCCAATCCCCAACCTTTTATTAAACCTTCTTCCCGCATTTTTGTAAGTTCCGGCATAGCGCCTTTTTTCGCTTCTTCAAAATAGCTAATCCAGTTTTCTTTCATATCCCCATTATCCGGAGAAAGGTCATGGATAAAAACAATATCCAGTGAAGATAAGCCTAGCCGTTGTAAACTGTCTTCTACGCTCTTGCGTACACCAGCGGCGCTGTAATCGTAGCGGTAAGAAAAGTTCATTTTTCCTTTCCAGAGCAGGCCTTCCGCTTTGAAATTCTCGTGAGGTTCGAGTATACGGCCCACTTTAGTAGAAAGCGTATAATCTTCGCAAGCTTTATCTTTTAAGAATAAGCCCATGCGGCGCTCACTAATACCCAGGCCATACCAGGGTGACGTGTCGAAATACCGAATGCCGGCTTGCCAAGCGGCTTCCATCGCCTGTAAACAGGCAATATCCGTATTTTCCTGGAATCCGTTTCCTAATGCGACGCCGCCAAAGCCTGCTTTTTGTGCCGGGCGAAAGCGGACTTTATGATCCGTTTGTTGTTGCTTGCTGTTTTTCATCAGATTACTGGCAAAAGTATGAGGTAGGCCGGCACCAAGCGCGATTCCTGCGGAGGCTAAAGCCGTCTGTGTTAAAAATTTCCTTCTTTCCATGTCATTTCGTTGAGCGGGTAAATCCGCGATGTGCATGTGTTTTGCGTTTGATACGTTAGTGATAAACAAACGAAAGCAGGCTAAGTTTAGAAAATGAGCAAATAGCTGAAACGAAAAATGTTCATCCAAGTATATTTTTGACAACCAACGAAAGGGATATAAATATGTATAGGCCTCTCGGTGGATAAGTAAACGATATGCCTGGCGAAAAATAATATCCTGTAAAAGTGGATTCCCGCGATAACGTTTTTTGAAAAAATCATTGTCTTTTTTTTAAATTGTAGATAATTTTTTCGTTGCTAATTCAAATGCTGCCTAATTCGTTTAAGCAGTTCGATTGTTGTGATCGTTAACTAACGATGTAAACTTATCTTTTAAATCGCTTTGTTTTTAAGTTGTTGTTTTTTAGCGTTATATGGTGTGTTTTATGATTTTAATTTTTCTTTAGAAGAATTATTATAAAAAAATGCTTCTTATCGAATAACTTTTGATTGATTTTTGTTTTTTCAGAATTTTTAATTTTATTTGTTAAGCAATTTGCGTGCGAATTGTAGGTCGACGATAATGCTTATCCCTTCCGAATATTATTTTTTGGATGCCGATTAGGCTACGTAAATCTATTTTATTTCGTGCCAAGTACTGGCGTTTATTGTTTTGTGAAGGAAGACAAGTGTGCACTTACTTTTTCTCACACGATTTTCGCTATCCATTTGGAAATTCGAGTTATTCCACGTAGAATTGCAACGCCTGTTGCCTGTATTAAATGGTTTTAGCTGTTTAATTGGTTGCAGGTTAGTACAAGAGGGAAATATGTACAAGCGTTTATTAGCATTTACCAGACATGCCCGTGTAACGGACACATGTTGCTTAGCCGCTTTCCTGCAATACACACATGAAACAAACAAACTCGTTTTTCAATAAAAGTCAAAACCGCTTTTCTTTTCGCACAAGCATAGCAAGGGCGGGGGAGGACGTTTACGGAGAAATGCACAACTATACTTTAAGAGATGCAAACGACAAACACAACTAAACAGAATTACCTCGTTCCGCTAATTACGATTACTGCGTTATTTTTCATGTGGGGTTTTATCACCTGTATGAATGATATTTTGATTCCCTATCTAAAACAACTTTTCCAGCTTACTTTCTTTGAGTCGATGCTCGTGCAGTTCTGTTTTTTTGGGGCATACTTTATTGGCTCCCTTATTTACTTTCTGTTTTCGACAATGGTCGAAGATCCGATCAATAGGGTTGGTTATAAAAAGGGTATTATCTTCGGTATTTTTCTGGCTGCGGCGGGTTGCGTCTTGTTTTATCCGGCAGCTAGTCTTTCGTCATATCCCTTGTTTCTGGGGGCGCTTTTTGTACTCGGTTTAGGGTTTACGGTACTTCAGATTACGGCAAACGCCTACGTTTCGTTGCTCGGACCTGAAGAATCTGCTTCAAGCCGCTTAAACATGACACAGGCTTTTAATGCATTCGGTACGACCATCGCTCCGGTACTTGGCGGACATTTAATATTCGAACTTTTTTCTGCACCAGATGGTAGCTTTAGTGCCGTGGCAACAAGATTGCCTTACTTGATTTTTGGCGCTATTTTGCTATTAGTGGCTTTGATGATTTCACGCGTCAAATTACCGTCGTTCCAGACAGATGATACTACGCCAGTGAAAGGCTGGGGAGCGCTGCGCTTCAAACATTTAATGTATGGCGTGGGCACGATGTTTTGCTACGTAGGCGGTGAGGTTGCTGTAGGAAGTTTTATCATCAGCTTTTTAGAGCTTCCTGAGGTAACGGGTTTTTCCGAAGCTGTAAGTAAAAATTACTTGGCGTTGTATTGGGGCGGCGCGATGATCGGTCGTTTTCTAGGAGCTATTTCATTAAACCAGCAATTAGAAAATGGCAAAAAAATGCTGTACATGCTGGTAACGGCCATTGCGGTGTTTTTAGTGATCTATGCAGTGGTTAGTCTGACGTTTTCGCAGATCAGCTTCTTCCTGGGCTTTATTGCCTTAAATTTTGTCGCCTTTATGATTGGTAAATCAGCTCCGGCACGTACATTGGTTATCTTCGCTTTGATCAACGTCGTATTGCTGGCATCCACGATCCTAAACACAGGTGTATTAGCGATGTACAGCGTATTGGGTATTGGTATTTTTAACTCGATTATGTTTTCAAATATCTACACCTTATCTATTGCCGGCTTAGGTAAATATACGAGTCAAGGTTCATCCTTGGTCGTTATGGCAATCTTAGGTGGTGCTATCGTACCAATTGTACAAGGATATTTAGCCGATAATATCGGTGTGCAAGATTCGTTTATTGTGCCGGCTATTTGCTATGTCGTCATTTTGATTTTCGGTATCTACTGCTTACGCACGCTAGGCCAGGTGAAAATTGATGCAAACGCCAAGAGTGGTCATTAAAATATTGTTAACGAATAAGGAAAGATAGGCCAACCGCCTATCTTTTTTGTTTTTTAGTATAGCCGCCTATATATTGTGCAACGGTTGGTCGATTATTTTCAGGATTTTGATTTGTTTAGCGACGACAAACTAGCGTTGGTGCTCCCGCTTTTTGTGCGTCGCTGTTTGGAAAAGGGCGACTTGCTGGCTGTTGAAGGAAAACGTTGCGAAGAGGTCGCTTTTATTTAGTCGGGTGTTTTCCGCTCATACTCCCACGCTGTCTAAAAAGTGATTAAATTTCGTCATCGAGGGAGAAACGACGACGACGCAATCTTATCAAATAAAAATGCAGATTGCTTCGTCATACTTCCTCGCGATGACGCATTTTGAAGTTAATCGATTAGCTCTTTGGACAGCCTCATGACCTACTGCTTTCGATTTCCGACTGATTTTGTGGGCGCATATTCTGCTTTTATCACCGGAGACCCCAGTGTGGAAAATATTCAGGCGATGACCGATGCAGAAGTCTTGTTTATCCGGAAAGATGATGTCGCATCTTTAGCAAAGCAAAAGCTACCTTGGGCGACATTTTTAAGAATTGTTGCCGAAAGGGAATATGTAGAATTGGAACAACGGGTGTTCGATTTACAAAGATTATCTGTCAAAGAGCGGTATGCAGCGCTTGTTCTTTGATCGGCCTAGTGTTAACCAATTAAAGAAATCTATTTTCCAGATTTGTTCGCACGGCAGACGAGCGTGCACGTGCTCAGTGGGAAAACGTCGTAAAAAAATGGGTTTTCGCCAACGTTGAGGCCTGTAAAATCCATTCCTGATTGTTATTAAAGAACGAATTTTTCGCCGTAATAATTTTGTTGCATAATTGATTTAGTAGACCTTAAATCTAAGTTGCTTTGGTAAGTTCTAGATCAAATACTATCTTTAATTCGTAAACTCATCCATCTATAACCCTTTGTAAACGAATAATGATTGCATCTATCAGGAAGAAAAAATCCAGCGCTTGTACATGGCTATACGCAGTCTTGACTGCTGCCGCTTTATTGTGCGCTTGCGCTGGTCCAAAACAAGCGCATTATCAATCCGAATTAGTCCGTATGCAACAACATGCGCAGCAAGTGCTTGCGGATCATGTAGACGAATTTAATAGCTATACAGATAGACCAGCGTCGGATGGTCCTTACGATTCCAGTAACAATAAGCGCTTTCTCATCGAAAATATTCCCTTTTTCATGAGTTCTGATACGTCAGTGACTAAGGTGTACAATTATCGTTGGTGGATGATTAGTAAGCATCTGAAGGAATATGCGGATCCTATAGATCAAAAAAACTATTGGGTGGTCACGGAATTTTTCGGTGTGAAACCGTGGGCGTCGTTAAGCGGCGCAATCACTTGTCCGGCAGGACATCAGTTTTACGATGTGCGCTGGCTGCGTGATCCGAAATATTTACAGTCTTATGCCGATTACTTCATGAGCGGCTCAGCTTCCAGGATAAATCAGCGTGAAAATGGTAATTTCCTGACCTATTTGAGTCGACCGGAAAGCCACCATTTTTCCAGTTGGATGATTGACGGCGTCGGTGCTTACCTGAAAGTGCATCCCAATGCTGCTTGGCGCCACAGCATCTTGCCCGATTTGGTCAAACATCAGAACATGTGGGACAGCTTGTTCACCGTAAAAAAGCCGGGAGCAAAAACTGACGGCTTGTACAAGATTTTGGATCTTTACGACGGTATGGAATTTAGTCTTTCGGCCGTACTCGGCCTGATCGCGAGCGACGGCGCATATAGCATCTACACGACAGACACTTGGCGGGATTATTATTTAGGCTGGAGCACAACCGATAATGCGGCAAAATCGCAAGCGGCACTGGCACATCCAAAAGCTTACCGAAAAGGCTATCCAGATTTTTATCTCGTTCGTCCTTCTGTGAATAGTTACGCCTACGGTAACCTAAAAACCTTGGCGGAATTGTATGCGCAAGATGCGCTTTCTTTTGGCGTGGACGATGCAGCGGCGAAGTCCACCTTTTTTCAACAGCGCGCTACGACTTTGCAAGAAAAAGTGATGCAGGTGCTTTGGAATGCTGATGATCGTTTCTTTAACACTTACAGCGCTGCTGATAATGCCTACGGCATTGGCGATTTTGAAGCGCGCGTTCGCGAGTCGGTAGGGTATACACCTTGGTATTTTAATATGATTCCGCCAGAAAAAGCAGCGGAATTTGCGAAAGCTTGGCAGATGCTGGGTTCAGCAGACGGGTTTTACAATACGCAGGGCATGACGACGGCAGAACGCCAGCATCCCTATTACAATGAGCAGGCTTATGCCTGGAATGGTCGGGGTTGGCCATTTCAAAACTCGGTCGTGTATAAGGCTTTTGCCAATTATCTTCGTCACGAAAAGCCGGAAATTACTGCCGCCGATAGATCGCTGTTGTTTGATTATATCCAAAAGCTAACAGCGATGCACGATGTGCAGCAGCCTAATATTGGTGAATGGTATATTCCAAGTGACGGCAAGAGCTTTGGCGGTGAGCAGGATTATTTTCATTCAACTTATCCGGATATTATTATCGAAGATTTGCTTGGTTTTAAAGCAGCACATCAAAACCGTTTTACTTTAGAACCGTTGCTGCCGGCCGACCAATGGGATTATTTTTATTTAGGAAATCTGCGCTACCATGACCAGGATATCGATATCATATGGAAAAAAGATTGGGATAAGGATCGGCCCGGCGACCAATCAAAACTTTGTGTTTGGGTTAATAAGAAGTTGCGGGCGAGTAGTACTAACCTGCATGCAAAGTTGGTTGTGGAATTAAAGGATTGATTGTCTGTTTTTGAAGTTGTTAAAAGCAGAATACCGACGTTGTAAAAGGCTTGGCGAGCGCGGTTATGAAACAAGCGCAGGTTGAACGCCTGCGCTTGCTTTTTGTGTAAACTTTTACTTCTATCGGTTATTAACGATCACAATCAGCCGACCAGCTACGTCCATCTCTGGTATACAAAATATTTAAGCTGGAAGCTGTTACTCTGATTGTACCGGCCATGCCGTTTCCAATCACAATCGTATTGTTATCACCTTTCTCCATCGCAATATTGCTTAATGTTGGAATGCCATTCGAGAAGTTGAAGGTATAATTATCACCAACTTTGGAAACCGTAACTGATCCATCAGATGAAGAAACATCTGCTTCACCATCATTAGTACTACTGAAGCCCACCGATCCATCATATGTACCGATAAATAGATCATTGTCGGCCGGATCATCGTCTTTGCTGCATGCGCTAAATGCAAAAACGGTAACGAGTAAAAGGCTGAGGATTTTAATTGCTCTTTTCATAAAAATAATATTAACTTTTTGTTGCATTACTGTTAAATGACGTTTGGTGTATATAAAACGTTTTAAAAAAGTAAAAATTTATTCCCTTTATCTTTTTGCTTAAAAGTGGTTTTTCATCTGTTGAATCAGTTTTCTATGGGAACCAATGTGTGTTTTTTATAGGATTTAATTCTTTAAATACGTCTAAAAGCTTAATAGAAAATTAATAGAAAATCTGGTGCAGTCTGCGAGCTGCTTACTTAACTTTGCTAGTACTAATGCAGACAATTATGGAGTCGAAAACTATTGTAAAGGAATTTTCTGAAAACATCCTTGGTTTCACTTCTCAGGTAAAGAAGGATGAACAAACCCGAAAGGTTCTTGAATTGCGTGCCTTTGAATTACTTCATAAATTTCGTAAAACATGGAATGAAGCCGAGTATCAAGAATGGTGTACTATTCAGCGTTTTTTGCATAAAATATATTAGGTCTTGACTATTCTGAAAACGAATGAAACTTTTTTTCTGCCGATTGGTTAGTTTTATATATACGTTTTAACATTTAATGTATAAATTACGTTAGATTTTACTGATCTCTAACGTTTCACTATCAATGCGCTCAAAAAAATAGACCAAGCGATTATGATTAAAATTTGCATCCTACTTCTCGTTATTCTGTGTACTGCTTGCAACTATGAACGCTATCGTGCTGTGGATCTGCAATGGACAGCTGACTCATTATACGAAAACGGCCGTTTGCAAGCGCATCTTCATGAGGTGGAGACGAAAAAGGCAGATTTGCATGGTAAAGAGATTACATTGCGCGGAAAACTGGTGTACGAGTATGACGATGTGGCAATTTATCCGATAGGAGATTACAGCAATTTCAAGCCGGTCTGGATACATATTGAGCAAGATGAAACCGCACTGCACGATTTTTTACTTGAAAACGACCGTGCTTTGGTTACGGTAGTCGGCGTGCTAGATACGAGCGATCTGTTTGATGATTTACAGTATAGCGGCGCAATCAAGGATATCCTCTCCGTCGATGTGACGCACGTACTCGCCAAACGATAAAATATAAAAGACCTGTAACGCTTGTACAGGTCTTAGATGCATTATTTCAAATTAGTCAATACGAATTTGGATCGCTTGTCCATTATCTAACCCACTTATAGCACCGCTGTTGTACTGTAAACTGTACGTGCCTGCTTTTTCAAATCGGTATCCTTTTGCCACGTTAAATCGAATACTATCCGCTTCTCCTGGAGCAACCGTATGATAGGTGTCTGCTGGCGGCGGCATAATGCGTCGCGTCATCGGTCCAACATAAGCCACTTCTTTACCATCGGCATCGGTAATCGTTAGAAAGTTGCTCATAAAACCTTCAAAAGGCGTATGATACTGGGTGAAGCGTAAACTATCTGTGCTTCGATTGGATACCGTAAATAACACCGAAATGCTATCTGTTAGCTGGTAAACGCTGTCTGCTTGCAGCGAAACCATTAGCGTGCTGTCTGCTATTGCCGGTGATTGAACGGTGGAATCTGCTGCTGCTGCATTTGAGTTGCTGCCGCCAGGCTGCTGGCATTGGCTGAAGAAAAACAACGAAGCAGCTAAGCTAGCCATCGTTTTTACGGTTGTTTTCATAGTTTCTATATTTTTGATTTAAATATAGAACAATGTAAGATACTTCATGGTTTCCAACGCTGGTAATTTGCTTGACTTAGCACGCTATACGATAAGTAAAAAACACGAATGCTACTTGTTTTCCTGCACTTGTGAAAATCGTTGACCATCCCAGCGGTATTTCTCTTGTCGTTTTTTTATCTTATAATCGGGCTCGTCCGCATTTTCATCGACTACTTCACCTTCTTCGATGTTTTTATAAATGATATTTTTCTCTTTTTGATGTTCGCTAGGGAATTGGATTTGTTCGTCATAATAAAATACACCAGCATCGCTAACGGAGTAACGAGCGGGCAGCTCAACAAAATTTTTGCCATTCCACCCCGCATAGTGATAATAAGAAGGTATACCGCAAGCTTCGCCAACAAATGCCACGCGGAAGATTTGTTGTAAACCGTCCAGCCCCATGCTGGGCAAGATTTTGCAGGTTGTATAAAGCTGACCCTGGTAGTCCGATCGGAAATTAAACTTAGCCACGAGTTGTTGTTGCGGGTTTAAACGCTTGATGGCGCAGCTGTAATAATCCGGTTCGGATTCGGTAGAAGGGAAGAAACGTTCATAACCATAGAGGTATTGATAGCCGGAGGAATCTTGCTGCCGTCCGAGCGCCAGCAATCCTAACCAAATGAAACCACGTTTTGTCTGCCCTTCTTTCTGATAAGTAACTTCTTGCCATGGCGCAGAGAAGCCTTTGATTTTGCTGCTGTTATACGCTGGACTATGCACGATAAGTGTGGTGCCGACAGCTACGGAATCGATAATGTTGCCGTTTAATCCTGGATAATCGCGTAAGTAAGCATTATCTGCATAAACATAGGCGCTATCGCCAACGGACAGATTCCAGATGGTATATTCGTCGCTGACCGCATATGCTGCCGGTGTATTTTGGCTGTAGCTCCATAGGGGTAAGGTTACAAAGAATAAGATGATATGGCAAATGTAATTTTTCATGTGTTTACTTTCTAGTATAACAAATATAAGCTATGGATTTTTGATTTTTGTAATTGAAAATATAGCTATATTTTGCATATAGTGAAGTCTTATGCCTTCCCTGCGCACAACCTGCGTCAATTGCTTGTCTTCCATCGCATGATGAAACGTTAATGACGTTATCCGCATTACGTTTATTGACGCTTGCGTCACAACTTCGCAAAGCGATAAAAATGTCTCATGTAGTGGTGGGGGAAAAGGCGATAGGCGAGGGCTTTTTGTGTGAAGGGGAAAGCCTAGGAATCATATCGAAATCCCCTGTAAGGGTTTCGATGTTATTCCAGCTTTGTGAGCCTATCGCTTTTTGTGTGAAAGCTTGTGCGACAAACCACCTTCAGGAGACAGGAGAACCTTGCTTCCTTGGGTTCTTCCAAGGAAGGCCTTGCCGCGGCGAGCGGCGGAAAGGTTTGTGCGGAGGGAAAAACATCCTTTCAACATACTTTTTTGTCCGTCTCCGAGACGTGGCAATACTT